>Ga0307416_100001137_pt1 | contig 14290 bp, 6 predicted proteins | sample DK1Cmetagenome_2_FD_203821 | JGI IMG/M metagenome (GOLD analysis project Ga0307416, IMG submission 203821) | Maize rhizosphere microbial communities from greenhouse at UC Davis, California, United States - DK15-C-3 | ecosystem: Host-associated > Plants > Roots > Rhizosphere > Soil | place: USA...
TATTCTTTTGCCCGGATGATTACCTTACCGCTCCTAAAAGGAATTCTGACCTTCCAATCAATCTTTCTTGGCTTTCACAAAATAATCTGGTAATTAAGGACAGGTGAGCTCTTGTCTCATGCCTTCAGTGCTCCCGATTCATTCGATGTTAAAGTGCAGGACGATGCCAGTTATGAAAATGACAAATATGATAAGTGTTTACTTTCGCGTATGCCAATGCCGGGTCGTCTGTGTCGTGATCGCGCTCGTGATGTTCAGTTTGAATGCTTTTAGCCAGGGCAAATTCCGGGCGTCCGTGGTAAAGATCGACATCACACCTTCGGACCCGCAGAACTTATTGGGTTATGGTCCGCGGAACTCAACTGGAACGAACGATCCGATCTTTCATAAGATCGTCGTAATGGATGATGGCGCCACCCAATTCATCCTGATCTCTTCTGACATCTGCCTCGTATCGCCCGCCGAGTATGAAAAGGTCGCATCCAGAATTCAAAAGCTGTACGGAATCGACCCAGTGAATGTATGGTGGACAATGACGCATACCCACTCGGCGCCGGAGGTCGGCCCTCCCGGGATGTATGCCATATACCTGGCAGACCGGCTCGTTGAAATTCCTCCCGCCTATACGGAAATGTTCGAGCAGAAGTTAATCGACGGTATCCGCGAAGCGAGAGAAAATCTCGCGCCGGCGCGGCTTGCTGCAGGCTGGGGATTTTCACAGGCCAACATCAACAGGCGCGCCCTTGACGTCGACGGTAAAGCATCCCTGGGCCTGAACCCTGATGGACCGGTGGATCGGAAGATCGGCCTTATCAGGATCGACAAGGAGGATGGAACGCCCATGGCCCTCATCGCCAACTACGCTATACACGGCACCGTACTCGGCGCAGAGAACACACTCATAAGCGGTGATGCACCTGGCATCGTGGCTGAATACGTTGAAGAAAAGATCGGTGCACCAGTATTGTTCGTTAATGGAGCCGCGGGCAATCTTGCGCCTATCTACAGCGTGTATCCCTCACCGCGCGCCGGGCATCTCGGACAATTCCGCGTACTTCTCGGTGATCGGATTATCGATGCGAACAAAAAGATATCGTCCGGTACCAGTCAGGTAGTCCTCCAATCGGGTGCGGCGACTTTGGAAACCCCGCGGAAGCCTGAGCTTGGCTGGCCTAAAGAACTTGCCAGGTTTAACCGCACTGCCCCCGATGGTGCTCACTATGTGCGCATGCCTGTAAGATTCCTCAGGATCAATAATGACATTGGTATCTGGAGCGCACCACTCGAACTCTTTTGCGAAATATCGAATGAGATTCGCGACCGCTCGCCTTTCGAGTTTACCTTCTATTATGGCTATACGAACGGTTGGCTTGGGTATATGCCGACAAAGGAAGAATTCCAGTATGGAGGTTACGAGGTTGAACGCGTCTCCCCGTTTACGCCGCGAGCCGGTGATGATCTGAAGGAAACAGTACTTGGCTATTTCGAAGGGAGAATTAAAAACGAGATGGCGCCGCGCAGCGCCGGGAAAAAGAAAAGGTAAAAGCGTTGAATGATCTGCGTTTGTTGTCCTGTTTTCCGCGCCTGATTGTCAATACCCGTGCTGAGGCAGGCGTTAAGTTCAGACCGTGATTATCCCGCCTCATCCAATGCATATTGCTATTTTTTCCTTAGATTAAGATGATCATTTGACTTTGCAAACGAACCTCTGTTTATGAAAAATCGATGCCTTGCTGTTGTTTCGCTTTTGTTTAGCGCCGCAATCTGGCAAGCGTGCTCACGTGGAAGCGCTGAAGAAAAAACCGGCCTTATCAGTTCACGCAAAGGAAAAGTGGATTTCAACTTTCATGTTAAACCGATACTCTCCGATAAATGCTTCGCGTGTCACGGGCCTGACGAGAAGAAGAGACAGGCAAATCTTCGGCTGGATACAGAGGAAGGTGCATTCCGCGCATTGAAGTCTGACTCTAATCATTACGCCATTATCAAGGGAAACCCGGACGATAGCTATCTGGTTAAACGCATTTTCTCTGAAGATCCATCATTCCACATGCCGCCGCCCGAGTCGAATCTTATTCTATCGGAAGAAGAAAAAAACGTTCTTAAAAAGTGGATCAAACAGGGAGCAGAATACAAGAAACATTGGGCATTTATTCCTCCTGTGAGACCTGAATTACCTGAAGCTCCCGCTGACTGGGTCATCAACGACATTGATAATTTCATATGGGCCAAACTTCAGGAAGCAGATCTAAAACCGAATGCCACAGCAGATAAAGAGCGGCTTATCCGTCGCGTAAGTTTTGATCTGACCGGATTACCGCCAACTCTGGAGCAGGTTGATCAGTTCCTGGCTGATGAATCACCAGATGCATATGAAAAGATCGTTGACCAGTTGCTTGCTTCACCGGGCTACGGAGAGCGATGGGCAAATTACTGGCTTGATGTGAGTCGCTATGGAGACTCCCACGGCTATCAGGATGACCTGCCAAGAGTAATGTGGCCATGGCGCGATTGGGTCATTCATGCCTTCAATAAGAATCTCCCTTACGACAAGTTTGTCACCTGGCAACTGGCAGGGGATCTTCTTCCTGATGCGACACTCGAGCAAATCCTCGCTACCGGATTCAACCGCAACCACAAAATAACCCAGGAAGGTGGCGCGATCCCTGAGGAGTACAGAACAGAATATGTCGTTGACCGCACCAATACGTTTGGTAAAGCTTTCTTAGGGATCAGTGTAGAATGCAGTCGTTGTCACGACCACAAATACGATCCCGTTTCTCAAAAAGACTTTTATTCCATTTATTCTTTCTTCAACCAGGCTAATGAAAAAGGCCTCATTAACTACGGCGAACTGCCAAAGCCGAACATCTCCATTACGCAAACAGAGGTACAGGGTATTCTGAAGTTTGTGAACGGAAAAACAATCGGACCAAAGGATACAGTGAAAGTCATGGTTATGCGCGATGATAGCCCGCGCAAAACGTTTGTGCTCGACCGCGGTGTTTACGATGCTCCGACTGAGATAGAGGTTTCCTCCAGTGCTCCGCCGGCCGTTATGCCGTTCGACTCCTCCAAGTATGGATCGAATCGCCTGGGGCTGGCAAAATGGTTGTTTGATCCGCAGAACCCACTCACTTCAAGGGTGATGGTGAACAGACTGTGGCAGGAAATATTCGGAAGAGGAATTGTTGCGACCTCCGACGACTTCGGCAACCAGGGGACCCTTCCAACGCACCCTGAGCTTCTTGATTATCTCGCTACCGAGTTTCGAGATAAAGGCTGGGATATGAAATACATGCTGAAACTTATGGTGATGTCGGCGACATACAGGCAATCATCCGCTTCCACTAAGAAGATGGAGGAAAAAGATCCGGACAACATTTACCTGGCGCGTAGCTCCCGATATCGTCTGAATACCGAAATGATCCGCGATAATATTTTATTCTCCAGTGGTTTATTGCATCGCGAGTTAGGAGGTCCCAGCGTAAAGCCCTATCAGCCCGAAGGTCTTTGGGAGGCTATCTCTGTTGGTGTCAAAGGACGAGGCGAAAGTGAATACATCCCGGATAAAGGGGAAAAACTATATCGCAGAAGTCTTTACACATATTGGCGAAAGACCATCCCACCACCGGCGATGCTTATCTTCGATGCGCCTATGAAAGAATTTTGCGAAGTGAGGCGGGTCCGTACGAGTACACCGCTTCAGGCGCTTAACCTGTTAAACGATCCGCAGCTTCTCGAAGCAGCCAGAGTGCTGGGTTCGGCGTTGGTAGAAGACAAAACTCTTACAGTGGAGAAAAAGATCGCTCTGGCGTTTCGTAAGATCGTCAGCAGACATCCTCGCCCGGAAGAAATCGAAATACTCATGAAGGGATATCGGGAAGAATACGATCGTTATAGATCTGCGCCTGAAGAGGCCACCAAATTCCTCAGGGTTGGCGCGCATCCACAAAACGAAGCGCTGGATCCGATAGAATGCGCCGCAATGATGCACGTGGTTTCCATCATTTACAATCTCGATGAAGCGATCAGTAAATCTTAATTGAAGGTTATGTCAAACGAATTTTTAAAATATTCTCTAAACCTCAACCGGCGTACTTTTCTCTCGCGAGCAAGTGTCGGCATTGGCAGTCTTGCATTGGGATCTTTGCTTGTTCCGGATTTGTTCCGCGCCAGTGATGCTGATGAAGATGTGCTGCCTCCGGGTGTAACGCATTTCGCACCCAAGGCGAAAAGGGTCATTTACCTGTTTCAAAGCGGAGCGCCATCACAGCTGGAGCTTTTTGACTATAAACCTTTGCTGAATAAAATGCAGGGGGAGGAGCTGCCAGAGTCTGTACGTAACGGCCAGCGACTCACAGGCATGACGGCTTTCCAAAAGTCATTACCACTGATGGGTTCGTTCTCGGGTTTTCATCAGCACGGTCAGAGCGGAGCGTGGCTGGGTGACCTGCTGCCATTCACATCAAAAGTCGTCGACGACATCTGCATTATCCGCAGCATGTATACCGAGGCGATCAACCATGATCCTGCTGTCTCATTTTTCCAAACGGGAAGTCAGCAGCCCGGCAGGCCGAGCATGGGTTCGTGGCTGAGTTATGGACTGGGAAGTGAAAACAAGAACTTGCCTTCATTTTGTGTTTTGCTTTCGCGTGGACAAGGCGACATCCAGCCTTTGGCCTCGCGCAACTGGGGAAATGGATTTCTAGACTCCATCCATCAGGGCGTCCATCTTCAGTCAGGACATGATCCGGTTCTATATCTTCAGAATCCTCAGGGTACAAACAAAGAGAGCCGCGGAAAAATGCTCGAGCATATCGCGTCACTGAATCGACTTCAGGAAGAAGAATTCGGCGACCCTGAAATCACGGCACGCATCGCCCAATACGAAATGGCGTACCGGATGCAGACGTCCGTTCCCGACGTGATGGATTTTTCAGATGAGCCAGAAAACTCTTTTAAACTTTACGGTGCTGACTCACTTCAACCTGGCACGTTCGCGGCGAACTGTCTGCTGGCAAGACGCCTGTCCGAAAGAGGCGTGCGCTTCATACAACTTTATCATATGGGTTGGGATGCGCATTCCGATCTACCGGACCGGACACGCCACTTTACAAAAAACGTCGATCAGGCCTCGGCCGCATTGGTGCAGGACCTGAAGAACAGGGGAATGCTCGATGAGACACTGGTAATCTGGGGAGGCGAATTCGGCCGTACCAATTATTGCCAGGGTGCTTTCAGAACCGATAATTATGGCCGTGACCATCATCCGCGTTGTTTCAGTATCTGGATGGCAGGAGGGGGCGTTAAGCCAGGAATCGTATACGGCGAAACAGATGAGCTCGGCTACAACATCGCCAAAGATCCTGTGCACGTGCATGACTTCCAAGCCACGGTGCTGAACCTGTTTGGTTATGATCACGAAAAATTAATTTATAAACATCAGGGAAGACGCTACCGGCTCACGGACGTGCACGGCCATGTTATAAAAGGCATCCTTGCATGATTCAATTTTTTAGTAGTAACAGTTAATTGAGCCTCCGGGATGTTGCAGTTCAGACAGATTACCCTAAACCTGGTTTATTTTCTTAACGTCCTTCTACTCTTTCTTCTCGTATTTGAGGATAAAGTACAGTTACCGGTTTTCTTACAAGTTACCGGGCGGATGCATCCACTTGTCATGCATTTCCCGCTTGCTTTACTTTTCGTGGGGCTCTTTCTGGAATGGCTGACCACGCGTAAAGATTTTCAACATCCAGCGGCGCGCGAAATAACGTCATACATTTTTTTTCTGTTCGCTTTGGGTGCATCCTTTAGCGCACTCTTCGGTTTTTTTCTTTATGAGGAGGGATCCTACCAGGGTGACGAAATGACGCGGCATAAGTGGATGGGCACCGCCGTGTCCCTGATGGCTGTGCTGATTCTCTGGTTGAAGGAAAGAGGAGGGGCCGTTTACTATACAACGCTTGCGCTAAGCGCAGTTTGTCTTGTCGCCGCTGGCCATTTCGGAGCAGAGATCACCCATGGGAAAGGCTTTCTGACCGAACCCATTCGCAAACACTGGCTTGCTAAGCCCCGGCGAATCGATCATCCGGACAGCGCCATCGTGTTCAGGGACGTTATACAACCTATTCTTAATGAAAAATGTGTCAATTGCCACAATTCCAACAAAGCCAAGAATGATCTCATCCTTACTGATTATGAACACATGGTGAAAGGTGGAAAGAATGAGCAGGCAATTGTCCCGGGGAAGGCAGAAGAAAGTCTGATCTACAAATATGCTTTGCTCCCGATGCAGGACTCACTGCATATGCCACCGAGTGGGAAGCTGCAGCTCGACGCAGAGGAGATAGAACTTATCGGTTGGTGGATCAACACGGGAGCTCATGCCAGCGAAAAATATGCAAACATGACAAAACCAGACAGCATACATCCGGTGATGCTTTCGAAATTTCAACCGAGATCCGGGTTAGACCTGCTGGATATTCCCTTCGCCGACCAGGAAGAAATCAAAAGGCTGAACAATCCGTACAGGACTGTACAACAGATCTCCGCCACAAAACCTTATATCGCGGTCTTTCTCGGAAGCAAAAAAGATTTTTCAGATAAAGATCTGGCGGATCTGAAAGGAATCCGGGATAACGTTGTATCGATAGACCTAGGCAATTCACTTGTGACAGACAAGGACATTAAACATCTGACTGATTTCCCACACCTTCAAAAGCTGCATCTCCAGAATGTTGAGATAGGGGATGAGGGAGTCCAGCAGCTAAGGAGCCTGCGATACCTGAACATCCTGAATATTTCCGGCACAAAGGTCAGTACGAAAACGCTTGAAGAGGTTACGGATTGGAAGAACCTCAAGAAGCTGTATCTATACAACACACAAGTACCTGCCGAACTTGTTCGTACGTTCAAGAAAAATCATCCGGGGCTTGAAGTCTATGATACGCACTTCGATTTGTCGGACTCAGTCTATAGCGCCCAGCTTGGCCTCCCTGTCTGCAAGATTGATAGTCCTGTCTTTTATGAGAGAACGTCCGCCGAAGTAAAATTGTCACGCGGGAAGGTGAAATACTATTATACCTTAGACGGAACGGAGCCCACTAGAGAAGCACGTCTGTACACCGCACCCCTGGAGGTCAGCCGGTCGTCAGTACTCAAAATCATGGCTACGATGGATGGATGGATTGACAGCAAAGTGGCTGTGTTTCCTTTGTTAAAGATCGGGGCAAAACCGGTGCGAATCATTGTTGAAGGTAAACCGAATGCAAAATATGACCCAAAGCTTGATAGCATACTAATAGATGGCAAATTGGGAGGCGTAAGCCGCACGGCGAAAGAATACGTTGGCATCACAAAACCAAATGTCCGGCTGTTGATTGAACTCGACAAACCAAAAGAACTATCCCAGGTAGCCGTAAGCTTTTTGGAAGATATTGAGAAAGGTGCTTTTCCTCCGGAATACATAGAGGTCTGGGCAGGTGAAGAAAAAAATAGTCTGCAAAAAATAGCTATGGTGAAGGCCGCGTTGCCCAGTGAGAAAAGATCGCCGTTTAAGGACCTTCTCGTTCTGAACTTTGAGAAAGTACGTGCGCGGTATGTGCGTGTGAATATAAAGATCAGCCGGAGATTGCCTTCATGGCCTTCACTTCAAAAGGACGTACAACCCTCTGGTTTCGTTGACGAAGTGGCGTTGGACTGAGTTTGTGCATAGATGAATACTTCACCATCCTTAATAACGTTCATCCCTGGTATCGATATAAGGAAGCAGTAGCAAGAAGTAGCAAGATGTCCATTTACCTGATTCACCATTATCCTCAAATCGCAGGGTGCCTACATCATAAACAATGTTACCATTAACGATCGTCATGATCGACCTGATGTTCCTTATTGAATCAGGTGGGCAAGTCATAAGGTCATGGGATAGCACGGCGAGGTCAGCGAATTTGCCTGGTTCGATAGATCCCTTGACATCCTCTTCAAACGAAGCGTATGCGTTGTTAATGGTATACATTTTCAACGCATCCTCACGTGTGACCGCCTCTTCCGGATTGAAGATACTGCCCTTTTCAGTCTTCCTTGTAATCACTGCCCACATGGCGGTAAATGGATTATACGGATTGATCGAAAGATCCGGATCTGTTTTCACCATGTGATCTGAGCCTGAATTGACTATGACGCCGGCCTCGACAAGTGACCCGTATGGATGAAATGTATTGAGTCGTTCCCTGCCGAGTATCTTCTCCAGAAGGTCGGTGTCTTTAAAAAACCATGCAGGCTGCATATCAGCGTATACGCGCATGCGTGCCATCTTTGCAATGGCTGAATCGGTGAAGAAGTTTCCATGGATTACTGAAAAGCGTCTTTCATCAATGGGCGAATGCTTATGCACTTCTTCGTACGCTGCAAGGAGGGTATCCACACCTCCGCCGCCAGTGACATGAGCTGTGAACTTCCAACCGGTTGCGTGAGCAGCCGCAATGATGTTTATCAATTCCTTCTTTGTGTACATGAGCTCTCCCCGATAGGCAGGGTCGTTTATGCCGTAGAGCTCCTTTGCGTTTTCTCCCCAGCCTTCATGCAGGAAGGCGGTACCGGTAAGCATGCCGCCGTCGAGTACAACTTTGAGCGCTCCCGCTTTCACCCATTCATCGCCGTCACCTGTCTTCAATCCAAGCTCCCTTAGCTGAGCAATTAATTCGACCGGCGATTTTCCACCGTCAAGGTTCATGGTGATATTGTGAAAGATCCGCGTGGACAATTCATTTTCTCTCTGCAGATCTTTAAATAACTTTAGCTCCGCGGCGGCTCCGCCTCCGGAACAAACGGATGTGAAGCCAACGGTGTTGTACAGATGCAAAAGCTCCTTCAGTGCACGTGCTTTTTCTTCCGCGGTTACTGGACTTGGCTTCGGAAGCGATAGCAACGGAAAGGCTGAGCGCCGGATAAGCCCATTGGGTTTACCCGTTCTCTCATCTTTCAGTACACCGGGGTGGCTGCGGCCTTCCAGCTTTGAAAGTGCGAGGGCCCTGGTGTTGATCACTCCTCCGTAGCTTCCATTGAGAAACACTGGATTTTCCGGAGCGACGGAGTCCAGCTCCCGAAGTGTAACTTGTCTCATGTCGGATAGCCGGGTGATAAAAAATTTTGGATGGATGATCCATTCGCCGTCTTCCTTTTCCTGCGCTTCACGGGCGATCCATTTCAATAACCCACCAATGGTCGTAACAACGGGTATGCTATCGCGTAATTCGCTTTGAGAAGCGGCGATCGGGTGTGCATGTCCTTCAATGAGCCCCGGTACTAGCGCATGGCCTTTCAGATCAATGACCATCGTGTTGCCACCCTTTAATTTAAGGATGTCTTCATCTGTTCCTACGTTGAGTATTCTGCCGTCCTTTATGGCGACCGCCTCCGCGTGGGAGAAGTTCCTGTCTACTGTTATGACCTTGCCGCCATAAAGGATCATGTCGGCCGGCAGGGAAGTAGTCTCACAACTACTGAGAAGGATCGAGCAAGAGACTACGAATACCAGTAGGAAGAGGCGAAGCCGTTTCATATCAAGTTTTTTGTTCAATTGATTTGTCGGATGATCTAATATTTGACTTTATCCTGTTCAAAGCATCTGTACGGAGTCCACGCGACAAGCTCATCTCGTGTCAGGTTCAGTTGTCCAATTTGTTAACATTCACTACGAACACACAACAGTTTTTACTGACAGCAATAACCATCGTTGTCTCCATTGTTGTTACAGCGACCGTTGGCATATGCGTGCGCAGTCGTATAACATTCATGCCGATGAGAACGAGAAATGCAAATGAAATTTATCTGCAGAAATTTAAAAATCCGTCAACGATTGCGTTCAGTCTTTCTTTGTGTAGCTTAGGCAATTATTGTGTAATCCTCCCAGGCTTACATTATAGTTTAAAGTAATTGTTCGTCAAACCTAAACTTATCTAAATGAATCTACGCTTACTAAGCTTTGTCATGGTGTTCTTCCTGGCAAGTGCCGCTGCGATGGCGCAAACCGTTTCCGGAAGAATAACATCCGCGGCGGACGGATCTCCGCTGCCTGGCGTTTCGGTCCTTGTCAAAGGTACATCCTCAGGTACCACTACCGATGCTGACGGAAGATACAGTCTTTCAGTTCCTGATCTTCAGTCAACCGTGCTCACTATGTCGTTCATCGGTTTCAAAGTGCAGGAGATCCCTGTCAACAACCGAACTACGATCGACGTTGCGATGGAGGAAGACGTTACCAGTCTGAATGAAGTAGTCGTCATCGGTTACGGAACTCAAAAAAGGTCCGACCTTACTGGGGCCGTTGGCTCTGTAAACGAGGAACGGCTAAAAGAGCGTCCTGCCACATCCCTTAATCAGGCTTTGGCTGGCAAGCTCGCCGGCGTTCAAGTGAACACAAACTCCGGTCGTCCGGGTGGAAAGACAAATGTCAGAATTCGCGGATTCAGCTCGATCAACTCTTCAAATAACCCCTTGTATGTGGTTGACGGAGTTCAACTTCCCCAGGGAAATCAGGACCAGTTCAGCCAGTCAATAGACTATCTGAACCCGAATGATGTAGTATCGATAGAGGTGTTGAAAGATGCTTCGTCGACCGCTATTTACGGAGCTCGCGGCGCTAACGGTGTAATCCTTATTACAACAAAGCGTGGGAGATCAGGGGAAGGCAGAGTGACATACGATGTCGACTTCAGCGTTCCTACAGTCGGACCTAACAAGCGCGAAGTTTTGAACGCGCAGGAGTACCTGGCCGTCGAAGATCTCGCATGGAGAAACATGGAGAAATTTGATCCGGTAGGATGGAACGCAGGGAAATGGGCTTACCTTAATCCCGCTCTTCGCAGAACCGATCCCCGGGTTTTCGACGCATCAGGCAATCCACTGTTTGATACAAACTGGCTCGAGGAGACAACTCAGCACAAGTTCTCGCAAAATCACCAGTTGGGTTTCACGGGTGGCAATGAGAGAACTACATACTCCCTATCACTCGGCTACAGAGATGACCAGGGCCTTCTTAAAACATCCTACTTGACGCGTTATTCGGGACGTCTTACCATTGATGATCAGGTGAAGAAATGGTTGAAGATCGGCGGTACACTCAGCTATAACAGTCAGACCGAGAACCTCGTAGACGTAAGCGACGCTGTCGCCCGTCAGATCGTTGAAGACTTCCCGTTCCTGCCCGTGAAATACGAAGATGGAACGTTCGCCAACAATCGGGATTATCCTTTTGCGGAAGGAACCTACAGCTCCATGAGCAGATTGTTCGGCCGCGATTATATTCTTAACACCGAAACAGTTCTCGGTAGCCTTTTCACTAACATCACCCTTGCGAAAGGTCTTGAGATGCGCACCGTATTGGGCGCGAATACCCTTGTCCAGGAAAACAATGAATTCAGTGCAAGCTTCCTAAGTACCTCAGGTATTGCTACTGCTTCAACCAGTAATCAGAAGCAGACGTTCTGGTCTTTGGAGAATTACCTGACGTACAACAAAACAATCAACGAGATCCATGCCTTTACCGGGCTGCTGGGTATCTCCTGGCAGGAATCGAACTTTTTCATTATAGATCAGGGCGCACGTAATTTCCCTACAGACTTCTTCCATTATAACAACATCGGAGCCGGTAGCGATAACCGCACTGTTTCCTCAGGGGCCAACAGACATGCACTGAACTCTTATTTCGGGAGGATCAATTATAGTTTGATGGGTAAATACCTTCTGACTGTAACGGGACGCGCGGATGGTTCATCGAAGTTTGGTGAAAACAACAAATTCTCATTCTTCCCTTCTGCAGCACTTGCATGGAGAATTTCTGATGAGCCGTTCATGAGCGACAACCGCCTGGTTTCGAATCTCAAACTGCGCACCAGCTACGGACTTACCGGTAACTCGGAGATTCCACCGTATTCTTCACTGTCTTTGCTCAGTTCCAATTACCGCGCCGTATGGAATGATATTGGTGTTGGCGGAACCGGATTGAACAGATTGGCTAACCCCGACCTGCGCTGGGAGAAAACTGCTCAGTACGACATCGGTGTCGAGTTAGGATTATTCAACAACAGAGTTTCCCTCGAAGCGGATTACTATTACCGCAAGACCACTGACATGCTCCTGGATGCACCAGTCCCACAATCAAGCGGATATGCTATCATCAGAAAGAACGTGGGTTCCATGGAGAACAAAGGCGTTGAATTGGGCCTTAATACTACCAACGTACAGACAAACAATGTTGAATGGACAACCTCCTTCAATATTTCCATGAACAAAAACAAAGTTCTCTCGCTTGCAACTCCTTCCGATATCTTCGGAGTGGGCGGGCCGAACTTCACGAACCCTACGAACATCATCCGTATCGGTGAACCGGTGGGCTCTTTCTGGGGTCTCGTCCGTCTGGGTACATGGGGAACTGCGGAGGCTGACGAGGCCGCCAAGTTCGTAAGCTATCGCAACGGTTTGACTATACTCCCGGGCGATATCAAATACCTGGATGTTAACGGCGACTATGCTATCACAGATGCCGACCGCATGATCATCGGAAACGGTACTCCAAAGGCCTGGGGCGCTCTTACGAATTTTGTGAGATTTAAAAACTTTGATTTCACGATCGAGCTCCAGTACTCATATGGAAATGACATCATGGATATGAACCTGCACCCGAGCGAAGACAGACAGGCGCTTGCCAACAGTTACAAAACTGTGCTGAATGCATGGACTCCTGAAAACCAGAACACGATGATCGCACAGATCCGCGACACACGTGCGGGCTATGTTACTAACGTAGACTCACACTGGATCAAGGACGGCTCGTTCATTCGCGGCAGAAACCTGTTGCTTGGTTACGCCTTCCCGGAGACTGTTCTTGACAGGCTTTCATTAAACAGGCTGAGAATATATGCATCCGCCCAAAATCTGTTCCTCATTGTTGACGACGAACTGATCGGCGATCCGGAAGTAACACCTATCCGCGGTGGTAACAATGATAACGCCTTCTCTCAAGGCATGATGTGGCATGAATATCCGAAGCCAACTATCTACATGCTGGGATTAAATATTGGGTTATAATCGACAATCACTTTATAAAAATATTGATCATGAAGTTTCCTAAATACAAGAAGGTAAGTCACCTCTTTCTCTGTGGGGCATTGTTGCTGGGATCCGGTTGTTCGGATTTCCTCAGCGAGGAAGATCCCTCAAACCTCACACCTGAAAGCTTTTATACAACTGCAAAGCACGCTGACGCTGCCATTGCAGCAGTCTACGCCGATACAAGATTTTACGGCGATGGCGCCGGGATCTTTTCATCCAACTGGCAGCTCCTTGAAGCGCCCACAGGGACAACTACAACAGAGACGGCTCAAAACTCTGATCTGAACAACCTGTATTCGCTGACCTATGACGCAAATACCGGCCATATACAGAACTGGTGGCGCGGCGTTTATCGCGTGATCGCGAACGCGAACCTTGTTCTTGAGAATGTTCCTGGGATCACCATGGATGAAGCGCAAAAGAACAAGGTATTGGGTGAAGCGATGTTTCTCCGAGCCTGGGCTTATTTCTACGCTGTCCGTCTATGGGGCGATGTGCCGTTAATTCTGAAACCACAGAGCATTGAGGATGAGGATTTCTACCCCGCACGCACGTCACAGGAAACGGTGTACGACCAGATCGTTGCTGACCTGGTGGCTGCTGAAAGTGCAGGATTGCCGTGGACTGATGCTACCGGAAGAGTCTCTCAATCCGCAGTGAAATCACTTCTGGCAAAAGTTTACCTGACGATGGCTGGCTATCCGCTGAACAAGGGACTTTCTCATTACACCCTCGCTGCTAACAAAGCCAAAGAAGTGATCGACAACGCAGGAACCATCAACCTTTTCCCGACGTATCTTGATGTACATGACCCAATGAAGAAAAATACTGTCGAACATATCTTCAGCCTTCAGTACAACGCAGATGTGGCGGAAAATCCGATGGGCAACATGTACCCGAACTTCAAGCCAGTAACTTATCGCGGCCCTTCGGGAACCGGAAGTACAATTCCGACTGTGGATTTTTACAATTCATACGAACCCGGCGATCTTCGTGCTGTTAATCAACAAGGTTGGTTTTATACCAGTTACTATACGAATGGAAACGGAGCACCATTCGAGCTCGGGGCGCCTTATATCTTCAAGCACTTCAACATCCTTGCTAACGGAACGTCCGGAGTCAAAGGCACGGCGAAGGATAATTTGAATGTTCCCATGATCCGCTTTGCGGAAGT
>Ga0307416_100001138_pt1 | contig 14282 bp, 18 predicted proteins | sample DK1Cmetagenome_2_FD_203821 | JGI IMG/M metagenome (GOLD analysis project Ga0307416, IMG submission 203821) | Maize rhizosphere microbial communities from greenhouse at UC Davis, California, United States - DK15-C-3 | ecosystem: Host-associated > Plants > Roots > Rhizosphere > Soil | place...
TCCCGAGCCGATGCGCTCCGCGACGAGATCGGCGCCGCCGGCTTCGACGTCATCGACAGCAAGGACGGCTCGACAGTGCGGCGGCGGGACTGACAGTCCCGGATCCGAGCGGAGGGCCGCACTGAGGCCGCTCCCGAGGCGTCCGCGGGACTCGGAGACCCGCGATCGGCGCGAAGACGGCCCGCGGAAGGCGGTCGACCGCGGAAACGGGACTGTGAGACCCGTGGCGTCAGCCTGGCTTCGCCGTGGGGGCGGCGGGACTGACAGTCCCGAATCCGAGCGGAGGGCCGCACCGAGGCCGCTCCCGAGGCGTCCGCGGGACTGGGAGACCCGGAATCGACGCGAAGACGGCCCGCGGAAGGCGGTCGGCCGCGGAAACGGGACTGTGAGACCCGACCGCCACCCTCAGCCGGGACGGCCCCGCTGCAGCAGGAGATCGCGGCGAGACCCGAACCGGTCGATGATCCGGTAGAAGTTGCGCTTCGACTGGCGCGTCCTCTCCTCCTCGGGGAGGCTCGACCAGCCGCGGTGCTCGTGTCGCTCCGCCGGCACGTCGACCGCGACCGCGCGCCGCGGCGACTCCCCCTCCCCCTCGTCACGGAGGACGAGGCTCCACCAGATGTCGAGGTTCCGGTAGAACCGGAACCGCTCGTCGAGCGGACCGCGTTCCCCGGCATCGGGCCGGCGGAACGCCATCAGGTAGCCCTCGATCGCATCGACGTCACCGGCCGCCGCGTCCTCGAACGTCCGGAGATCGCTCGACGTGATGCCCCAGCCGCCGGCGACGGCGACCGTCGGGTCCTGGAAGACGCCGACGAGCGGGGTCACCACGTCGCCGGTGGGCTCCACGCTCGGATCCATCAGGATGACCACCGGGCCGCCGGCCCGGCGGATCCCGACGTTCGTCGCGGCGGCGTGACCGAGCCGCTCGCTCGTCCAGACGACCTCGAGGTCCCGGCTGTCGGGCAGCGCGTCGAGCGCGGCCGCCTGCTCCTCGGACGGATCGTCGGCAACGACCACGACCGAGGTCCCATTCGGGGACGTGCCACGCACGCCGGCCAGCGCCCGCTCGACATCGGCGGGCCAGTCGGTCGCGACCAGCACGACGCTCGCAATGCCGACAGGCGCCTCGTCGAGCCGCGACGGCACGCTCTTCGACCCGCCGTAGCGGACACGGGATCCCTCCTCGATGTCGGGCGGCGCCGTCGGCGACAGCGCGAAATCGGTGCCCCGGTCGACGACCGTCCAGCCGGCCGCCTCGATCACCCCGCGCAGTCGATCGGCGGTCGCCCAGTCGCGCTCGGCGCGTGCCTTCGATCGCTCGTGCGCGGCCGACAGGACCTCGTCGGGGATCCGCTGACGCGGCACGGTCCGGTCAGTTGCTCCGTCGCGCCAGGGTCAGGTAGTAGAGCAGCGTCAGGACCGCGGTGATCGCCGCTGCAAGGTAGGTCAGGGCAGCCGCGGTCAGCATCGATCGAACGCCGGCGCGTTCCTCGGGCGACGTCACGACGCCGGTCGAGTCCAGCATCGCGAGCGCCTTCTGGCTCGCCTGGATCTCCACGGGCAGGGTCAGCACGGAGAACGCCACTGCGAGCGCGAAGAGCGCCACGCCGACGAGGATCAGCCCGGTCATCTGCGCGAAGAAGCCCAAGATGATGAACACGTAAGCCAGCTGCGAGCCGACCGAGGCGGCCGGCACGAGCAGGCTCCGGAGCTGCATGAGCGCGCTGCCCTCGGCGACCTGGGCCGCGTGGCCGACCTCGTGGGCCGCGATCGCCATCGAGGCGATCGACGGCTGCGTGGCGACCTGTTCGGACAGCGACAGCGACTTGTCGCGGGGATCGAAGTGGTCGGACAGCTGGCCAGGGACGACGTTGATCGCCGAGATGGCCAAGGCGCCTGAACCGGGGCCGGCGGATACAGGGCCGAAGGTGGCCCGCTGACGAAGGACCTCCGCGACCTGGACCCCATTCAAACCAGCCGCGTTCTGCACGCGGCTCCAGCGGCCATAGGTCGAGCGGATGTACAGCTGCGCGCCGCCCGAGATCACGAGCGTCGCGACGATGAGGACGATGTAGAACGGATCGAAGAACACGGTGGGTGCTCCAGGGTGCGTGGCGATCGCTGCAACAGGCGCAGCGATATCCACATCCTATGACCTTCCGCAGGCGACATCGATAAAGTCACCGTGAAGAACATCGAACGGTTCGCCCCAGACCGGCGCCATCTACAGTGCCGGGGACGTGTCCGTCACAAGGAGGAAGTCATGCGCGCACGACGGATCGGGGCCACCATCGGGGTCCTGGGGGCACTGCTCGCGACTCCCATCGCATCGGCCGCGCCCGCGACCGAGTCGGTCATCACGATCGAGGTCATCTTCGATGGTCCGGAGACGTTCACCGCCACGGGCGGCGTCGTCTGCGAGTCCGGGACCGCGACGACGGAAGGCTTCGCGAACTTCGGTGGCCGCAAGAACCGCGGCGTCTTCACCTTCCATATCGTGAAGACCCTCACCTGCGATGACGACAGCGGCACGTTCAAGCTGCTCGTCAACGCCGCGACCTCGCCGAACTCGCCGGGCACCGTCGGGGGCTTCGCCGCGGGTCAAGGAACCGGCGACTACGAGGGACTCCACGGCGGCGGTCACCTGGTCGGCACGGCCCTGCCGGATGGATCGGGCGTCACCGACGTCTACACGGGGACGCTGACGATCTCGCCGTAACCTCAGTCGGGTGGCTGCTCGCCGGCGGCCACCTTCGCCACGATCCAGCGGATGCCGTCCTCCCAGGACGCGGCACTCGGCTCGAGCCCGCGGCGGGCGGCTTCCGCTTCCCAGGCGTCACACCATCGACCGACCGCGAAACCCGGCACCTGCATCGATAGCAGGCGCGCCTTGATCAGGTTCCGCAGCGCGATCTCGACGCGTGTCCGCTCATCGGCCATCGCGCGCGATGGTACGGCGCCCGAGTACGCTCGACCGATGCAGACGCTCGATGTCCTGATGTACGGCCAGCGGACGGTCCGCTCCACCATCGACCGGTACACGCCCACCGACTGGGATCGGATCGCGCTGGGCGTGTGGACGGCCAAGGACCTGCTCGGCCACCTCGGCGCGTTCGAGGTCCGCTTCGCGGACGTGCTCGCGACATTCGTCGATGCGCCGAGGGAGAGCGACCTGATGGACGCCGACCCGCGGACGTTCAATGACGACCAGGCAGCGGTCAGGAAGGACTGGCCGCTGGACCGGGTCATGGCCGAGTTCCTGGATGCGCATGAGCGCGTGATGCGTCACGCGAAGGCGATCGCGCCGGAGGTGTGGCGCGAGGTCGGGACGATCCCGTGGTACGGCCGCGAGTACTCGCTCGACGATCTCGTGGTGTACCAGATGTACGGCCACAAGCGCGAGCACGACCCGCAACTGGGAGCCGTGCTCGAGGGCCGCTAGGCCGCGCGTTCGACTCGCGCGAGCGCCTCGATGATCGCGCTGACGACCTCGATGGTCGAGGCTGCCGGAAGATCGAGGCGGACGGTGGCCGACTCGGCCATCATCGGGTTGTAGGTCCCGGACTTGCCCGCCATCTCGCGGAAGTCGGTGCGGACGAGGACGATCGACTTCCCGGTCCCATAGGCGTAGCCCACCTCCCAGCAGGTTCCCGAGTCCGGGTCTGGGCCGTCCATGATCGCGACGAGACCGTCGGCCCAGTCGATGCCGCCCACGTCGACCTTGAAGATGCCTGCGGCGTCCTTGCCTGGCTCCTGCTCCTGCGGCAGGAAGATCTCGTGGCCGGCCGCGCGCAGGGCGGCGACGACCTCGGCATTCCAGGTCCGTTCGGGGGTCGTGAAGAGGGGTCCGGCGAAATACAGCTTCATGCAGCGAGTATCGCGGAGCGCGATGCGGGTCCGCCGGGTCAGGCGACGCGGCGGTGGAGCCACCTCCGGATCACCGGCAGCCACGCGGCGCCGACGGCGAGCTGGGCGATGAGCGCCGCGATCACCAGGATCGCCGGCACGCCGATCAGGAGGCCGGGCAGGATGATCGCGTCGACACGACTCGGAGCGTCATCGCTGGGAGTGTGGTCAGCGACGAGGGCGGGCGACGGCCGCGCCGCAGCAGTCGGCGGCGCGGATCCGAACGTGACCGGTTCGCCGAGGAACCTGGCGGGTCCGCCGCCGCCCGGCAGTGGCGTAGGGCTTGGAGTGGGCGACGCTCCAGCCGTCCCCGTGGTCGGCGTCTGCGTCGGCGATCCCGATGAACCTGGCAGGCTCGGCGTGGGGAGGCTGGGGGTCGGGAGGCTCGGCAGCGGAACGCTCGGCGTCGGGAGGCTGGGGGTCGGGAGGCTCGGCAACGGCGGGAGCGTCGGCACTGGCGGAAGCGTCGGGAGCGGCACGCTCGGCAGCGGCCGGAGCGTTGGCATGATCGTCGGCAGTGGCGGGAGCGTCGGGGGTGGCGGGAGCGTCGGCACGATCGTAGGTATCGGCACGGGCACCGACGGGAGGTCGATCGGTAGGGACGGCACGTCGACAGGGAGCGACGGCAGCAGGTCGGCCGCATCCGTCGGGTGCGCGAGCGCGAACAGCCCACCGACGAGCATCGCGGCGACGGTCACGGCGGCCAGGCGATCCGCGGCCCGGCGTCGAACGGCCCGCCGGAGGTCGGTCATGCGGCCCGGATCGTTGGTGTCCATATCCCTGTGCCGCTGCGGTCCGCTCCCGGGAGTGGCGCGTCGGGGTCGTGCTCGATGCCGTCGACGAATGCCGCCACGAGCTCCGGGTCAAGCTGGCTCCCGGCAGCCGCTCGGAGCTCCTCGAGTGCCTGTTCGACGCTGAGCGCCTTGCGATAGGGCCGCGTCGTCGTCATGGCCGAGAAGGCGTCGCACACCGCGAGGACTCGCGCGATGAGCGGGATCCTGATCCCCTCCAGCCCGTCGAGGTACCCCCGCCCGTCCCAGCGCTCGTGGTGATGGCGGACTCCCGCTCGGACCTGATCGATGTCGGGCAGGCCACGGACGATCAGGTCGCCCAACGCGACGTGCTGCTTGACGATCTCGAACTCGTACGGCGTCAAGCGGCCGGGCTTGCGCAGGATGTCGTCCGGGACGCCGATCTTCCCGATGTCGTGCAGCAGCCCGGCAGACCGCAGCGTCGGCAGTTGCACGTCGCCCAGGTCGACCTTCGACGCCAGGAAGAGCGCATAGGTCGCGACATCGTCCGAGTGGCGCCTCGTGTAGCGATCCTTGTTGTCGATCGCGATGACCAAGCCCTGCAGGACATCGAAGCTCGTCCGTGCGACGGTCGGTTCGTTGGCCCAGGCATCGGCGATGATGGTCCGGTCTCCTCCCCCGGCCTTCGCTTCGCTTAGGGCGATGGTCGCCGCCGAGAGCAGCTCGTTAACACCGCTCGCGTGGAACGGGAAGAACGTCACCCCGGCGCTTACGGTCAGGGGCAGTCGCTCAGATCCGTCGAACTGCAGGCTTGACGCGCGCAGGACTTCCTGGACGCGGGCCATCGCCGCAGGCAGTTGTCGCGCGACGGCTGCCGGCGCGATCGCCAGGAACTCGTCCGGCCCGAAGCGGGCGACCGGATACCAGGCAGACGCCTCGGCCTGTAGGGCTCGCGCGACGAGCAGCAACGCCTCGTCTCCCGCTGCCGATCCATAGGTATCGTTGAGCAGCCGGAAGTTGTCGATATCGACCAGCGCGATGCCGACGGATTCGGCGTCGGCCGAAGCCCGAGCCAGGACCTCGCCCAGGGTTGATACCGCTGCTCCATGGTTGAGCAGGCCAGTGAGCGGATCCCTGCGCCTGGACTCGGCCAGGGCCTCGGCCTGGTCGCGCAACCGCGTGCCGGCCGCCTGGAAGATGATGCGCAGCAGGACCGCGATGAGCGCGGCGGCGCCGAACGTGACCATCAGGAGGTCGCGCAGCGTAGCGTCCGCGGCTGCGAGGATCGGCGCGCCGTCCCGCTGGAGGATCGCGATCAGCCGGATGCGTCCACCGACCGAGATCGGGATGGCCTCGGTCAGGATGCTGTCCGCCCCCGCCGACGGTGCGAGCGTCGTGCTCGCGGCTTCGCCGCTCACCGCCCGATCCCGCTCGAGGGCGGCTTCGGGTGTCAGTGGATCCCCCGCCAGGATGCGGCCATCGGGCATCGAGAGGGTGGTCGCGTCGTACCCGTGGGTCCGTGCCAGATCGTCGAGCTTCGTCTCGAGCGCCCCTCGACGGGACGCGGCGGGTTCGCCAGCGACGAGATCGTCTGTGGTCAGGTTCGAGGCGACGAACGATCGGACGGCCGACTGGTCAGAGTCGAGGGTGATCTGGAGGGTCGAGGCTCGAACGTGCTCGGAGCCCAGGACGGCCAGTGCGAAACAGCTCACCCCCGCCAGGCTGAGTGTCGCGACGTATACGAGCGGCAGGAGGAGCGGCCGCACGGCCGACGTTCCAGTTCTTCGTGCCATCCAGGAACCCCCGACCCCACCGAGGCCTGTATCCGCGAATGCCTGGCGGATGGCAATAGGACCTGCGGGGGTGCGCGCACCAGTCCGTCGTACCGCCCTCGAGGAGCGCACCCGTGACGCGGGTGCCGAGATGGACGTCGGCTAGCCCGCCGGTGGCGTGTACGAGACCCGGATGCGTTGCTCGGTCGACCGGTCGTCGCCGATCCGGAAGACGAGCGTGTTGTCACCCTGGCCGAGCCGCACGGCGATCGCCCAATGGCCGGTGCTGTCGACCGTCGCGTGCTGGTCCGGGAACAGGCTCACGTCGCGCGTGATCCGCAGCCCCGGTGGCGCGAGACCGATGACCGTCACCTCCTCTGTCGAGACGACATCACCGTCGCGCGGGCTCTGGATCGTCAGCCCGACGATGGGTGCGGACGGCCCGGTGGTGACGCCAGGGGCCAGGGAGGCCGCAGGTCCCGGTGCCTGGCCGGGAACGCCCCCTTGCTGAGCGGCCGGAGCGGGTCGTGTGAGCAAGGCATACCCGATCAGCCCCACGGCCACGATGAGGGCCGCTCCGATCAGCGGCGCCGTCGACCGCCGCGGGCCCGGGGCCTCACGGCGATCGTCCGACGGCCACGTCGTCTCGTCCTCGGACGGCCGCACCGCGGGTCGGGACAGGTCGTCGAGGTTGAACCCGCACTTCGGGCAGTACGGCATCCCCTCGACCAGGGCAGTGCCGCACCGTGGACAGAAGCGGAACGGTTGGTCGGTCACGTCTGCTCCTCCCTCCGGCGAGTGGAGCGGCGGCTATGCCGTCGATGCGACCCCGAGCGTATCGCGAAGGAACGCGATCGTGCGCTCCCAGGCGAGCTCGGCCGCCTTGGGGCGGTAGGCGTCGCGGGACGGCTCCGCGAACCAGTGGCCCGTGCCGGGATAGCGGTACGTGGTGATGTCGCGATCGGCCCTGCGGTAGGCGTCTTCCAAGTGGCGGATGTCGTCCTGGGACGTGAACGGGTCGTCCTCGGCGAAGTGGCCGATGAGCGGGGCGGTCGCTTCGGCGATGAATGGCGCGGTGTACGTGCCGTAGTAGGCGACCGTGGCGCGTGCTCGATCGCGCACCGACGGCGCCCAGATCGCATACGCCGCGCCGAACGACCAGCCGAGCACGGCGATCGGTGCGTCCGGACCGAGCTCGTCGGCCAGCCGGTCGATCGCGGCCCACGCCACGTCGCCAGCGATCCCGGCGTCACCCTCGTTCGATAGGCGCTCGGCATCCTCGGGTTCCGTGGCGATCTGGCCGCGGAACATATCGGGCGCGATGACGGCGAACCCGGCGTCGGCCAGTCGATCGGCGTACGCGATCACGTCGTCGTTGAGCCCCCACCATGCGTGGAGCACGACGACGCCGGCCCGGGCGTCGTCGGGGATGCGGCGATACGCGCGAGCGCTTTCCTTGCCGATGGCTATCTGGTCGAAGTCGGTCATCGCGAAAGTATGCGCATCGCTCGGCCATCGGAACGGCGGTCTGGCACTTCCCATCCACGCTGTGCCGGGACCATTAGGCCGCTACCCGAAGCTCGCTGGCCCAACTAGGGTTGAACGATCGAGGACCCAGCGGCTGACGTCGCGGTCCCGGGGACGGGCATCGGGGGAAAAGACCAGGCTCGTCCCGCACCACTGCCGTTCGGCAGGGAGGAACTCCGCGTGAAGAGACGATCTGGCCTTGGCATCGCCTTGGGCCTTGTAGCTTCCATCGCGCTCGCCGGGCCCACCGCGGCCGCGTTCACCGGGCTCGTCAACGGAAGCTTTGAAACCGGCACGTTCGCCGACAGCGGATCCGGATTCCAGCAGCTCGATGCCCCCAACGCGAGCATCGAGGGCTGGACCGTGGACGCTGGGAGCGTCGACTGGATCAGCACATACTGGACGCCCCAGCAGGGCGAGATGAGCATCGACATGAGCGGCGCCGGCGCAGGCACGCTCAGTCAGACCTTCGACACGACGATCGGCAACACGTATGACGTCGAGTTCCAGCTGTCCGGCAATCCGGACGGCCCTCCGTCGATCAAGACCCTCGAAGTCAGTGCGACGGGCGCAGCCGTCGGCCTGTTCACCTACGACGTCACGGGCAACGATCGCGCCAACATGAACTGGACGACAGAGACGTACTCGTTCCTCGCGACGAGCGCGAGCACGACGCTGAGCTTCATCAGCACGACCGAGACGCCATTCGGTCCGGCACTCGACAACGTCGTCGTAACCGAACACGTCGCCGAGAAGGACGACTGCAAGGACGGCGGCTGGGAGTCGATGATCGACACCGCCGGCAACAGCTTCAAGAACCAGGGCGACTGCGTCAGCTTCTTCGCCACGAAGGGCAGGAACCCGGGTGCGATCGCGCCCGCAGCGCCGGTCGTGACCAGCGACGCGTCGCAGTCCGACACAGCCACCACGCAGGTCAAGCAGTCGAAGAAGCCAGCCGAGGTGACCGCGCGCCAGACCGAGAGAAAGGCCGCAAAGGACACGGCCAAGACCAAGGCCGATCCCAAGAGCCAGGGCAGCCACGGCCACGGCTCCAATGGGAAGAAGCCCAAGTAGGCCGCTGAGACTCCCAAAGGCGATCGGCCCCTTCGGCTCAGCCGAAGGGGCCTTTCGATTTCTCCGCAGCATCGAAACGGGTTACTTGACAGTAGCAAGCTTGGGCTCGCATACTTGCTACGCGTAAGTAGCACGTTGAGGCACCATGCCACACCCGAAGCGAATCGCAGTCACCGGAGCGACTGGCTTCGTGGGGCGTTATGTCGTTCGTCGGCTGGAAGCCTCCGGGCACACGGTGGTCCCGCTGTCGCGCCGCACTGGCTTCGACCTCGCACGTCCCGATCGTCACGCACTCGCGCCGGCCCTGGACGGCTGCGATGCCGTCGTGCACTGCGCCGGGATCAACCGCGAGATCGGGCCTCAGACATACGACGCCGTCCATATCCGCGGCATGCAAGCCCTCGTCGCCGCCGCGAGGGCGGCGGGCGTTGGACGAATCAGCATCCTGAGCTTCCTGCGCGCGAGACCGGACGGCCCGACGGCGTATCACCGGAGCAAGTGGGCGGCGGAAGCGATCGTGCGCGAGAGCGGCATCCCGTACACCGTGCTCAAGGCAGGTGTGATCCACGGGCATGGCGACCACATGCTGGACCACCTCAGCCACGCGCTCTACACATTCCCGATCTTCGGCCTCGTCGGCCTGCGAGAGCGGCCGGTCAGACCGGTCGCGGTCGACGATGTGGCCCGGATCCTCGAGGCCGCGGCCCTCGGCGACGGCCGCCTCCGAAACCGAACCATTGCCGTGCTCGGGCCGGACGAGATGGCGCTCAGCGAAGCGGTCCGGCGTGTCGGGGAGACCACCGGGCGTCGACCGCGGTACGTGCGCCTCCCCGTCGCCGCACACCTGGCGCTCGCACGCGTCTGCGAAGCGGTCATGCGTATCCCGCTGATCTCCGTCGCCCAGGTCCACATCCTGGCCGAAGGCGTCGTGATCGCGGCCCCGCCGGCGGACGAGCCACCCGAGGATCTTCGCCGGGCGACGCCCTTCTCCATCCCGGTCATCCGAGCCGGACTCCCGGATCCGGGCCCGTTCACATATCGCGACCTGCGTTGGTGCCGGGCCTGACAGTCATCGACCTGACCACGGACATCGACGCACCGATCGAGCGGGTCTTCGACCTCGCGCGTGACCTCGACCTGCACGCGCGCTCCATGGCGCACACCGGCGAGCATGCCGTTGGAGGAAGGACGATCGGTCGAGTCGGGGTCGGAGACACCGTCACCTGGCGCGCCCGCCACTTCGGCGTGTGGTGGTCCCTGACCAGCCGCATCACCGCCGTCGAGGCGCCCGTCCGGTTCGAGGACGTCGAGGACCGCGGCCCGTTCGCTTGGTTCCGCCACGAGCATCGCTTCGAGCGGAACGGCGATGGCACCCGCATGCGCGACCACTGGGAACACCGTTCTCCGCTGGGACCTCTCGGGCGACTCTGGACGCCCTCGTGCTGGGTCGATACCTGCGATCGCTCCTGGTGATGCGCAACGACGCGCTCAAAGGCGTCGCCGAGCGAGGCGGACGGCGTGCCTGATCAAGACCGGGTCCTCGTCCTCTATGACGCCGATTGCGGCATCTGCACGCGAACGGCGCGGTTCCTGACACGACTCGACCGACGGCGCCGGCTGGAGCTGGTGCCGGCACAGGCTGGGAGCGACATGCCTGGTGCACCGCCTCTGGAGGCCCGCCTCCCCGCCCTGCACGTCCGCCATCCGGAGGGTCGCTTGGGTCTCGGGCGGCGCCGCCGCCGTCAGCATGGCGAAGGCGCTGCCACTCCTCCGACCCTTGCTATCACGGCCGGGATCCCTGGCGGGCGACGGGCCCTCGAGCATGCCTACGCAGCCGTTGCCGCCAACCGACACCGGATAAGCCGCGCGGTCGGCATGCCGGCTTGCGCCACACGCGCCCAGCGTAGTTACCCTTCCGTGAACAACTCGAGCATGTGGCTGTACGCCACTGTGAAACCGGACGCTTCCAGCGAAGCCTTCAGCGGCGCCAGCTCCGCCGGGCTGTCGACTGGATAGCGAACGGTAAAGGCGCCCGCCTCTTCGACGGCGAACACGATCTGGCCGTCAGACGCGGAAATCGCGGCCTCGACATCGGCCTCATCTTGGCCGCTGTTGGTCAAGACGATCAGCTCGTTCGGGATCGTGCAGGCCTGGTCGTGCATGACGAAGGGCTCTGGACAACCATCATCTTGGGCACGGACGAACGCAGCAGCGGCGGCGACTAGCAGGACTGCAACTATCGCTCCACGAGGTCGCGACACTCGGCGAGGTTAACGTCCAACTGGCGCCCCCGGACGGATTCGAACCGCCGACGCAGGCCTTAGGACGGCCTCGCTCTATCCACTGAGCTACGGGGGCGCGGCCGACATCGTACCCCGAGCCTGCTCGGGAACCGGAGCGCCCGACGCGTCGTCAACGCAGCCAAGCCGCCGTGCCTCCCTGCGGCGGCTTGTCTCCTTTCGAAGGCGCCGGTCTGGTGCGAAGGCGGTCGGACCTACAATCACGCACAAGATGGCCGACGCTCCCCTCCCCGACCTCATCCTGTACGGCCGCCCCGAGTGCGGGCTGTGCGATGAGGCGCGCGATCTCCTCCTCGGGCTCCTCGACGAACGCCGGCGCCACGACCTCCCGACGCCGGCCCTGACCGAGATCGATATCGAGTCGGACGCCGACCTCGAGCGCCGCTACGTCGCGACCATCCCGATCGTGGAGCTCGGCGGTCGACGCCTCGAGCTTGCGACGAGCGCCGCGAAGCTGCGGCGACTCCTCAGCGACGTCCTCGACGGGAGCGCCGCGACGACCTCCGCATGAGCTCCGGCACCGACCTCACCATCCTCGTCGCGCTCGCGGCCGGCTTGATCAGCTTCCTGTCACCCTGCGTGCTGCCGCTCGTGCCCGCCTACCTGGGCCAGCTCAGCGCGATCGCGGTCGCCGGCGCCGGCGCCGATGCCTCCCGCCCGGACAGATGGCTCGCCGTCCGTCACGCCATCGCCTTCGTCGCCGGCTTCACCGTTGTCTTCACGGTGCTCGGCATCACCGCCACGTACCTCGCCTCCGGCCTGGTCGATCTGCTGCCGGCCCTGCGTGTCATCGGCGGGGCGATCCTGATCGTCCTTGGCCTCAGCCTGGCCGGCATCCTGCGCATCCCCGTCCTCGAACGCACGTGGCGCCCGCTCGATGCCGGCGCCGCCGGGAGCCTCGCGACGACGACGGGGTCGATCGCGCTCGTGACTGGCGATCCCGGCGCTCGACCGACCCTCGGCGATCGACTGGGCGGCCGACTCGTCGGCTCGAACGGGGGCTGGCTCGCGTCGCTCGGTCTCGGCGCGATCTTCGCGATCGGCTGGACGCCGTGCATCGGCATCATCCTCGGCGGGATCCTCACGATGGCGGCCACGAGCGGCACGGTCGCCCAGGGGACGCTCCTGCTCATCGGATACTGCCTCGGCCTCGGCATGCCGTTCCTGGCGATCGCCCTCGCCTACGACCGCGCGCCGGCGCTCCTGGGGCCGCTGCTCCGCCACGGGCGGACCGTGTCGCTCATCGGCGGGCTGCTCGTGTCGGCGATCGGCGTCGCGATGGTGCTCGACCTGCTCCGGCTCCTGCCGCGATATTTCCAGTTCCTGACGGCGATCTGAGCGCGTGACGACCGACACCGAGCGGCCGGCATTCACGCATCGGCGCGCCCGCCACGGGCTGATCGGCCCGTTCAGCGGCCGACAATTGCTGGTCGGCGCCCTCGCCGTCCTCGTCGTCGCGGTCATCGGCGTGACGATCACGACGCCGCTCGGCAACACCGCGAACTCGCCCGATCTCGTCGACCCGCTGGCAACGCCATTCATCATCGGCCAGGCACCGTCCGAGGGACTCAAGGCCGGCCAGGGGGCACCGGAGCTCACCGTCGATCTCGGCGATGGCAGCACCTACCAGCTGACGGACCTCGACGGCAAGCCCATCACCCTCGCCGCCCTCCGGGGCAAGGTGGTCTGGTTGAACTTCTTTGCGTCGTGGTGCCCGCCCTGCCAGCAGGAGACGCCGATCTTGCGCAGTCTCGCGGCCGAGTACCGCGATCGTGGCCTGGCGGTGGTCGGCATCAGCGTCCAGGAGACCACGGTGGGTGACGTCAAGGCCTACGCGGAGCGCTATCGACTCGGCTACACGATCGGCTTCGACGGCTCCGGCCATGTCCTGCGCGAGTACAAGGTCTTCGCCCTGCCGACGCAGCTGTTCCTCGACGTCGACGGGGTGATCCAGCAGGTCGTCAGCGGCCCGGTCGATGAGGGTGGTGCGCGGGCGTTGATCGAATCGATGCTGCCGGCGGTCCCCGCGGCGTCCTAAAGCGGCACGTACCGATAGCGGTCGCGGTCGCGCTCGATCCGGCCGATCGGGTGCGTCCGCTCGTGCGACAGGACGATGAGCCAGTCGTCGTCGACCGCCCGCTCGAACAGCTCGGCCTTCTGGGCGACGGAGTGGAGCGGGAAGTCGTCGAACGCCGAGACCCAGCGCGGGTTGGCGCTCCACGGGCGCATGAACAGGTCGCCGAGGAAGACCAGCGTCTTGGCGTCGTCACCGGTGCCCTTCGCGATGATCGCCTGGTGCCCGGATGAGTGGCCACCGGTCGGGATGACACTGACGCCCGGGACCAGCTCCTTCTCGCCGTCGGCCTTGCCCTGGGCACCCCACGCCTTCACGAGCTCCAGCTCGGGCTGCACGTACGAGGCGACAAGCCGCGGGTTATCACCAAGCGCGATGTCCCATTCGGCCTGCTGGGCCACGATCGTCGCGTTCGGGAAGGCCTTCTCGCCGTCCGCGCGGAGCAGTCCGCCGGCGTGGTCGAAGTGGAGGTGACTGAGGGCCACATAGTCGACCGTTTCCGGCAGGAAGCCCGCGGTCTCGAGCGCGGGCAGGATCGCCGGACCGTCGTAGGCGCGCATGGTCCGCGTCTTGTCGTCGAGTCGCTCGCCGATGCCTGTCTCCACGAGCACGCGCCCGGACGGGGTCTCGATCAGCAGGCAGTTGAGCGCCTGGAGGAGACGGTTCTCGGCGTCGATCTCGTCGGTGACGAGCTTGTCCCAGAGTAGTCGCGGAACGGGGCCGAAGAGGGCGCCGGCATCGGACCGAAAGGTGCCGGCCTGGACCAACGCGACGCGGGTCCCCCCGCCGAGGTCGGTCAGCCAGTCGACCGCGTCGTTGATCGCCACGGGCTAGCGCTTCCCGTCGAAATCTCGGTGATAGGCGGAGGCGGTCG
>Ga0307416_100001140_pt1 | contig 14255 bp, 14 predicted proteins | sample DK1Cmetagenome_2_FD_203821 | JGI IMG/M metagenome (GOLD analysis project Ga0307416, IMG submission 203821) | Maize rhizosphere microbial communities from greenhouse at UC Davis, California, United States - DK15-C-3 | ecosystem: Host-associated > Plants > Roots > Rhizosphere > Soil | place...
ATGGCCGACGTGACCCCGGAACAGGCGCTGGCCCACCCCACCTGGAACATGGGCCCCGTCATCACCATCAACTCGGCCACCCTGGTGAACAAGGCGCTCGAGGTGATCGAGGCACACGAGCTGTACGACATCCCGTACGACGCGATCGAGGTGGTCGTCCATCCGCCATCCGTGATCCACTCGATGGTGGAGTTCACCGACGGGTCGACGATGGCCCAGTGCAGCCCGCCCGATATGCGCCTGCCCATCGCGCTCGCCCTGGGGTGGCCCGATCGGGTGGCCGACGCCGCGCCGGCCGTGGACTGGACCCGGGCCCACACCTGGGAGCTGCACCCGCTCGACGAGGAGGCGTTCCCGGCGATCCGGCTGGCCAAGGAGGCCGGCCGGGTCGGGCGGTGCCGCCCGGCGGTCTACAACGCCGCGAACGAGGAGTGTGTGGCCGGATTCATGCGGGGGCAGGTCCGGTTCCTGGCCATCGTGGACACCGTGGCCCGGGTACTCGCCGAGGCACCCGACTTCGCCGAACCGGGTACCGTCGAGGACGTGCTCGCGGCCGAGTCGTGGTCCCGGGCCCGGGCGCGTGAGTTGATCGCCGCCGAGGGGTAAGCGGCGCCTGGACGAAGGAGCTTGATGGAGGCCATCGGGATCGTGGTGTTCGCCCTGGGCATCCTCCTGTCCGTGTGCCTGCACGAAGCCGGGCATATGGGTACGGCGAAGGCCTTCGGCATGAAGGTCACCCGGTACTTCGTCGGGTTCGGTCCGACGCTGTGGTCGATCCGCCGGGGCGAGACCGAGTACGGCGTCAAGGCCGTGCCGCTCGGCGGCTTCGTCAAGATCGTCGGCATGACCCCGCAGGACGACGATGTCGACCCGCGCGACGAGCCGCGGGCCATGTGGCGCTACGCGGTGTGGAAGCGGACCATCGTGATGGGTGCCGGGTCGGCCGCCCATTTCGCCATCGGCATCGGGATCCTCTGGATCACGTACGCGTTCGTGCCGCTGCCCGATCCCGACAGAACCGACGCTTCTCCGCCGGTGGTGGAACGGGTGCTGCCCTGCGTCCAGGCCGAGTTCAAGATCGACCCGAAGACCGGGCAGCAGGCCACGTGCGAATCCTCGTCGGCTCCGGCGAGCGCGGCCAAGACCATCGGCCTCCAGGCCGGCGACAAGATCACGGCGATCGACGGCCAGGCCATCCCGTCGTGGACCACGATGACCGAGCGGGTCCGGGCATCGGCCGGCCAGCAGATCACGATCACGTACGAGCGGGGCGGCGCCACCGTCACGACCGCCCCGGTGCTGATCCCGGAGGCGGAGCGGATCAAGGAGGGCGTCGACCCCCAGAAGCCGCTCGACGAGATCACGGACGCTGACCTGGAGAAGGTCGGCCAGCTCGGCATCACCCCGGTCGTCGCCATGACGCCGCACGGTCCCGGTCGCGCCTTCGGTGACACCGGCCACCAGACCCTCGCGATGTTCGAGGGCACGGTCGCGGCGATGAAGAAGTTCCCGGAGAAGATTCCGAAGTTGTGGTCCGCCGTCACCGGCGATGAGCGGGACCCGGAGACGCCCATCAGCGTGGTCGGCGCCACCCGCATCGGCGGCGAGCTGTTCCGCGAGGGCGAGATCCCGATGTTCCTGCTGATGCTGGCCGCGCTCAACTTCTTCGTCGGCATCTTCAACCTGCTGCCGCTGTTGCCGCTGGACGGCGGGCACATCGCGATCGCCTGGTTCGAGAAGGCGCGGTCCTGGCTGTACGCCCGCCTCGGCCGGCCCGATCCCGGGCGCGTCGACTACATGCGGCTGATGCCGGTCACCTACGCCGTGATCCTCGTGTTCGGCGGGTTTACGCTGCTGACGCTCGCGGCCGATATCGTCAATCCCATCACCCTCTTCTGAAGCGAGTAGGACCCGTGACCGCGATCAACCTCGGTACCCCGGCAATGCCGCCGCCACCGCTGGCCGAGCGGCGCAAGAGCCGCCAGATCATGGTGGGATCGGTGCCGGTCGGCGGTGGCTCCCCCGTGTCGGTGCAGTCGATGACGACGACGGTCACCGCGGACGTCAACGCCACGCTGCAGCAGATCGCCGAGCTCACCGCGGCCGGGTGCCAGATCGTGCGGGTCGCGGTGCCGTCCCAGGACGACGTGGAGGCCCTGCCGGCCATCGCCCACAAGTCGCAGATCCCGGTGATCGCGGACATCCACTTCCAGCCGAGGTACGTGTTCGCCGCCATCGAGGCCGGCTGCGCCGCCGTTCGGGTCAACCCGGGCAACATCAAGAAGTTCGACGACAAGGTGGGCGAGATCGCCAAGGCGGCGTCCGAGGCCGGCGTGCCGATCCGCATCGGCGTCAACGCCGGGTCGCTGGACGCGCGCCTGCTGGCCAAGTACGGGCGGCCCACCGCGGAGGCGCTGGTCGAGTCGGCGCTGTGGGAATGCTCGCTGTTCGAGGAGCACGGCTTCCGCGATATCAAGATCTCCGTGAAGCACAACGACCCGGTCGTGATGATCCGGGCCTACCGGCAGCTCGCCGAGCAGTGTGACTACCCGCTGCACCTGGGCGTGACCGAGGCCGGGCCGGCGTTCCAGGGCACCGTGAAGTCCGCGGTCGCCTTCGGCGCGCTGCTGGCCGAGGGCATCGGGGACACCATCCGGGTGTCGCTGTCGGCCCCGCCGGTCGAAGAGGTCAAGGTCGGCAACGCGATCCTGGAGTCCCTCGGCCTCAAGGAGCGCGGCCTCGAGATCGTGTCCTGCCCGTCCTGCGGGCGGGCCCAGGTCGACGTCTATACGCTGGCCGACCAGGTGACCGCGGCGCTGGAGGGCTTCCCGGCCCCGCTGCGGGTGGCGGTCATGGGCTGCGTCGTCAACGGGCCCGGCGAGGCGCGGGAGGCCGATCTGGGTGTGGCCTCCGGCAACGGCAAGGGCCAGATCTTCGTCAAGGGAGAGGTCGTCAAGACCGTGCCCGAATCGCAGATCGTGGAGACACTGGTGGAGGAGGCGCTGCGCATCGCCGAGGAGATGGGCATCGCGCTGGACGAGGGTGACGGGGCGCGAGCCACCGTAACCGTCCACTGAGGACGACTTGAGGTCATAGGTCGGGGGGACCGTGAGCGGCGAGGATGACCGCCCGGAGGAGCCCACGAAGTTCGTGGGTCGGGCCAGGCCGCCTCCGGCCCCGACGCCGACCGAACCGTACTGGCCCCGCGTCGACGACGAGGTCATCCAGTACGTCACGGTGCCGGCCGTGCGGCCCCGGAGGTCCGGGCTCACCGTCACGATGATCGTCGTCGGCGTCTTCGCCGCCTGCTGCGGCACCGGCGGAGTGCTGGCGCTGTTCGGCGACGCGCTGTTCCGGGCCGCGGCCACCCAGCAGCCCACCACGCCCACGCCCCCGCCGGCGAGCCGGCCCGCGCCGACGGCCGAGCGCCCGGCGCGCACCTCGGGCGGCCTGGACACCCCCGTACGGGACGGCAAGTTCGAGTTCGTCGTCACGTCCTTCAGCTGCGGGCACAAGCAGGTGGGGGAGAGCTTCGTCAACGTGAAGGCGACCGGGCAGTTCTGCATCGTCAGCGTGTCGGTGAAGAACATCGGCAAGGAGGGCCAGTCCTTCGCCGACTCGTTCCAGAAGGCGCTCGGCCCGGACGACAAGGTCTACCGCGCCCACACCGGGGCGGGCGTGATCGTCAACGAAGGCACCGGCTCGGTGTGGACCACCGTCAACCCCGGCAACTCGATCAAGAGCAAGATCGTATTCGACATACCGAAGAAGGCCGAGATCACCTCGGTGGAGCTGCATGACTCGCCGCTGTCCAACGGCGCCACCGTCGCCCTGACCTAACGCGGCTGACGCGAGGATGATCGCGATCCCGAGGACAATCGTGGAGCCCAACTGCACGTTTGTCCTGAGGATCGCGATCTCGGCACGCTGGCGCCCGCCACCGAACACGGCGGCTACATCCTCACCGCGCGCCCCTACCCCGGCAGTTGTGACGATCGTGGGCCAGCGGTGGTCTACGAGGGCGCTACTTGATCTGGATGACCGTGTCGACACCGGGCATCCCGGCCACCCGCTCCCGGAGGGCGGGATAGCGCGCCGGGTCGTCCAGGGTGACGAGGAACGACTCCTCGAGTGATTCGGGTCGGGTGCCGCTGATCAGGTCGGCCTCGCAGGCGTACACGCGCCTGAACCGCTCGTAGGCGTCCTCGTGGTCGGAGAAGCTGAAGCTCGCGATCCACTGCTGGGAACGGAGCTCGTCCGCGATCGCCTCGCGCTGGGCGTCCGTCGAGTCCTGGGTCAGGTAGACGTAGGCGCTCCGGCCGTCGAGGTGGATGACCCGGCCGTCCGTCGCCTCCGGCTGGGCCGAGCACGACGGGATGGTGGGCCGGTCCGACGAGGGCGACAGGTCGACGACCGTGTCCACACCGGGCATCGACCGGAGCTCGGCCTGCACCCGGGCCGAGGAGCTGGGCAGCGTGACGATGAGGAACTCGGGCAGCTGCTCGGCCCGGGTGTTGGCCAAGAGATCCGGGTTGGCGCAGTACACGATGCGGAACAGCCGCCACGCCTCCTGCCGGTCCACGACGGTCGGGTCGAGGTTCCAGCCGCGCAGCCTCGCCTCCACGGCGTCGCGCTGCGCCCGGGTGGCCTCCGTTTTCATGAAGATACGGACCTCGTTGGGCCGATTGGTCAGCGTCGGCTGCGGCGGGCACGCGGTCGTCGAGGGTCCGCCGGCCGTGAACGGCCATCGCGGGCCGACGGAGACCGCCGCCACCGTGACGCAGGCCACGAGCGCGACGCCGATCGCCAGCGCGGCCTGACGGTGGCGTCGGCGGGCCTCGCCGCGGGCCCGGACGGCCGGCGCCGGCGCCAGCGTCAAGGCGTTCACCTCGTGTTCCAGGTCCATCAGGGTGCGCCTCAGGTCAGACGACATCGACGGCCTCCCCATCCACGTCGCGCAGCAGGGCGGCCAGTTTGGCCCGGGCCCGGGCGAGATAGACCTTTACCGTGCCCTCCGGCATCTCCGCGCTGGTGGCGATGTCCGCCACGCGCATGTCGCACAGGTAGCGCAGCACGACCACCCGTCGCTGGGCGGGCGGCAGCCGCCGCAACGCCTCCATGACGGCCACCCGGTCCGGTGTCGGCCCGTCGGTCGACGGCGCGGCGCCGAGCCGGGCCCGGGCGCGCGGCCAGCGGCGCAGGCGGCGCCAGCGGTTGGCCGCCAGCCGCCAGGCCACGGTGCGCACCCAGGCCTCGGGACTGTCGTAGGCCGACACCGACGACCACCGCTGCCACGCCCGGGCGTACGCCTCCTGCGCCAGATCCTGCGCCTCGGCGAGGTCGCCGCAGAAGGCGTACACGGCGTGGACGACGCGACGGGCGGTGGCCGCGTAGAAGGCGTCGAAGCTCTGCCGCTCCGACGCCCGGCGCTCACCCGGCGCGGTCATGCGGTGTCACCGTCCCTCTGAAGGCAAGCTCATGCCCAGGTACACACCGCGCCGGGGCCGGAGGTTACACCGACTGGTCGGCGAGGATCGCGTACAGCTTGCGCCGAGCCTCGTCGATGACCTCCACGGCCCGTCGCCGCTGCTCGTCGTTGCCGGACATCATGACCTCACGCAGCGCGTGCATCGCCCCCATCGTGGCGTTCTTGATGTCGTGCCAGCCCGACATCGCGTCGTCGTCGAACTCCTCCCACGGCGGCGGCTGGTTCTCGCGCTGGGCCTCGGCCCGGCCGGTCTCGGTGAGCGTGAACCGGCGGCGCCCACCGGACTCCTCGCTGACGATCAGCCCCTCGTCCTCGAGCAGTTGCAGCGTCGGGTACACCGATCCCGGGCTGGGCCGCCACACGCCGCCGGTGCGGCTCTCCAGCTCGGAGATCATTTCGTACCCGTGCATGGGCCGGTCCAGCAGCAGCGCCAGTATCGCGGCCCGCACGTTGGCTCGACGCCCCCGGCCGCGGCCATGGCGTCCGTGCCCGTGTCCGAATGGTCCGCCCGGCCCGAACGGCCCGCTCCACGGTGGCGGGAACGGTAGCCGCCACCCGAATCCTCGTCCCCACGCCTCGCGATGCGATCTCATGACTACCCCCATCATGTCGGTGATGTGTTGACGATATATCGGCAAGCTGTCGCCAACAAGTCGTCCAGGTCCGCCGTGGGCACCATCCCGATGTCAGCAGGGGCACCCTCCTGTACAAAAAGCGTCTGTAGGGTGCCCCTGCTTACACTGCCTGCGTGCGGCGCGACGCGAGCGTTTCTGGCAGGCTGGGGCAATGCTGACGGTGCCGGCGCGCCTGCTCGGGGACGCCGAACGTGCCGAGGTCCAGCGCGTGCTCGACTCGGATCCGATCGCGGCCGCGCAGGTCGCCGAGCGGATCGGCGCCGCCGGTCTCTCCTGGCGGGTCGACGCGCGCGTATTCGGGTACGGGAGCCGTCGCCGGCTCGAGTCGGTGTGCTGGCTCGGCGGCAACCTGATCCCGGTGCACGCGACGAGCGCGGCGGCCGAGGCGTTCGCCGAGGCGGCCAGCTGCCATCCGCGGATGTGCTCGTCCCTGGTCGGCGAGAGCGAGGCGGTGCTGCGGATCTGGGAGCGGCTGGCCGCGATCTGGGGGCCGGCCCGCGACGTCCGGCCGTGCCAGCCGCTGCTGGCCACGTCCGGCCCGCCCCCGATCCCCGGCGACCCCACCGTGCGGTTGGTCCGCACGAGCGAGATCGGTCAACTGTTCCCGGCCGCGGTGGCCATGTACACCGAGGAGGTCGGCCTCTCGCCCCTGATCGGCGACGGCGGCCGCGACTACCGGGAACGCGTCGCCGATCTGATCCGCGGCCGGCGGGCGTACGCGAAGTTCGTCGGTGGCAAGGTCGTCTTCAAGGCCGAACTGGCCGTCGTCACCCGGCACACGGCCCAGGTGCAGGGCGTGTGGGTGGCGCCCGAGTGGCGCGGCCGCGGCATCGGTTCGGCGGCCATGGCGGCCGTGGTGCGGGACGCGCTGCGCCGGGTGGCCCCGAGCGTGAGCCTGTACGTCAACGACTACAACGCGCCGGCCCGCCGCGTGTACGAGCGGTGCGGCTTCCGCCGGGCCGGCACGTTCGCGACGGTGCTGCTCTAGGAGTTGCCGCGATCTTGGGAACCGGCGCCCGTCCGGGGACGTCAAGGAACCATGGAATCGTGGCGATGCGCGGGGACATCCGGCCTGGCGCCGCGGGGCTATCCTGACGCCACTGCCGCCAACGTCCGAGCGAGGTACGAGCGAGGCGGAGGCGGCCAAGACGCCACTGCCGCCAACGTCCGAGCGAGGTACGAGCGAGGCGGAGGCGGCCAACGTGGCACCGCGACGGTCGCGGCACGCCGTTCGCGGGGGTGAATGTGGACAGTTCCGACCCGTCCGACCTGGGCATCGTCGTCCGCGACGTGTGGCGCCACTTCGGCGCCGTGCCGGCCCTGTCCGGGATGAGCCTGTCCGCCCCGTACGGACAGGTCACCGCGCTGGTCGGCCCCAACGGCGCCGGCAAGACGACCCTGCTGCTCGTGCTGGCCTCCCTGCTGCGGCCCGACCGCGGCGAGGTGCGGGTGGCCGGCCTCGACCCCCACCACGACCCGGCCGGCGTCCGCTCCCGGATGGGTTGGATGCCCGACACCTTCGGCCTGTACGAACAGTTGACCGTGCGGGAGTACCTGCGGTTCTTCGCCGACGCCTACCGGCTGGGCCGCGCCGGTCAGGACGACCGCGTGGCCGAGCTGCTCACGCTCATCCACCTGACCGAGTTCGCCTACCAGCCGGTGCATGTGCTCTCCCGCGGCCAGAAGCAGCGCCTGGCCCTGGCCCGGGCGCTCATCCACCGGCCGCGCGTGCTCCTGCTGGACGAGCCGGCGTCGGGCCTGGACCCCCGGTCCCGGGTCGAGCTGCGCGACATCCTGCGCGGGCTGGCCGCCGACGGCGCGGCGGTGCTCGTGTCCAGCCACATCCTCACCGAGCTGGAGGAGATCGCCGACCGGATCGTGCTCGTCTCCAAGGGCCGGACCGTCGGCGAGCACACGATGGCCGATCTCGCGGCGCAGGCGGCCAGCCGGTACCGGATCCGGGCGACCGACCCGGCGGCCCTGGCCACGGCGCTGGGCGGCCAGGGCGTACCGGTCCAGCACTCGGCCAACGGAGCCGGTACCGAGGTCGGGCCGCTCACCGAGGACCAGGCCGCCGATCTGCTGGCCGGTCTTGTCCACAGTGGAGTCCGCGTGGTCGCGTTCGAACCGTTGGGCAGCAACCTGGAGTCGGTGTACCTGGAGATGACGGAGGAACGCCGATGACTCCCCGCGGAGTGTGGTTGGTGGCCCGGCAGGAGTTCCGGATCCGGTTGCGGACCGGGCGGTGGCGGTGGCTGCTCGGCGCGTGGGTCCTGGTCGTCGGGGCCATCACCATGCTGCTCGACCTGTCGCTGGAGACCGGGTACGCCTTCGGCACCGACGTCCGGGCGCGGGGCGTGCCGCTGTTCGGGTTCCTCATGCTGTTCGTGCTCGGCATGGTGCTCGTCATCAGCCCGGCGCTGACCTCGCAGTCGGTCAACGGGGACCGCGAACGGGGAACGCTGGCCACGCTGCAGGTCACGCGCCTGGGACCGCTGGAGATCACCCTCGGCAAGCTGCTGGCCGCCTGGGGCGTGGGCCTGGTGGCGCTCGCCCTGACGCTGCCGTTCGCCGGCTACGCCGTCGGCCAGGGCGGGATCACGGCCGCCCGGGTCGCCGCCGTGTACGCCGTGGTGGCGATCCTCATCGGTGTGGTCTGCGCGGTGTCGCAGGCCCTGTCGTCCCTGCTGGCCCGCAGCATCACGTCGGCCATGCTGTCCTACCTCGCGGTGGCGGCGCTGAGCGTGGGCACGCTCGTCATGTTCGGCCTCGTGGCGCCGCTCATCACCGAGCAGCGCACCTCGACGGCGGACGGCATCCCGTACACGTACGAGGTCACGCGGGTGGACCGGGTGTGGTGGATGCTGGCGCCGAACCCGTTCGTCGTCGTGGCCGACTCCGCCCCCCACCTGCCGCGCCGGGTCACCGGGTCGGGCGACGTCGTCATCATCGACGACTACGACCCGCTGAGCGCGATCGGCAACGAGGTCCGGCGTACCCGCATACCGCCCCGCGACGAGCCGATCAACTACGACGGCGAGGACCCGTTGCCGGCCGTGTGGCCCTACGGTCTGGCGTTCAACGTCCTGCTCGGGATCGGCGCGGTGGCGATCACCGCGACCCGGCTGCGCACGCCCAGCCGCCGCCTGGCCCGCGGCGTCCGCATCGCCTGACCCTGGCTAGGCGGCGATCGAGTGCCGGCCGGAACTCTCCGACTCGGCCGGGCGGAGGCCCTCCACCCAGACCGCCGTGCCGTAGGCGCAGATCTCGTTCCACGCCGCGGTCACCGGGCGGTGGTCGAAGCGCATGCCGACCACGGCGTTGGCGCCGTTGCGGCGGGCCGCCTCCCACATGCGTCGGATCGCCTGCATGCGTACCCGTTCCAGCAACCCGAAGAGGTCCGGGTTGGAGGTACCGTTCAGATACCGGATGTTCTCCGCGTACGCATTTATGGTCTTCGCCGTCACGCCCACCACTTCGCCGATCACGTGGCGAATCTCGTACCCCGGTATGGCATCCGTTGTGACGACCAACATCTCGCGCTCACCTGGCCCCCCGTGGCCCGCGGCTTTCGCGTGACAAGCCGGCGCGGACACTCTATCGCGCGGTTGATCGCTCCTCGGCCGATTCGCTGTGCCGGTGGCCCGATCGGGTGACGTAGGGTGAGCCGGTAATTGAGCCGACGTCCGAGCCACAGATCGGGAGGGGCCACGATGACCGGCACCGAACCCATGCTGACGGTGGAGGAGCTACGCCTGACCGTGGAGTCGGGCGAGGTCGACACCGTGGTCCTGGCCATCGTGGACATGCAGGGACGCCTACAGGGCAAGCGGCTGTACGCGGAGTACTTCCTCGACGAGGTGCTGCGGCACGGCACCGAGGGTTGCAACTACCTGCTGGCCGTCGACGTGGACATGAACACCGTCGACGGGTACGCGATGTCCAGTTGGGATCGTGGCTACGGCGACTTCGTCATGGTGCCCGACCTGTCGACGCTGCGCCGGCTGCCCTGGCAACCGGGCACGGCCCTGCTGTTGGCCGACGTGGCCTGGCTGGACGGGACGGCGGTCGTGGCCTCGCCCCGGCAGATCCTGCGCCGCCAGCTCGACCGGCTGGCCGAGCGCGGGCTGTACGCGTTCGTCGGCACCGAGCTGGAGTTCTGCGTGTACCGGGACTCCTACGAGGAGGCCTGGCGGCGCGGGTACCGCGACCTGACGCCGGCCAACCTGTACAATGTGGACTATTCGCTCCTCGGGACCAGCCGGGTCGAGCCCCTGCTGCGACGCATCCGCAACGAGATGGCCGGCGCCGGGCTGCGGCCGGAGAGCGCCAAGGGCGAGTGCAACCTCGGCCAGCACGAGATCGCGTTCCGGTACGCCGAGGCGCTGTCCACGGCGGACAACCACTCCATCTACAAACTGGGCGCCAAGGAGATCGCCGCCCAGGAGGGCATGTCGCTCACGTTCATGGCCAAACCCAACCAGCGGGAGGGCAACTCCTGCCACATCCACTTCTCCCTGCGCACCGCCGACGGCACGCCGGTCATGGCCGGTGACGGCGCCGCCGGCCTGTCGGCCGCCGGTGAGCGGGTGCTGGCCGGGCTGCTGGCCACGATGGAGGAACTCACCCTCCTGTACGGGCCGAACGTCAACTCCTACAAGCGGTTCCAGCCCGGCTCGTTCGCGCCGACCGCGGTGCGCTGGGGAGTCGACAACCGCACCTGCGCGCTGCGGCTGGTCGGGCACGGCGCGTCCCTGCGGGTGGAGAACCGCGTACCCGGCGGGGACGTCAACCCGTATCTGGCGCTGGCCGCCATGGCCGCCGGGGCGCTGCACGGGCTGGACCAGGAGTTGTCCCTCGAGGCGGCGATGCCCGGCAACGCCTATGCCGACGCCGACGCCGCCCGCGTGCCGTCGACCCTGGCCGGGGCGCTGCGGGCGTTCGCGGGTAGCGACTTCGCCCGGCGGGCCTTCGGTGAGGAGATGGTCGAGCACTACGTCAACAACGCCCGGGTGGAACTCGCCGCCTACGACGCCGCGGTGACCGACTGGGAGCTGACCCGGGGGTTCGAGCGGCTGTGACCACCACCCACGATGTCGTCAACCCGGCGACCGAAGAGGTCGTCGCCACCGTGCCACTGTCCACGGAGGAGCAGACCGAGGACGCCATCGAGCGGGCCCGGGCCGCTTTCGAGTCCTGGCGGCGGGTGGACCCGGCCGACCGCGGCCGGCTGCTGCGGGCGTTCGCCTCCCTTGTGGACAGCCACATCGAGGAGCTGGCCACGCTCGAGGTACGCAATTCCGGGCACACGATCACCAACGCCCGCTGGGAGGCCGGCAACGTCCGCGACGTCATCATGTACTACTCGGCGGCGCCGGAGCGCCTGACCGGTCGGCAGATCCCGGTGCCGGGCGGGATGGACGTCACGTTCGCTGAGCCGCTGGGCGTCGTCGGGGTCATCGTGCCGTGGAACTTTCCGATGCCGATCGCCAGCTGGGCCTTCGCGCCCGCACTGGCCGCCGGCAACACCGTGGTCCTGAAGCCGGCCGAGCTGACCCCGCTCACGGCGATGCGCCTGGCCGAGCTGGCGCTCGAGGCCGGGTTGCCCGAGGGCGTCTTCACCGTCATCCCCGGGTCGGGCCGGATCGTCGGCGAGGTGTTCGTCGCCCACCCGGCCGTACGCAAGATCTGCTTCACCGGCTCGACCGAGGTGGGGCGGCACATCATGCGCGGCTGCGCCAACCAGGTCAAGCGGCTCACGCTCGAGCTGGGCGGCAAGAGCGCGAACATCGTCTTCGCCGACGCCGACCTGGAGCGGGCGGCGGCCGCCGCTCCGTACGGGGTCTTCGACAACGCCGGGCAGGACTGCTGCGCCCGCTCCCGCCTCCTCGTCGAGCGCCCGGTGGTGGACCGGTTCATGGGGCTGTTGGAGACCGCCGTCGCCGCGTTCCGGGTCGAGGACCCCGCGCGGGAGACGGCCGAGATGGGTCCGCTGATCACGCCCGGCCAGCGGTCCACGGTGGCGTCCTATGTGGATGACGCCGAGGTCGCCTTCCGGGGCACCTGCCCGACCGGGGCGGGGTTCTGGTACCCGCCGACCGTGCTCGTCGCCCGGACCGGGGCCGAGCGGCACTGGCGCGAGGAGATCTTCGGTCCGGTCGTGTCGGTGCTGGCCTTCGACGACGAGGACGAGGCGGTGCGGCTGTCCAACGACTCGGAGTTCGGGCTGTCCGGCTCCATCTGGACCCGCGACCTCGGGCGGGCGATCCGGGTGGCCCGCGGCGTGGAGACGGGCAACCTGAGCGTGAACTCCAATTCGTCGGTACGGTACTGGACCCCGTTCGGTGGCATGAAGCAGTCCGGGCTCGGGCGGGAGCTCGGGCCGGACGCGCTGGCCGCCTTCACCGACGTCAAGAATGTCTTCTTATCGTCCGACTAGTCGTCTGTGTGGAGGGTGCGGTGGAGGGTCGGCTGGCGGGCCGGGTGGCCGTCGTCTCGGGAGCGGGCAGCGGAATCGGGCTGGCGACGTCCCGGCGGTTCGCCGCCGAAGGCGCCACGGTGGTCGCGGTGGACGTCGACGAGGCCAGCGGCACGGCGGCGGCCGAGGAGGTCGGCGGAGAGTTCGTGCGCTGTGACGTCTCGTCGTCCTCCGATGTGGCCGGTCTCTTCGCCGGCGTGGTCGACCGGCACGGACGGGTCGACATCGCGTTCAACAACGCCGGCATCTCGCCCCCGGACGACGACTCGATCCTGGCCACCGACCTCGACGCCTGGGACCGGGTGCAGCGGATCAACCTCACCTCGGTCTACCTCTGTTGCAAGCACGTGATCCCGCACATGCAGCGACAGGGCAAGGGTTCGATCATCAACACGGCCAGCTTCGTCGCCCTCATGGGCGCCGCCACGTCGCAGATCTCCTACACGGCGAGCAAGGGCGGCGTGCTGGCCATGACCCGCGAGCTGGGCGTGCAGTTCGCCCGCGAGGGCATCCGGGTCAACGCGCTCTGCCCGGGCCCGGTGGCCACGCCGCTGCTCATGGACCTGTTCGCGGCCGACCCGGAGCGCGCGGCCCGGCGGCTGGTGCACATACCGATGGGCCGGTTCGCCCAGCCCGAGGAGATCGCATCGGCGGTCGCATTCCTGGCCAGCGACGACGCCTCGTTCATCACGGCCTCGACGTTCCTGGTCGACGGCGGCCTCACCGCCGCCTACGTCACCCCCCTCTGACGTCCTCACGGTCAGCGACGACCCCCCAGCCAGCGACGGCCCCCCAGCCAGCGACGACCCCCCAGCCAGCGACGACCCCACAGCCAGCGACGACCCCACAGTCAGCGTTGATCATGAACCTGGGGTCATGGTCAACGCCTTTTCGGGCCCGAAAGCTCATGATCGCGGCCTGATCGGCCGGGCCGGGTTGGAACCACGGCGCGGTGGTGGGGTACCGGCTGGTGGTTCGTGCTCGTCGGGTACGAGCGGGCGAGCCCGCCGGCCCGGCTCGCCGGCCGGCCCGACGGTGAGATCCACGAGCTTTCCGGGTACGCCATGATCCTGGTGTTCCTGGTCTGGCGGCCGTTCGGCCCGCGTGGGCTGCGTTCGTTCGTCCGTGAGACGACGCGCGTCGAACGCGGGGACGGGCGATGGCTGCTCGGCTGGCCCCGGGCGCCCTTCACCGGCGCGATTCCGAAACCACAGTGGACACTTCGACCCCGGCCAGCGGCTGGCCACCATCGTCATCGTGGTGCTGCTCACCATTGTCGTCGTCACGGGTCTCGGCGCCATCTTCGGGCCATCCGGTGGTGTGCGCGGCGTCATGTTCGGCGTGCACCGCTGGGCCTCGTACGCCCTGACGCCGGTTCTCGTCGGCCACATCGTGGTGGCGGCCGGCATCCTGCCCGGGTACCGCGGCGTGTGGCGCTCGATGCACCTCGGCGGACGGCCTCCGGTCGGCGTGGCCCGACGCATCTGGCCCACCTGGCTCGACGAGACCCAGTCCCGCGAAGACCCCCCGCGATCATGAGGTTAGGGGCCCCGAAACGCGTCGATCATGAACCCAGGTTCATGATCGACGCAATGGGTGGGGCGACGGGTCGGCGGTGGGTTCGGGGAGGGCGTCGGAGGGGTGGGGTAGAAAG
>Ga0307416_100001142_pt1 | contig 14249 bp, 12 predicted proteins | sample DK1Cmetagenome_2_FD_203821 | JGI IMG/M metagenome (GOLD analysis project Ga0307416, IMG submission 203821) | Maize rhizosphere microbial communities from greenhouse at UC Davis, California, United States - DK15-C-3 | ecosystem: Host-associated > Plants > Roots > Rhizosphere > Soil | place...
GACTGGCTGGTCGTGGCCGGCCGCCCCGACCTCCACATGGACTTCCTCAGCGAGGAGCACGGCGTCGGCCATCCCAGCGGCGGTGGCGGCGTCCGCATCGGCGACCGGCTCCAGGTCATCCCGAGCCACGCCTGCGCCTGCGTGAACATGTTCGACGTGGCCTACGGCGTCCGCGACGGCCGGCTCGAGCGGCAGTTCCAGATCGCCGGCCGGGGCAAGGTCCGCTGACCGCACACTGACGAGACTCGAACGTATGTTCGGTAGGCAAGGTAGAATTGTCCTACGCAGAACAAACGGAAGGAGCTCGAAGGTGAGCGACAACCAGGTGACCCTCACGGGCAACCTGACCGACGACCCGGAGCTGCGCTTCACCCCCAACGGGGTGGCCGTGGCCAACTTCCGGCTCGCGGTCGACCAGCGCGTCTGGGACGCCGACGGGTGGAAGGACGGCGAGCCGTCCTACTTCCGCGTCAGCGTCTGGCGCGACCAGGCCGAGCACATCAGCCGGAGCCTGCACAAAGGGGCCCGGTGCGTGGTCGTGGGCCGGCTCAGGAGCCGCTCCTGGGAGACCCCGGAGGGGCAGCGACGGTCGTCGGTCGAGGTCGACGCCGAGGAGGTGGGCATGAGCATGCGGTTCGCGCCCGTCGGCCCGCCGCCCGCCGGCCCGCCGCCCGCCGGCCCGCCGCCCGCCGAAGCCGCCGCGGCCAAGCCGGCGCCGGCCAGGAACGGCGGCAACGGGTCGCGCCGGGGCCGCCAGCCCGCCAAGGCGGCCGCCGGCCGCGACGAGGCACCGTTCTGACCTGGTCCTGGGCCAGGTTCTCAACTGGGGGAGTCCCTTGACCCTCACCACGCAGTCCCCCCGGCCGCCGGCCGCGACCGCTCCATCGGCGGTGCTCGAGGGCGTGCTGGAGCACATCACCTACAGCAACCAGGACACCGGCTACACGGTCGCCCGGGTCGCCACCGAACGTGGTGGCGACCCGGTCACCGTGGTCGGCCCGCTGCTCGGGGCCCAGGCCGGGGAGCACCTCCACCTGGAGGGCCGCTGGCGCAACCACCCGATGTACGGGCGCCAGTTCGAGGTGCGCAGCTACCGGGCCGTGCTCCCGGCCACCGTCCAGGGCATCCGCCGCTACCTGGGCTCCGGGCTGATCAGGGGCATCGGCCCCAAGATGGCCGAGCGCATCGTCGACCGGTTCGGCGTCGACACCCTGCGGGTGCTCGAGGAGGACCCGGGACGGCTGCGCAGCGTGCCCGGCCTCGGCCCGATGCGGACGGCCATGATCGAGCAGGCCTGGGAGGAGCAGAAGGCCATCAAGGACGTGATGGTCTTCCTCCAGGGCGTCGGGGTCTCGACCTCGCTGGCCGTGCGGATCTTCAAGGCCTACCGCGAGGAGGCCATCAAGGTCGTCACCCACGCGCCGTACCGCCTGGCCACCGACGTGTGGGGCATCGGCTTCAAGACCGCCGACAAGATCGCCCAGGGCGTCGGCATCGCCTACGACAGCGGCGAGCGGGTCAAGGCCGGCCTCCAGTTCACCCTGTCCCAGGCCAGCGAGCTCGGCCACTGCTACCTGCCCGAGCCCGAGCTGGTGGCCAGGGCCTCGGAGATCCTCGGCGTGCGGCCCGAGCTGGCCCAGTCCTGCCTGGACGAGCTGGTGCGCCAGCAGGGCGTTGTCCGCGACCCGGTGCCGATCCCCGGCTTCGACGACGGCGTGGCCGGTATCTACCTGCTCCCGTTCCACCGGGCCGAGGTGTCGTTGGCCGCCGGGCTGCTGCGCCTGCGCTCGGTGCCCTCCCAGGCCGACCGATTGCCCATGTTCCACACGGTCGACTGGGCGGCCGCCTTCGCCTGGCTGGAGGGGGTCACCGGCAGCCGGCTCGCCCCCGAGCAGGAGACGGCGGTCCGGCTCGCCCTGACCGAGCGGGTGGCCGTGCTCACCGGCGGCCCGGGCTGCGGCAAGAGCTTCACCGTCCGGGCCGTTGTCGCCCTGGCCCAGGCCAAGAAGGCCCGGGTGCTCCTGGCCGCCCCGACCGGCCGCGCCGCCAAGCGCCTGTCGGAGCTGGCCGGGATGGACGCCCAGACCCTGCACCGGCTGCTCGAGCTGCGCCCGGGGGGCGACGCCGCCTTCAACCAGGACCGCCCGCTGGAGGCCGACCTGGTCGTGGTCGACGAGGCCTCCATGCTCGACCTGCTGCTGGCCAACAAGCTGGTCAAGGCGGTCCCTCCCGGCGCCCACCTGCTGCTGGTCGGCGACGTGGACCAGCTCCCAAGCGTCGGTCCGGGCGAGGTCCTGCGCGACCTGCTCCAGGCCGGCGGCCGGCACGCCCCGGTCCTCCCCCGGGTCCGCCTGACCCAGGTGTTCCGCCAGGCCCAGCACAGCGGCGTTGTCACCAATGCCCACCGCATCAACGCCGGCCACCCGCCCCTGACCAGCGGCCTTGGCGACTTCTTCCTGTTCGCCGAGGACGACCCCGAGCGGGTGGCCGAGCTGACCGTCGACATCGTGGTCAACCGCCTACCCCGCCGCTTCGGCCTCGACCCGCGGCGGGACGTGCAGGTGCTCTGCCCCATGCACCGCGGCCCGGCCGGCTCGGCGGCCCTGAACGAGCGCCTCCAGGAGGTACTCACCCCGGCCGTCCCCAGGCAGCCCGAGCGCCGCTTCGCCGGCCGCACCTACCGGCCAGGCGACAAGGTGATGCAGGTCCGCAACGACTACGAGAAGGGCGTGTTCAACGGGTCGGTCGGCACCGTCACGACCATCTCACCGGAGACCTCCGAGCTGTTCGTGCTGATGGACGAGGACCAGGAGGTCCGCTACGGGTTCGACGACCTCGACGAGCTCACCCACGCCTACGCCCTGACCGTGCACCGCGCCCAGGGCAGCGAGTACCCGTGTGTGGTCGTGCCCCTGACCCAGACAGCCTGGCTCATGCTGCAGCGCAACCTGCTCTACACCGCCGTCAGCCGGGCCCGGCAGCTGGTCGTGCTGGTGGGGTCGCGGCGCGCCCTGGCCAAGGCCATCCGGACGGCCGGGGCCGGCCACCGCTACACCGCCCTGGACGACCGCCTCCAGCGCGGCGGCACCCGCCTGGACGCGGCCGCCCAGCGGCACGCCCGCGAGCAACTGCCCCTCGGGCCGAGCTAGCTCCTTGTGAACACCTGGTGGCGGACGGCGACGGCGACGTCGGGGTTGTCGCTGAACACCCCGTCGAGCCCGAGCTTGTAGAACAGCCGCAACTCGGCCGGGAAGTCGCCGGGCGCCTGGAGATAGACCGGGCTGGCCGGGTTGCCCTGGCGGAAGTCCTCGGGCAGGAACGTGTTCTCGCGGCGGAACGTCCAGGAGTGGACCAGCAGCCCGGCCCGGTGGGCGTCGCGGACCAGGGTGGTCGGCGACAGCAGCCGGTTCTGGGCGTCGCGGGGCACGATCAGGTCCTTGTTGACCCCGACCCCGTCGGCGTAGGTCGCGACCTCGGCCAGGCCCGCCGGGGTGACCAGGTCGGCGTAGGTGCGCGGGTCGCCGGAGACGACGAAATCGTAGGGCTTGCCGGTCGCGTCGATGAGCTGGACGAGCGGGACGTCTGTCATCCGGTTGAGCCGCCGCAGGTTCCCGACCTCGAACGACTGGATGAACACCCGGGCGTTCCGGCCCTGGTAGCCGTTGGCCCGCAAGGTCCGGACCAGCGGCCCCTCGAGCGGCAGGCCAATCGAGCGGAAGTAGGTGGGGTGCTTGGTCTCCGGGTAGATGCCGACGTGCCGCCGCCTGGCCAGGTCGATGACCTGCTGGAAGGTCGGAACCTGGTAGAGGCCGTCAAAGGCGGTGTTGGCCGGGCGGACGGCCGGGAGGCGCTCCTTGGCCCGGAGCGTCTTCAGCTCGGCCAGGGTGAAGTCCTCGGTGAACCAGCCACTGACCGACACCCCGTCGATCACCTTGGTGGCCTCGCGGTCGGCGAACTCGGGATGGTCGGCGACGTCGGTGGTGTCCTTGATGTTGTTCTCGTGCCTGGCCACCAGGACGTGGTCCTTGGTCGAGACCAGGTCGGGCTCGATGTAGTCGGCCCCCATCTCGGTCGCCAGCTGGTAGGAGGCCAGGGTGTGCTCGGGGCGGTAGCCGCTGGCGCCACGGTGGCCGATGACGATCGGGAGCGTGGCATGCTTGCCGTGCCCCGCGACCGCCGCGCCGCCGGATGCGGCGCCGGCGCCGCCGGGCACGAGCAGTAGGGCGAGCACGGCTGTCATTATCAGCGCCAGCGCAAGGCGTTGCTGCAACTTGGACATGAGCAGGTGACCTCCCCGAAGGTCGGCGAGCGGCCTACTTGGCGTGGAACACCCTCGACAGGTCGTGGACGGCCGCGTCGCGGGAGCTCAGCGGGGCCAGGTGGAAACGGCGCTCGATGGTGGCCAGGATCGAGGTGGTGTCGTACTGGGTGTGGTCGACCACGAAGTCGTCACGCAGGTGCGGGGAGACGACCAGCGCCGGGATCCGGGTGGAGGGGCCGAAGACGTCGTGGGGGCCGCGCTTGCCGCCCTGGCCGGGCGGGGAGACGTGGTCCCACTGGCCGCCGAACTCGTCGTAGGTGACGACCACCATGGTGTCCCTGGCGCAGCGGCTGTTCCTTACCGCCTCCAGCAGGTCGACCAGGTGCATGCTGCCCGCGGTCGCGCTGGCGTACCCGGGGTGCTCGTTCTCGGACCCGACCGGCTTGATGAAGCTCACCGGCTTGAGGTTGCAGGCCTTGTCCGACGACTCGGCCCGGTCGAGGAACTCCTGCTCGTCACGCAGGTGGGCGGCCCGGGCGGTCGTCCCCGGGGCCAGCGAGGCGTAGTAGTTGAACGGCTGGTGGTGGAACTGGAACAGCTTGTCGGGGCAGTTGGGGAAGGTCGCCCCGGTGATCGTCTCCGGGTCCGAGCAGGCCGGGCCGGTGCCGTTGGTCCAGCCGGGGGCGCCGATGTCGCCGTTGGCGTTGGACCAGCCGCCCGAGTACCAGGCCCAGTCGACCCCGGCGCCGCTCAGGCGGTCGCCGATGGTCGGGGCGGTCTGCGGCGGGAGCCGGCGCGACGCCGGCGTCCCGGGCGCGTACGGCTGGTAGGGCGGCTGGATGGTGTTGACCGCGTAGTCGCCGCAGAGCACGCCCGGCGGGGTCGACGGCCGTCCCGGGCCCGGGTTGCAGGAGGCGGTCAGGGCGAAGTCCTTGACCGCGCCGTCGAGCGGCGAGGTGTACAGCGGGTAGTTGTTCGGCATCCCGTTCTCGTCCACCACCGAGTGCAGGTCGTCGGCGCCGCCGTCGTTGACCGCTCCCGGCCAGACGGGGTTGCTGGCCGCGATCAGCCACTGGTGGTTCAGGAACGAGCCCCCGAAGGCCGACTGGAAGAAGTTGTCGGCGATCGCGTAGTCGGAGTGGCCGCGCTTGTGCAGGTACTGGTAGATGGGCAGGGCCCGGGTGTCGTACACGCCCATGGTCAGGCCGATGGCGTCGCTGCCGGTCACGTAGCGGTTCTGGCGGCCGTCGTTGAGCTGGTACTGCTCCTGGTAGAAGCGGTGGACCAGGTCGCGGGTGCAGCCGCCGGGCAGTCCGGTGCCGTTGGGGACGCCGTTGGGGGCGAACACCCCGGGCGGGGGACAGGTGGTGGCCTCCGGCGGGATGTAGTCGTCGATGGTGAACGGCCGGTTGCGGAAGTGGCTGGTGAAGGTCGTCCCGGTGGTGGTGTCGGTGCACCGGGCCGACAGGGGCGGCGAAGTCAGGTTGACGTCGTTCTGGAGCAGGCACTGGTACGGGGTGCCGGCCTGGTTGACCTGGGTCGTCCGGGACCGCGGGGCGACGCGCAGGCCGCGCACGCGCTCCCACATGCCGTACAGGTTGTCGAAGCTGTGGTTCTCCTGGTAGATGACCACGATGTGGTTGACCCGCGACAGCTGGCCGCCACCGGCGCCCGAAGCGCCGGCACCACCCGCTGGGATCACCGCCAAGGCCATCAGCACGAGCAGGGACACGACCAGCAGGCGACGCAACATAACGGACCTCCCTGCCCGAACGTTGCATTTCGGTTCCTCAGGCAGGATGGCCCCAGCCCCCTGGCGAGTCAACACCTCCGGCCTCAGCTAGCCTGACCCAACCGCGGCCGTCGGGTTGGGGCCGGGCGAAGGGGAGTGGTGAGGGTGACGGCGTTCCAGGGTGCGATCTTCGACGTTGACGGCGTGCTGGTGGACTCGCCACACGAGCTGGCATGGCGTGAGTCGCTCCGGGAGCTGATGGAGGGCGAGTGGCGCGACCTCCGCGACCAGACCAGCTGGACGGCCGAGCGCTTCACCCCGGCGGTCTACCAGCAGCTCATGGCGGGCAAGCCCCGGATGGCCGGCGCCCGCGCCGCCCTTGAGCACTTCGGCGTGCCCGACGTCGGCCCCAGGGCCGAGCGGTACGCCGAGGCGAAGCAGGAGGGCGTGGTCAAGCTGATCGAGGAGGGCCGGTTCGTGGCCTTCCCCGACGCCCTGCGGTGCATCCTGGCCGTCAGGCAGCTGGGGATCCGGGTCGCGGGGGCGTCCTCGTCCAAGAACGCCAAGCTGTTCCTGGAGCGGATCCGGCTGGACACCTTCGCCGCCGAGCAGCGCCTGGACTACGACTTCATCCGCCCCGGGATGACCCTGCAGGAGCTGTTCGACGCCGACATCTCCGGCCGTGACTTCCCCAGGGGCAAGCCCGACCCGGCCATCTTCCTCACCGCCGCCGCCGAGCTCGGCGTCCCCCCCGGCGCCTGCTTCGTGGTCGAGGACGCCTCCAGCGGGGTCCAGGCGGCCAAGGCGGCAGGGATGGCCGCCCTCGGGGTGGCCCGCCTCGACGACCGGGACCTGCTGCTGGAGGCGGGCGCCGACCTGGTCGTGACCACCCTGGACGACGTCTACCTGCCGTCTCTGGCCAAAGGACGGCTCGAGGAGCGGCGGTCGGTCACCGAGCTCCGGCGGCGGCGCACCGAACGGCCACCGAGCGTCTGGACGCTGGCCTACGACGACTTCGACCCCGCCCTCCAGGGGCTGCGGGAGGCGCTGTGCGCCGTCGGCAACGGCTACTTCGTGACCCGCGGCGCCCTGCCCGAGGCCGAGGCCGACGGGGTCAACTACCCGGGCACCTACGTCGCCGGCCTCTACAACCGGACCGAGACCGAGATCGCCGGGCGCACGGTGGTCAACGAGGACCTGGTCAACGTGCCGAACTGGCTGCCCCTGCGGTTCCGGCTGGCCGGCGGGCCATGGTTCGACGTCGGGCAGGCCGAGGTCCTGGAGCATCACCTGGAGCTGGACATGCGCCACGGGACGCTGCTGCGGCGGCTGCGCTGGCGCGACGCCGAGGGCCGCCGGACCAGCGTGGCCCAGCGCCGGTTCGTCAGCATGAAGGACGAGCACCTGGCCGGGCTGGAGACCATCTTCGTGGCCGAGAACTGGTCGGGGACCCTTGAGGTCCAGTCCGGGCTCGACGGCCGGGTGGTCAACGCCGGGGTGAAGCGCTACCGGGACCTCAACAACCGCCACCTGACGGTGGTCGGCCAGGCCGAGGTCGACAAGGAAACCGTCGACCTGCAGGTCGAGACGACCCAGTCCCATGTTCGGGTCGCTCTGGCCGCCCGCACCAGGCTGCTGCGCGACGGCCAGGTCGCCCCCGCCGAGCGGCGGCTGGTTGAGGAGCCCGGGTTCGTCGCCCACGAGCTCGCCTTCGAGCTGGAGCAGGGCCACCCGGCGACCGTGGAGAAGGTCGTCACGCTGTTCACCTCCCGGGACCGGGCGATCTCCGAGAGCCGCGACGATGCCCGGCTGACCCTTTCCGGCGGCGCCGGCTTCGCCGGGCTGCTGGCCCGCCACGAGGGCGCCTGGAACAGCCTCTGGAACCGCTTCGACATCGCGCTGGACAGCGCCAACGAGTGGACCGAGACCGTCCTGCACCTGCACATCTTCCACCTGCTGCAGACCGTGTCGCCCCACACCGTCCACCTCGACGCCGGCGTCCCGGCACGCGGCTGGCACGGTGAGGCCTACCGGGGCCACATCTTCTGGGACGAGATGTTCGTCTTCCCGTTCCTCAACTTCCAGCGGCCGGTCCTGGCCAGCGCCCTGCTGGACTACCGTTTCGCACGCCTCGGCGTGGCACGGGGGGCGGCGCGGGCGGCCGGGTACGAGGGGGCCATGTTCCCCTGGCAGAGCGGCTCCAACGGCCAGGAGGAGACCCAGGAGCTCCACCTCAACCCCAAATCAGGGCGCTGGCTGCCCGACCACTCCCACCTGCAGCGGCACGTCAACATCGCGATCGCCTACAACGTCTGGCAGCACTACATGGTCACCGGCAGCATCGGGTTCCTGCGCTTCGTGGGGGCCGAGCTGCTGCTGGAGATCGCACGCTTCTGGTCCAGCATCGCCACCTGGGACCAGGACCAGGACCGCTACGAGATCCACGGCGTCATGGGGCCCGACGAGTACCACGAGAGCTACCCAGGCGCCGACGAGCAGGGCCTGCGCAACAACACCTACACCAACGTGATGGCTGTCTGGGTGCTGCAGCGGGCCCTCGAGGCGCTGGCCGAGCTGCCGCCGCACTACCGGCAGGAGCTGGTCGAGGAGCTCACGCTCCGCGACGAGGAGCTGGACCGCTGGCGCGACATCACTCGCAAGATGAAGGTCGTCTTCCACGCCGACGGCGTGCTGACCCAGTTCGAGGGCTACGAGCAGCTGCTGGACTTCGACTGGGAGGGCTACCGGGAACGCTACGGCAACATCCAGCGGCTGGACCGGGTGCTGGAGGCCGAGGGCGACAGCACCGACCGCTACAAGCTGGCCAAGCAGGCCGACGTGCTGATGCTGCTGTTCCTGCTGTCACGCCAGGAGCTGCGCGAGCTGCTGGCCGGCCTCGGCTACCAGGTGAGCGAGGAGCAGCTGGCCCGCACGGTCAGCTACCACCTGGAGCGGACCTCCCACGGGTCCACCCTCAGCGGGGTGGTGAGCGCCTGGGTCCTGGCCCGCTACCAGCCCGAGCAGGCCTGGCGGTTCCTGCTGCGGGCCCTTGAGAGCGACGTCGCCGACGTCCAGGGCGGCACCACCGCCGAGGGCATCCACCTGGGAGCGATGGCCGGCACGGTCGACATCGTCCTGCGCTGCCTGACCGGCATGCGCGCCCGCGGGAAGGTGCTCCGGTTCGAGCCGGCCCTCCCGCCGCAGGTCAAGCAGCTCCACTTCAGCATCCACTACCGTGGCCACCGCATCGACGTCACCCTGGCCGAGGACCGCATGGCGGTCAGCTCCCGCCCCGGCGGCGCCCCACCCATCAAGGTCCTGGTCCGCGACCGCACGGTCGAGCTCGTCCCCGGCGCCAGCCACGAGTTCCCCCTGGAGCGAGCGGGCTCGCGCGGCTGACAACAGCGGCGAGGCCCGTGCCACTGGTTGTCTGGTGGGGCGACGGCTATCGGACCGCGCCTGCGGCCCGTGCGCCGCGGCGCCGGGAAGTGGGAGCGGCGAAGCCGGTGATCAGGGCATGGAAGGCGTTGCGCCAGAAGCGTTCGGGGTCGGGCGGGAGTGGGTTGCCGCGGAGCTCGGTCCATGCCACGCCCTCGCCCAGGGCACGGAACTGCGTCGACGCCTCGGAGACGCTGCGGCCTCCGAGGAGATCCGCGTCGGCGAGCGGCTCGAACCGCTTGTCGAGGACGGCGAGTGCGTCCATCGCCGAGGCGCGGAAGTGGGGCCAGATGGCCGGGTTGGCGCGGTGGAACGCGATCGAGAACAGCGCCGGATGCTCGAGCGCGAAGCGGCGGTAGATGAGCGCCACCTCGATGAGGTCGTCTGATGGCTGGTCACTCGCCGGCAGCGCCTCGATCTCGCGCTGGAGGAGGTTGAAGGCGCGCACGCCGAGGGCGCCGAGGAGCCCGTCCTTCGATCCGAACAAGCTGTAGATCGCGCGCGTGGTCGTGCCTGCCCCGCGCGCCACCTCGCGCAAGGAAAGGGCGTCGATGCCCTGCTCGGCGACGATGCGCTCGGCGGCGTCGAGCAGCGCCACCGCGGTCTTCTCGTCGTGCTCCCGCCGTCGTCCCATGCTTGACAGCATATCGCAACGTCGTTACCGTAACGGCGTTGCAAAACAGATCAACCCTTCAGGAGACATCGATGGCAACAGCACACACCGCGTCGAGGCTCGCCTACGACGACGAAGGAGCTGGGACGCCCGTCGTCCTGTTGCACGGGTTGACGTTCGACCGTCGCAGTTGGTGGCCGATCATCGAGCGCCTCGGCGGCGCCGTGCGGAGCATCGCGATCGACCTGCCGGCCCACGGCGAGAGCCACGGCACGCCGCCGCCGCTCGAGCAGATCCCCGCTCGGCTGCACGAGCTACTCAACGCGCTCGCGGTCGAACGGCCGATCGTCGTCGGGCACTCCATGTCGGGTGGGCTGGCGGCCATGTACGCCTCCGCCTACCCGGCGCGCGGCCTCGTTTCCATCGACAACGGCCCCCACATCCGGCCGTTCGCGGAGCTCGTCCGCCGGCTCGAGCCAGCGCTGCGCGGCCCCGGGTTCGCGGAGGTCTGGCCAATGTTCGAGAACAGCCTCGGGCTTGAGCGGATCCCCGAGCCGGCGCGCTCGCTCGTGCTCGCCACACACGAGGTGAACCAGGACGTGGTCGTCAGGTATTGGGAGATGGTGCTTCGCAGCAATCCGGCCGAGCTCCAAGCGTGGATCGACACGATCAACGCCAATCTCGACGTCCCCTACCTGAGCGTGTTCGGACGGCCAATCACCGACGGTGAGCGCGAGCGGTTCGCGTCGCTCCCGGACGTGCAGCTCGAGGAATGGCCAGGCGATGGCCACTTCGTCCATCTCGTTGATCCCGGCCGCTTCGCCGCCCGGCTACGTCAGTTCGTCGACTACTGCACCACTGCTGGCTGATGAGCGTCGGCTAGGCTTGCCCGACATCGCGGGGGAACGAGGAGGTGCCGACGTGTCCAGCGCCAGCTCCATGACCTTCGAGGACGTGAAGGTCGGCGTCCGATTCAAGATCGCGGCCCTGTGGATCGCGATGCTCTTCCTGTTCGCCTATGGCGACATCTTCGGATTCTTCAGCCCAGGGCAGATCGAGGAGGTGATGGCAGGCAAGATCTCGGGGATGGCGATCACGGAGGTCTTTCCTGTTCGCGGTCTCGCTCTACATCGCGATCGCGAGCGTGATGGTGTTCCTCTCGCTGGTCCTCGTCCCGACCGTCAACCGCTGGGTCAACATTGTCTTGCCAAGCCTGTACGTCGTCTCCATCGTGGCCTCGGCGATCGGCGAGACGTCGGCGTACTACTGGTTCCTGAGCATCACCGAGAGTGTCCTTCTGCTGCTGGTCGTCTGGTACGCGTGGACGTGGCCCAGGCGGGAGGGAGCACCCTGAGGGCCGTCCCGGTAGCTGCTGGGGCTGTCACCCGTCCATGCGAGGATCAGGAAGTGCAAGCGGCCTGAACAAGGCGCGGCAGTTGGGGTCGTGCGCCGATCTGGAGACCAGGAGGCAGCAGTGGTGGACGGACGTCTCGCAATGACCACACCCCCGATCGTGTCGCGGCAGGAGTGGGAGGCCGCGCGCCAGCAACTGCTCGTGAGAGAGAAGAAGCTGACCCGCGCCCGTGACGCGCTCGCCGCCGAGCGCCGGCGGATGCCGTGGCTGGCGGTGGAGAAGGGGTACGAGTTCGACGGGCCCCAGGGCAAGGCGAGCCTGCTCGACCTGTTCCACGGTCGCCGTCAGCTGATCGTCTATCGCGCCTTTCTCGAGCCGGGCGTGTCCGGCTGGCCCGAGCATGCCTGCATCGGCTGCTCCATGCTGGCCGACCACGTCGGGAACCTCGCCCATCTGAACGCCCGCGACACCACGCTCGTGTTCGTCTCGCGGGCACCGCAGACGGACATCGAGCGCGTGAAGGCGCGGATGGGCTGGGAGATGCCGTGGTACACCTTGACGGACGGCTTCGACACCGACTTCGGCGTGGACGAGTGGCACGGCACGAACGCGTTCATCCGCGACGGTGACAGCGTGTTCCGCACCTACTTCATCAACGCCCGCGGCGACGAGGCGATGGGGAGCACCTGGAGCTACCTCGACATGACCGCGCTCGGGCGCCAAGAGGAGTGGGAGGACTCGCCGGAGGGCTACCCCCAAACGCCGCCGTACGAGTGGTGGAACTGGCACGACGAATACGGCAACGCCCAGCCGGCGGCGAGGACCTAGGCTCCGACCCGCCGGGCCGCCTGGCGCTCCCGGCGGGCGGTATGCTGTGCGCCGTGGATCGTGACGACATGGTACTTCTGCGGCGCGCGCGAGATCAGATGGATCGTGAGTACGCGCGCCCACTCAACGTGGAGGCGCTGGCTCGCACCGCCTGCATGTCGTCCGGCCACTTCTCACGGAGCTTCCGCGCCGCCTACGGCGAGACCCCCTACAGCTACCTGATGACCCGGCGCATCGAGCGGGCCATGAACCTACTGCGGCGCGGCGACCTCTCGGTCACCGAGGTCTGCTTCGAGGTCGGCTGCTCGTCGCTGGGGACCTTCAGCGCGCGCTTCACCGAGCTCGTCGGGGAGACCCCGAGCGCCTATCGGGCTCGGGATCACTCATGGACGGAACCGCTTCCCGCATGCCTCGTGCGGGCGGCGCTGCGACCAGTCAGGAATCGAGAAGCGGCCACCACCGGGGGCGGATAGGCTCGGTCCATGGAGGTGAGCCCATGGACGTGAAACTACATTCCTGCTTCCTGTCGGTCGACGATCATGACAAGGCGATCGCGTTCTATCGCGACGCGCTGGGCTTCGAGGTGCGCAACGATGTCGGCGCCTATGGCATGCGCTGGGTCACCATGGGGCCGCCCTCGCAGCCCGACGTCAACATCGTGCTCGAGCCTCCGGCAGCCGATCCCGGCATCTCGCCGTCGGACCGGGCGGCGATCGGTGACCTGCTCGCCAAGGGCCTGCTGAGGGGGCTGATCTTCTCGACCCCGGACCTCGAAGGGATCTTCGACCGCGTGGAGGCGACCGGCGCCGAGGTGGTCCAGGAGCCGATGGACCAGCCCTACGGCGTCCGCGACTGCGCCTTCCGCGATCCGGCCGGAAACCTGATCCGGATCAACCAGATCCACAGCTGATCGAGCAGTCCCCCAAACCCGATGTGACACGCAGGAGGACCATCGTGAAAATCAAGGTGACCAGCATCTACGTCGACGACCAGGACAAAGCGCTGCGCTTCTACACCGACGTCCTGGGCTTCGTGAAGAAGGTGGACGTTACCCAGGGGCCGTTCAGATGGCTGACCGTTGCCTCACCGGAGGAGCCAGACGGAACGGAGCTGCAGCTCGCCCCCAACGACAATCCGGCCGCGCAGGCCTACCAGCGGGCGACGTTCGAGCAAGGCCAGCCCGCCACCATGTTCTTCGTAGACGACGTGCAGCCGGAGTACGAGCGCATGAAGACGCTCGGCGCCGACTTCACCATGCCGCCAACCAAGGTGACCGGCTCGACCATCGCCATGGTGAACGACACCTGCGGCAACCTGATCCAGATCACCGCGCTCGACCGCTGGGAGCACTGATCAGCCGAGCGCCGGCTGGGCGGCAGCGGAGCTGCCCACCAGCACCGGCACCGACAGCGCCAGATAGGCCAGGCCGGTCTCCAGGGCGCGCCGTAGCCCCGGAGACCTGCTGCAGGTACAGCGTGCCGACAAACAGCAGCGCGCCCAGCCCGACCGGCAACACCGCCCCGGCCAGGCTGGCGACCCCAACACCGGGCACCCGGAACATGGCGAACCGGACCAGTGGCGCCTGGGACCGACGCTCCATCACCACAAACCCCACCAGCAGGGCCACGGCGACGGCGAGCAGTCCCAGGACCTGTGAGGAGGCCAGCCCGGCATGCTCGGTCTGGACAATGGCGTAGATCAGCAGCGTCAGCCCGGCGGTGACCGACGCCGCCCCGGCAAGGTCGAAGTGCCGTGCGGCCGTCTCCTGGCGGCTCTCGGTCAGGGCAGCCAGGGCCAGCCACGCCGCCGCCAGCGCCAGCGGGGCGCTGAGGAACAACACCCACCGCCAGCCCGGGCCGCCGGTCAGCACGCCCCCGAGCAGGGCCCCGGCGGGAACCCCGACCGAGGACACCGCCGACCAGATGGCCAGGGCCCGGTCACGGGCCGATCCCTCGGCAAGGTCGCGGTCAGCAGAGCCAGCGCCGCCGGCACGGTCAGCGCCGCTCCGAGCCCCTGGCCAGCC
>Ga0307416_100001143_pt1 | contig 14243 bp, 16 predicted proteins | sample DK1Cmetagenome_2_FD_203821 | JGI IMG/M metagenome (GOLD analysis project Ga0307416, IMG submission 203821) | Maize rhizosphere microbial communities from greenhouse at UC Davis, California, United States - DK15-C-3 | ecosystem: Host-associated > Plants > Roots > Rhizosphere > Soil | place...
GGTACACATTCGGAATTCCGTTTGGCGAAAAGAAAATGCTTGCGATATAGATATCTGCATTATTTTTTGAAGCATTTTCAGGATGTTTCGGGTTATCAATATCAGCACAAATAGCAAATGCAATATTTTGATCTTCAATCGTAACCATCGGATTATTATCAAACGAAGACTGGAAAAATTCATCTTCGCCTTCATGCAAAAACTGCTTTGTATAAATAGAAACCGAATCGTTGGGAGCAATAATAAATTGACCAATGAACAATTCATTTTTAATTAAAATCGGAGCGCCAGCAATAATGACAATATTATTGTCGGTTGCCAGATCTTTCAGATGATCTATCCTGTAATCATCTTCGGCAAAAGCCAATTCCATCGCATTTTCCCTTTCATATCCTGTAATTGACATTTCAGGAAAAGCAATTAGCTGAGCTCCATTTTGAGCTGCCAATTCAATAAGCTGATAATGATTTAATAAATTTGAAGCAATGTTTCCGCGCTTTGGTTTTGTCTGTGCCGCTGCTAAAATCATTTTTTAATTATTTATTTTCCGTATAAACCCAAGCAATTGTTCCAGATTTCAGTTTGACCTGAACTCTTCTATATGAATTAGATTCAAATAAATCGACTTTTTCTAAATCCGCATTAGAAACATTAAAAACTACACCATGAATATTTTCTTCGGTGTTTTCACTTGGTATTGCAACCACATAATCTGCCATTCCAAATTCTTCTTCAATCTGTAAACTTTTTAGTTTATAACCCAAGAGCTGATCTGGAGTTCCAACTAATACTTTTTTAAAAATCTGCATTTGAATTTGTTTCGATCTTAATGTTCCGTATGAGAATAACTTTTCCATAATTATATTTTTCTCGTTAATAGTTGCGATTAGAGATGTGCAAATTAATACTTTTATTACAATTTAAAGTACTCAATATAATTATCTAAATCTTTGTCGCCACGTCCAGAAAGACTAATTACAACAATATCACTTGGTTTAAATTTTTTCTGATCTAAAACTGCAAATGCGTGCGCACTTTCAATCGCTGGAATAATTCCTTCCAATTTTGTAAGCTGTAAACCTGCATTCATAGCATCATCATCGGTTACAGAGAAAAATTCGCCGCGTCCTGTTTGTGCCAGATGTGCGTGCAAAGGTCCAACTCCTGGATAATCTAAACCTGCTGAAATAGAATAAGGTTCTGTAATTTGTCCGTCTGGTGTTTGCATTAAAAGCGTTTTACAGCCATGGATAACACCAACTTTTCCTAATTTGCTTGTTGCAGCACTATGACCGCTGTCAACGCCTTTTCCAGCTGCTTCAACTGCAATAATTCCAACTTCTGGCTCGTGCAAAAAGTGATAGTAAGTTCCTGCGGCATTACTTCCTCCGCCAATACAAGCAACTACATAATCAGGATTTTCGCGTCCTTCTTTCTCTTTCAATTGCCATTTGATTTCTTCTGAAATAATGCTTTGAAAACGCGTCACCATGTCTGGATAAGGATGCGGACCAATTGCAGATCCGATAATATAATGTGTATCTACAGGATTATTGATCCAGTCGCGTATCGCCTCGTTCGTGGCATCTTTTAAAGTTCTTGAACCTGAAAGCGCTGGACGAACTTCTGCGCCTAACATTTTCATACGTGCAACGTTTGGTGCCTGACGGGCAATGTCAATTTCACCCATATAAACGATGCATTCAATTCCCATTAATGCGCAAACCGTTGCAGTTGCCACACCGTGCTGTCCAGCTCCAGTTTCGGCAATAATTCTTTTTTTACCTAGACGTTTTGCTAATAAAATCTGACCAATCGTGTTATTTACTTTGTGTGCGCCGGTATGGTTTAAGTCTTCTCTTTTTAGATAAACTTTGGTATTGTATTTTTCAGATAAACGTTTTGCAAAATACAACGGACTAGGACGCCCAACGTAATCTTTCAGTAATTGATTGAACTCTGCTTTAAAATCAGGTTCATCCATTATACTTAAATACTTTTGGCGTAATTCTTCTACATTCGGATATAACATTTCAGGAATATAGGCTCCTCCAAATTCTCCGTAATATCCTTTTTCGTTGACGTTAAAACTCATTTTTTTTAAAGTTTAGATGTTTACAATCTCAAATTTGCGTTTGAAATTACTTAATAGATTTTTATTTTTTAGCCCTGGTTCAATTTCAAATTTACTGTTTACGTCTACCGCATAAATTGGCAATTTGGTTTTTGAAATTTCTTCAATGGCTTTTAATTCGTTCATTCCGATGCCTCCGCTTAAAAAGAAAGGCTTTTTCGAATTATATTTTTTTAAGATGTTCCAGTCGAAAGTTGTTCCGTTTCCGCCAGGCAATTTTCCTTTTGTGTCAAACAAAAAATAATCGCAGACATTTTCAAAAGGCTTAATGGTTTCGAAATCAAAATTTTCATCTGCAGAAAATACTTTTATGATTTCAATTTTCTTTGGCAATTGATTTTTTAATTCTGATAAAAATTCAACGGATTCGTGTCCGTGAAGCTGAACGGCTTGTAAATTGTATTTTGCAACTTTCTCCAAAATTTCTTCTTGGCTCTGATCGACAAAAACGCCCACTTTTTTAATCGTTTTTATTAATTCGGGAACATTCCCGTTACAATATCTAGCGGATTTTTCCCAGAAAATAAACCCCATATAATCGGGTAGGAGCGATCCTACTTCGAGAATGTTTTCGGGATATTTCATGCCGCATATTTTGAGTTTCATTTCGTTGTGTTTTTTACCGCAAAGTGCGCTAAGTTTTTTTCTATTATATTGTGTTTTGAATGCGAAAAAGTTCGCAAAGTTTTTCCGCCACGAATTCACGAATGATTGTAAACTAAATTCGTGGATTCGTGGCTATTTTTTAAACGCCCAGATTTTTAATAAAATCCGTTGCGGCTTGTCCTGCGTTATCGGTTTTCATGAAGTTTTCTCCAATCAGGAAACCTTTGTAGCCGTATGGCTTTAATTCTTGGATGGCTTCAATTGATGAAATGCCGCTTTCAGAAACTTTTACAAAATCATTTGGAATTTGAGATGCCAATTCTTTACTGAAATCTAAGCTAACTTCAAACGTTTTTAAATTTCTGTTATTCACGCCAATCATGTCTAAACTTGGCATAATTGATTTTTCCAATTCTTCCTGATTGTGAACTTCCAGTAAAACTTCTAGACCTAATTTTTTAGCAAATTCAGATAATGATTTAATTTCTTCGCGGGTTAAAACTGCCGCGATTAATAAAATTAAATCGGCTCCATGTGCTTTTGCTTCTAAAATCTGGTATTCATCTACAATAAATTCTTTTCGCAATAGCGGAATATTTACTGATGCTCTTGCTAAAAGTAAATCGTCAAGAGAACCACCGAAATATTTTCCGTCGGTTAAAACTGAAATGCCACAAGCACCAGCATTTTCGTAACCTTTTACTACTTCTTCAACAGTAAAATTATTGTTGATGATTGATTTTGAAGGAGAACGGCGTTTGTGTTCAGCAATAATTCCAGAATTACTTTCTTTCAATTTCTGACTAAGAGAAATGGTTTGTTTTCCAAAAAATACAGAGGCTTCCAATTGAGAAACCGGAATAATCGATTTCTTTAGAACAACTTCTCGTTTTTTGTCTATTATTATTTTATCTAAAATGTTCATTGTCTTGATTTGTTTCAAGTTTCAAGTCTTTTTAGTTTCACGTTCCAACAACTTGAAACATGAAACTTGAAACATGAAACTAATTTTTACTTAATTCTTGTAATTTTTTAAGTGCCTGATGTCCTTTTCCAGACAATAAACTTTCTTTCGCTAGTTCAAAACCTTCTTTTGGAGAACATTTTGTAACTGTTGCAATTGCCATTGCAGCATTGGCACAAACCACATCATTCTGTGCCTCAGTCCCTTTTCCTGAAATAATGTTGGTAAAGATTTCTGCAGATTCTTCGATAGTTTTTCCACCTTCAATTTCAGTTTGAGATAAAAGATGAACACCAAAATCTTCTGGATTTAACATTCCTTCCATGTGGTTAGAAATTGTTTTTGTCGGCCCTGTTAAGGAAATTTCATCATATCCGTCAAGCGAATGCAGGATGGTAAAATTCACATCGGTATTTTGATATAGATAAGCGTACATTCTAGCTAATTCTAAGTTGAAAACGCCAACCAATTGATTCTGTGGAAACGATGGGTTTACCATTGGTCCCAACATATTAAAGAAGGTTTTTACAGCCAATTCTTTTCTGATCGGACCAACATTTTTCATAGCTGGGTGAAATAGGGGAGCATGTAAAACGCAAACTCCAGCTTTGTCAATACATTTCTCTAAAAATTCAGGATCGTTGCTGAATTTAATTCCCATTTTTTCCATCACGTTGCTTGACCCAGAAATAGAAGAAACGCCGTAATTTCCATGTTTTGCAATCTTTATTCCAGCTCCAGCTGATACAAAAGAAGCTAAAGTTGAAATATTGAAAGTGTCTTTTCCGTCACCACCTGTTCCGCATAAATCGATGGTATTGTAGGCTGATAAATCAACACGAATGCATAAATCTAGTAAAGCTTCGCGAAATCCCGAAAGTTCTTCGATTGTAATGCTTCGCATCATAAAAACAGTCAAAAAAGCCGAAATCTGACTTGGATTATATTGACCGCTTGAAATATTAATCAATACGTTTTTTGCTTCTTCTTTAGAAAGCACTTCGTGGTTGATTAATTTGTTTAATATAGTTTTCATTGTTTTTTAAGATTCTAAGTTGCTGAGATGCTAAGGTTCTGAGTTTTTACTGTGACTGTAAACTGTGACTGAACACTGAATACTAACTGTTAATCCAATTCTCTAAAATCCTTTTTCCGTTTGGCGTTAAAACGCTTTCAGGGTGGAATTGAACGCCTCTTACATCATAATTTTTGTGTCTTAATGACATAATTTGTCCGTTTTCGTCTACCGAAGTCGCTTCTAAATCTTCAGGTAAATTACTGTCTACAACCCATGAATGGTATCTTCCTACTTCAAATTCGTTTCCTAAACCTTCAAATAAAATTTCGTCTGAAACTACTGTTTTTACATTTGTTGCAACGCCGTGATATACTTTATCAAGGTTTGAAAGTGTTCCGCCAAAAACTTCTCCAATTGCCTGCTGTCCTAAGCAAACGCCAAGAATACTTTTCGTCGGACTGTATTTTTCGATTACGGCTTTTAACAAACCTGCTTCGTCTGGAATTCCAGGTCCCGGTGAAAGCAATATTTTTTCGAAACTTGCAATTTCATCAATATCAAATTCGTCGTTTCTATAAACAGTAACTTCGCAGTTTAAATCTTCTAAATAGTGCACTAAATTGTAAGTGAAACTATCGTAATTGTCTATAACTAAAATCTTTTTCATTTTTTTTAAGGTGCTAAGTTGCTAAGTTTCTGAGTTACTAAGTTTTTTTGCTGAAAACTGAGACTGAGACTGGCAACCAAATTTTTTATTTCTCTCGAACGTATTTTTCAATAATAATATGATCTACGCCTAATTTTTCTACTTTTTCTATTCCTTTTTGAATTAAGGTGTCGTTTTGAACTTTCACCACAAATTCAAATTTGTTGCCTTCCCAATCGCGGTTGTTGAAAAACTCTAAATGTTCTGTGTAAATACTGTCTTTCAAAGTATATTTTCCGCCTCCGCCAAAGAACAATGCTGCTGTTGAATCTTTTCCGTGTTTTAAATCATGATTAAAAAAAGCAAAATGTGTATCGTTAATAATTTTAATCATTTTTGTTTTTGGATTGAAAGTTGAAAAAGTAGAATCTTTCTCAGTTTTTTCGGCTGATATAAGACGCCAGGTTCCTTCAATCGGATTTTGCTTTTTTTCTGAATTGCAAGAAGTCATGGCAATGATTAAAACTAAAATTGATACTGCTTTTTTCATAGTTTGTGGTTTTTATGGTTTGTTTTTTTTAATTGTTTAAGGTTTCAAGTTCTGAGACTGATCCCGATAGTTATCGGGAGAGAGAACACTAAATATTTTCCGCCATTTCTAGCGCCGTATTCAATGCTCTCAATTTATTGTAAACTTCCTGCATTTCGCTTTCTTCATCAGAACTAGCTACAATTCCGGCTCCTGCTTGACAGTGCAATTGATGGTTTTTAGAAAGGAAAGTTCGAATCATAATCGCGTGATTAAAGTTTCCGTCAAAGTCCATAACGCCGATTGCACCTCCGTAGAAGTTACGGTTTGTTTTCTCGCATTCTTCTATTAATTGCATTGCTCTGTGTTTTGGAGCACCGCTTAAAGTTCCTGCTGGGAAAGTATCTGCAACCACTTGCATTGTGGTTGCTTTGTCGTGTAAATGTCCTGTCACTTTAGAAACTAAGTGAATTACGTGAGAGAAAAATTGCACTTCTCTGTATTTTTCAACATTTACATCATGTCCATTTCGGCTTAAATCATTTCTTGCCAAATCTACTAGCATAACATGTTCGCTATTTTCTTTTTTATCTTCAGAAAGTTCTTTTGCTAAAAGTGCATCACGCTCATCATTTCCTGTTCTTTTGAAAGTTCCCGCAATTGGGTGAATTTCAGCTTTTCTGTTTTTTACAATAATTTGAGCTTCTGGCGAAGAACCGAATATTTTGAAATCGCCATAATCAAAGAAGAATAAATATGGAGAAGGGTTGATGCTTCTTAAAGCTCTGTACACATTAAATTCGTCTCCTTTAAAACCTTGTGTAAATCGGCGAGAAAGAACCAATTGGAAAACATCTCCACGGAAACAATGTTTTTTAGCTAAAGCTACATTTGCTTTAAATTCTTCATCGGTTAGATTAGAAAAACCTTCGCCTTCTTTTGTGAATTTATAAGAAGCAATATTTCTTGATTGCAGTAATTGCTCGATTTCTGCAATGTTATTTTTATTATCTACGCTGTGGCAAAAAATATAAGCTTCGTTTTTAAAATGGTTAATTGCAATAATGTTTTGATAAACAGCATAAAAAACATCTGGAATTGAAGTCGCATTGTCTTTCTTTGCAATTGAAACTTTTTCGAAGTAACGAACGGCATCATAAGAAATATATCCGAATAAACCATTATTGATAAATTTAAAATCGTTTTTTTCTGCTTTAAACTGACTTGAAAATTCTTGAATTACCTGAGGAATATTTGTCGAAGCATCGATGGCAATTTTTTCTGAAGTTCCGTCAGGAAAAGTTTTAGAAATAACCTCGTTTTCGATTTTTATAGTAGCAATCGGATTGCAGCAGATGTACGAGAAACTGTTGTCATTTCCGTGGTAATCACTACTTTCCAGCAATAAGCTGTTTGGGAATTTATCTCTGATTTTGAAATAAATGCTCACTGGCGTAACCGTATCTGCCAGAATTTGTTTGTAATGTGTATTAAGAATAAAAGGTTTCAAAATATATAGTTTTTATGTGTTGTTAATTTATTTTCGGTTTTGATCAAAAAAAAGGGCTTGTCGTGATGACAAGCCCTTTATATTTTATATTTCTTACAATACCATAGGAAGCTTCGTTCACGACGTCTGACGTAAATTGCTCCACCACCAAGTATTGTTTAAAATTGTTCTCATTTCTTTATTTTGATGTGACAAAGATATAAATGTAATTTTAATTAGAGTACATAAAATTTGAAAAAAAACTTTTCGAATTTGTAAAATTTGTTAAATTTTGATTCGGAATAGTTTTATAACTCGTTAATTTCCACTTGCTATCGTGTTATTTACGTTTAATCTAAAATCTGGATTTCCTTTGATGTTTGGTATTGCAAATAACTCGTTAAGTTTCATTTTTGTGTATTCTATTCCGTAAGCTGGATTGCCATAATAGCTTTTTATACCTGGAATATTGCTCCCAGATTCACTTTCAATTTCGCCTGTACAATTGTTTGCCACAACGTTTTTGAAACTAATTTTAGACAAATTAGCTTCACCGTTTCCGATATTTCCTTCCAATAAAATAAAAGGAGCAAAACCTGAAACCACACTATTCGTTAAGTTGAAAAATGTATTTTCTTTGATGTAAGCAGATTCTCTAACCAAACCTTGGTTGTTTTCTTCTAAATTAACCAATGTAATGTTGCTTGCATTGATTTTAGTCATCTTTTTGGTCATGTCTGTAGAAGCAACTTTTTCATATGAATCTACCTCAAAACATCTCGAACCTGAAATATCTGAAGAAAACGGATGGCGAATTGCAATACTGTTTGAGATATTAATTTGAGCTCCTTGCGTAAAATCAAAATCATCATCGGTTGTTCTGTACGAAATTAAATTGCTTAGATTCAAATCGCCACCATAACATTCAAAAGAATCGTCATTTGAATAACTGATTTGAACATGGCTGATGGTTGTTTTTCTCCCAACTCCAGCAAGAGAAAGACCATTTAATTCTTTAGAGGCACTTAATTTTCTGCCGGCATATTCAATTCTCACATATTTCATAACCCCTGAATTGTCTTCTGAATCTTGTCCTCCGTAATGATTTAAAGTTGGATCTAAATCGAAAGGCAAAGTGTGAATGCCTCCTAGAGAGTTTATTGGAGCTTTTCCTAAAATGATAATTCCGCCCCAGTCACCGGGTTTTCTGTTGTTTATTTCATTTTCAGACGTAAAAACAATTGGATCAGTTTCAAGACCTTCTGCCATAATTTTTGCGCCATTAGTGATGACAAGAGTTCCGCAGGTTTTATCATCGCCACGGATAACGGTTCCAGGTTCGATCGTTAAGGTTGCATTATTTGTAACATACACAACGCCAACTAAATGGTAGATGTTACGTTTCGTTAATCTTGTGTCTTTATCGATTGTTCCTGCAATTATGTTTGTTGCTTCGCCATAGTCATTGCCAGCAGGTTTAAAGCTTGTCCAGTTGGTCATCCAGTTCGAAGTGCCGATGATTCCTTTTGGCTGTTGTTGTGCTTGTGCGAAAAAGCTGATAATGAAGGTTATGCATGCAATATGTAATTTTGTTTTCATAACTATGATTTTAATTTCTAGTTTTTGACTTTTTTAATTGTCCCAAAATTAGAAGCCGTATGTTAATCAAAGTCCTGATACTTATTACGAAAGAGTTACTATATTATTAAGAATGTTAAGTTTTTGAAAAGGGTTAAAGCCTTTTTTTATTGTAAAAGTCTATTTTAAAATTATTTGCAATTAAATTTCATTTAAAGATAATTTGTAACTTTGATAAAAATAAAAGAAATGGATTTAGATACTCGAAAAGTGATTTTTATTAGAGACTTTCTTAAACTTGAAAGTGAGAAGGCAATTTCTCAGTTTGAAAAATTGTTAAAAAAAGAAATTAAAGAAGATTTAGAATTAAAACCAATGTCTATTGCTGAATTTCATAAAAGAATTGATGACTCTTTAGACGATTCTAAAAATGAAAGAATAACAGATGTTGATGAGTTAATTTCTGAGATTGAGAAATGGAGTTGAAAATTTATTGGACAGATTTTGCTAAAACTGAATTAAAAAAGATTTTTGATTATTATAAGAAAGAAGCAAGCTTAACTGTTGCGAAAAAGATTGTACTTGGGATTACCAAAGAAACTTTAAAATTAAAACCCAAACCAACAAATGCAATAGGACAAAAAGAAGAACTTTTAGAAAGCTACTCTGAAGAAATACGATATTTGGTCTACAAAAATTATAAAATTATTTATTGGATTAATTTAAAGAGAAATTCAATTGAAATTTTGGATGTTTTTGATACAAGACAAAATCCAATAAAAATTAAAAGAAGTACTTAAAAATAAACCCCAACAGCAAAACTGTTGGGGTTTATTGTATTTATGAATTAGTAAGCTTGAAATATTAGAATTTTAAAGCTACAGCCAATTCAAATTCGTCGTTGATAGTTTTATCTCCTAAACCGTCGAAGAAGCTACCTGAACCGTATTTAATGTCATATTTAGTTCTGTCAACTTTGAAAGCAGTTGTAGCAGTGTTTCCTTTTACAGTGATATCAAAAGTTACAGGTTTAGTAATTCCTTTGATAGTTAAGTCTGCAGTTACAGTATAAACGTCAGCAGATTTTGCACCGATAGTTTTGAAAACTAATTTTGAAGTTGGGAATTTGTCAGTTCCGAAGAAATCGTCAGCTTTTAAGTGACCGTTTAATTTTCCTTGGTATTCTCCAGTTAAATCTGTAGCAGTTAATGAAGTCATGTCAACTGTAAAGTTACCACCAGCTAATTTTTTTCCTTTGAAAACAAGAGCTCCTTCTTTGAAGTTTACAGTTCCAGAGTGCTCTCCAGTAACTTTTTTACCTACCCATTTAATTGTAGATGCTTTTACGTCGATTTTTTTAGTTTGAGCGTTTACTGAGATTCCAGCTGCTGCTACGAATAATGCTATTGCAATAGTTTTTAAATTTTTCATGTTTTTAAAATTAAATTTGAATTTGATTAATAATAATTATATAGTGATAAATAATTCCTCGTGTGATTTTCTAACTTTTTTCTGGTGCTGAGATTTGTCATCATCATGTCTGTAACCTACAGTTGCAATAACAGAAGCGTTTAAACCTAATTTATCGAAACCTAAGATTTCATTAAATTGAGCCGCATTGAAACCTTCCATTGGAGTTGCATCAATTTTTAATTCAGCAGCCGCGTTTAATAAGTTTCCTAAAGCTAAATAGGTTTGTTTTGCGGTCCAGATATGTTTTGCATCTTCAGATAAATTTGCAATTACATTTTTCATCATATCGCTGAATCCGCCTAAAGCTTCTGTAGGAACGCCTCTCACTTCGCTGATATTGCTGATATATTTGTCAACAGAACCTGCATCAAGGTTTAAGTCGTTTGCAAAAATGAATAGGTGAGAAGCATCTGTAATTTGAGTTTGCCCCCAAGCAGCACCTTTTAATTTTTCTCTTAATTCTGGATTTTCAACAATAACTACTTTGTAAGGTTGTAATCCGTATGACGATGCACTTAATCTAACCGCTTCTTTTAATGTATTAAAATCAGCATCAGATATCTTTTTTGAAGCATCAAATTGTTTAGTTGCGTATCTCCAATTTTGATTTTCTAAGAAATTGCTCATAGTTTTTATTATTTTATTTGTTGGTTCTATATTTTTCTAATAATTGATTTAGGAAAACTAATTCTTCAGGTTTTAAATTATTTGCAAACATTTGTTCGTGTTCATCAACTTTCGGATCTAATTCTTTTAAAACACCCAATCCTTTTTGTGTAATGGAAACTTCAATTTTTCTTCGATTATCCGGACAAACATTTCTCGTAACAAAATCCTTTAATAATAATTTGTCTACCAATCGTGTTGTGTTGCTTGTTTTAGCAAGCATTCGTTCTTGTATCACGCACATATTAGCAGGTTTCCCTTTTTGTCCTCTTAATATACGTAACACATTGTACTGTTCTCCAGATAAATCATACGGTTTCAGCAACTCGTTGAAATGATCCTGAACCACATTCTGCGTGTACATGATATTCAGAATAACTTTTTTCGCATTATCCATCTTAACCGTACTCTTAATAACCTCTTCAATTGTCATAGTCGTAAGTGTATAATTTGTATATACAAATGTATAACTTTTAATAGTTGTATATACAAGTGTTGTGTTAATTTTTTGTTAATACAAGAAAAGCAGGTTTTTCAAGGAACTAAAGAGAATGTTTTTTAGATGATAAAATTAAAATAATTTTTATTGTAAAGGTTTGATATTTTGTGAATTAATGGTTTTTTAATGTCGAATGAAATTTTGTGTATAAAATATTTCTCAACCTATTTTTGTAAGATGTGTTTAAGCCGAAAGATTCTCAGAATCAACGAAATTTTAGTGATTTATCGGAATTCAGACAAAAGAAAACCCTTCGCAATTTGTCTAAAATTGGAAATTTCTGAGTGTATCCACGCTTCATTATGATTTAATTCTTTGGCAAGTACTCTAGCGGTTTTCTCCGAAACTTCAATTGCAGCTCTGGCATCTAAAAATAATAAACGAACTCGTCTGGCTAAAATATCGTCTACAGTTCGTGCCATTTCATAACGGATTGCCCAAACTACTTCTGCCATTGTAAATTCATGATTAGGGTGCAGTTTTTCTTTTAATTCGGGTTCGCTTTCCTGTAATTCAATTATTTTCGAAATATCAGTACCATATATATAAAGGTGATTTTCTCTGTCTGGAGCATTCGTTGGCTGATTTCCATGAATTGAAAGATGTTCTGTACGGCATTCGTTAGGTTGTAATTTGCCAGTCTTAATGGCTTTATCAATAATGTCCTCAGCAATTTTTCGGTAAGTTGTCCATTTTCCTCCAGTAATTGTGATAAGACCCGTCTCAGAAACTATAATTTTATGGCTCCTAGAAACTTCTTTGGTGCTTTTGCCTTCTTCTTTCGGCGCTGCTAACGGACGCAATCCAGCAAAAACAGATAATACATCTTTTCTTTCTGGCTTTTTTGCCAAGAATCTTTGTGCGGTTTCCAAAACAAATTGAATTTCGCTTTCTAAAGCAATAGGTTCTAAACTTTGTTTTTTAATTAAAGTATCGGTGGTTCCAACCACAATTCGGTTATGCCATGGAACAGCGAATAAAACTCTTCCGTCTTTTGTTTTTGGAATCATTAAAGCATTTTCGCCAGGCAAAAAAGATTTATCAAGAACCAAATGAATGCCCTGACTTGGAACAATATACTTTTTATAAACCGTATCATTTAATTTCATGATGGCGTTTGTAAAAACTCCCGTTGCATTTATTACCGCAGAACCTTTTATTTCATATTTAATTCCACTTTCCTGATCTTGAACCTGAACGCCAATAATTTGATTTGTTTCGTCTTTCAATAAATTGGTAACCTTTATATAATTTAAAAGACAAGCTCCGTTTTCTACAGCTGTTTGAGCAAGATTAATAGCCAGACGAGAATCATCAAATTGGCCATCATGATAAATAACGCCATTGACTAAACCTTTTTCCTCAACGTTTGGAAGCATTTCTATAGTTTTCTTTTTTGAAAGATATTTAGAACTTCCTAAACTTAAAAAGCCTGACAATAAATCATAAATTTTTAATCCGATCGTATAAAAATAACCGCTCAATAAATGATAATTCGGAATTACAAACGATTGGTTTTTCACTAAATGAGCTGCGTTTTGCGCTAATAAGCCTCGTTCTTTTAATGCTTCTCTAACTAAATGCACATCTCCTTGAGCTAAATAACGTACACCGCCATGAACCAATTTGGTGCTTCTGCTAGAAGTTCCTTTTGCAAAATCTACAGCTTCAAATAAAATGGTTTTATAACCGCGACTTGCTGCATCAACTGCCGTCCCGAGACCGCTTGCACCTCCGCCAATTATTATTACGTCCCATTTTTCGGTATTGTGTAGTTTGGTTAATTGCTCGGAGCGGTTCATATATGTATGGGACTTTTTGTTTAAAGCAAACTTAACGAAATGAAATTAAAAATTGATGAAGAAAAAAATTATGGTTTTATTTGTTTCAGGTTCCAAGTTTCAAGTTTGATATGCTAGATCTAAAAAAAAATAACCCGACAGATTTTTAAAATGTCGGGTTATCAATTTTACGGATTGTATATTTATATCAATCGTTTTTCAAATGCTTTTCTTGCAGAGCCTCTAAAATAGACTTCTCCGCAGTACGTATATTTTAATCGGTCTAAAATTTTCAACATCGGGGTATTATCGAAGTTGGTGTCAACTTTTATGCTGTAAATATTATTTTCGACAGACAAACCTTCAATGCTTTGGAATAATTTTGTTGCAATGCCTTTTCCTTTTGCCAATTTTGAAACAGCTACACGATGCACAACAGTGTAATCGCCATCGGTAAGCCATTTGCCTTCGATATTTTCGTAAGCTGGCTCTTTGTCAAAAATAATAGCTGCATAAGCCAAAATCGATTCGTCTTCAGTAAAAACATAACCGTAACCATTTTCGATATCGCTTTTAATAGAAAGTTCGTTCGGATATCCATCCTGCCATTGTGTACTTCCGTCTAATCTTCTTTGTTCGATGGCATCTTGTAGGATTTCCCAGATTTGAGGTATTTCTGAAAGATTCGCTTTTCTAAGAGATAGCTTTTCTGTTGTATTCATTTTTTAATGAGGCAATTTATCTTTAATCAAACCATAAACCCAAGTTCCAGCAATGGCACTAACCAAAGTAACCACAATTACAGTTGCTCCTGTGCCAATTTGCGCAAAAAGCGGACCTGGACAAGCACCAGTAATGGC
>Ga0307416_100001144_pt1 | contig 14242 bp, 11 predicted proteins | sample DK1Cmetagenome_2_FD_203821 | JGI IMG/M metagenome (GOLD analysis project Ga0307416, IMG submission 203821) | Maize rhizosphere microbial communities from greenhouse at UC Davis, California, United States - DK15-C-3 | ecosystem: Host-associated > Plants > Roots > Rhizosphere > Soil | place...
GGTTGGCCGCGGGACTCGCCGCGCTCGGCTTCGCGCTGGAAGCGACGACGGCGCCATTCGACATACTGGTCATCGAGCCCAGTCAGACACCATCGTCCAATTGACGGGCACGCTGACAAGGCCGGCTCACATTGCATTGACATCTAACCACATATGTAGTTAGATCACCCACCGTAGTGGTTGGCAGATGTCACGACGACCTTCCCTGAGCCGCATCGAGCTCCACATCATGGAAGCGCTCTGGACCCGCGGCGCCTGTTCCGTCCGGGAGATTCACGAGGCGCTGCCCCACAAGGGGCGGCCCGCATACACGAGCGTGCAGACGATGGTGTATCGGCTGGAGAAGAAGCGGGCGGTGCGGTGCGTCAAGCGGATCAGCAACGCCAACATCTTCGAGGCCGCAATCACCCGCGACGAGGCGCACACGCGATTGATCGACGACCTGCTGGCGCTGTTCGATGGCCATGCCAAACCGGTCATGGCGCGGCTCGTCCAGTCGGGCAAGCTGACGCTCGAAGACATCCGCGAAGCGGAAGACGCCTTCAAGAAGATCTCGAAGAAAGGCAGAACGCGATGACCGAATCGTTGTCGCCGGCGCTCGTGGCTCACCTCTGGCAGTCGACGCTGGCCGCCGGCATCGTATGGATGGTGACGCTGGCGTTGCGCCGCAATCGGCCGCGCGTTCGCTACTGGCTGTGGGCCGCCGCCTCGCTGAAGTTTCTCGTGCCGTTTTCATGGCTCGTGGCGCTCGGGTCCCGATTCGAGTGGCGAGCGGCGCCGGCCATCGCGAGGCCAGTGACGACGTTTGTCCTGGAGGAGGTGCTGGCGTCGCCGATGCCGGCAGCCGCCGCCTCGACATCGCCGCTGTTTACCGCGCAATCTTCCGCCTCGTTGTGGGTGCTGCCATCGGTCTGGATCGCGGGATTCCTCGTCGTCCTGTTCTGGTGGTGGCGCCAATGGCGCCCCGTTGGATCCGCGCTGCGCCGGGCACGGCCAGTGGACCTGGGCCCCGCGTACGACGTCGCCAACCTTACGGTGATGTCGTCGCCGTCGACGCTGGAGCCCGGTGTCGTCGGAGTCTGGCGCCCCGTACTGCTGCTGCCCGACGGGCTGGCCGATCGCCTGACTCCTGCACAGCTGAATGCTCTCATCGCGCACGAGCGGTGTCATGTCCGCTGTCACGACAATCTTGCGGCCGCGGCTCACATGCTCGTCGAGGCGTTGTTCTGGTTCCATCCGCTGGTGTGGTGGATCGAGCGGAGGATGATCGATGAGCGCGAGCGCGCCTGCGACGAAGCGGTGCTGCGCGCGGGCAACGACCCAGACGAGTACGCGGCAGGCATTCTCACCGTCTGCAGGTTCACGCTGAAAGCCCCCATTGCATGCGTGACCGGCGTAACCGGTTCGGATCTGCGCGCGCGCCTGGAATCGATTGCCCGAAGCGACCTGGGGGCGCCGCTGACGTTCGTGCGCCGGGTGGCGATCGCGGTCCTCGGCTGCGCGACCATCGGCGTGCCGATCGTCTCGGCCCTTACCCCGCGATTCCACGTTCTCGCCGCCGAGGAGATCCGCGCTGCCACGCGCGGACGATTCGCCCAGAACGCGGCGCCCGCCGGTCAACGCCTCGCATTTGAGGTGGTCTCGATCAAGCGCACGGACCCGAACGACACCCGGCCCGGGGCGGACTTCGGGGCTCAGCCTGGCGGCCGATTGGTTGCCAGGAACAACGCCGTCGCCAACTTCATCACCAACGCCTACGGCGTACCGAACTACATCGTCACCGGCGGTCCGGCGTGGATGCGCACCGACAGGTACGACATGGAGGCGAGGGCGAGCGGCGAGCCGTCACGCGCCGAAATGATGCTGATGCTGCGGACGCTGCTCGCCGAGCGCTTCCAGTTCCGCATGCATATGGAAACGCGAGAGATGCCCGCATATGTGCTCACCGTGGCGCGCGGCGGCGCCCGCCTGCAGCCAGCGACGGACCGTAGCTGTGTCCCTCCCGATTCAACGCAGCCGATACCGGCGGCCGCTCCGGGCGACATCGTCTCCCGCCGCTGCGGCAACAACCGCCTGACGACGGTGACCCCTCCCAACATGCAATGGATGGGCGTGGGAATAGGTATGCGCCAAATCGCAGATACGCTGGCGGGTTACTTCCGTCGTCCCGTCGTCGATCGCACAGGGCTCGCGGGGCTGTTCGACGTTCAGATCGAACTGCCGCCGCTGCAGCCGGCGACGAGCCCGGATGGCGGCCCGGATTCAGGCGCGTCGGTGTTCACCGTCCTCCAGGAGCAGCTGGGTCTGCGCGTCGAAGACGGCAGGGGACCGGTCGAGGTTCTTGTCGTCGATCGCCTGGAGCGGCCGGCCGGCAACTGACGCAAAGGCTCTAGCGGACGCGAATAGGAATGTCGCGGCTGATGGCGTCCGCGCCGATCGACGCTTCGACGCGCAGCACGTAGTTGCCCGGGCTGACGTCGAGCGGCACGGCGACGACAAATGTCTCCGTGCCCTTCGCAGTGCGCGCGCGCCGGTCACTCCCGCTGCGGACGACCTGTAAGCGATCGCCGAGCACTTCGACCTTCAGCTCGATCGGCGTCGCGTTGCGTCCCTGGTTGTCGTAGGCCTCGACATAGAGCGAAATCTGCGCCCCGGCGGCAAACTCACGGCTGAGTGTCGGGAAGAAGGGAAGGACGTTCGCTGCCGCCGGCATGACTGACACCGGCCGCTCTGGACCTGTCGTGGACAACGCGACGGCGCTCAACGCCAGCCGGCCGTTGCGGAAATCCGGAACATCGAGGTCGTACATGACGCTGCCGATCTTTCCCGCCTGGGAATTCCCGCCTGCCACCCGCAACTGATAGCGACCCGGGGACAACGTCATGGCGGACTGCGTCCGTAAACCGTGAGCGGCGGCCTGGGCGTACGACTCCGGTTTCAGCGCGACGTCGATGAGGTGAGGCTGGCCGCGCGTCACCTTGCCGGCGGCGCTGATCGCGGCGGATGCGAGCTCGAGACTTCCACGCATGGTTCCGCCGGAGGCGGCGAGGCCGAGCCTGGACGCATCGAATTCCGCCGTGATCACCACCCGCGCGTCGCTTCCCTTCGTGCCCTTGAAGGCCGCTGCGAACACCCTCATCGGCACGGCGCCGTTGGCAAGGGGAATGGCGATGACGTCGCGGACGCCGCCGGGCGCCGCAGTGTTCGTTCGCGCGTTCGCCGTTCGAGCCGGCGATCGCGACGGCGCGATGTAGCCGTCGCGGGCACGCACTGTCAGGCCCGGGCGCCTGACGCGGACGTCCAGCCGCCGATAAAGGCCGTCCCGCCTGTCGTTCGTCGAGGTAAAGCCGAGGATGTAATAATTGCTGCTCTCCCTGACGATTCGCTCGAACGCATCGCTGACGCTGTTGGAGTTGACGACGGCAAAGCCGCCGGTCGCCTCCGACATCTTGCGGAAGGCGGCCGCGCGGTCGAGATCGATGTCACAGGGTGCGGTTTCATTTGCCAGTGTCTCTCCCAGCGTCCCGCCGGGGGAAAGGCCGCACGCGTTGATGGCGTAAATGGCAACGCCTCCGCGCATCGCATCGGTCATCGCCGTGCGCAGATCTTCGAACTCCAGTGAGCGGACGCCGCTTTTGTAGTCGATGACGCTGTAGACGTCGCCAACGTTCTCGGTGATGTAGATCAGCGCTTTGCGGCGCCCCTGAACGCTGGCGAGCGATGCGATCAGCGCCTTCAAGGCCGCGGCGCGCGAGCGCGCCGCGAATTCGGGAGGCTCGGGCTCCGGTTTTGGCCCTGGCAAAGAAATCGAACTTGGCCAGCCCTTCAGCCTGCTGATCGCTGCGAGAAGCAACCCCCGGTCGCTGGTGAAGTCCTGCGCCTGCGACGACAGACCGCGGCCGATGTTGACCACGACACCGACGTCGCTGGCCTCGAAGTGACGCTCGATGAGCGTGGTCAGGTAGTGCCGCGCCCGCAAGGCCAGGTCCGCGCCGACTTCGTCAAGGGCGATGACGTAGAGGCGCCCTTCGCTGCCGGTATTCGTCGCCACGTCGGGCCGCACGGCAGTGGGGGAGAACGGTGGTGGGGGCGTGATCGGGATGTTCACCTCCGAAAAGGACGTGATCACCTGTGGCCTGCCCTCCTCGAGCAGCTCGAAGTCTTCGAGCCGAAGATTCCGGACCGGATTACCGGTGCGATCAGTCACGAACGCGTCGACCTGGACGGCGTCGACGAGCGTGCGGAACGTCGGCGGCGGCGACTGCTGCGCGGACACCGCCGTCGTGACGGCGACACCGAATCCTATGGCGACGAGCCGGCCTCGCATCGGCCGCATTGTGGCACCAAATCACCCGGAATCGACCGGAACTAAGACGCCATTGATCGTATCGACGGCTACGTTGCCCGACCCGCCAGTTCGCCCCGCCGCGCAGCCTCGATGGTGGCGATGTCGATCTTCCTCATCGGCATCATCGCCTCGAAGGCACGCCTGGCCTCGTCGCCGCCGGCCGCCAACGCATCGGTGAGCGCGCGCGGAGTGATCTGCCAGGACAGACCCCAGCGGTCCTTGCACCAGCCGCACTGGCTCTCCTTGCCGCCATTGCCGACGATGGCGTTCCAGTAGCGGTCCGTCTCTTCCTGATTGTCGGTCGCCACCTGGAAGGAAAAGGCTTCGCTGTGCTTGAACTCCGGACCGCCGTTGAGACCGAGACAGGGAATCCCCAGCACCGTGAATTCCACGGTCAGCTCGTCGCCCTTCTTGCCGCCTGGGTAGTCAGCGGGCGCCTTGTGAACAGCGGTCACTGCACTGTTTGGAAACGTTGCCGCGTAGAAGCGCGCCGCCTCATGCGCGTCCTTGTTGAACCAGAGGCAGATCGTGTTCTTCGGTTTCATTGATGGTGACTCCTTTGTTACCCCTATAGACTCCCCGGCCCGGTGAGAATCATCGGGCCGCGGGGAACGACTCGACCTCGTTCCGCGTCTTCTACCACGAGCGGGCGGTGGCGCAGGATCACGCCAGATTTAACAATTGACCACCAACCGGTCCGCACCCGAGTGCGTCAAAACCACGTAACTGGCATGCAGGACATCATGGCGGATCATTCCCTGGAGGTCTCCTTCGGCGCCGAGCAAGTGAGGAGTACCCACACCAGATGGGAGATCGAGCGTCTCGCAGAGCTGGCGCGAAACGGGAGCCTGTCGGCGGCGCGTGAGCTGGTCCGCCGGGCGATCGCGCAGTGCGATCAGGAGCCGGACCTGCACGGCGCGACACTCTCCGAATGGCTGAAGGAGTTTCTGGCCAAGGTGGTCAGGAATCCCCGTCAACAGGTGGGCCAATTGATGGCGCCGCGGTCGAAACAGGTGCGCCCGTCAAACGACGTCGAACTGGTCTATTCGTTGTCGCTCAGTCAGGAGGCGTATTACCGCGTTCGCAACGCGATTGAAGCGGGGAGGCCGTTGAAACGAGCGTTCAACGACGTTGCACGGGAGCTGAACGCGATGGGATATCGCAACGCGAATCAGGCGCCGCTCCGCGCCTCGTCCATCGAACGCCGGTACTACGAAGTTCACCGCACGAAGCGGCGCTGACCACGGCGCCAGACGTCGCGTTCCTCGCGGCTACGACGCCGGCGCGACGGCGACACTGATCCGCCGCGCGCCCACCCAGCGGCCGGCCCAGTAGCTGCCCGTATACCGCTCGGTGCGCACCACGCCGCGTGAGCTCGGCGCGTGCACGAAATCGCCGCCGCCGAGCGCGATCCCGACGTGCGACGCGCCGCTCGACACGGTCTCGAAGAACACCAGATCGCCGGGCCTGACCTCGTCGCTCTCGATCTCCTCTCCGACGAGATACTGCTGCCGCACCTCCCGCGGAAGGGCGACTCCCTGCTGCGCGAAGACCCACTGGACGAACCCGCTGCAATCGAACCCCGACGGATCGCTCCCGCCGTTGCGGTACGGCGTTCCCTGGAGCGAGAGCGCGAGCGAAATGACGGCAGGATGAATGGCGCCGGCACTGCCCAGCGGCTCCGGTGACGGAAGAGCCGGTGCCGAACGCGGCGGAACAGCCGCTCCGGGAAACGGCCTCGGCGTCGCAACCGTCGGGCCCTTGGCAGCACACCCCGCCGCCAGGAAACCCATCGCGGCGGCCGCCAACAGAGAACCCCGAATATAGAACCCGAACCGGGAAGGGAGAACCGGGAAGCGTGAACGTTCGGTCACTACCTCTCCTATCGGCCTAAGCTGCTGCGTTACTTACCCTTTACGGCGTCAGCGCCTTGACAGCCCAGCCGTCGGACGGCATCATTGGAAACAGTCATGGAGCAAGCGCTCCTTCTGAACGCGTCGTACGAACCTCTGAAGGTCGTTCACTGGCAGAAGGCGGTTACGCTCTGGTGCCAGGGGAAGGTAGAGGTGATCGCGGTCCATCCAGACCGCGAAATAAGGGCGGTGTCCTTTTCCTTCAAGCTGCCCTCCGTGATCCGCCTCCTCCGGTTCGTCAAAATAAAACGCCGCTTCGACTACGTTCCATTTTCCCGCGCGAATATTTACGCACGGGACAACCACACGTGTCAGTACTGCAGCGAGTCGTTTCCCACGGCTGAGCTGACCTTCGACCACGTCGTCCCGGTCGCCCACGGCGGCCGCAAGGACTGGGAGAATATCGTCACCTGCTGCGTGAACTGCAACAGGAGGAAGGGCGGCCGCACGCCGGCCGAGGCGGGCATGAAGCTGCAGCGTCACCCCCGGCGGCCCGACTCGGCGCCCGCGCTTCGCATGACGATCAAGTTCGGCGTCAACAAGGCGCCGGACAGCTGGCGCGACTACCTGTACTGGAACGTCGAACTGGACGCGGAAGATTAGAGCAGGCCCCAGGTCCGCCTAGAGGCGGACACTACGTACACTGAGTTCAGTGCCCACCATAACTGGGGTCATCCCCAACAGAGTCGTTGAAGGCGGACGGGTCGCGCTTGCGGGCTCGGATCTGCCGACCGAAGCCGTGCCGTTGGTGGTCGTCGGCGACGAGCCGGCGCGCACCCTTTTTGCCAGTTCCTCGAAAATCGTCGTCGACCTGCCGCCATCGGCCGAAGGCGGACGAACGCCGGTGCGCCTGGCGAACGTTCCCGGCGAGACGATTTATCTGTCCGTCGGCGCCGCGTGGGCCACGGGACTGCATCAGGTGGACAACCCGGTGTTCGACAGCAAGGGCAACCTGTTCGTCACCTACAGCGGGTCGCGAGGGCAGGAAGCGCCGGTATCGGTGTTCAGGGTCACCATCGAGGGAACGCGCGAACCGTTCGTGTCGGGAATCGTCAACGCCACGTCGCTGGCGTTTGGTCCTGACGGACAGCTGTACGTCTCGAGCCGGTTCGACGGCGCTGTCTACCGTATCGGTGACGACGGCACGCACGAGGCGGTCGCATCGGATCTGGGGATCGCGTGCGGGCTGACGTTCGACGCCGAGGGATCGATGTACGTCGGCGATCGCTCCGGAACGATCTTCAAGGTACGCGACGGCAAGGCGACGCCGTTCGCCGTGCTGCCTCCGAGCGTAGCGGCGTTTCACCTGGCGATGAGCCCCGACGGGGAGCTGTTCGTCAGCGGTCCCACGCTCGGCACCTACGATTACATTCATCGCATCACGCCCGGCGGCGAAGTGCGGCGGCTGCCGACCTCCTTCGGCCGTCCGCAGGGCCTGGCGTTTGCGCCCGACGGCTCGCTGCACGTGATCGACGCGCTGGCGGGCGCGAGCGGTTTGTACCGGTTTGCCTCTCCCGATGCCGAGCCTGAACTGGTCGTCTCCGGCGGGGCGCTGGTCGGCGTCGCCTTCGGGCCGAACGGCGAGCTGGTCGTCGCGTCGAACGAAACCGTCTATCGATTCGATTAGCCACGACCGCGAAGCCGGATCCCTGATCCCTGCTCCCTGGACCAGCCTTAGCCCTTGGGCCTGTGGCCTGAGGCCTATTACACTGCGCGCACATGCACCTCTTCGCGCGCAAACCGATCGCCGACCTGCAGCCGCAGGACGGTCCCAACTCACTCAGACGGGTCCTCGGCGCGGGCGATCTGATCATGCTGGCGATTGGCGCGGTGATTGGCGCCGGGATCTTCGGCGCGATCGGCACCGCCGCCGCCGGGCAGGTCGGTCCCGATGGCGCGGTCATCCGCTACGGCGCTGGTCCGGCCCTCGTCTTCTCGTTCATGCTTCTCGGCGGCGCCTGTGCGCTTGCGGCGCTGTGCTACGCGGAGCTGGCGTCGATGATTCCGCAGGCGGGGAGCGCCTACGCCTACTCGTACGCGACGCTCGGCGAGCTCGTGGCGTGGATCATCGGCTGGGACCTGATTCTCGAATACGCGGTCGGCAACGTGGCGGTCGCGATTTCCTGGGGCGACTACTTCACGACGCTGCTGCGCGGTGTGGACATCTCGCTCCCCACGTGGCTGACCACCGGCTACCGCACGGCGCTGCTCAGCTCGAATCCTGACGTCAACGGTCTACTCGACACCGCGCCGCAGCTGGCCGGCATGCCGATCCTCGTCAACCTGCCGGCGGCCGGCATCGTGCTGGCGATCACCTGGCTGCTGCTGCGCGGCGCGCGTGAGAGCTCCAGGGCCAACAACGTCATGGTCGTCATCAAGCTCCTCGCGCTCGGGTTGTTCATCGGCGTCGGGATGATGAATGTCAACCCCGACAACTACACCCCGTTCGCGCCGAACGGTTTTACCGGCATCCATCAGGGCGCGGCGATCGTGTTCTTTGCCTACATCGGCTTCGATGCCATCTCCACGGCGGCCGAAGAGACGAAGAACCCGCAGCGCAACCTGCCGATCGGCATCCTCGGCGGTCTGGCCATTTGCACGTTGATCTATGTGATCGTCGGCGCCGTGCTGACCGGTCTGGTGCCGTACGGCCAGCTGGCGGTGGCGGATCCGCTGGCGAGGGCGCTCGAGCTCGCGGGCTACTCGCAGGTCGGCTGGATCGTTGCGCTCGGCGCGACGGTGTCGATGGCGGCAGTGCTGCTGGTGTTTCAGTACGGGCAGCCGCGCATCTTCTTCTCGATGGCGCGTGACGGGCTGCTGCCTGCCTGGGCCGCGCGCGTCGACCCGAAGACGCGGATTCCGTGGATGACGACGCTCATTACCGGTCTGGCGGTGGCAGCGGGATCGCTGATCGGCGACGCGGCGGAGACCTACGACCTGACGAACATCGGGACGCTGTTTGCGTTTTCGCTCGTCTGCGCCGGTGTGCTGGTGCTGCGCGTGAAGGAGCCCGATCGGCCGCGCGCGTTCCGTGTGCCGGCGGTGTGGCTGGTGGCACCGCTTGGCATCCTCGCCTGCCTGTTCGTCATGGCCGGCCTGCCCTACCAGGCGTGGGAACGGTTCGGGATCTGGCTGGTCGTCGGCACGGTCCTGTATGTCGCGTACGGATATCGCCATTCACGCCTGCGCCAACGCTGATCGTGTCGTCTCTTCTTCCCTGCAGTAGAATGATCGTTTCAGACTGCTCCGAAATTCGTGACCATCGGCATGTCCAACGAGTGGATCTCCGTCCGCGGCGCGCGCGTTCACAACCTCAAGAATATCGACGTGGACCTGCCGCGCGACCAGCTCGTCGTCATCACCGGCCTCTCCGGCTCGGGTAAATCCTCCCTCGCCTTCGACACCATCTACGCCGAAGGCCAGCGGCGCTACGTCGAGTCGCTCTCGGCCTATGCCCGGCAGTTCCTCGAGCAGATGGAGAAGCCCGACGTCGACCTGATCGAGGGGCTGTCGCCGGCGATCTCCATCGAGCAGAAGACCACCGGCTCGAACCCGCGCTCCACGGTCGGCACCGTCACCGAGATCTACGACTATCTGCGCCTGCTGTTCGCGAACATCGGCGTACCGCACTGCTATAACTGCGGGCGCGAAATCTCCTCGCAGTCGCTCGAGCGCATCCTCGATCTGGTGATGCTCTATCCGACCGACGCCCGCATCAACGTGATGGCGCCGGTGGTCCGCGGCCGCAAAGGCGAGTTCAAGAAGGAGCTGCTGGCGCTGCGGCAGCGCGGCTTCACCAAGGCGCGCATCGACGGACAGTTCCGATCGCTCGAGGACGACATCAAGCTCGACCGCCGCCGCAATCACACCATCGAAGTCGTGGTCGATCGGCTGATCATCAAGTCGGGCATCGAGCGCCGTCTCGCCGAATCGCTCGACACCGCCCTCACCCTTGCCGACGACATCGTCGTCGTCAACACCTTCGAGGGCGGCGATCAGCTCTTCTCGCGCAAGCTGGCGTGCGTGACGTGCGGCATCTCGATGCCGGAGCTGACGCCGCGCGCGTTCTCCTTCAATTCGCCGCACGGCGCCTGCCCCGAATGCCAGGGTCTTGGCGCCACCTATGACTTCGACCCGCGCCTGATCGTGCCCGACGAGCGCAAGTCGCTGCTTGGCGGCGCGATTGCGCCGTGGGCCGCCGGCGACCGCAAGATGGTCAAGGAGGCGATCACCGCGATCTCGCAGGCCTACGGCATCGACCCGAACCTGCCCTTCGCCAAGCTGCCGAAGAAGCAGCGGGACGTGCTGCTCTACGGTCCCGCCGGCGCCGCGAAGGCGGCGAAGAACGCGAAGGGCGCGAAGGACGAAATGGAGCCGCCGGACCAGGAAGACAACGACGGATACGAAGAAGAGTTCGAGCTGCCGCGCTCACGGCGGCGGCGCGACGGGGCGGACGCCGATCCGTTCGGCAAGGGATTCGAGGGCGTCATTCCGAACCTGCGGCGGCGCTACGAGGAAGGTTCATGGGCGGTGCAGGAGGATCTCGAGGTCTTCCGCATGCTGCGCGACTGTCCGGCGTGTCACGGACAACGGCTGAAGGCGGAGAGCCTGGCGGTGCGCGTGAAGGGGCGGCCGATTGCCGAGTACGTCACACTGCCAATCAGCTCGGCGCGCGAGGTCTTCGACACCTTCGAGCTGACCGAGCGGGAGTCGATCATCGCCGCGCGCGTGCTGCGCGAAATCCAGGATCGGCTGCGTTTCCTGCACGACGTCGGCGTCGGCTACCTGACGCTCAATCGAAGCGCCGCGACGCTCTCCGGCGGGGAAGGGCAGCGGATTCGCCTGGCGACGCAGATTGGCGCGAATCTCACCGGCGTCCTCTACGTGCTGGACGAGCCGTCGATCGGATTACATCAGCGCGACAACCGGAAGCTGCTGTCGACGCTGTCGCACCTGCGCGATCTCGGCAACACCGTTGTCGTCGTCGAGCACGACGAGGAGACGATTCGCACCGCCGACTACGTCGTCGACCTCGGTCCCGGCGCCGGCGAGCACGGCGGGGAATTGATCTTCCAGGGCCGCCCGGAACAGCTGCTGGAACACGCCAACGGCTCGCTGACCGGTGCCTATCTTCGCGGCGAACGTTCGATCCCGACGCCGCCGTCCCGGCGTCCGGCGCTGAAAGGCGAGATCGCGATCCGCGGTGCGCGCGAGAACAACCTGAAGAGCATCGACGTGTCGATTCCGCTCGGCACGCTGACGGCGGTGACCGGCGTCAGCGGGTCGGGCAAGTCCACGCTGGTGAACGACATCCTCTACCGATCGCTGGCCAGGACCATCTACCGCGCGGCGAGCGAGCCGGGCGCGCACGACCGCATCGAAGGCGTCGGGCTCATCGACAAGGTCATCGAGATCGATCAGTCGCCGATCGGCCGCACGCCGCGTTCGAACCCGGCCACCTATACCGGCATGTTCACGTTCATCCGCGAGCTGTTCGCGATGATGCCGGAGGCCAAGGCGCGCGGCTTCAAGCCGGGACGCTTCTCCTTCAACGTCAAGGGCGGCCGCTGCGAAGCGTGCCAGGGCGACGGCGTCATCGCCATCGAGATGCACTTCCTGCCCGACGTCTACGTGACGTGCGAGCAGTGCAAAGGACGGCGCTACAACCGCGAGACGCTCGACATCCAGTACCGCGGCAAGTCGATCGCCGAAGTGCTCGACCTGACCGTCGATCAGGCGCAGCCGCTGCTCGAAAACTTTCCGCCGATTGCCAACAAGCTGCGCACGCTGCAGGACGTCGGCCTCGGCTACATCGAGCTGGGCCAGTCGGCGACGACGCTGAGCGGCGGCGAAGCGCAGCGCGTCAAGCTCGCGCGCGAGCTGTCGCGCCGGAGCACCGGCCGGACGCTGTACATCCTGGACGAGCCCACGACCGGGCTGCACTTCGAGGACACGCGCAAGCTGCTTGACGTGTTGAACAAGCTGGTCGACCAAGGCAACACCGTCGTCGTGATCGAGCACAACCTCGACGTCATCCGGTGCGCCGACTATCTGATCGACCTCGGGCCCGAAGGTGGGGCAGGGGGCGGGCGGCTAATCGCCGCCGGAACACCCGAAGACGTGGCGGCCAATCCGAAGTCCGTTACGGGACAGTTCCTCCGCGCGTTGTTCGATTCTGCGCCCAAGATACGGCCAGCCTGACCCGACACCGTGGTAAAATTGCCACACATTCGGCGGTTCGATTTGTGGCTCGCCTCACACAACCGGGGCGCTGCCTGGCGGTGATCGCATGGAGGCCGCTGACTGCAACTGACCTGTATAAAACGACTTAGGCGCCGGATGGCACTAAAGGCCCAGTCAGGTATCGGGCTTGCTTCCTTATATGCACTGCCCCGTATGCGGTCGACCTGAATGCAGTCACAGCGAACGATTCGACGATCCATTTCCTGCGCCGGAATCGGTCTCCATTCCGGCAACAAGGTCACGCTTTCCCTGAAGCCGGCTCCAGCGAACGCGGGCGTGCGATTTCGGCGCTCCGACCTCGGCGGCCTCGAAGTGGCGGCGTCGGCGGAGCATGTGGGCGGAATCAACTACGCCACCGGGCTGACACGCGACGCGGTCCGGGTCGACACGGTCGAGCATCTGATGGCGGCGCTCGTCAGTCTCGGCATCGACAACGTGGTCGTCGAGCTGAACTCGCCGGAGGTGCCGATCATGGACGGCAGCGCGGCGCCGTTCATCTATCTGATTCAGGAAGCTGGCGTGAAGCCGTTGACCGCGGCGCGCCGCTACCTCAAAGTCTTGCGGCCGATGTCGCTCACGCGCGGCGACAAGCGCATCGCGATCTATCCGTCCGATCATTTCAAGGTCACCTACAGCATCGCCTACGACCACCCGATGCTGCGCCACCAGTCGCGGACGATCCGGCTGAGTGAAGAGACCTTCCTCGAGGAAATCGCGCCGGCGCGGACGTTCACGTTCCTCAACGAAGTGGAGCGTCTGCGCCAGCAGGGGCTGGCGCTCGGCGGCTCGCTCGAAAACGCCATCGTCATCGGCGACACTGGCATCCTCAACAATGCGCTGCGCTTTGACGACGAGTTCGTGCGCCACAAGATCCTGGACGTCATCGGCGACATGGCGCTGATTGGGCATCCGATGATCGGCCACCTCGTCGCGCATCGCGGCGGCCATGCGCTGCATACCGCGTTCGCGGCGCAGGTGCTGGCACAGACCGATGCGTGGACGCTGGTCGAAGGGCTTTCCGAACCGGCCGATGCGCGCGGCGTTCCGGCGGTGGCTCCCGTGCGCGCGAATTAAGTCGTTCGAGTGGTTCGGGTCGTTCGGGTCGTTCCAACGGCGCACAGAGGTAGAGGCCGACGTTTACGTCGGCCTTTCTATTTTCCCCTCCAGTAAACTCCTTCGATGCCCGACAAAGTTGCGCTCGTGACCGGCGCCAGCCGCGGCATCGGCGCGGCCACCGCGCGGCTGGCAGCGGCACGCGGCTACCGCGTGATCGTCAATTACCTGCGAAATGCCGATGCGGCCGGTGCCCTGGTCGGCGAGATCGAGCGTCAGGGTGGCGAGGCGATTGCCGTGCAGGCGGACATCTCCGTGGAAGCTGACGTTCAACGGCTGTTTCAGGAAATCGACCATCGCTTCGGCCGTCTCGATGCACTGGTCAACAACGCCGGCATTGTCGACCGGAGCATGCGCGTCGAAAAGATGGCGGCAGCGCGAGTCACGCGGATGTTTGCGGTTAACGTGACCGGCCCTTTCATCTGCGCGCGGGAAGCGATTGGCCGCATGTCGATCGCGCGCGGTGGACGTGGCGGCGCGATCGTCAACATGTCATCGGGTGCGTCGCGTCTGGGCTCGCCGAACGAGTACGTGGACTACGCCGCCTCGAAAGGCGCGATCGACACGTTCACGATTGGGCTGGCAAAGGAAGTGGCCGCCGACGGTATCCGCGTCAACGCGGTTC
>Ga0307416_100001146_pt1 | contig 14235 bp, 15 predicted proteins | sample DK1Cmetagenome_2_FD_203821 | JGI IMG/M metagenome (GOLD analysis project Ga0307416, IMG submission 203821) | Maize rhizosphere microbial communities from greenhouse at UC Davis, California, United States - DK15-C-3 | ecosystem: Host-associated > Plants > Roots > Rhizosphere > Soil | place...
AAGCTTCAAGGTCGCCGGCCCCAGCCTGGACGCCGCCCCGCGGGGCATCGTCCGGCTTGCGCCGGTCCATGTTGACGCCGCCTGGGAGGTGGCGCGGTGAGCCGGCGGCCGGTGCTGCCCAACTTCCTGGTCATCGGGGCGGCCAAGTCGGGCACGACCAGCCTGGCCCACTACCTCCGGAGCCACCCGCAGGCCTATATGCCCCGCTTCGAGCCGCACTACTTCACCGCCGAGCGGCGCTGGCGGCTCGGCCGGGCCTGGTACGAGAACCAGTTCAGGGAGGCCGGGTCCGCGGTCGCCGTCGGGGAGAAGTCCGCCAGCTACTCGCGCCATCCGCTCTACCAGGGGGTGCCAGGCCGCATCGCCGCCCTGCTGCCCGACGTCCGCATCGTGTACCTGGTGCGCCACCCGCTTCACCGGATGCGGTCCGAATATCTTCACCGGCTGCTCAACGGCAAGGAGGCCCGCCCGCTGGACGAGGCCGTCCAGGCCGACCCGTCCTATCTCGACACCAGCCGCTACGCGCTCCAGATCGACCGGTACCTGGAGCACTTCACCTCCGAGCAGTTACTGGTCCTCACCGCTGAACAGTTGCTGCACGCCCGGCGGGCCAGTCTGGACCGTGTGCAGGAGTTCCTCGGCCTTGACCGCAGCTGGCAGCCGCCCGAGCTCGACCGGGAGTACAACAGCACGGCCCGCAAGCAGGCGAGGCGGCCGGTCCCACGGCCCATCAAGCGCCTGCTCGACGCCAGTCTGCATCTCGGCGTGTCCCCCCGGACGGCGGAGCGGTTGTCCTACCGGTCGGTGGCCACCAAGGTGGACCAGTCGCGCATCGTGTTCTCCGACGTGGTCCGGGCCGGGCTTGAGAAGGAGCTCGGCGACGACGTGCGCCGGCTACGCCGCTACCTTGGCTCCGAGTTCGACGGGTGGGGGATCGTGTAGCCGTGCTGCCCAACTTCCTGGTCATCGGCGCAGCCAAGTCGGGCACGACCAGTCTCTACCGCTACCTGCGCGACCACCCAGAGGTGTTCATGGCGCAGAGCAAGGAGCTGAAGTTCTTCAGCTCCAAGAGCCGGTGGAGGCTCGGTCAGAGCTGGTACGCACGGCAGTTCGAGGCTGCCGCCGGCGCGGTGGCGGTGGGCGAGGCCTCGCCGAGCTACACCCGCTACCCCTTGCACGACGGGGTCCCGGAGCGTGTCGCCCAGGTCATCCCCGATGCCCGCCTGGTGTACCTCGTCCGCCACCCAATCGAGCGGATGCGTTCCCACTACCTGCACAGGGTGCTGCAGGGAAAGGAGCACGCGCCACTCGACGAGGCCGTGCTCACCGACCCGAACTACCTCGACACCAGCCGCTACGCCATGCAGATCGACCGGTATCTGGACTGGTTCACCCGTGCCCAGCTGCTGGTGATCACTGCCGAGGCCCTCCGGAACGATCGGCTCGACACCTTGCGACGGGTCTGTGAATTCCTGGGTGTGGACGCCGGCTGGCAGCCGCCGGAGCTCGAGCACGAGTACAACCGCACCGGTGAGCTGCGCCCCCAGCTCCTCGCCCCCCGGCCGGTGGTGCTGGCCGTCCGCCTGGCGGTCCGGGTGGGGCTCTCGCCCCGGACGGCCCGCCGGCTCAGCTACCGGCCATCCCGCACCGCCGTCGTGCCCGACCAGATCGCCTTTTCCGAGCCGGTGCGGCAACGCCTAGAGGCGGCCCTCCACGATGACGTCGCCCGGCTGCGTGACCACCTTGGTCCCGACTTCGACGGCTGGGGCATCGCCTAGCCACGGCCCAGCCCGGTGGCCGAGTCGTGGTCAGAGGAAGAACCGAGCGCCGGCGATCGCCTCGAGGCGTCGCATCTCGTCGGCGAGCGCGGCTCGCAGCTCGGCGGCGAGCTCCTCCGGGATCCGCACATCCGGCGCGGTCCGCGACCGCTGTCGAGTGAGGGTCCGCACCGTCTCCTTGGCCCATTGCGGAACATGGCGGTAGACGTCGGCTCTGACCGCCAGGCCAATCCCGCGGCGCACGACCACAGGGAGCTGGAACCGCTGCGCGGTCTCGTTGTCACGCCGGCCGGGGCCGCGCGGCTGGAACGACGAATCGACGCCAACAAAGCCATAGACCCTGGGAAGGACCCGCGATGCATCTCGGAACAGGTCCTCGGCATGCACGACCATGAGCTGCTCGGGCGGGAAGTGGTCGAGGTAGCGTTCCAGCTGGGTGGCGTAGCGGCTGAGGTTGAGGTAGATGGGATTCTCGCGCAGCGCCTGCTCGACCGGCCGCCGCTCGCGCAGGGCGGCCACCTCATGCAGGTACTGGGAGCGCATCCTAGCGATGGGGTCGCGGACCACGTAGAGCAGACGTACGTCCGGGATGACCGAGGCGATCCGGCTTGGGCACTCCGGGTCGCCCGGGTAGCTGGCGTAGCGGACCGAAGCCTCTCCGCGCGCTCGGACGGCGCCACCCCCCGCGAACAGGCGCTCATACCAGGCCACGCCGCGGTGCCAGTGGTCGTTGAAGAAGTTGGGCTCCTTGGGCGTGGCCATGAACACGTCCGGGTGGTCGCGCAGGTACCAGTACAAGGTTGTCGTTCCCGACTTCATGGCGCCGATCAGCAGGAAGTTCGGGAGCATCCGCGTCCGCCTCAGGCGACCCTGGACCGGGTGGCGGCGGCCAGCAGCAGCACGCCCCCGACGAGCAGGTAGGAGCCGACGATATCCGTGGCCCAGTGCTTGTGCGCGACCACCCGGGCCCAGGCGTGCAGCCCGAGGGCGATCGTGGCCGCCACCAAGAGGACCGGACGCCATCGGGGCCGGAGATCCCAGAGCACGGTCACCCCGACCGCCCATCCGAGGGCTACGAGGAGTGCCGCCCCCGATGGATATGCTCCCCGCGCTCCCTCCGCCCAGAGGTGGGTCTTGGGCCCCGCTCGGCCGAAGTTTACCCGCAGGAGGTACTGCATCGGGACCGCCGCCCCGAGGAGCAGCAGCCAACGCCAGCGGGTCAGGCGCAGGCGCTCCCGGTGGACCCATCCTTCGCGGACGAGCACGGCTCCTGCCAGCGCCAACGGGAGCAGGGCGAGCAGGTAGGAGGCGTGCGGCCAGCCGGTCTCGGTGGCCAGGATCCGCACCGCCGTGCGATAGGGGCGCTCGTCCAGCGGCTCGCGCAGCACCCGCCGCACGTCCCGGTCGGCGTCGGTGGAGCGTGATCCGACGGCGAACCCGAGCTGCAGCATAAAGGTCAGGAGCGCAAATCCGGCGATCGCCAACGCTGCCGGCCGCCGCATCCACTGTCGACTCCCGGTCGGCGGGTCGACGTCCGTCCCAGTTCCGTCGTCGCTGTACAAAGATCTGCCTCGCGTCCCTCGGGTGGTGCGGCACAATATCAGGCCCCACGAACCGGTTCCCACGGTCGCCGACCTGCGTCAGCGCCCGTCTTGTCTTGTCGGGGTAAGCTACCCCGCGTGTCTCCCGGTCCCTCTGAGGGGAGGCGTGATGGCTCGCGCCGCTCAGCAACGAACATCCCGCACAGCGCCCAGCCTTGGCGAGTACGTCCGCGCCGTCTGGCGGCGCAAGCTGCTCGTCGTCCTCGGGCTGGTCGCCGGGCTGGCGTTTGGCATGCTCGTGCTGCCCGACATCCTGTCCGGTCAGGGCAGCTACCAGGCGACCCAGCGCCTTAAGGTGGCAGAGCTGGTTTCAGACACGATCGTGCGGGAGCGGCCACAGTTCCAGACAGACAAGGCAAGAAGTGGCGGCGGCAATGCGCTGCAGGACATCGTCATCGCCGACGCTGTGCTCGGCAAGCTCGGTTCCAGAGCGGAAGGTCTCACGGCGAAGGACGTTGTGAGCAACCTTGCCGCCAGTCCGATTCCAGGCAGCTCCGCCGTTGATCTCTCCTATACCGACGAGGAGCAGGACCGTGCGGGCCTGATCGTGCAGTCGTACGCGAGGGCGTGGGCCCGTTCGCGCAACGCCGTGGACTCCAGGCGCCTCAAGGCGGCTACCGGCAGCCTAGACCGCCAGATCAACGAGCTGAAGCAGCGGGTCGAGGAGCTCAGCGCGGCCGACCCCTCGACCCAGGCACAGAATGGTGAACTCAGCCAGGCCCAGGGCCGGCTCGGAGCCCTGACCAAGCTTCGTGACGAGATCCTCAAGCAGCAGCTGTTCCTGGGTCCTCCGACCGCCGTGCTCGGGACACCGGTGATCGTCCAGCTGAGCGCCCCGACCTCCCGCCCCCTGATCCTCACGCTTGGCCTGCTCATCGGTCTCCTGCTCGGCATTGGACTGGCCCTGCTGGTCGAAGCCACCCGGCCTAAGGTGCTCGCTGCCGCGGACGTGGAGCAGGCCACCCAGTTGCCGGTGGTCGCCACGGTGCCCAAGGTCGGCATGCGCGGCGGCCTGCCCGTGCTGAAACGATCGTTCAGCCCGGCCGCCGAGGGGTATCGGCGGGTGGCCGGGGCGCTGGAGCGGCGCGGGCTAGGGCGCGACATCCGGATCCTGGCCATCGCCTCCGCCGATCCAGGGGAGGGTAAGAGCCTGCTCGCCGCCAACCTGGCCCATCTGCTGTCTCGTCAGGGTCAGGCTGTGGTCCTCGTATCGGCGGACCTGCGGAAGCCCAAGCTGGACAGGATCATGGATCTTGCCGGCCGGCCAGGCGTTGCCGACTGGCTTCAGGACGGACGGTCCGATCCCCGTCCCTGGCTGCGAACGATCAATAGGAACCTGATGATGCTGCCAGCCGGCACCAGCGAGGAGAACCCCGGTGAACTGATCACCATGCGGCAGCTGCGCCGGGGTCTTCAGCCGCTCGCGGACGCCGGATGGATCGTTGTCATCGATACGCCACCCGCCCTCTGGTCGGCGGAGGCAATGTCGCTGGCCGCGGCGGCCGATGCGACACTGCTCGTCACCCGCGTCCGGACCAGCCGCTGGTCGGCCATGGAGCATGTGGCCGAGGCGCTGCGGCGAGACGGTGTGCAGGCAATCGGGGTCGTCCTGGTCGGGACGCGCCGCAAGCTGTCTTCGCTCAGCATCGGTGGCCGCTACGGCTACGAGTCGCGACGCGAGGGCCGTCCCCAGTCTGGTCCTGGCCGCCGCGCGGTGCCGGCACGAGCGCCGTCCCGACTCGACCAGGATGCAGGCGGCACCCGGTACGACCGCGATGAGCCGGCAGGGAACGGCCATCGACTTCAGCCGGCAGACGGAAACTCCCACGATCTGACGACGCAGCCCGGGCCGCCGGCACCTGGCTGGACGCCGCCGTCCTCCGCGCCGCCGTCCGGTCAGCGGCGCTGAGGATCTTGAACGACGGGGTGGCGCCGCCTATCTGATGACGCGGCCGCGGCGCGAGACCAGCAGGATCAGGAGACCACCGACCAGCAGGCCGATGCCGAGGAACAGCATGGGGGCCGACGCGCCGGCGCCAGCACCGGTGAAGGGCAGCGTGCCAGGGGTGCTGGTGCTGGTCGCTCCAAGCACCGCTGTTGTAGTGGTCGTGCCAACTGTCGAACTCGGCGGCGGAGTGGTTGTGCTGGTCGTGCTGCCGACGCATGCCTTGCCGCCGCTCTGGCCCGCGATCCGCCGAGGGCCATACAAATTCGTCGGGCTGAGGTCGTGAATCGGCTTGCCCGCGACGAAGTCGACCTGCCAGTAGCAGTCGGGTAGGGGAACCTCGACCCGATGCTCGCCGGACCCGTACACGTTGGTCTCGGCGGCGAAGAGCTTCTGCTGGTCGGCCAGGTTGGGATCGAAGATTGGGGTCGGCGCCTCATAGCTGACCAGCGACAGTTCGACTGTGCAGCCGTCGGCCACCTCGAACTCCACCGCTGCCGTCGTCCCTGCCACCTGTATCTCCCGGTCGTGGGACACAAGTGCCTTCCGCCAAGGGCAGGTGGCGGAGACGGCTTCCGCCGTCTGTTCGGTACTTGCCTGCGCTGCACCGATCGAGGCCACTGTCAGAAGCAAGCTGGCGAGCAACAAGGACGGGATAAGCCGCTTCACTGGCGGGTCCCTTCGCACGGGGGGATGGCCGATAGGGGACGAAGCACTGCGGCTCTGGAGGATATCTGGCAGTCAGGCTGCACTACGCCCAATCGGACATAGACCCAGTCACAAGTCGATCTCGGTTCAGTAACGCAGTGACCAACGCTGCTCCCGCCCCGTAGCGAGCTATGCGGGCCGTTCTACGCGCTATCGGCGTAGTGAGCTTCTCGCTTGGCTCAGGCGAGGTAGGAAAGTGGTCTAGCGTAAGGCGCTAGGCTCGTGCCGTATAGGCACGTTCAGGGCTTGAGAGGGGCAAAAGTGGACAAGAAGACGAAGCCGCGCATCCTCTCGGGCGTCCAGCCAAGCGGCGCTGTCAACGTTGACAAGTCGCAGGTCGGCTCGGTAGGTTCTACGAACACTCACCTTGGCAACTACGTGGGTGCGTTCCGCCAGTGGGTGGGGATGCAGCACGACTTCGATGCCTTCTACATGGTGGTCGACCTGCACGCCATCACCCTGGCCTACGACCACCGGCAGCTGGCCGACCGCACCCTCGAGGTGGCGGCGATCCTGCTCGCCTGCGGGCTCGACCCCGAGGTCTGCACCGTGTTCGTCCAGTCGCACGTGTCCGAGCACACGGAGCTGGCCTGGTTGTTCAACCACCTGGCGACCGTGGGCGAGCTGCGCCGCATGACCCAGTTCAAGGCCAAGGCGGCCGAGGGCGGCGAGGGGCCGCTGCCCGCCGGCTACTTCAACTACCCGGTCCTGCAGGCCGCCGACATCCTCATCTACCAGGCCGACCGGGTGCCGGTGGGGGAGGACCAGCGCCAGCACCTGGAGCTGACCCGCGACATCGCCGAGCGCTTCAACGCCCGCTTCGGCGAGACCTTCGTGGTCCCCGAGGCCTACATCCCCAAGGTGGGCGGCCGGGTCATGGACCTCCAGAACCCGAAGGCCAAGATGTCGAAGTCGAGCGCGTCGGTGGCCGGGCGCATCGAGGTCCTCGACCCGCCCGACGTGATCCGCCGCAAGGTCCGCTCGGCCGTGACCGACTCGGGCCGCGAGGTGCTGGCCCGGCCGGACAAGCCGGCGATCTCCAACCTGCTGGAGCTGTTCTCGGTGGCCACCGCCACCTCGGTGGGAGAGCTGGAGCAGGCCTACGCCGGCCGCGGCTACGGCGACTTCAAGGCCGACCTGGCCGACGCCCTGATCGCCTTCCTGGCCCCGGTGCGCGATTGCTACACCGAGCTGCGCGACGACCCGGCCCGCCTCGGCGCCATCCTCGAGCAGGGCGCCGCCAAGGCCCAGGGGATCGCCCGCGAGAACCTCGCCCTGGCCAGGGAGCGCATGGGGTTCCTGCCCCGCGCCCACGGCTGATGCCGACCCGGCCGTGACCCGGCATCGCCTTGGGGTGGTCGCCCGGGTACCGGAACCGGTCGGGATCCACATCCAGGCGTGGCGGCGGGCGCTGGGCGACCCGGCGGCCGGGCGGATCGGGCCGCACCTGACCCTGGTGCCGCCCCAGGCGGTGGCCGACGGCGATCTGGACCGGACGGTCGCCCTGGCCGAGCGGGCCGCCGGGGCGGCGGTGCCGTTCGTGGTCGAGCTGGCCGGGGCGGCCACCTTCCTGCCCGGGAGCCCGGTCGCCTACCTGGTGGTGCGCGAGGGCGGTCCGGTCCTGGAGACGATGGAGGCGGCCCTGCGGGAGCCGCCGCTGGACCGGCGCACCCACCCCTTCCACCCGCACGTGACCATCACCCAGGACCTGCCTCCCGATCGGATCGAGGCCGCTGCCGCCGAGCTGGGCGGCTTCCGGGCGGTGTTCCCGGTCCGCGACCTCGCCCTCATGCGCGAGGAGCGCGACCGGACGTGGCGGCCGCTGGCCACCATGCCCGTTGGGGCGTCGACGGCCGTGCGCGAGGTGCCCTTCGCCGAGGCCGCCAGCGCCGCCCTGCTGCTGCTCGAGCCGGCCGGCGCGCGGGTCCTGCTCGGCCGCCGCACCCGGTCCCAGGGCCGCCGCTACCCGGGGGCCTGGGACGGCATCGGCGGCAAGCCCGACGAGGGCGAGTCGCTGCTGGAGGCCCTGGCCCGCGAGAGCAGGGAGGAGGCCGGGATCGAGCCGCTCGACCTGACCGCCCTCGGCTGCTTCCACGACGGCGAGCGGGCCGACGCCTGGTTCCTGGCCACCGACTGGAAGGGCACGCCCCGCAACGTCGAGCCGGAGGAGCACAGCGAGCTGGACTGGGTGGCCCTGCACGCCGCCGGGGAGCTGCCGCTGACCCCGACCACCCGGGCGGCCGTGGCCCGGCTGGCGGCCCTGCTGGCCTCGGGCCGGCGACTGCACCGTCACCGGTGATGTGCGATAACTCTCGCGATGGTTGGGTAGGAACTCCGAGGGACCGGCGACGTCTGCCGGTCCCGAACACCCTGGACAACGACGGCAAGGGGGACTGCCTTGGCAATCCATGACCCGCAGCCGGGCGCGCGGCCGACCACCCGGCCCGCCGGGGCGGCGCCCACCGAGGAACCATCGACCGGCGAGCTGCTCAAGGGGCTGGCCGACGACGCCACCACCCTCGTGCGCCAGGAGATCCTGCTGGCCAGGCAGGAGCTCCAGGAGGGGCTGACGGCCAGCGCCAAGGCGAGCGCCCTGCTGGTCGCGGCCGGGGTGCTCGGGCTGTACGCCTTCGGCTTCCTGCTCTACACCATCGGCGAGGCGATCGGCGGGCCGCCCTGGCTCGGGTTCGCCATCGTGACCGTGGTGCTGCTCATCGTGGTCGCGGTGCTCGGCCTGGTCGGCAGGAAGCGCCTGGCCGCCTCCAAGGTCGCGCCGGAGAAGGCCAAGGCCGAGCTCCAGACGACCGCCAACGAGCTGAAGGAGGAGATCACGTGGGGGAAACCTCAGCAGCAACCGCCCGCGAGGTAGAGGAGACCCGCAAGCAGATGGAGGACAAGGTGGCCAAGCTCTCCGAGCGTGCCCCGGAGGAGGCCCGCAAGCTGCTCAAGCGGATCGCCTTCGGGGTGCTGAGCGCCGTGGTCGTGCTGCTGGCCCGCAAGCTGGTCGACAAGCTGTGGGAGCGGGCCACCGGCGAGCTGGCCCCGACCAAGGTCATGCGGGAGGACGAGGCCGACCGCGACTGACGGCTCACCGCGAACGGCGCCGGGACCGTTCCGGCGCCGTTTCTTCTTGCCCGCAGATTTCATTCGACGTAGACTTCATCCGTTGGTGAATTCTTCGCCGGGAGGTGCCGTCGGCATGTGGGCCATGGCCATGAAGGAGTTCCGCCAGATGCGCCGCGACCGGCGCACCCTGGCGATGATGATCCTGCTGCCGGTGCTGCTGCTGGTGGTGTTCGGCTACGCGGCCAGCTTCGACGTCGACCGGGTGAAGACCGTGGTCGTCGGCCCCCGGGCCGGGCAGGTCGCGGCCGCGCTCCCCGGACGCCTCGACGTCGTCCGGGTCGCCCCGGCCGAGGGCCGCCGGCAGGCCGTCGAGGCCCTGCGCGACGCCGACGCGGCCGTGGCCGTGGTCACCAGCGAGACCGGCCAGCCCCAGGTGCTGGTCGACGGGGCCGACCTGTTCTCGGCCCGGTCGGTGGTGACCGAGCTCAAGGGCCGCCCCGCCCTGCCCGCCCCCGAGGTGCTGTTCAACCCGGGCCTGGAGACCTCGGCCATCATGGTCCCCGGGCTGATGGGCGTGGTCCTGGTGTTCGTCGGGACCATCGCCACCGCCCTCGGGGTGGTCCGCGAGCGCCAGAGCGGCACCCTGGAGCAGCTGGCCGTCATGCCGTTCCGGGCCCGCGACGTGCTCTTCGGCAAGCTCCTGCCCTATCTCGGGGTGGCCGTGGTCGACCTGGCGGTGATCGTGGCCGTGGGGGTGCTGGTGTTCGACGTCCCCTTCCGCGGCTCGCCGCTGGTGTTCGCCCTGGGGGCGGTGCTGTTCCTGTTCGTCACCGTGGGCATCGGGGTGCTGATCTCGACGGTGTCCGAAACCCAGGGCCAGGCCATCCAGCTGGCCATCATGACCATGCTCCCCCAGATCCTGCTGTCCGGGCTGATCTTCCCCCTCCAGGCCATGGCCGCCGGGGTCCGCTGGATCGGCTACCTGCTGCCGCTCACCTACTTCGTCCAGGTCGCCCGGGGCGTGATGGTCCGCGGAGCCCCGTTCGAGGCCCTGGCGTTCCCCCTGGCCATGCTGGCTGTGCTCGGGGCGGTGGTGTTCGGGCTGTCGGTGGCCCGCTTCCACCGCGACCTGGCCCCGTCCGGCCGCCACGCCGACCGGGGCTCGGCCACCGACGCCGGCCAGGACGAGGCCGCCCGGGTCCAGGCCGGTGCCCGATGACGGCCTGGGGCTGCCAGGGGCTGCGCGTCCGCTACGGCGACACCGTGGCCCTGGAGGACGTGTCCCTCGAGGTGCCGGCGGGCACGGTGGCGGCCGTGGTCGGGGGCGACGGGGCCGGCAAGACGACCCTGCTGCGGGCCCTGGCCGGGACCGTCCGGCCGGCGGCCGGGACCGTGCGGCGGCCCGACCGGCGCCGGCTCGGCTACGTCTCGGCCGGTCCCGGGGTCTGGACCGACCTCACCGTCGACGAGAACCTGAGCTTCGCCGGCCGCGCCTACGGGCTGACCGCCGACGACCTGGAGGTCCGGGTCGGCGCCCTGCTGGAGCGGACCGGGCTGGCCGCGGCCCGCGACCGGCTGGCCGGGCGGCTGTCGGGCGGCATGCGCCAGAAGCTGGCCCTGGCCATGGCCGTGGCCCACGAGCCGGAGCTGCTGGTCCTGGACGAGCCGACCACCGGGGTGGACCCGGTGAGCCGGGCCGAGCTGTGGCGGCTGCTGGCCTCGGCGGCCGCCGACGGGGCGGCCGTGGTCGTGGCCACCACCTACCTGGACGAGGCCGAGCGGGCGGCGACCGTGCTCGTGCTCGACCGCGGCCGGGCCCTGCTGGCCGGCACCCCCGACGAGGTCCTGGCCGCCACCCCCGGGCTGGTGGTCGAGGGCGCCGCCCGGCCCGAGGGCGTTCCATCCTGGCGCCGGGGGGCCCGCTGGCGGGCCTGGTCGCCCGACGGCTCGGCCCCGCCGGGGACCACCCCGGTCGCCATCGACCTGGAGGACGCGGCCATCGTCGCCCAGCTCCGCCACGACCGCGGGGGTCCTGGGGGCAGCCGCCGGGGTGGTCCCCCGGCGAATCGGGGGAGGGCGGCATGAGCCCCGCGACCCGGGAGCCGCTGGCCGCCGCCATCGCGGCCACCAGGCGGTTCGGCGATCTCACCGTGGTCGACGCCGTCGACCTGACCGTGGCCGCCGGCGAGGTGGTCGGGCTGATCGGGGCCAACGGCGCCGGCAAGACCACCCTGATCCGGATGCTGCTCGGCCTGCTCGCCCCCAGCGGCGGCCAGGTCCGGCTGTTCGGCGAGCCGCCGTCGCGCCGCACCCGGGCCCGCCTCGGCTACCTGCCCCAGTCCCTCGGCCTGTACGAGGACCTGACCGTGGCCGAGAACCTGGCCTTCTCGGCCGCCGCCTACGGCAGCGCCGGCGCCACCCTGGAGGGCGAGCTCGCCGAGGCCCGCGACGCGCTGGTCCGCGACCTGCCCCTGGGCCTGCGGCGGCGGGCCGCGTTCGCCATCGCCCTCGCCCACCACCCCGACCTGCTGGTCCTGGACGAGCCGACCTCCGGGGTCGACCCGCTGGCCCGGGCCCGGCTGTGGGAGACCATCCGCTACAGCGCCGAGCAGGGCGCCGGGGTGCTGGTCACCACCCACCACCTGGCCGAGGCCTCCCAGTGCGACCGCCTGGTCGTGCTCGCCGCCGGCCGGGTGGCCGCCGCCGGCACCCTGGCCGAGATCGTCGGCGACGCCACCGCCGTCGAGGTCCGCACCCCCACCTGGGAGGCCGCCTTCACCACCCTCGACCTGGCCGGCCTCCCGGTCAGCCTGGTCGGCCGCACCCTGCGGGTCCCCGGCGCCGACCCGGCCACCGTCGACCGCCTCCTCTCCGACGCCGGCGTCACCGCCGAGGTGGCCCGCGTCCCGGCCAGCTTCGAGGAGACCTTCGTCGTCCTGGCCGCCTGAGCGGATCTGAGGGAACCTGAGCCGCCGCACCAGCGTGGATGTGGTGCGCGTGTCCGCCACCGGGCCGGGAGGAGCCACTTGCGGGACGAGCCCGACTTCGAGGACTTCTACGCGGCGGTGTTCGACCAGCTGGTCGGCCAGCTGTTCCTGGTCACCGGCAACCTTCAGGACGCCGAGGACGCCGTCCAGGAGGCCCTGACCCGGGCGGCCCTGCGCTGGCCGAGGCTGCGCCGCTACCGGGCCCCCGAGGCCTGGGTGCGGCGGGTGGCCATGAACCTGGCCAGCGACGGATTCCGCCGGTTCCGGCGACGCCTGGCGGTGGCGGTCCGGCTGCGGGCCGACCTCGAGTCGCGCCAGGCCGCGCCTCTGGAGGTACCGGGGCTGATGGACGCCCTGCGGGCCCTGCCGGTGGCCCAGCGCAAGGTGGTGGTCCTCCACCACCTGCTCGACCTGCCCGTGGAGGAGGTCGCGGCCGAGCTGGGCGTGCCTGTGGGGACGGTCAAGTCGCGGCTGGCCCGGGCCCGGGGCGCGCTGGCCGCGCGGCTGACTCCCGGGGCCGGGGTCGAGCAGCCGCGCCACGCCGGAGCCCAGGGGCCGCGCGTCCAGGAGGGGCCGCATGCCCAGGAGGGAGCGGGCAACCATGGCTGACCTGCGGGAGCGGCTGGCCGCCCAGGCCGAGGAGGCGGCCCGGGCCGCCCGGGGGCCGGGCGTGGCCGCCACCCTGCGCCGGGCCCGGGCCCGCCGCCGGCGGCTGCTCGGCGGCCGGGTCGCCCTGTCGCTGCTGCTGGTGGCCGGGCTGGCCGGCCTGACCTCGCGGCTGCTGGACGAACGGGAGCCGGCCAGCCCGCCCCAGCCCACGGCGCCGCTGCCCAGGCAGATCGCGCCCCTGTGGACGGCTCGGGGGGCCGCGTCCGAGCCGCTGGCGCCGCAGGACCGGACCTTGCGGGCCGTCGGCGACCTGGTCGTCGCCACCACCGGCTTCGGCGGCCCGTCGGGCCGGACCCGAGCCTACGACGCCCGCACCGGAGCGTTCCGGTGGCTCCACCGGACTGGCCCCAACGCCTTCATCACCGCCGTCGGGGGTGGCATGGTGGTGGTGGCGCCCCAGTACGGGCCGCTCGTCGGGCTGGAGCTGGCCACCGGCCGGGAGCGCTGGCGGTTCCCGCTCGCCGAGGGCCAGGGACCGGAGTCGGGGACCGTCGCCGGCGACACCCTGTACGTCGGCACGAGCTTCCCGGCCGAGGGCAACGACGACCCGCCGGTCGTCTACGCCCTGGACGTGGCCACCGGCCGCCAGCGCTGGCGGACCGTGCTCGACCCCGGCACCGACCTGCAGTGGGCCGGCCCGGTGGTCGACGGCGGGCAGGTGCTGGTCGCCGACACCCTGTCGCACGAGGGCAGCGCGCCCGCCTCGCACCTGCACGCCCTTGATGCGGCCACGGGGCGGCGGCGCTGGAGGGCCGACCTGCACGCCCCCACCCAGGGGTTCTTCAACGACCACCCGGTGCTGGCCGGTGGCCTTGTCTACCTGCCCACGGCGTCGGGCATGCTCCTGGCCGTGGACGCCCGCTCCGGGCGGGAGGTGTGGCGCGACGACAGCGGGTTCCCGGTGCTCGCCGGGGTCCGGGACGGGCTGGTGATCGCCTTGGTCGACGGCCGGCTGGTCGGCTTCGACGCCGCCACCGGGGCCCGGCGCTGGCAGACAGGCGTCGGGACCGGTGCCGGCGAGCAGTGGGCGGTCCTGGACGGCGACACCGTCCTGGCCGCCGCCGGTGGCGCCCTGGTGGCGGTGGACGCCGCCAGCGGCGCGGCCCGCTGGCGGGCGCCGGTCGGCCCGGCCGTCGGCCAGCCGGTGGTGGCGGGGGACCGGGTCTATGTCGCCACCCGGGACCGGCTGGTGGCGGTCGACCGCGGCTCCGGGAGCGAGCTCTGGGCCAGCAGCAGGCTGCGGCCGGTGACCGCTCCGGTCGTCACCGCGGGCCGGGTGGTGGTCGCGACCAGGGACGGCACCCTGCTCGGGTTCGCCCCCTAGACCTTGCGGAACAGCAGGGCGCGCTTCACTTCCTGGATGGCCTGGGTGACCTTGATGCCGCGGGGGCAGGCGTCGGTGCAGTTGAAGGTGGTCCGGCAGCGCCAGACGCCCTCCTTGTCGTTGAGCACGTTCAGCCGCTCGGCGGCGCCCTGGTCAC
>Ga0307416_100001147_pt1 | contig 14232 bp, 13 predicted proteins | sample DK1Cmetagenome_2_FD_203821 | JGI IMG/M metagenome (GOLD analysis project Ga0307416, IMG submission 203821) | Maize rhizosphere microbial communities from greenhouse at UC Davis, California, United States - DK15-C-3 | ecosystem: Host-associated > Plants > Roots > Rhizosphere > Soil | place...
GACGTGACCAGCGCGCCGAACGCGACGCCAAGAACGAACGCGACAGCAAGCTCGACGATGTTGCCGCGGAGCAGGAAATCGCGGAATTCCTTCATCATGGAGGGACCTCCTAAGGCAGGCGGAAATCGGGCGACGCTATTCTTGTCGTATGCCCACGTACCAGCGCTTCGGGCGCCTTCCACGTAAGCGCCACATCCAATTCCGCGAGAACGGAACGCTCCTCACCGAAGAGGTCATGGGCCTCGAAGGGTTCGTCGGGAACGAGTCGATCCTCTACCACCTCCACTCGCCTTGCCGGGTGAAGGAGATCGCCGACTTCGAGCCGCTCGAGCGCGCCGAGTGGACGCCGGAAGGCCATGCCCACAGGCATTTTCGAACGATCGGAATCGAGCCCGGCGGAGATGCCGTGAGGGGCCGCAAGCTCCTGATGTGGAACCAGGACGTCGAGATCTACCTCTGCCGCCCGAGCGAACCGATGAATTTCTTCTACCGCAACGGCGAGGGCGACGAGGTCGTCTTCGTCCACGAGGGCAAGGGCACCGTGGAGTCGATCTTCGGTGACCTCCCCTATCGGGAGGGCGACTACGTGGTCATCCCGCGCGGGACGACCTACCGCTTCGTGCCGGAGGGCGAGCAGCGCTACGTCGTCTTCTCCTCCCCGGGCCTGATCGAGATTCCGCGCCGCTACCGGAACGAGTACGGGCAGCTCCTCGAGCACGCGCCCTACTACCACCGCGACATCCACCCGCCGCTCGAGCTGAAGACACACAGCGACCGCGGGGAGCACGTCGTCAAGCTCCGCATCAAGGACGGCCACCAGACCTACGTCCTCGACTACCACCCCTTCGATGTCGTCGGCTGGGACGGCTACGTCTACCCGTGGACGTTCAACATCAACGACTTCGAGCCGATCACGGGGCGCATTCACATGCCGCCGCCGACGCACCAGACCTTCCAGGGCAGGAACTTCGTCATCTGCTCGTTCTGCCCCCGCAATCTCGACTTCGACCCGCTCGCGATCCCGATTCCCTACCACCACTCGAACCTGAACTCGGAGGAGATGATCTATTACGTCTCCGGCAACTTCGGCTCGCGCAAGGGCATCGAGATCGGGTCGGTCACGCTGCATCCGTCGGGCATCCCGCACGGCCCGCATCCCGGCCTGGCGGAGAAGTCGATCGGCTTGACGGAAACGCACGAGCTCGCCGTGATGTGCGACACCTTCCATCCGCTCCGGCTGACCGAGCTCGCGCGCGAGCACGACGATCCGTCCTACGCGTACTCCTGGTACGAGGAGCCGGCGGCCGCGAAAATCGCCTCGAGCGCCGACGAGGATCCTGCAGGAGTCACTTCGCACCTGTGAGTCGCACTCTTGTCGTCGACTTCGACGGCACGGTCACCGAACAGGATCTCCTCGACGAGATCGCAAGCCGCTTCGGCGACCCGGTCGTCTACCGAGCGGTCGACGAGGGGCTCGGCGAGGGCCGCATGCCGCTTCGCGAGGTGATCACACGGGAGTTCGAGCCGGTGCGGAAGCCGCTGGAGGAGATCGTGGGCTGGGAGCTCGAGAACGTGAGGATCCGGCCCGGCTTCCGCGAGCTCGTCGAGCTCGCGGAAGCGCAAGGCTGGCGCTTCGTCATCGTCTCCTCGGGCTTCCACGAGCTGATCGAGCCGATCCTCGAGCGCGAAGGAGTCTCCGTCGAGCTGCACGCGAACCGGGTCGACCCTCGGCCCGACGGCTGGCGCGTCCTCTGGCAGTACGGCGAATCGTGCGAGTCCTGTGGCGAGTCGTGCAAGCGGTCGATCGTCCAGGAGTTCGCGGGAGACGGCGAGCTCGTGTACGTGGGGGACGGTTATTCGGACCGCTGCGCGGCCGAAGCGTCGGACCGCGTCTTCGCCACGAAGGGCCTGGCCCAATACCTCGACGAACGGGGAATACCCTATGAGCGCTTCGACGACTTCCACGACGTCGCGCGCCGTCTCGCTTCTTGAGCCCTACGACTTCGAGCTCTCGACCGAGCGCTACCGCGCCTTCGGTCCTGACCTCGCCAACCTCTGGCAGGAAGGCGGCCTGCACCGAGTGTTCGACGGCCGTGAGATCCGGATCCAGCCTGCTCCGGGCGGGGTGCGCATCCAGCCGGGCGATTCGCAGCTCGTCGATCGCGTGCGCCGCTATCTCGGCGAGCCCTTCGATCTCGACGGCTTCGGCGCGTTCGCTGCCACCGACCCAGTGCTGGCCCGCCTCGCCGAGGGCCTGCGCGGATTTCGCCCCCCGCTCGCGCCTGATCCCTACGAGACTCTCGTCACCTCGATTACGGCGCAACAGATCTCCCTCCGCGCCGCCTTCGCGGTGCGCAACCGGCTCGTCCAGGCATTCGGGGAACCTTTCGAGCACGCGTATTCGTTCCCGACCCGCGAGCGCATGGCGGCCGCAGAGCCGGACGAGCTCTTGCCGCTCGGATTCTCGCGCCGCAAAGCCGAATACGTGGTCGGACTGGCGCGCTCCGACCTCGATCTCGACGGGCTCGCGGTCCTCCCCGACGACGAGGTGAAAGCCCGGCTCGTTGTGGTTCCCGGCATCGGCGAATGGACCGCCGACTGGTTCCTCGCCCGCCACCTCGCGCGCCCGGATGCCTGGCCGGCCGGTGACCTCGGCCTCCGCAAGGCCGTCCTTCATTTCTACGGCGAGGAGGACACGCGCGCCGCCGGCGAGCGCTTCCCCGGGCACCGCAACCTCGCCGCCCACTATCTCCTGACCGGTCAGCGAGTATTGGGCTGATGGCGATCGACGAGCAGCCCAGCGAAGACGTCCTGCGCCGGCTCGTCGAGGAGGCCCAGGCGCGCGGCGAGGACTCCGTCGTCGTCGAGGCGACACCCGAGACGGCGGACGCCTGGCGCCGCGCCGGGTTCTCCGAACGGGCGCGCATCCTGGAGGCTCCGATCGCAGCTCTCGAGCATCGGCTGGGCGACGAGCGGAAGCCGTCTTTCGGTTCGATCCACGTGCAGACGGACGACATCGACGCCGTCGTGCGAGGCGTCCGCCAGTTCGTCCCCCGCATGCCCGGAAACTCGCAAGGCAGCGTAGTCTCGCCGCCCCGGAACGGCTGGGTGACGGTCTACGACGAGCTCGCGGACCGCGAGCCCGAAATGCTGAGAAGGCTCGCGCGCGAGCTCTCCGATCGCATGGGGGCGGTCGTCCTCCTACTTGGCGTCGAGGAGGGCGAGATCGTTCGATTCGTGCTCTTCGAGCGCGGTCGGGTCATGGACGAGTACCTGTCGGTGCCCGAGCACCACGGCGAGCTCCCGCCTGGGGACGTGATCGCTCTCTCGGCGAACCCGACCGTCGTCGCGCGTCTTACCGGGGCCGACCCCGGGGAGGTGCGCCGCGTGGTCCGCACCGCCAAAACGGTGGGAGACCTCCCGGCAGCGCCGGACCTCGTCGCAGAGGTAGCGGCGGTCATGGGCGTCGAGGGAACCGTGCATGGCTACGCCGCCGCATTGGCCCTCGAAGACGCTCTTGTTCTGGCGCGCGAGTGAAAGCTGGCCCGCGCTCGGCGGGACGCGTGTGAAGGCAGTCTCCGTTCAACCCCTGAGTAGTATTCGCGGGCGCGTGATGAGTGGGAAAAGTGCAGCGCTGATCTTGCCGCCCCTTGTTGCGATCTTCTCGACCTGCGTCTTGACCGGCTGTTTGGGCCAAAGTGGGGAGTCGTCTTCTCCGCCTTCAACCTCGTCGGCCTCTTCCACAACCCGGGATGCGAATGGAGCTTCGCCGCTGGTCCGAAAGCTTCCATGGGTGGGCGAGGTTGTGATTACGCACACATCCGAACAAGGAATCGTGATTCGCGACAGAGCGACTGGCGGCAGCCGCTTCTTCATCTCCGCCGAACAGGCTGGCGAATGTCTTAATTTCCTTGATGCGAATCCGAACCCGACTCGACAGTCAATGGCGGCTGCTTGTCCGGGTGATACACCGTGAGCTGCATTCGGTGACAGTGTCGTGAGGCCGCGTCTCGTCGGGCTAACGGGTACGGGCAGTGGTTCGCTGCGTACTGGTAGTGGGGTGAAGTAGAACGATGATGTCGGCCTCTCTTCGCAGCGCCTCGGTGTAACAGCTCCTTCTGGTTTCCTCGGTAGCCGAGGTTCTCCGACGTGAACGTCGATGCCGAGCGCCCGTGCCAGCTCGACACTGTTGTCGAGACTGGCATCGACGAAAGGAGACGATCAGTAATTCCGGCCGGGATATCGGCGACTGTCCGTTCGAGGTAGTTTCTGCCCGGTAGGCAGGCATCGTGATGACGACCTTAGGGATGTTCTTCCCCGCAAGCGCTCGCTCGGCGGACGATCCGGCGACTACCCTCGCCCAATGAGACGTCCGGCGCTCCGTGGAGCCCTTACGTGGGCCGGCCTGCTCGTTTCGCTGGTCTTCATCTATTTCGCTTTCCGGGGCATCGACTTCGGAGGTCTCCAGACGGCGTTGGCGCGGAGCGATTACTGGGCTCTCGTCCCGGCCCTTTTCGTGCTCGCAGTCGCGATCGTCCTTCGAGCCGTTCGCTGGCGCATCCTCTTCCCGCCTGAATGGCGGCCGCCAATACGGATCGTGACGAATGCGCTACTCATCGGGTATCTCTTCAATAGCATTCTCCCCGCCCGCGCAGGGGAGGCTGCCCGCGTCGTCGCCCTGAAACAGCGGGCGGGAACGCCTACATTCGTAGCGCTCGGAACCGTCGTCGCCGAGCGCGCGGTCGACGTACTCGTCCTGCTCGCTCTCCTGTTTGCGGCCGCTCCGGTGCTACCGACCGCCGAGTGGCTACCGAGGGCGCTGATCCTCGGCGCGATCCTGTTCGTTGCGATCGCGGTCGTTTTCGTGGCCTTCGCTCTGTACGGAGAGCGCCCGGCCCGCTTCATGCTCCAGCCGCTTCGCCTCTTGCCGGGCATGTCCCGCGAACGCATCGAGCTCGCTGCCGCCAACCTGGTGCGTGGGTTCGCAGTCTTCCGTCGGTCCGCCATCGCCGTGCCCGCCTTGGCCCTCACCGCGGTCTCGTGGATCCTCATCGCGCTCGCGTTCTGGATCTGCATGGACGGATTCCACCTTGGCCTCGGCTTCTCGGCCGGGGTCCTGGTCGTCGTTTCAGTCAACCTCGCAATGATCCTTCCGTCTGGGCCGGCTGCGATCGGTGTGTTCGAGGCGGCGACGATCGTTGCGCTGCTCCCCTTCGGCATCGATCGCTCTACTGCTCTCTCCTATGCGCTCGTTCTGCACGCGCTCAACGTCCTCCCATTCATCGTTGCGGGCTACGTTGCCCTGCAGTCCCACACGCTCGCGGTACGCCGTGCTGCAGCCGGTTATCCGGGGCCTGCGTCCTCCGGCTGACCCAGAAGAGTTTTCAGCGCGGGCGCGTCCGCTCGGCTCCGTGCACCTTCCGATCGCGGTTGCACCAGTCCCAGAAGCGGTGTACTTTCGGCCGGGAGGGTGGTGCGGCGTGAAGATGCAGATTAGCGGCGGTTTTGCGCCAGAGACAAGTGGGGAAACAGGCGCCGGACCCACGAGTCGAGCTGGCAACGAGGGGGGTCGTCGACCGCTCGTTCGGCCCGCGTATGCGTTGGCCGTTATATGGGTCGTGATCGGTTTTTTCCTCTACGTCTTCCAGATACTGAAGCTCATCGGCCCTGTTGGCTGAATGCGTCGCTCATGTCTTCCTGGCAGGCGTAACACTCCTTGCCTGGATCGGGCTCGGGTCGATCGTGCTTGTTCGAATGCGGAAAGTCGGAGATCCGTTCCTCGACGCCCTCAATCGGCTTGCAATCGGTGCGGTGTCGTTTGCGCTGCTCACGCTCGCGGCAGGCTGGTCTCGACTCTTGTATCCCGGTGTTTATGTGCCTGTCTTCGCCCTGACCGGACTCGTCGGAGCGGCGGAGGTGGCGCGCCGGCTACGAGGTCGTCGCCTACTTAGTCTTCGGAGTTGGAGGTGGTGGGACCTGTGCCTCTTTGGGCTCCTCGTGGTCTACGTCGCGCTCGACCTCCTCGCCGTCTGCGCTCCGATCTCCTCCCCGGATGCCCTTCTCTACCATGCCGCGAATCCTGCTCTCTTCGAGGAGTCCCATCGAATCTTCGAAGTCCCGTGGAATTCCTCCTCCTACGAGCCCTTCTCGGTCGAGATGCTCGTGCTGGACGGGTTCCTCCTCTGGGACTCGGTGCAAGGAGCGTTCGCACCTCTGCTGCTTGCCCTCGTCGCGCTCGGGGCAGTCATGGGGTTCAGCTGGAGGATTGCCGGCCGCTCGGCAGCCCTTCTGGCGGGTGCGGTCTTCTTCGCTCAGCCGTTCATGGTCTGGGAAGCTACGTCCGTTTTCATCGAGGCCGGGCTCGCGTGCGCATTAGCTCTGTCCGCCTGGAATCTCTATCGCTTTGTGCGGTACTCCGAACGAACTGGCCTCCTGCTCGCGGGCATCTTCGCGGGAAGCGCCGCGGGTATGAAATACCTCGGGCTCATCGCTGCACTGACCCTGGCCGCGGTGGCAGCCATAGTCATAGGCCGGCGGCTTAACTACCGCGTCGCCCTTGCGTTCGGTCTGCCGGCCGTTGCCGTGGCCCTGCCGTGGTACGTCAAGAACGCGCTGCTCACTGGCAATCCGTTTTACCCTCACGTCTTCGGCGGTCTCAATCCCTCTGCCGCCCGGGAACTCGACAGCTCCATGCGGTCTTTTGGGCATGGGCGCGCCCCGCTCGATTTTCTGCTCCTTCCCGTCCGTCTCCTGGCCGACGCGAAACCCTTCGATGCAGGTGAATTTCTCTCCCCGCTCTTTCTCGTTTTCGCGCCTACCGCACTGCTGATCTCCCGGGCGCGTCATGCGGTGCTCGCCGCGTGGGCCGGAGTGCTCATCTTCGTCGTCGCCTGGTTCGTGACGACCCAGCAGGCGCGCTTTCTCGTCCCGCTCATGCCGGTTCTCGCAGTACTCGCCGCGCTCGGGGCGCTGACGCTTTCGAGCCAGGGGCGGCTCGGCCGTGTGCTCGTCGTCGCCGGGACCGCTGCGGCTCTCGCTGTCGGGGTGGGAGGGTCCGTCGTATACGCCGCGCAGTTCGCTCCCGTCGTCGTTGGAACGGAATCCAGAGACCAGTTCCTGACGGAAAAGGTGTCGAACTACGAAGGAGTTGAATGGCTGAATCGACAGCTTGGGCCGGAAGACAAGGTGGCAACCGATATCTGGGCGCTTCTGTATCTGAAGGTTCCGTACACAACCTTCGGGACAATGGGCGACGTGCTCCCGCTCAACGCGGGTGCCCAGGCGACGCGCTCGTTCGTGGCGAAGCAGGGCGTTACGCGAATAGCCATCCTGGACAGCGATAAGGAGCGGGAACGCCAGGTCGGCTATCTCAACGCCCGTCTGATCGCGCGTGTATCCGTCAGATCGGTGCAGTCCCGCACCCGGGGCGACTTCGGTCCGCGCCAGGAGATGCTCGTTTACGCGGTCAGCAAGACAGAATGACCGGCCCGGCCCGCGGTCTCGATGTGCGGCGCCCAATCCTTGTCACGGGTATGCCCCGCTCGGGTACGACCTGGGTCGGACGGATGCTCGCCGCAAGCGGGCAAGTCGGCTATATCAACGAACCGTTCAATCTCGCGACATCGCCCGGAACGGTTCGCCTCCCTGTCGAGCACTGGTACACCTACGTAGCGAGCGAAAACGAGGAGCGGGTTCTTCCGCTTCTCCTCGATTTGCTCCACTTCGATTACAGCCTCGCCAAGGAGCTCGGACGGTGCCGCACCCGCACCGACGTCCACCACACACTGAAGATGTGGCTGAGCTTCGTCCGCAGCCGTGGCCGGCGGCCGCTCGTCAAGGAGCCGCACGCTGTCTTCTCGGCCGAGTGGTTCTTGAATCGGCTCGGCAGCGAGGTCGTCATCACCGTGAGGCACCCCGCCGCCGTCGTCAGTAGCTGGAAGCGGCTCGACTGGAGCTTCGACTTTACGAATCTGCTGAAACAGCCGGCTTTGATGCGCGATTTGCTCGAACCGTTTCACGCCGAGATGGAGGCTGCATTGTCGCCGGGCAAGGATCTCGTCGATCGCGTCGCTCTGCTTTGGCGCGTCATCTACTCGGTCGTGGACCACTTTCGTCAGCGCTCGCTTCATGTTCACATCGTGCGACAGGAGGATCTCTCTCGCGATCCCCTGCGGGAGTATGCGAGTCTCTACAAGGCGTTGGGCCTATCGTTTACAGGCAGAGCTGAGGCCGCCGTTGCGGCGTCGAGCGCCAGCGACAATCCGACGGAGACGCGCGTGGATAGCCCTCATGAGACGCGGATTGACAGCAGGGCGAATCTTGAGAACTGGAGAAAGAGATTGACGGCCGAGGAGGTTGGGCGCATCAGACGCGCCACGGAGATAACTGCGAGTACCTACTACTCGGAGGCCGAGTGGTAGCCGCCGTCTCTGAGCGCCTCGCCAAGGCGATCAAGCGGCATGGCCGCATTCACCGAGCAGCGCGGGGGGCTCGCGCTGCGGTCGGCCGCGTGGTGCCACCTCGACGGTTCGCAGAGATTCCGGGTCGGGTCCACTTCAACGATTTCATGTTCCTGAACAGCTCTCCACAGGAGATCGCGTCGTATGCCGAGCGCGCCCGGAATGTCATCGCGCTGATCGAAGAAAGCCTCGCCGCCGCCAAGAAGACAACCGACGATATCGACCGGTGGCTCGATTTTGGCTGCGGCTACGGCCGCGTGGTCCGATTTCTAGCTCAGCGCGTGCCGCCGGAGCGGATCTTCGTCAGCGACGTGGTCAAGGAAGGAGTCGATTTCTGCAGCTCCGAGTTCGGGGTCCATCCCGTCTACTCGCAGGCGGAGCTCGATCGCGTGAGCCTTGGCTCATTTGACTTCATCTACGCCATCTCGGTGATCACGCATCTCAATGAGCGAAATTCAATCGCCTTCCTGCGCCTCCTGGGCAAATCGCTCAACGACGGCGGAATCGCGCTGTTCACGACGCATGGCCAGTGGTCGATCGAGAACGCCAGGCTCTACGGACCCGAGTACGAGGCGAGAAGGACCGAGATCGCCGCCTCTGTGGAGGAGCGAGGTATCGCGTACCTTTCCTACCCTTTCGCCACCGGCGACTACGGAATGACTTGGCATTCGAAGGAGTACATCGACACCAAGATGGCAGAGTTGCACGGATCCCGGGTCGTACCGCTCGTGTTCAAGCCCCACGCGCTCGACGGCCATCAGGACGTATACGCGTTTCGGCGCTTGGACGGCTCAGTTTGACTCGCGAACCGCCTGGACAGCCAGTTTGTTGCCGTATCGACCGACGATGCGATTGACCGCACCGAAGCCCGCCTTGGCCAGCGGAAGCAGCACGGGACTAGAGAGGATTCGCATCGCCGTACCCGGCCAGTGGCGATAGTACATAGCGTATCGATGAGGCCGCACGGGCCGAAAACCGCGTGCCGTCAGTGCGGAAGTGATCTCGTCGAGGCTCAGCCGCCGGACCGGGTTTCCGGCCTCCTCTCGCTCGTCGGCCAATCCCAGACGGGCGGCGCTGTTCGTGGCGAAGGCGTCGGCCGGCTCGCTGATCGAGACCGCCCGACGAGCGACCCGCGTCATCTCGGCGAGGCCGACCGCCGGCTGCTCGAGGTGATGAAGGCCGTCGTGGACGTAGACGATGTCGACGGAGGCGTCGGCGAACGGCAGCGCCTCGGCATCGGCCACGAGGAGATCAAAGTCGAGCCCAAAACGCCTTGCCCGCTCGCGCGCCTGGAGGACGACTCCCAGGGCGATATCGGACAGGATCACGTGAGCTCCTCTGCCCGCAAGGAACTCGGCGTCGATGCCCGATCCTCCGCAGATGGTGAGGACAGTCGAGCCCGGTAGGAGGTGCTCGAGACCGACGATGCTGCGCCTGAACTTCTCCTCGAGAAGCCAACCGTAGAGCTCAGGCGCGCCTCGCGGTCTCGTGACCCCGAAGTCGTCGACGGAGTCTTGGTCGAAGAAGGCGATCTGACGCTCCTTGTGACCGCGTAAGCCGTCCTCGTCGGCGGCGCCTCCCGTCATGGGAGGAAGGAGGAGCGGGATTCCGTCGTGGTCGCCGAACGCGAGGCCGCACGTCGTGCAGGTGAGGCTTGCGGGCGTCTCGCCGGCGGCGAGACGGCCCCGGCACCTCGGGCATGCGAGCAACTCGAAGAGTCGATTGGAGAGCGCCTTCACGGCCTCAACCTAGACCAAGGTCGGCCGCCCGCGCGAGCGTCACGCCCAATCTCGGCGCGCTGCTCGGCGACCATTCGATCGCGTCGAAGTGTTACAACGCGCGGCACGTTTATGGACGCCCCGACCACGAACCGGGAAACCGAATCGCCGCTTCGCGTGCTCTTCCTGTCCCGCGAATATCCGCCGGAGACCGGCGGGGGTGGAATCGGATCGTATGTCGCGACGATCGCTCCCGCGCTCGCCGCCCGCGGCCATGAGGTCCATGTGCTCTCATGCGTTGCCGGCCAGGCGAACCAGGATGCGACGCGGGAAGGCGTACACCTCCACCGGCGCGGCGTCCGCCACGTCCTTCCGCGCATTCGGCGCTATCTCCCATCGACGTCATTCCGGATCGAGGGCGCCCTCTCGTGCTACCTCGAGTTCCGGAGATTGGGCTTGAACTTCGACGTCGTAGAAGCACCGGATTGGATGGCGGAAGGTCTCGCGTTTGCTTTTGCGCGCTCACGTCCGTTGGTCGTTCACCTCCACACGCCTCTTCTCCTGGTCGGACGGCACAACCCTGGTTCATTTCGCTGGTCGCGCGACGGCCAGCTCGCCGCTTCGCTCGAGCGGCTCTCGATACGGGGGGCCGACCTGCTCACCAGTCCCTCGCACCTTCTCGTCCAAGACCTCGCGCGCGCGGGGTGGCTCAGCGACCTGAGGCCCCACATCATCCGCTATGCCATCGACTCCCGCCCGTGGACGTCGGTGCCCCCCGCAGACGCTTCGCCTCCTCGCCTACTCACGGTCGGGCGGCTCGAAGCGAGGAAAGCGCCCGAAACCCTCGTCCGGGCGGCTGCTGCGCTGGCTGCCGACATCCCTGAGCTCGATGTCGTGTTTATCGGACGGTCCGAGCTCCGGAACGGGGAATCGTACAAGGACTGGCTCGCGAGGCTTGTGGGCGAACTCCGAGCTCCGTGCCGCTTCGTCGACCAAGTTGCTCGAGACGAGCTGCCCCGCTGGTACGCGTCCTCCCGCGCGGCCGTCGTGCCGAGCCGGTACGACAATTTCCCATTCAGCGGCCTCGAGGCGATGGCCGCAGGTCGGCCTCTCGTTTGCACGGAAACGACGGGGACGGCGGAGCTTCTCGCCGGTACGGCCGCGGGCGCGGTTGTCGCCCCGGACGACCCCGGCGCCCTCGCGGCTGCGCTTCGTCCTTACCTGCTCGATCCCGCCTCGGCAGGACGGGCCGGCCGGGCGGGCCGTAAAGTCGTCCTTGAGCATTGCGCTCCGGACCGGATCGCGCAGGCGCGCGAAGGGTGCTACCGGGAAGCGATCCTGCGCTGGCAGCAGAGGCGCGGCCGATGGCTTGGCCGGGTTCGCGACCGCCGGCTCGGTGAAGGGAGAACACGGACTCAGTCGACCGACGATGTCGAACATGTGTAAGTGGATACGACTGAAGTCGAAGGACTCGTCGCCAGTCACTCTCGTGCGAGGTCGCGCTTCAGTCAGTGCGCACGTGTCGCTGTACCCAATCGAGATACTGCGGGGACACGACGAGGAAATTCTCGTCGATCAACTCTTCGAGGCCGGCTAGGCGACGAGCGGACGGCGAAGCGAGAACAGGGTGCGGATCCTGTCTCAGTACGCGCCAGTAACCCTCATAGTCCCATTTTGCCTTCGCATGACTCCCCGTTTGTAGAGCGTCCTCTACTTTCGCGCGAAAGGAGCCGGCGAAGGGATAGTGCAGCAGCACGCAAGAAACATCTGCGATCCGTGCGCCCCTAACGTGATGGACCGAGAAGAACGCTTTAACTTCTCCACCGAAGAAGAGCAGTGCCGGCTTGGTCAACGAGCTATCTGTTCCGAATATGTCGTTGCGGATGCCCCCGAAATGCCATTTTATTTGCTTTTCTTCTAATCCGGGCCATGTGTATTCTGTTTTGCGAATGGAAGAAATATCGTAATGAGTATAAATGTCGCCCAGGTTACTACCAATCGGGATTTTGAGCTCATCAAGTGGATGGGTTGAGAAAATATCGAGTACTTGCGTTAGTACCGCCGTATAGGAATTGACATTCAAGTACCGCATGAAGTTTCGAAGACTTAGGGTGTCAGAGAATGGATAGTCGAAGAACTCGTCAATATCAGCCAAGAGACCCCATCTGCCACGAGAGAATCTATTCAGGAGGTACAGATTCATGGCCTGTTGGCGATAGCGGGTCTCGGCCTGCAACACGGTCACGTCATACTCCCGAAGCAAGTCGACGGTGGCGTCAGTGGAGCCGTTGTCCAGAAACACAATGTGCTTCACAGGGAGAGCGCTGTAATGATCGACGAACGATTTGATGTACAGCTCACCGTTGCGAACCACGCAAAGCACGATGAGCTCGTCGGGCGCATATGAAATCTCGCCCGGTCCGTGGATATGCTTCACGATGCGGGGCAGAAGGCGAAAGAACAGGCGCTGCTCGAGGATCCGCTGGGTGAACCTCTCGTTCGCAAGGCGTGCCGAGCGCCTCATCCGGTGATGAAGAGTTCTCGCCGAGTGGATGCCGCGTGTCATCGTTCCGCCGCGGGAGAACGAAGAGTCATCACCGAGTTCGAAGCGCGATACAGCCCGGGTCTGTCGTTCCGAGGGTGAGCGGGTCAAGAGCGTAACATGAAAACGCCTCAGCTCATACGCCGTTTTGTCGAAAGCTCAGCCGAGCGGGGCGTACTTGCTCGTGTGCTGCAACAGCTTCCCTCGGATAGGGGCGCGCGCGTGCGGCGCCGGCTGAGACGATTCGTGCGGCCTGCACGTCTCGGAACGCTTCGCTCCCCGATCCCGCTCAGCGACGACTTTGGCTGGGACCGCGGATCGCCAGTCGATCGGTACTACATTGAGCGCTTTCTCGCGGCCAATCATCGCGACATCCGAGGTCGGGTGCTCGAGGTCAAGGACAGGACCTACACGAAGCAATTCGGCACAGGCGTCGACGCGGAAGAGGTGCTCGACGTCGACCCCACGAACCCGCAAGCCACCATCGTCGCCGACCTCGCGGACGCCGATGAAATTCCCGAGGCGAGTTTCGACTGCGTCATCCTGACACAAACGCTTCAGTTCATCTACGACGTTCGCTCGGCGATTACGCATGTGTACCGCGTGCTCAAACCGGGCGGGGTGGTGCTGGCCACGATGCCGGCGATCAGCCCAATCGTGGACGACGATGAGCTCCCGTACTACTGGCGGTTCACGGCCGCATCATCTGTCGCGCTCTTCGGAGACGTCTTCGGTCACGGGTCGGTTCGCGTTCGAGAATACGGCAACGTGTTGGCTGCAATCGCATTTCTCGCCGGGATGGCATACGAGGAACTCACTAGGCAAGAGCTCGAGGCACACGACCGCCGGTTCACGGTTGTGGTTTCGGTTCGAGCCGTCAAGCAAGATGGTGCCGGCAGATCTGCTCATGCGGGCGGCGCTCCTCGTGACGTCTAGCCCCATGATCATGCGGACGGCATATCGATGGAAGAAGCGGGCGGCAGGCGTCGTCGACTGGGATGCAGCGACTCTCGATCCGCGGGAGCTAGGACGGCACGTTGTCGTTCTTTCTCCCCACCTCGACGACGCTGTCTTCTCCCTCGGGGCCACCATGTCACGGCTTGGGCGCGCGGGTGCAGAAGTCACCGCCTTGACTGTCTTCGGCGGCGATCCCGAGTCCTTAGAGCCCGCAGGGCCGTGGGATCGCTGGACGGGTTTCCGAACGGCGGCCGAGGCAGCGGCCACTCGCCGAGTCGAAGATCGCAAAGCGTGCTCGCTCCTTGGCGCGACTCCGATCTGGCATTCGTTCGCTGACGTCCAGTACGACGATGGATCGGACGACTCCGACCTCGTGCGGGCGCTCGAGGAATCACTCCCGCGCGCTGACACCTTGCTCGTGCCGGGGTTCCCGCTGACGCACCCGGACCACGCACGGCTCGCGCCGACGGTGCTGAGAAGTGGCGTTTTTCCGGGGACCGTTGCCCTTTACGCGGAACTGCCGTACGCGCTTTGGGAGGATTCCCCAACCGTGCCC
>Ga0307416_100001148_pt1 | contig 14227 bp, 12 predicted proteins | sample DK1Cmetagenome_2_FD_203821 | JGI IMG/M metagenome (GOLD analysis project Ga0307416, IMG submission 203821) | Maize rhizosphere microbial communities from greenhouse at UC Davis, California, United States - DK15-C-3 | ecosystem: Host-associated > Plants > Roots > Rhizosphere > Soil | place...
AATGAACTCCGAGTAAGACAGCCCGTGCGCCCTGACGCCAGCGTTGATCCTCTGGATCCAAACTGCCCTAAACTCCCTTTTCTTCTGCTTCCGGTCGCGATACGCGTACACCAACCCTTTTTCGATGGCGTTTTTCGCTACAGTCCAAACGTTCTTTTTCCGGCCAAAGAACCCTTTGGCCAACTTCATGATGCGCTTGCGCTTAGCCCTTGAGGCTACATTGTTTACTGATCTTGGCATTTTTTACATTTTTTGGTCGTTGGCGATCTCGATCGCTCGGATTCTTAGGTGCCAAAAACCGGGTGAAACATTAAACCATTAAAGAACAAGCATCGCCTTGACGTTGTCCAGATCCGACTTCTTAACCAAGGCCATATGGCCGAGTCTCCTTTTTTGTTTGGTCTCTTTCTTAGTCAGAATGTGGTTCTTGAAAGCATGCTTATGCTTGATTTTTCCAGTGCCGGTGATCTTGAATCTCTTCTTGGCACCAGACTTAGTTTTTAATTTAGGCATTGTATAGAAATTAATCGATTACTTTTTACCAACCTTTGGCATCATCAACATGCTCATTCTCTTTCCTTCCAGCCTCGGCAAGGCTTCAACTTTGCCGAATTCTTCAAGTGCCTGGGCAAATTTCAACAAGAGGATCTCACCCCTCTCTTTATAGACAATAGACCGTCCAAAGAACGTAACAGTTGCCTTTACCTTGAAGCCTTCCTTCAGGAACGTTTCAGCATGCTTCACTTTGAAGTTGAAATCATGCTCTTCGGTGTTCGGGCCAAACCTGATCTCCTTGATGATGACCTTCTGGGTCTTGGCCTTAATTTCCTTTTGCTTTTTCTTCTGTTCGTACTTGAATTTTGAATAATCAACAACCTTACACACCGGAGGGTCAGCATTCGGAGATATTTCCACGAGATCCAGACCCTGATCCTGCGCAAGCTTGATCGCCTGCTGGATAGGGTATACATCGCTTTTGATATTTTCACCAACGACCCTTACACGCTGCGCATTGATGCGCTCATTTACTTTGTAAGGTTCTTCGGGTCTTTGAGGGCCCCGTCTGAAGGGCCTGTTAAAACTAGGTCTGCTGCTACCGGTATTGATAAGCTATAATTTTAATTCAACAAAAAAACAGGGTGCAAATATCTACTTAATTTTAGTCTTTCACAACCCGGAAATGGAAATTTCAGTTCGATGCTGCTTCATTTAACCTCGTGATTACCAAATAATTCCTTTACCTAGACCGGGGCCGCACATTCCTTTTTGAAATTAGCCACGAATTCCTCGAGCGAAACGCTTCCCTGATCGCCCTGCCCATGCTTACGCACAGCTACCCGCATGTCAGCAGCCTCCTTCTCCCCGACGATGAGCATAAAAGGTATTTTCTTCGTTTCTGCATCACGGATCTTGCGCCCGATCTTCTCATCGCGGTTGTCGAGAATCCCCCGGATGTCCTCTGCCTTTAACTTTTCATAAACCGACGTTGCATAATCGTTAAAGCGTTCAGAGATCGGCAGTATGGCGATTTGATCCGGCGCCAGCCATAGCGGAAAGTTACCGGCACAATGTTCGATCAACACGGCCACAAACCTTTCAAGGGAACCGAAGGGTGCCCGATGAATCATGACCGGACGATGCTTCTGATTATCCGACCCCACGTATTCAAGTTCAAAACGCTCAGGCAAGTTATAGTCAACCTGAATAGTACCTAATTGCCAGCTGCGTCCCAGGGCATCCCGTACCATGAAGTCGAGTTTGGGACCATAAAAGGCGGCCTCCCCTTTGACGGCGACCGTTTGCAACTTCCTTTCATCAGCAGCTTCCTGAATTTCGCGCTCAGCCCTTTCCCATAAATGATCTTCGCCAATATATTTTTCTTTGTTGGCAGGATCTCTTAATGAAACCTGCGCTGTATAATTTTCGAAACCAAGCGATGAAAATACATTCAGCACAAGGTCGATTACTTTGATGAACTCGGTCTTCACCTGATCAGGCCGACAGAAAATGTGCGCGTCGTCCTGCGTGAAGCCTCGCACGCGCGTTAGTCCGTGAAGTTCTCCACTTTGTTCATAACGGTACACCGTTCCAAATTCAGCGAGCCGGATCGGCAGGTCCCTATAGGACCGTGGTTTCACTTTATAGATCTCACAATGGTGGGGGCAGTTCATGGGCTTAAGAAGGAACTCCTCGCCTTCATCGGGGGTGTGGATCGGCTGAAAAGAATCTTTCCCATACTTCTCGTAATGACCCGAAGTTACATACAGTGATTTACCTCCGATGTGAGGAGTCACAACCGGATCGTACCCTGCCTTGACCTGCGCCTTTCGCATGAATTGCTCCAGACGTTCCCGGATGATCGTACCTTTCGGAAGCCAGAGCGGCAACCCCATCCCGACCTTTTCCGAAAAAGTAAAGAGCTCCAGTTCCCGGCCGAGCTTGCGATGATCTCTCTTTTTCGCTTCCTCAAGCACATGGAGGTATTCCTCAAGTTCCTTTTGTTTCGGAAACGTGATGCCGTAAATGCGGGTCAGCATTTTGTTCTTCTCATTTCCCCGCCAGTAAGCGCCTGCAACGTTTAGCAACTTCACCGCCTTGATAAAGCCGGTGTCAGGAAGATGGGGACCGCGACATAGGTCGACGAAATTGCCCTGCTGATAGAACGTGATACTCCCGTCCTGCAGGTCAGTGATGAGCTCAAGCTTGTATGGGTCGTCCTTCTTGCGGAAATAGTCGAGGGCTTCGGCCTTTGATACTTCCTTTCTTACATAAGCACTTTCCTTCTTGGCGAGCTCTTTCATTTTCGATTCCACCGCCGCCAGGTCCGTCTCGCCGAATGTACGGTCACCGAGATCCACATCGTAGTAAAAGCCATTGTCGATGGCGGGGCCAATTCCAAAGCGTACACCGGGATAAAGCGCTTCAAGAGCCTCTGCAAGGAGGTGAGCCGAGGAGTGCCAGAATGTGCTTTTCCCTTTCTGGTCATTCCAGGTAAGTATCTTTACGCCGGCATCTGCATTTATCGGACGTGAGAGCTCGATTACCTCACCATTCGTTTCGATGGCCAGGGCATTTCTCGCAAGTCCTTCGCTGATGCTGCGCGCGATCTCAGCGCCTGTTATTCCCTTCGGAAATTCGCGAACGGATCCGTCCGGAAAAGAAATCTTTACATTCATGACTTTCAATCAAATCGGGCCACAAAGATGGATAAACGAGCAGAAAGCACAAAGCGGAAATGGCAAACGTTTCCCACCAGCGAGGTTGTACTTCGTCTGGTTTGCCTCAGAGATTGAACTGGAAACTAAATAGCACGCCGAACTTTCGCACGTCCGGATTTTTCGTCTTATCCAGATAACTGACCCGGTGAATGAAGTCAACACGGAAAAATTTGAAAATGTTTTCTACGCCGTATCCCAACTCGATGTACGGAACGCCGCGAGACAGAAAGCCGACGGTCAACCCGTCGTCATCAGGACGTTCGGCGATGAGAGCCTTGTTCATGCTGCTCATCCCTCCAAGAATGATATTTGATGTACCCACCAATCGCCATTTGAGCTTGCGCATCAGAGGGATGCGGTTAAGCAAAAATCCTTCGAAGTGATGGCTATAATGAAGAGAAGCAAACCGGTCGCTGACGAATTCGCCGTAGTCCATCAGATTGTAGGTGACGTGAGCGAAGAATGGTGTTTGATTTCCGAGGTGGAGCGAAAGCAAAGGGTAAGGAAGCTTGCTGAAAACGTATTCACCAGTTAACGTAACGTAGCTTACTCCCATCGGTCCGAAACGAATGCGTTTGTGTATGGACAGGCGGAGTTTATCGTAATCGAAATCGCTTCCGGCCACGCCCTTAAATCCATGCGTATAGCGGAGCGTCACCTCTGGCCATTTCGATGTGCCGAGGCTGATCCTTTCATTGTCGTTGATGATGAACAGTTCATCGCGCGCAAACCGCGTCTCGACAATGAGCTCAGCATTCTCGTAAGTTTGAAGTGTGTCGTATTCATTTTCCGCACGACGATATCCGAAGTCATACACAGGTCTGAAGGTACTGAACCTGAAGGCCAGACGCTGGGACAGACCCCTCAAAAGCTCGCGCTGAAAGTTGATACGGCTCTCATCAAAATAGTACGCTCGGCGGAACGTGCCGAACTTTTGGGCTGCGAGGAAAAGATAGTTATCCCCGAGGTTTTCATCATCAAGCCCCACGCGTCCCAGATCACTTCGCGCGCTCACGGTAAGAGTTGTCCAACGTTCCCGTGACATAATATTCTGAACAAAGGCTGAATATTTTATCTTTCTGTCATCAAACCCGTATCCAACACTTCCACCGACAACCCACTTTTTACTGAAATCATAATTGGTTTTGAACCCGGGCTGGATACGGAAACCTTCAATATTATTTAATGCAGCGAGCGAAATATAGGGTCCGATGTTGATCTTTCCGGCGGTAAAGTAACCGTTGACGGCAATCTTGATAACATCAGTGTAGGTTTTAACCACCGGAATGTTTTGTAGTGTGTCGATCATCCGGTATACATTTTTCTCCGTCTCTGAGAGAGGCTCATGTCTTAGCGTATCCCAGTACTCTTCATCCTCAAACTCTCGCGCATTTTCTTCCATCATGATTTCGCGTTCGTAGAAGGAAGAAACCTTGGGCTGATTGACGACGACATTCTTGTTTGATGTATAGAACTTGGCCAGCATTCCCGCGGCTGAGGGCGTTAGCTCGCTGACATCGATGAGCACACGGTTTTTCACCGGGACCCAGGGCCCGTGCGATGTTGGCTCAAGTTCCTGCTGGATGCGGATCTTCTCTACGAAATTCAAGTTAGCCTGCTTGCCAACAGAGGCATCGATCTGTTTTAAAGCCCAGTCGTCCTTGGAAATCCAGACGGTTCCTGTAAAGGCAAGATCTTGTGGACTTTTCGGATAGAAGTCAAGTCGGTAGCAGTAATGATCGCCAATGTAAAGACTATCAGTCAGGTCGTAGTTATAATACAGTCTCCATCCGTCGGCGAGAGGTGACACAAATTCCTTTGTGACGATGTTCAACCAGTTTTGATAGAAATTATATTCCTGAAAAGAAGCGCCCACAAATTGTGTGACGAGCGTCCCATCCTGGATCCCCACTCCGTTAATTTTGGATTTCAGGATCTTTTCAAAACGCAGTTGCGGATCTGTGCGGTAGTAAAACTTCGAGATACTTTCTGAAATAAAAATGGGAAGGATAGGTTTTCCATCTTCGCCCGCAATCTGTTCGACGCTGTCAAGAACCTGCGTAATCTTTTTTACCACCTTGCGCTGCCTGAATTTTTCGGACATGTTATCGACATCCACTTCGATCTTGGTGTAGGTGTCGTATTCGTAAGCAGTAAGCTGTCGCTTGTCATTCCGGGATTTATTCCTGACAACGTTCCTAAGGATTTCGTAGGCCGGATTTTCGCCAGCGACGAAGACCACTTCCTGCAGCGTTGTTACTTCCTCCTCAAGCTGAAAGTTGAGAACCTGTACGACGCCTTCTTGTATTTTCTTCGTGCGAGTGGTGTAACCCATGTAGGATACGACGAGCGAGTCGGCGCGAGTCCTTGTAGAAACAGAAAAATTTCCTTCGAAATCGGTCGTGGTTCCGTCGGTTGTCCCTTGAAAGATGATATTCGCAAATGGAATCGGATCGCCGGATTGAGCATCGGTAACTTTTCCTTTCACCACAGTTTGTGCCGTGGCGGCGCCAGAAGTCAATACTGTAAGAAGCAGGAAGAACCGAAGCACATGCAGGAATGAGCCAGTAGTCGTACGCACAGGGTTTATTAGTTCCAAATGATCATTTAACCAAAGATGCCGCCTTCAGGTTGCATCAGGAGGTAATAATTATTTCTTCCTTTTCGCCTAAAAATCTTGGATCGGTCTTAAAGACGTAAAGATCAAGAACCGCCTTTGTCCGCGCCAGGTACTCCCTCAGGCGAACCTTGAAGGTTTGCTCTAGCTCGGGGTCATCGGCTACCATCGCTACAGCATCCATGTCGTAATACCGGCTGATAAACAGCGCCCGGTAGCTATGAAATGGTTGTGTGATGATGATGATCTTGTTCTGTCCGAAAATTTTTTTGCTTCGGACCACCGAATCAAGAGTGCGAAGTCCGGCGTAGTCAAGGGTGATCACAGATGCAGGTACCCCTTTTTTGATCAGGGCCTTCTTCATTTCCCCTGGCTCGTTGTAGTACCGGGTGCTATTGTCGCCGCTGAGGATGAAGTGATCGATCTTGCCCATTTGATACAAGGTCGCCGCCATCTCCATTCTTTTCTGAAAGAAAGGGTTGGGCCCGCCACCTGCCACACGATGGCTTGTGCCAAGCACCAGGGCGATCCGGTGTTCCGGGAGAAGCGCGAGGTCGGAATACACTTTCTCTTCAGTGCTTTTGACGATCCAGATGTTACAGGCACTGATGATCAACACCATCAACAGACACACACCCAGCACCACTCGCTTTAGCCAACGCATAACTCTAAACAAAATGCGCTGTAAGTTACTGAATTGTGCGCAGAAACTCGCGTTCCAGAAGGTCCGATCGTCGTACAATTTTCCGGTACCATGCAAGCCTTAGTAAGCTCTTTTCATCTTCTGATAAGGCGATCGGGAACTCAGACTTTCGAAGTTTCCCGAGGATGGTATTCAAACAGATTGCCACGCTTACTGATATATTCAGGCTTTCAGTAAAACCGAACATGGGAATCCTTACCCTTTGGTCGCCGTGTTCCAGGCTGTATGGTGATGCACCCCGAAGCTCGTTTCCGAAAACTAACGCGATCTTGCCGGCGGAAACGTCGAGTTCATCAATGGAGATACCGTCCTCCGCAGGATCTGCCACAAGGATTCTGTATCCATCGCTCCGCAGGCGATTGAAGCAGGCCTCAGCGTTGTTCACCTGCCGCGTCCGATGGCGGTGGATGTCCATCCATTTGTATGAGCCTTTCAATACGCGAATATTCAAATGATATTTCGCGGTATCCTCGACAATATGGACGTCCTGCAACCCCATGCATTCACACGTGCGGATTGCCGCACTGGCGTTTTGCGACTGATATATATTTTCAAGGACAATTGTCACATACCTTGTACGTTGCGTCAGTACTTTTTCCACAAAAGCCTTTTTGTGGTCTGACACGAACTGCGCCAGGTGGTCAAAGACTTTTTTTTCTTCCTCAGTCATAGTTCAATCTACATCTTCTTGCTGAAAATGCGGGCCGATAGCTGCTCGTTCCGTATGCTAACCCAGCAAAGCCCCGGCGATCGTTCCCGACATCATAGTTGCGAGTGAGGCAGCCATCAATGCTCGCAGTCCGAGCCGTGAAAGATCCGGTTGTCGTTGCGGTGCCATGCCGCCGATGCCGCCGATCTGGATGGCGATCGAGCTGAAGTTGGCAAAACCGCATAGGGCATACGTGGAAATAATGATGGACTTGTCGGACAGGATACCACTGTTTTTCATTTCGGCAAGGCTGCTGTATGCGATAAATTCGTTGATCACCATCTTTTGTCCTAGCAAGCTTCCGACCTGCAGCGTATCAGACCATTCGACTCCCATGATAAAAGCGATCACCCGGAAGATCTGACCGAAGAGATATTCGAGTGACAGACCGGAAAAGGTATTGTTCGTAGTAACGCGCACCCATTCGTTCAATCCAGTCCAGGCCCCGATGCCGTCCATCAGTATCCAGTTGCATGCGGCAATCACCGCAATGAATGCAAGCAACATCGCGCCGATATTGAGAGCCAGTTTTAATCCATGGGCAGCACCGGATGCGAGCGCATCCACGAGATTCACGCCCACAGAATCTCTGTTGATCCTCAGGTTTCTGTCGATTTGGTCATGCGAAGTTTCCGGTACAAAGATCTTTGCCATGATGATAGCCGCGGGCGCATTCATGATCGAAGCGCATAGCAGATAGGTTGCGAACTTCGCCAGTTGTGCAGGATCCGTGCCACCGAGGAAACTGATGTAAGCTCCCATCACGCTTCCCGCGATTGTGGCCATTCCTCCCGTCATCAGACAATGCAGTTCTGATGTCGTCATGCGGGGTATGAAGGGTCTTACCAGCAGGGGGGCCTCTGTCTGACCCAGAAAAATATTCCCGGCCGCCGAAAGGCTTTCAGCACCTGAAAGGCGCATCGTTTTCGCCATTACCCAGGCAAAGCCGTAGACGATCTTTTGAAGGATACCGAGGTAGTATAGCCCGGACGTTACAGCGGAAAAAAAAATGACAGTGGGCAATGCCTGAAATGCGAAGACAAATCCAAGGTTGTGTCTGGCATTGACCGCATCGCTGTTCTTTGCAAGATCACCAAACAAGAACTGAGCCCCGTTAAGCGCAAAACCCAGGAACTTCACCACACCATGGCCAAGGTAGTCGAATGCATTGCGGACCACCGGTATCTTGAGAACACAGACGGCGATAAGCACCTGCAGCGCCAGTCCGCTCACTACAATTTTCCAGTCGATGCGCGTTTTATTGCCGGAAAGCAGAAAGGCAATAAGAATGAGTACACAAATCCCGAGAAAGCCGCGCAGGTAATCCATAATGACAGCAGAAGGGCAGTGGTTGAAAGTTTAAAGTTTAAAGTTTGAAGTTGAGGGTTTCTAACTTGGCACTTCGAACTTCGAACTTAAAACCCGGATCTTCAAACTTCAATTGCGCTTGCTCAGTTCGTCCCTGATCTTTGCGGCGCGCTCGTAATCTTCTTTGTCTATAGCCTCTTTCAGGAGATCATTGAGTTTTTCTACTGAGTAGTTTTTGAAGTCATCCTTACGAACTTCTTTTTTAGTCTTCACCTTCGCTTCAGTTTTCGGTTCAGCTTTTTCTTCTTCCGCCTCATCGGTAAGAACGATACCTGCTTCTGCCAGAATATTTTCGTAAGTGAAGATGGGCGAATCAAAACGCAGTCCGATGGCAATCGCATCGGAAGGACGAGCATCGATCTCGGTTTTCTTCAAGCCATCGGAACAGACGATCTTCGCGAAGAAGACGCCTTCCTTGAGATCAGAGATCACGATCTCTTCAACAGTAAAATGAAAGTTGTTCGCGAACGATTTGAACAGGTCGTGGGTCATTGGCCGGTTCGGAATGATCTTCTCGATCTCAATAGCGATCGCTTGCGCCTCAAACATTCCGATAATTATAGGCAACCTTCTGTTGCCATCCGTTTCTCCCAACACAAGGGCAAACGAGCCGGTTTGCGATTGACTTGACGAAAGGCCTAATATTTCTAACTTGATTTTCTTCACTTACTTCGCGACTTTGATGGCTTCGGTCAATTTAGGAATAATTTCAAATGCATCACCCACTATACCATAGTCGGCAGCCTTAAAAAATGGTGCCTCCGGGTCCTTGTTAATTACGACAATACATTTCGATGAGTTCACTCCAGCCAAATGCTGGATGGCGCCAGAAATTCCGACGGCAATATATAACTGGGGAGCAACCTTTACGCCTGTCTGTCCAACGTGCTCATGATGCGGCCTCCAACCCATGTCAGAAACTGGTTTGCTGCAACCAGTAGCGGCATTTAATGTCTTCGCCAACGTTTCGAGCAGGTGCCAGTTCTCCGGACCTTTCAAACCTCTGCCACCGGAGACGACAATGTTCGCTTCAGGCAGAAGGATCTCACCGGATGCTTTCTCTGCTGACGTGATCTTAACAGCGAAGTCTTGTTCCGAATATTTTCCTTTGTACGGTGTGATTTGTCCCACTGTCCCCACCTCCTTGACCTCAGCAGCATTCTTTCGGATAGCAATTACCTTCTTCTCATGGGTAAGATTCAAATACGAAAAAGCTTTGCCTGTGTAAATACTTTTTCGCACGACAAAACCTGAACTGGTGTCAGGCAGACTGATCACGTTGGTGGCCAGGCTGGCTTTGACCCTTGCGGCCAGACGCGCGGCAACCGGAGTTCCAAGCGCGGATGTTGCTAACACAACGATGTTGGCCTGCTCATCCTCCATCGCCTGTGCAAGGACGCTGGTGTACGCCTGAATAATACCCTGATTCAGTTTCTCGTCGTCAACATGCAAAATCTTTTGCGCTCCGACTTTCCCAAGGTCCTCCAACTCTGACCGTTCAATAGTGCCCATGGCGATCGCAGTAACAGGACCACCCATCGCATGCGCATATGAGATGGCTTCAAGAGAAGTCTTTCGTATCTTTCCTTCCGCACTTTCTACAAAAACCAAAATGGCCATGCCTTAATCGTTATGTTTGTAGTATTTAATTATAATACCTTAGCCTCCGTCTTCAACAGTGTCACCAATTGACCGACGTTATCAGCGGAAATCATTTTGACCGCGCCCTTCGGAGGAGGCAATTCGAACTTTGTAACCTTCACTCCACTATCAACAGGTTTCGCTTCAACAACCTTCAGTGGCTTTGTCCTGGCAGACATGATCCCCCGCATGTTGGGGATCTTCCATTCAGCAATGGGCTCCTGACATCCGGCAACAAATGGAAGATTCACCTCAAGATATTCCTTGCCGCCTTCAATCTCGCGGACGACTTTCGCTTTCGTCCCTTCAAGATCCAGCTTCATCACAGGTGACACTGAAGGCATGCCGAGCAGTTCTCCGACAATGCCGTGAACAACACCACTGTTGTAGTCGATCGATTCCCTGCCCATAAGAATTAAATCATAACCACCGGCGCGCGCTTGTTCTGCAATCTGTGTAGCAACAAAAAAAGAATCAATTGCCTCTGCATTAACCCGTATTGCGTCATCGGCACCGATCGCCAACGCCTTCCGGAGGGTGGGTTCCGTTTCAGCAAGTCCGACATTGAGCACCGTCAGCGAGGAGCCTGTTGAGTCCTTTAATTCAACTGCCCGGGCCAACGCATAATCATCATACGGGCCAATTATGAACTGGACGCCGGCGGAATCAAACTTGGTGTTGTTATCTTTAAAATTGATCTTCGAGGTGGTATCCGGGACGTGGGTGATGCAAACCAATATCTTCATCTCATTCTAAATCAATGCGTTGAGAGGCTATTCTTTTGAAACAGGGCTCAAGATACAAAAATCTAAAAGTTCACCCCTAAATCACATAAAAATTTCCGGCACCTCTATTTTTACCAGAGTTTATGAACAAATAACCTTGCATATGTCAACTGAACGGATACAACAGCTTCAGCAGTTTTATGAAGACGACCCGGGCGATCCATTCAATCTGTACGCGCTGGCACTGGAATACCTGAAACATGACGAGAAAAAATCCGCCCTGTTTTTTGAGAAGCTCCTTCATGACCACAAAGAGTACCTGCCGACATACTATCACGCAGCGAAATTTTTCCAGGAGCGCAGCCAAAAAGAAAAGGCCGCGGAAATTTTTGAAGCCGGCATTCAACTGTCGAAAAAAAACAATGACAGCAAAGCTCTGCGCGAGCTGAAGTCAGCATATGACGAAATGATGTTTGAGTGAAGCGCAACGCATGTGCTATGCATCCGATCAGAAAAAATCAAAAAGGAGCTTCATCATCCGGACGTGGAGGCATTGGCGGCTCGTCCTGATTAAACGTATTCAACCTGCTTTCGCGCGTGATCATTCCGGAAAACGGATTATCGTGTGATGCTGGAGCATCGAAGTCTGCGAATTTGGTGAACTTGCCGACGAACTTCAGTTTTGCGGTCCCCGTTGAACCATTTCGATGTTTGGCGACAATGACTTCGCCCATCCCCTGCGTTGGAAGTCCTTCCTCATCCACCGTAATCTTGTAATATTCAGGTCGATACAAGAACATTACAATATCTGCGTCCTGTTCAATAGAACCTGATTCGCGAAGGTCAGATAATTGTGGACGCTTGTCGCCACCCCTCGTTTCCACGCCGCGACTCAACTGTGAGAGCGCAAGGACGGGAACGTTCAACTCTTTTGCTATTCCCTTCAGAGCACGGGAAATAGAAGCAATCTCCTGCTCGCGATTTCCGCCTTGTTCACCGCGCATGAGCTGAAGGTAATCTATAACGATCAGCTGGACATTGTGTTCGGCCTTCAATCTCCGACACTTGGCCCGCAGTTCCAGTATTGACAGTGCCGGAGTGTCGTCTATAAATATAGGAGCGGATGAAAGCCTGCTCGTTTTATGAACAAGCTGCGCCCACTCGTGATCCGCGAGGTTCCCTTTCTTGATCTTTTCACCTTCAAGCTCTGCTTCCGCAGAGATCATCCTGTTCACCAACTGAACGCTGGCCATTTCGAGGGAAAAGATGGCGACTGGAATTTTGAAATCCACAGCGGCATTGCGCAGCGCTGACACGACGAAAGCCGTCTTACCCATACCTGGGCGAGCCGCGATGATGACAAGATCAGATTTCTGCCATCCTGAAGTGATGCGATCCAGGGCTGTGAATCCACTGGGTACGCCGGTGAGACCATCCTTGTGATCTTTGAGTACCTGTAACTCCTGAATTGCACGCGCCATGAGGTTGCGCATGTTGTCATAATTCTTTTTGAGATTGGAATCGGAGATCTCAAAAACCGATTGTTCTGTTTTGTCGAGAAGTTCAAAGACATCAGTCGTGTCTTCGTAAGCATCGTGGTGGATCTGCGACGCAATCTGGATCAGATCCCGCTTGATCGCCATCTCGATGATTACACGGGCGTGGTATTCAATATTAGCCGCAGAGCTTACTTTCGAGGTGAGCTCAGCAATGACATAGGCGCCGCCGACGAGCTCCAATTTGGCATTTTTGCGCAACTGATTTACCACAGTACGCATGTCGACCGGCTCCGAAGCCTTGAAGAGGTCAATTATCGCTTGATATATCTCCTTATGTGCATCAACATAGAAATGCTCCGCCTTCAGGAATTCGACGACTGCGTTGAGCGCGTTCTTTTCGAGCATCAGCGCCCCGAGTACCGCCTCTTCAAGATCACGCGCCTGAGGTGGCAGCTTGCCCAAACTTTCCGAAATGTCTCTCGGAACCAACTTGTTAGACTTACCGCTTAACCTCAGGGACGTAGATCTTCCTTGCTCCATACAGTGGTTGTTGTACGTGTTTCTTGTTAGGGAAACAAACGTACAGGATTGATACCTTCACTTTTCCACAATAGTTTGTGTTAACTACTTGTGTATAAGTTGTGAATAAAGCACAAAGTGGTGTCAACTTGTGTCAAACATTATTTTGTATAACCACCGAGCTGCCAGGCATTTTTAAACCCCGAACATTTTCTTTTACTTTATCGCCGGAATTAATTGCCATGCAGAAGAAACAACGCATACATTTTATTGCCATCGCCGGAAGTGTTATGCATAACCTAGCCATAGCTTTAAAACAAGCTGGTCACGAGGTAACTGGCTCGGATGATGAAATATTTGAACCGGCGAGGACGGCACTTGCAAATCATGGCATCCTACCCGCAAAAGAAGGTTGGTATCCCGACAAGATGAGCAACTCCCTGGATGTCGTCATGCTTGGCATGCACGCACAGAAAGATAATCCGGAATTAAAAAGGGCGCGCGACCTCGGGTTGAAGATCTATTCGTTCCCCGACTATATATATGAGCATTCCCGGGACAAACAACGGATCGTGATTGCAGGGAGTCATGGCAAGACGACCATTACTGCCATCATTATTCACGTGCTGAATTTTTGCAATCGCAAATTCGATTACGTGATCGGAGCACGTGTCCGGGGTATCGAACAAACTGTGAAGCTTTCAGACGCTCCTGTCATCATTATTGAAGGCGACGAATACCTTTCATCCGCTCTTGATCCGACACCGAAATTTTTAAGGTATCATCATCACATCGGCTTGATCAGCGGTATTGCATGGGATCACGCAAACGTGTTTCCTTCCGAAGAAGATTACGTCAAACAATTCGACCTGTTTGCGGACCAGACACCAAAGGGAGGTACGCTGATCTATTGCGACCAGGATGCCATGGCGCTCATCATCGGAAAAAAGGAGCGGGCCGACGTTACGGCGATATCATATAAAAGTCACCCACACGCATCCGACAGCAACGGACAATTCTCCCTTGTGTTCAACAAGGAAAAATATCCGATCAGGATCTTCGGAAGTCATAACTTTCAGAACATCAACGGAGCGAAAGAGATACTCAAAAAAATCGGTGTCACAAATGAGCAGTTCTACAAAGCCATCACAACATTTCAGGGCGCTTCGGGTAGACTTGAAATGTTAGGCCAAAATCAATCCGTAGCAGTCTACAAGGATTTCGCGCA
>Ga0307416_100001151_pt1 | contig 14217 bp, 13 predicted proteins | sample DK1Cmetagenome_2_FD_203821 | JGI IMG/M metagenome (GOLD analysis project Ga0307416, IMG submission 203821) | Maize rhizosphere microbial communities from greenhouse at UC Davis, California, United States - DK15-C-3 | ecosystem: Host-associated > Plants > Roots > Rhizosphere > Soil | place...
GCGGGCCGTGCCGCTGCCCGCTTCCACGCGACGCTCGTCGCGTCGCTCGCCGACTGGGTCGAATGGGCGGCGCGGCGGGAGGGCCTCGATACCGTCGCCTGCGCCGGCGGCTGCTTCCTCAACGCGATCGTGTCGCGCGGCCTGCGCGCGGCGCTGGAAGCGCGCGGCATCCGCATGCTCGAGGCGGGCGCCGTCCCGCCCAACGACGGCGGCCTCGCGCTCGGCCAGGCGGCCATCGCGCGCGCCCACCTGGCGGGCTGACGTCATGTGCCTCGCGATCCCGGCCCGCGTCGTCGAGCTCCTGCCAGGCGACGCAGCGCGCATCGACCTGTCGGGGGTGCGCAAGGACGTCTCGCTCGCGCTCGTCGACGGTGTTGCCGTGGGCGACTACGTCATCGTCCATGTCGGCTACGCGCTCGCGAAGCTCGATGCCGCCGAGGCGGCGCGCACGCTCGAGGCGTTCGCGTCGGCCGGGCGCGACGCACCGGCCGGGCCATGAAATACATCGACGAGTTCCGCGACGGCGCGCTCGCCCGCCGGCTCGCCGCGGCCATCGCGCGCGAGGCCGATCCCGCGCGGCGCTATCACCTGATGGAGTTCTGCGGCGGCCACACGCACGCGATCTCGCGCTACGGCCTCGGCGACCTGCTGCCGCCCAACGTCGAGATGGTGCACGGCCCCGGGTGCCCGGTGTGCGTGCTGCCGATCGGCCGCATCGACAGCGCGATCGACCTCGCGCGCGACCGCGGCGCCATCCTGTGCACGTACGCGGACACGATGCGGGTGCCGGCATCGGGCGGCCTGTCGCTGATGAAGGCGAAGGCGCGCGGCGCCGACATCCGCATGGTCTACTCGAGCGCCGATGCACTGAAGATCGCGCGCGATCACCGCTCGCGCGAGGTCGTCTTCTTCGCGATCGGCTTCGAGACGACGACGCCGCCGACGGCGGTCGCGATCCTGCAGGCGGAGCGCGAAGCGCTCGACAACTTCAGCGTGTTCTGCAACCACGTCCTCACGCCGGCGGCGATCTCGCACATCCTCGACTCGCCGGAGGTACGCGACCTCGGCGTCGTGCCGCTCGACGGCTTCATCGGGCCGGCGCACGTGTCGACGGTGATCGGCAGCCAGCCGTACGAGTATTTCGCCGACGAGTACCGGAAGCCGGTCGTCATCGCCGGCTTCGAGCCCCTCGACGTCATGCAGGCGATCCTGCTGCTGGTCCGGCAGCTGAACGAGGGCCGCGCCGAGGTGGAGAACGAGTTCACCCGCGCAGTCGTGCCGGAAGGCAACATGAAGGCCAAGCGGCTGGTCGCCGAGGTGTTCGAGCTCAGGCGCACGTTCGAATGGCGGGGGCTCGGCGAAGTGCCGTACAGCGCGCTCCGCATCAAGCCACGCTATCGCGCCTTCGATGCCGAGGTGCGCTACGACGTCGTCTACCGGCCGGTGCCCGATCACAAGGCATGCGAATGCGGCGCGATCCTGCGCGGCGTGAAGAAGCCGACCGATTGCAGGGTGTTCGGCACGGCCTGCACGCCGGAGAACCCGATCGGGTCGTGCATGGTGTCCTCCGAAGGCGCATGCGCGGCGCATTACACCTACGGGCGGTTCAGGGACGTGCCGATCCGCCCGGCGAAGGAGACGTCGCATGCCTGATGCGCGCGACGGCCGCCGCCCGCGTCACGGCCGGCCGATCGACTTCCTGCACGGTCGCGTCGACATGACGCACGGCGGCGGGGGGCGCGCGACCGCGCAGCTCGTCGAGGAGCTGTTCGCGCGCGCCTTCGACAACGCGTGGCTGCGCGCCGGCAACGACGGGGCGGTGCTGCCGCGGCCGGCCGGGCGCATGGTGATGGCGACCGACTGCCACGTCGTATCGCCGCTGTTCTTCCCCGGCGGCGACATCGGCTCGCTGGCCGTCCACGGCACGATCAACGACGTCGCCGTGATGGGCGCGACGCCGCTGTGGCTCGCGGCCGGTTTCGTGCTGGAGGAGGGCTTTCCGCTCGCGGATTTGAAGCGCATCGTGACGTCGATGGCGGCCGCATCGCGCGAGGCCGGCGTGCCGATCGTCACCGGCGACACCAAGGTGGTCGAGCGCGGCAAGGGCGATGGCGTGTTCGTGACGACCACCGGCGCCGGCGTCGTGCGCGAAGGCATCGACGTGCGCGGCGATCGCGCGCGTGCCGGCGACCGCGTGATCGTGTCCGGAACCATCGGCGACCATGGCGTGGCGATCATGTCGCAGCGTGAAAACCTGTCGTTCGACACGACGATCGTCTCCGACAGCGCGTCGCTGCACGGGCTCGTGGCCGCGATGCTCGACGCGGTCCCGGACGTCCACGTGCTGCGCGACCCGACGCGCGGCGGGCTCGGCACGACGCTGAACGAGATCGCGTCGCAGTCCGCGTGCGGCTTCGTGCTCGACGAGGCCTCGATCCCGGTCCGCCCCGGGGTCGACGCCGCCTGCGAGTTCCTCGGGCTCGATCCGATGTACGTGGCAAACGAAGGCAAGCTCGTCGCCGTGTGCGCCGACGCGGACGCGCAACGCCTGCTCGCGGCGATGCGCGCGCATCCGCTCGGCCGCGACGCCGCCCTCATCGGCGAGGCGATCGACGACCCGCATCGCTTCGTGCAGATGGACACGCGCTTCGGCGGCCGGCGCATCGTCGACTGGCTCGCGGGCGAGCCGCTGCCGCGCATCTGCTGATCGGCGCCGATGCGCATCCTGTTCCTGGCCCACGCGTTCAACAGCCTCACGCAGCGGCTGTGGGCGGAGCTCGGCGCTGACGGCCACGAGACGACGCTCGAGCTCGACATCAACGATGCGACCACCGTCGAGGCGGTCCGGCTCGCGCGGCCGGACGTGATCCTCGCGCCGTTCATGAAGCGCGCGATCCCCGCGGCGGTGTGGCGCGAGCATCGCTGCCTCGTCGTGCATCCGGGCATCGTCGGCGATCGCGGCCCATCGGCGCTCGACTGGGCGATCGCGCGCGGCGAGCGCGAATGGGGCGTGACCGTGCTCCAGGCGAATGCGGACATGGACGCCGGCGACGTCTGGTCGACGGCGACGTTCCCGATGCGCGAGGCGACCAAAGGCAGCCTGTACCGGAACGAAGTCGCGCAGGCCGCCGTGATCGCGGTGCGCGAGGCGCTCGACGGCATCGCGGCCGGCCGGCACCCGCGCCCGCTCGCGACGATCGATCGGTTGCGCGGCACGCTGCGACCGCCGATGCGGCAGGCCGATCGCGCGATCGACTGGCAACGCGACGACACCGCGACGGTCGTACGGAAGATCCGCGCAGCCGACGGCATGCCGGGCGTGCGCGACAGCGTGCGCGGTGTCGACTGCTTCCTCTACGGCGCGCACGCGTCGACCGAACGCGATGCCGGCGCGAAGCCCGGTGAGGTCATTGCGCAACGCCGCGGAGCCATCCTTCGCGCGACGCGCGATGGCGCCGTGTGGATCACGCATGCCAAGCCGGCCGGCGAGCGGGAGCTTGCGGTCAAGCTGCCGGCGGCCGACGTTCTGCGCTCCGCGCTCGGTGACGTCGCGACGCACGCGGGTGACGCCGGGCTCCCCCCACCGATCGCGTACGAGGAGCAGGCCGACGTCGGCATCGTCCATTTCGCCTTCCACAATGGCGCGATGTCGGCGTCCGACTGCGACGCGCTGCGCGACGCGATCGTCGCCGCGAAGCGGCGTCCCACGCGCGTCATCGTGCTCGCCGGCGGCCCCGACTTCTGGAGCAACGGGCTCGATCTCAACCGCATCGAGGCATCCGAGCAGCCCGCCGACGCCTCGTGGTCGAACATCGCCGCGATGAACCGCGTCGTGCGGGAGATCGTGCTCGCCGACCGGCACGTGACGATCGCCGCCATGCAGGGCAACGCCGGCGCCGGCGGATGCTTTCTCGCGCTCGCGGCGGACGAGGTGATCGTGCGAACCGGTGCCGTGCTGAACCCGCATTACCGTTCGATGGGCAATCTGTATGGCTCCGAATACTGGACCTACCTGCTGCCGCGACGCCTCGGCGCGGCGCGCGCGGCCGCGCTGATGGCGCAGCGCCAGCCGATGACGGGGGCGCAGGCGGCCGGCATCGGGCTGGCCGACCAGGCGCTCGGCGAGACGCCCGCCGCCTGCCTCGCAGCCGCCATCGCACGTGCCCATTCGCTCGCGCGTCCTGCGACGCTTGGGCCGCGCCTGGCGCGAAAGGGAGCGCAGCGCGCCTGCGACGAGGCGGCGAAGCCGCTCGACCGCTACGCGGAGGAGGAGCTCGAGCACATGCGACTCAACTTCTACGGCTTCGATCCGAGCTACCATGTCGCGCGCCGGCATTTCGTGTGCAAATTGCCGAAAGCCCGTACGCCGTCCTTTCTCGCGCGACATCGCGCGCTCGCGCGAAGGCCGGCCGCCGAACGCATTCCGGTGGCCGGGTAAACCGCCGGGGACCCTCCGGCGTTTGTGGAAATCGATGGCCCCGGCTACGATCCTGCCGCGTCCGTCGCGACGTGCCAACTCGAACGGGGAGAGATCGAAATGAAGTCGATGCTGATGGTTGTCGCTGCCGCCGCGGCGTTCGTCGCCGGGCCGGTCCTCGCGCAGTCGGGCGCGGACCTCGTGAAGTCGAAGGGTTGCGGAACCTGCCACGCGCAGGACCAGAAGAAGGTCGGCCCGTCGTTCAACGACATCGCCGCGAAGTACAAGGGCAATGCCGCCGCCGCCGATACGATCGTCGCGCGCCTGAAGGAGGGCAAGGGCCATCCGAAGGTCGCGGCGAGCGATGCCGAGCTCAAGTCGCTCGCGAACTTCGTCCTGACCGGCAAGTAACGCGGCCTCGCCGGCGCGCATTCGCGCGCCGGCTTCGCGGCGCCCGCCACGCGAGCGCCTCGCTTCCGGCACAATGGCGCGCGGGGCTCTCCCGCGTTGCCGACTCGCGTCCATGCATGCCACTGCCGGCCTCGCGGCCGACGTCGCGCCGCGCGCGTTGCGCGGCGCCTACCTGACGAGCCGCGGCGACCCGTTCACCGAAGGCAGCGACGCGACGCTGCACTACGACGCGGACGGCATCGTCGCGATCGCGGCCGGCCGCATCGTCGACGCCGGCCCGGCAGCCGAGGTCCTGCAACGGCTGCCGCACGGCACGCCGGTCGAGCGGCTGCCCGCGCATTCGCTGCTCGTTCCCGGATTCGTCGACTGCCACGTGCACTACGCGCAGCTCGCGGTCATCGCGAGCTGGGGCGCGCAGCTTCTCGACTGGCTCGAGCGCTACACGTTTCCCGCCGAGTTGGCGTTGGCCGACGCCGACCGCGCGCGGGCGACAGCACGTCTGTTCTTCGATGCGACGCTCGCATGCGGCACGACGACGGCGGCGGCCTTCTGCACGGTGCACGCGGCCTCGGTCGATGCCTTCTTCGAGGAAGCGGCCCGACGCAGGGTGCGCGCGATCGCCGGCAAGGTGCTGATGGATCGGCACGCGCCGGCGGCGCTGGTCGACACCGCGCAGCAGGGCTACGACGCCTCGAAGGCGCTGATCGCCCGCTGGCACGGCGTCGGCCGCCTCGGCTATGCGATCACGCCGCGCTTCGCCCCGACGTCGTCGCCGGCGCAGCTCGAGGCCGCCGGAACGCTGTGGCGCGAGCACCCCGACTGCTGGGTGCAGTCGCACATCGCCGAGAATCGCCGCGAGCTCGCCTGGGTGCGCGAGCTGTTCCCCGACGCCGCCGATTACGCGGCCGTCTACGAGCGCTTCGGATTACTGGGGCGGCGTGCGATCTACGGGCACGGCATCCACTTGTCGGAGCGCGAGCTCGCCTCGTTCGCGCAGACGCACACGGCGATCGCGCACTGCCCGACGTCGAACCTGTTCCTCGGCAGCGGCGTATTTCGCTGGCGGCGCGCCAAGCGGCACGAGCGGGCGGTGCGCGTCGGTCTCGGCACCGACGTCGGCGGCGGAACGTCGCTGTCGATGCTCACGACGGCGGCCGAGGCCTACAAGGTCGCGCAGATGGCCGGCAGCACGCTCTCGCCCGCGCATCTGTTCGACCTCATGACCCGCGGCGGCGCCGAGGCGCTCGATCTCGCCGACCGCATCGGCGCGATCGAACCGGGCATGGACGCGGACCTGGTCGTGCTCGATCTGCATGCGACCCCGCTGCTCGCGCAGCGGGTCGCGCATGCCGGGTCGCTCGACGAACTACTGTTCGCGCTCGTCATGCTCGGCGACGACCGCTGCGTGCAGACGACGATCGTCGACGGCGCGGACGCGTGGCGCCGCGATGCGCCGCTGTCGCCGCCGGCGTGAACGTCTACGCCGCCATGACGCGGGCGCGCGAGGCGCGCAGCGTGGCCGACGGCGGCTCGCCGTAGAGCACGCGATAGTCGGCGGCGAAGCGGCCGAGGTCCCAGAGCCCGTGACGCGTCGCGATCGACGTCACCGTGTCGTCGTGACGCGCGTCGCGCAGCGCGCGTCGCGCATTCGCGAGGCGGCGCTGCATCAGGTAGCGTGTCGGACCGACGCCGTACACCGTATGGAAGGCGTTGCGCAGCGTCCGCTCGGACGCGCCGGTCAGCGTGCACAGCTCCGCGATGTACACCGGCGAGGCGAGGCGCGTCTCGAGGTATTCCTCGCACTGGCGCACGAGGCGCGTCGCCGGGAGCTTCACGCGGTCCGCACGCGGCGGCTCCTCGGCGCTGTTGACGGCCTGCGCGAACGCATCGAGCAGCGCGCGCTCGAGCGAGTTCCGCGCGATGGCCGAGGCGTACGCCGCGCCTTCGCGCTCGACGCCGCGCAACGTCGCGAACAGGAGGCCGACGATCGTCGTCGCCATCGGCGCCGCGGCGAACACCGGGCGGAACAGCGTCCGAAGCGGCGGCGAATCGCCTCCGCGCAGCGCCGCGAGCGCCGACGCGAGATCGGCGGGCGCGAACGAGACGGCCGCCCAGCGTGTCGCGGCCGCGCTCGACGCGAAGTAGGCGGCGCCGGGACCGAACATGGCGAACACGTTGCCCGAGATCGCATGACCGTTCATGCGATAGCCGTCCGCGGGGGTGAGCGCGACGCCGAAGCCGGCGACGTCGCGCGCGACGGTGCCATGCGTCAACGTCGCGCAGGGCTCGTCGCCGAACTGGACGAAGCCGCGCTCGAGTGCGAGCGGCAGCAGCGACCACGGGCCGTTCGCGCGCTGCTTGGGCGTGATCGCGAGTTGCGCGCCGGCGACCGCTTCGGCGAAGAGGTCGGCTTCGGCGAACGTACGCCATGCGGGTGCGCGTGCTTCGCGCATCGCGGAGGGCGGACCGGGCGAGACAGCAGTGAGGGTGGACATGACCGCTCCAACGGTGATTGCCGCGGGCCTTCCTGCGGCCTGACCCCGATGTTGCGTGTAATCGGCATGGCGGTCCGTGACGTGCGTCAAGTTCCGGCGTGGCGCGCGCCCGACGGCGCGGCGCGCGGGCGCATGCTTGGCTCGGGCGCCGGGCCCGCGCCAGCCCCGGCGGCTGCCGGCCCATGTCGTCGACAACGGCGTTCACACGGGCGCCGCGACTTGCGCTCGAGGCGCCGGCGAGGCGCGCTGCGGACGTGGACCGCCGCTGTGGGCGGTCGGTCCCGTCGCGGCCGCCGAAAACGCAACGGGCGCCGCGCGGGCGCCCGTCCTGGCGGCAAGCCGGCGAGCCGCTAGACGCGGCGACGATATTCGCCGGTGCGCGTGTCGACCTCGATCCGGTCGCCGGTGTTGACGAACAGCGGAACCTGCACCTCGAAGCCGCTCGCGAGCTTCGCCGGCTTCAGGACCTTGCCGGACGTGTCGCCCTTGACCGCGGGCTCGGTGTAGGTCACTTCGCGCACGACGGAGGTCGGCAGCTCGACCGATATCGCCCGGCCCTCGTAGAACGTGAGCTCGCACGGAAGCCCGTCCTCGAGATAGTTGAGCGCGTCGCCCATGTTGTCGCCCTCGACCTCGTACTGGTTGAAGTCGGCGTCCATGAAGACGTACATCGGATCGGCGAAGTACGAATAGGTGACGTCCTTCTTCTCGAGCTGGATCGTCTCGAACTTCTCGTCGGCGCGGTAGACGGTCTCGGTGCCGCTGCCGGAGAGGAGGTTGCGAAGCTTCATCTTCACGACCGACGCATTGCGGCCGGACTTGGTGAACTCGGCCTTCTGCACCACCATCGGGTCCTTCCCGATCATGATGACGTTGCCGGCGCGCACTTCCTGGGCGGTTTTCATCGCGGTGTCCTGGATTCGTCTCCGCCACGGCGGCGCTGCCTGACCGGCGCGCGGCTCTCGCGGAAGGGGAACCGACAATTATAGCCGTTCCGCCACGAACGCGACCAGCCGCGTCGCGAGGTCGCTCTGTGTCGCGAGGCCTGCCGACCACGACCGCGCGTGCGCGGCGAGGTGCGGCAGCGCGGCGCGCGCCTCGCGCCACGCGATCACCGTCGCCTCGGCGTCATCGTCGTTCCACGCCTGCGAGAGCGAGCGGATCGAGCGGGCCGCCGGCTCGGGGGCGCGTTCGAGATAGCGGTCCAGGAACGCTGCGAGCTTCGCGCGGTGCGCGTCCTCCGCCTGCCGATAGATGTGCCACACGAACGGGCGCGCGGCCCATTGCGCGCGCACGAACGAGTCCTCGCCGCGAACGAAGTTGAACGCGCACGACCACAGGCGCGCGTCGAAGTCGCGTTGCGCCACGAACGGCGCGACGACCAGCGTCAGCGCACCGGCGCGCACCACGTGGGGCACGCCGCGCGGCCTGCCCACCACGCGTGCGACCGACTCGGCGACGACGCCTTCGGGAACGATGCAGACCGTCGGCGCCGGCCCGCGCACGAACTCGCTCAGCAGCGCTTCCGCGGCGCGGCCCGGATACGCGAACAGCGACACGGTCAGCGCGTCGGCCGGCAGCGCGTCGACGCCGGACGAGCGCCAGACCCCCGCGTGGGACTCGATGCCGGCGACGTGGGCGTCGCGGAGCGCAAGGAGGTCGCGCTCGCGCAGCAGTCCGCCGGAGCGCTCCGTGAAGCCGGGAAAATAGAACCAGCGCTGCAGCCGCCGGCGCGGCGGCGGCGACGGCAGCCCGTGCGCGTCGTCGACCCACGCCTCCGCGGACAGGTATTCCAGATGCAGCCACGCGGTCGTGTGCGCGGCGCGTTCCATCGCGTCGAGGTACGCGTCGGGCAGCCCGCCACCGAACGCTTCGATGGCGAGATCCGCAGGGGCGTCGGAGGCGGCCGCGGACGGCGGCACGATGCGAACGCCGTCATGGCGACGATCGACGGACGGATCGACACCGGGGGCGATGCGCAACAGCGTCGCCACATCGTCGACGTACAGCGTCACCGCGAGCGCATGCTCGCTCGCGAGCTGCCGCGCGAGCCGGAGCGCGACGCCCGCGTCGCCGTAGTTGTCGACGACGCGACAGAACACGGCGGCGGTCGACGGTCGGCGCATGGGGCCGCGATTATCCCGTACCGTTGGCGCGAGGCATAATGCCGCCATGGCGGAGCGTGCATCCCCGTTCGCGATCGACGTCGTGTCCGACGTCGTGTGCCCGTGGTGCTTCATCGGCAAGCGGCACCTCGCCGCGGCGCTCGCGCAGATCGACGACCTGCCGGACGTCGTCGTGCGCTGGCATCCGTTCGAGCTCAATCCCGACCTTCCGGCGTCCGGCGTGCCCCGCCGCGACTATCTCGAGCGCAAGTTCGGCGGCGCCGAACGCGCCGCGCAAATCTACGCCCGCGTTCACGAAGCGGGACGGCGCGCGGGCATAGCGTTCGACTTCGACGCGATCGAGCGCCAGCCGAACACGCGCGAAGCGCACCGGCTGATCGCCTGGGCGCAGGCGAACGGCGATGCCGACGCGCTGGTCGAGCGACTGTTCGCGGCGTATTTCCTCGAAGGTCGCTTCATCGGCGATCGCGACGAGTTGGCACGCGTCGCGGCGGAGGCGGGCGTCGACGAAGCGGCGGCACGCACGTGGCTCGCCTCGGACATCGGTCGCGCCGAGATCGCGAAGGCCGAGGAACGCGCTCGCGCGCTCGGCATCACCGGCGTGCCGTTCTTCATCTTCGACGGGCGCGTCGCGCTCTCCGGCGCGCATCCGCCCGATACGCTGCGCGACGCGATCCGCCAGGCGCGTGCCGGCAGCCAGGGCGGCGCGGCGTCGTCCGCCGACTGACGCCGGACTTCGGTCAGGACGCCGTATCGCCGCGCTCGAGGCGCGCCGTCGCCGCGCGCGCGGCCAGCGCCCGCATCGCGGCCGCGGTGCGCGTTTCGACGCCCAGCTTCTCGAAGACGCGCTCGAGGTGCTTGGCGACCGTGCGCGGCATCGTGCCGAGGATCGCCGCGATCTGTGCGTTGCTCTTGCCGGCCGCGACCCACGCCAGCACTTCGCGCTCGCGCGGCGTGAGCGATTCGACCGCGTCGCTGGCCGCGAGCGGGGTCGGATCGCCGCTCGCCGCAAGCGCGCGCTGCGCCTGCTCGAGCCGGTACGAGTGGCGGTAGAGCGTGCCGAGGTGCGGCCGCACGAGATCGAGCAGCTCGCGTTCCCGATCGGAGAAGTCGCGATGCTTGCGGTTGAACACGAACGACACGAGCAGCCGCGCGTCGACGTGCAGCGGGAGCGCGAGCGCGTGGTCGAGGCCGACCCTGGCGTAGTAGTCGGCGTACAGCGCGCTCGCACGGAATTCGCGCCGCGACAGCGAATCGCTGATGCGCCGGGCGCCGCCGTCACGATGCGTCGCGTGGAAGCGCACGAGCGGGTGGCTGCGGAAGTGCCGGTCGAACGCGGCGAGCTCGTCGGCCGCGAAGGCCTGCACGGGCTCGCTGACCACGCGCCGCCGCCCGGTGACGAGGTCGCACAGCGACAGCGTCGTGATCTCCGACGCGACGAGACCGGGCAGGAGCCGCACGCCGCGACGCGCGAACTCGCCGGGCGTCGGGCAGCCGTCGCCGATCTCGCGCAGCACGCGAAGCGCCGCCTCGAAGTCGCGCGCCGACAGGCGCGTCGCCATGGCCCCGTCCCCCGGATACGCCGACCTCCGTATTCTCGTCCGCGCCGCAACCGGAATACAACTCCATCCGGACGTGACCGCGCCGCCCCCGATCCCCGGCGGCGGCCGGCGGTGACGCGCCATGTTGGGAGGATCGCGATGACGAACGAAGCACGCGGCGAAAGCCCGTTGGCCCTCGCGCCGATGACCACGATCCTGCCGGTGCGCGACATCGACCGCGCACGCGCGTTCTACGAGCGCGCGCTCGGCCTGACGCCCGTCGGTGCGAAGCCGGATGGCAAGTTCCTGTTCCGCTGCGGCAACGGCGCGCTGCTCGCGCTGTTTCCCAGGGCGGAGGGTACGAAAGCCGAGCACACCGCCGCGAGCTTCGAGGTGGCCGACATCGGTTCGGCGATCCGCTCGCTCGAGGCGCGCGGCGTCGCCTTCCACGATTACGACCTGCCGGGCTTTCGCACCGTCGAGCACGTCTGCGTGCTGGGATCGGAGAAGGCGGCGTGGTTCTCGGACCCGGAAGGCAACATCCTGTGCCTGCACGAGGACATCGGCGCGCGGTGACCGCTCCCCGTCAGCGCGCTCCAAACGCGGACAGCCAGGCGCGGACCGAGCGCACGTCGCGCAGACGATAGCGCGCGCGCGTCCGGCCGGGCCCCACCTTCACCGACCAGCCGCCCATCGTGTCGATGACGGCGAAGCCGTGCTCGTCGGTGCGATCGTCGCCGATGAACACCGGACAGCGCCCCTTGAACGGCCGCTCGCGCATGAAGTCGCGGATCGCCGTGCCCTTGTCGCGGTTGTCGGGGCGAAGCTCGAGCAGCTGCTTGCCCGGCTGCAGCCGGTAGGCGGTGATGCCGGCCGCACGCACCTGCTCGGTCATCGTCCTGTGCACCTTCGCGGCGAGCTGCGGCGCCTTGCGGTAGTGCAACGCGAGCGTCGCCCCCTTGTCCTCGAGCAGCAGGCCCTCGTGGCTGCGAGCGAAGTCGGTGAACAGCGCGCGCAGGCGCTCGAGCGTGGCGGTGCGGGGTGCGTGCAGGTGCAGCGTGCCGAGCGCGTCGCGCCGCTCGCAGCCGTGCTGGCCCGCGACCGGCATGCGAAGCCCGGGAAACAGCCGGTCGACGTCGGAAATCGCCCGGCCGGTGATGAGCGCGAGCGCGCCGCCGAGCGACTTGCGCAGGCGCGGCAGCAGCGACGCGAGCTCGGGATCGACGTGCACCGCGTCGGGGGCCGGTGCCAGCTCGAGCAGCGTGCCGTCGATGTCGAGGAAGACGGCGTGCCCTTCGCCGAGCGGCGGCGGCGAGCGGTGCAGGAACGGCAGGACCAGGCGTCGCATCGTCAGGCCGATTCGAGGCGCTCGCGCTCGCGGGCGAATCGCGACAGGCCCGAGCGCTGCCGCATCGCCGCGGCGTCGATCAGCATGCGCCCCGCCCAGCGGTAGACGTTGTAGTCGCCGACGAGCCCGCGCATCAGGCGCATGCGCGCGCGCTGCTCGTCGGGGCCCATCGTCAGCGCGAGGTGCAGCGCGGCCGCGCACTGGTCGGCATCGTACGGATTGACGATCAACGCTTCGGGCAGCTCGCGCGACGCGCCGGCGAACTGCGAGAGCACGAGCACGCCGCGCTCGTCGTCGCGCGCGGCGATGAACTCCTTGGCGACGAGGTTCATGCCGTCGTGCAGGCTCGACACGAAGCAGAGGTCGGCGGCGCGGAAGAACTCGTAGATCGATTCCGGCTCGTGATGCTCGGCGAGCAGCACGATCGGCGGGTGCGGCGCGCGGCTGAAGCGCGCGTTGATCTCGTCCGCCACGGCCTTCACGCGCTGCGCGTAGTCCTGGTAGTCGGCGATCATGCCGCGCGTGGGCGCCGCGATCTGCACGAACGTGAACCGGCCGATCCACTGCGGCTCGAGCTCGAGCAGCCGGTCGACGGCGCGGAACCGCTCGAGGATGCCCTTCGTGTAGTCGAGGCGCTCGACGCCGATGCCGAGCGCGTGATCCGCGGGCAGGCCGAGGCGCCTGCGCACGTCGGCGCGCGCCTGCGCCGTCGACTTGGCGAGGAGCTTCGGATCGGGCGGCCAGTCCACCGAGATCGGATAGCGATGCACGGCAGTCAGGCAGGTCTTGAACGAGACGGTGAACGCTTCGCGGTCGACGCGCGCCTCGAGCGTGCGATCGACGGTGTCCATGAAGTTGTTGCAGTGGAACTGCGTGTGGAAGCCGAGGATGCTGCTGCCCAGCATGCCGTCCAGGAGCTCCTCGCGCCACGGGCAGATTGCGAACGCCTCGGGGTTCGGCCAGGGAATGTGCCAGAAGGCGATGATCGTGGCGCGCGGCAGGCGGTCGCGAATCATGCGCGGCAGCAGCGCGAAGTGGTAATCCTGCACGAGCACGATGGGGTCGGGCGACTTCGCTTCCTGCTTCACCGCGTCGGCGAAGCGCGCGTTGACGGTACGGTAATGCTCGAAGTCCGACGAGCGGAACGTCGGCCGCACGTGCGCGATGTGGCACAGCGGCCACAGTCCCTCGTTGGCGAAGCCGCTGTAGTAGCCCGTTTCCTCCTCAGGCGTGAGCCAGATGCGCCGCAGCTGGTAGGCCGGCGCATCCGGAGGCACGAGGATGTGGTCGTGCGCATCGACGGTCTCGCGGTCGGCCGAGCCGCTTCCGTGCGCGATCCAGATACCCGAGCACGCGCGCATGATCGGCTCGAGCGCGGTCACGAGCCCGCTCGCCGGACGCTGCACGCGGATGCCGTCGGGCGTGCGGACGTGGATATAGGGCTCGCGATTGCTGACGACGATCACTTCGTGCCCCGACAGCTCGCCCGCGAGAAGCGATCGCAGCGTGTCAGGTGTCCACGCCGTCTGCGACTCGTCGCGCGGCCGATAGCGGCCTTCGAGCTGGCGGACGAGCGCGCGCACGTCGCGCGCGAACGGCCGGAGCTCCGGCACGACGGCGAGGCCGGCGGGGCGCACCAGGCCCTCGCCGCGCAGCAGCGCGCGAAGGCCGTGCACCCAGCCGCGCCACGACAGCTGCGCGATGACGATGGTGATCAGCGCGACGATGGCGCCGAGCGCGATGAAGAAATAAAACAGGTAGCGCTTGGTCTCGATGCTGCGGCCTTCGGCGAAGCGCATGTCGTGCACGAGCACGAGGCGCGCGTTCGGCGCGGAGACGAGGTCCATCGGCCGCACCGACACGTGCAGCGGGCCGCGCT
>Ga0307416_100001156_pt1 | contig 14187 bp, 12 predicted proteins | sample DK1Cmetagenome_2_FD_203821 | JGI IMG/M metagenome (GOLD analysis project Ga0307416, IMG submission 203821) | Maize rhizosphere microbial communities from greenhouse at UC Davis, California, United States - DK15-C-3 | ecosystem: Host-associated > Plants > Roots > Rhizosphere > Soil | place...
AACCGGGCCGAGTCGCCGGCTGCCGCTGCCCGCCTTGACCGCGGCGCTCGCCGCGGGCGGCGCCGTGGTGGATACTCGACCCGCCGCGGAGTACGCCGCAGGTGCCATACCCGGAACGATCAACATCCCGGGCACGCGTGCATTCACCACCTGGGCCGGGTCGCTGCTTCCTTACGGAGAGGAATTCCATCTCATCGTGGGCGAGTCCGACGAGCATCGAGTGGAGGAACTGGTCGACGATCTGGCCGGCATAGGACTGGATCAGGTTGGAGGGTACTTCGGTAGCGACGTGATCGCCGACTGGCGGGAATCCCACGGTCGGCTGCAAACTATTCCTCAGGCGACGCTGGACGAGATGAGGACGGGAAGCCGGAACGGGAACCTGGTGCTGGATGTGCGCACCAAAGGGGAGTGGGAGGCCGGCCACGTGCCGGGCTCAGTCAACATGCCGATTGGCGAGTTGGGGCAGCGACTCCAGGAGATCCCCCGGACTCTTCCACTGACGGTGCATTGTCAAACCGGATTGCGCGCCGCCATTGCGGCCAGCCTGCTGCGCGCTGCGGGGTTCGACCAGGTCCGTCTCTTCGCCGGGGGTTTTGCCCAATGGCGTGCAGCCGGACAGCCGATTGCTATATGATGGTTAACCAGTAACCCTGAACCGGGACATCCCATGCTCAAGGAGTTCAAGGCCTTTGCGCTTCGCGGCAACGTGCTCGACCTTGCGGTGGGCATCATCATCGGCGGTGCATTCGGAACCATCGTCAAGTCGCTGGTGGACGATGTCATCATGCCGCCGGTCGGGCTTGCGCTGGGTAACGTGGACTTTGCCAATCTGTTTCTATTGCTGAAGCCAGGAGATAAGGCCCCACCGCCATATGCGACGATCGCGCAGGCCCACGACGCGGGAGCTGTGACCATCAACTACGGCCAGTTCATCAACAACGTGGTCACGTTCATCATTGTGGCCTTTGCCGTCTTCCTGATCGTGCGTATGGCCAATCGGCTCAAGCCCCAGGAAGCCGCCGCGGCGCCAACTACCAAAGACTGTCCCTACTGCCGGATGGCGATCCCCGTTGCGGCGACACGTTGCCCCCACTGTACGACCGAGCTTCGCGCGGCGTGATCCGCAGCCTAGGTAGGCAGGAGCGCCATGTCTGGCGCTGACGCGGCACCGACTGGGCCCGATCTAAAATCAGGGGTGCCGGTCGCCGACGTGCCCGACGGCGGGATGCTGGCCGGCCACGCCGACGGCGAGGCTGTTCTTGTTTCTCGAGTGGGTGGCGAGTGGTGCGCCATAGGGGCGGTCTGCAGCCACTATAGCGGTCCGCTTGCGGAAGGGCTGCGGGTAGAAGACACCGTGCGCTGCCCCTGGCATCACGCCTGTTTCAGCCTCGAGACTGGACGATCACTCAGGCCACCGGGTCTCAATGATGTTGCCTGCTGGCAGGTAGAACAGCGGGGGGACCGGATCTTCGTGATCGGGAAGATTCCCTCCCCGGTCAGGAGAAGCCGTGCAAGGCCCCAGAGCTCCACCCCCGAGTCGGTGGTGATCATTGGGGCAGGGGCGGCGGGTGAAAGCGCCGCGGAGACGCTCCGAAAGGAGGGCTACACTGGTCCGGTGACCCTCTACGATCCTGATCCGGCCGCGCCCTACGACCGACCCAACCTGTCCAAGGACTATCTCGCAGGTAGTGCTTCGGAGGATTGGATTCCACTGCATCCGGCGGAGTTCTACGCCGAGCAGGGGATAGAGATCGTACGGGATCGGCGCGCCGTGGAGCTCGACCCCCGGGGCCGACAAATTCGGCTCGACGATGGCAGCACACGCCAGTACGATGCGTTGTTGCTGGCCACCGGTGCCACTCCCGTGCGACTTGCTCCTGATGTCGCGGGGCCCGACGCCGGGATCTATTATCTGCGGACGTTCGCCGACAGCAAGGCCATCATCGCAGCAGCCGCAACAACGGCTCGGGTAGTAATTCTGGGAGCCAGCTTCATCGGTCTGGAGGTGGCAGCGTCACTCCGCGCGCGAAACCTTGACGTACACGTTGCCGGCCCGGAAGCGGTTCCACTCGAACGGGTGATGGGCGCTGAGCTCGGCGGCTTCATTCGAAGCCTGCACGAGGAGCATGGTGTCGCCTTTCATCTCGGGCAGAAGCCCGGGCGCGTTGCCGATGGAGTGGTGACGCTGGAAGGTGGAGAGCGTCTTTCGGCGGATTTCGTGGTCGCCGGCATTGGAGTCCGGCCCAATGTGGCTCTGGCAGAGCAGGCGGGGCTCGCCGCAGATCGCGGGGTAGTAGTGGATCAGTACCTGGAGACCAGTGCTCCGGGGGTGTTTGCCGCCGGAGACATTGCCCGCTGGCCCGATCCCCATTCAGGAGAACGCATCCGGGTGGAGCACTGGGTGGTGGCGCAGCGTCAGGGCCAGACCGCGGCGCGGAATATTCTGGGCCGGCGCGAGATCTTCAACGCAGTACCCTTCTTCTGGAGCCAGCATTACGACGTTCCCATCAACTACGTCGGCCACGCGGAGCGCTGGGATCAAATCGAGGTCTCCGGCAGCATCCCGGCCAGAGACTGCGCCGTTCGCTTCCTGCAAAACGGAAGGACGGCGGCGGTGGCGACCATCTACCGCGATCAGGAGAATCTGCAAGCTGAGGCCGGCCTGGAGCGAGCCACCGCCTAGCGCATCAGAACCCAAGCTCCAGTCCCACCCGTACTCGTCGAGGGGGCCCGGTAAACTCCTGCGGCCCTCGCACCGCCTGGTAGAGCGACTCCGATGCACGCCGCTGCTCCGCGAGATCATACAGGTGATCTCCATTGCCAAACCGCTCTTCCGCCCGGATGAGATAGACACAGTTCGGGGCGGAGGGGGTTCCGGACTGGTCCAGCCACGCGATGCAGCCAACCCGGGGATCTGGCAGACCCTGGCCCAGATCGATAGTTCCATCCAGGCCATACCGCCCGTTTGCCTGGGCTTCGCTGGAGAAGTCGGCGGAATCGGCACTCCAGTTGACGTCGACCTCGGCGGGATTGGTCGTCTCTCCGGTGGCCGCAAATACTGCCAGCACGTTCTTGAAGTTCAAAAGATTGCGGGCGTCCAGGTACCCGGCAAAGCGGCCACCCGGTCCAAAGCGCTTGGAGAGGCGCAGATCCAGCTGCTTGAAGGCGGGTAAGCGTGATTCGTTCAGCGCGTCGGTCGCCACCGCGGAGCAAAGATCGGGAGACAGCACGCTGACCTCGTTCAGCGGGCACCTGGTATAGGGAGTACCACTGGCCACCCGGAATGTGCTGTAGACTCCGACGTTCCGCAGAATCGCGCCACTCACTGAGCCGGGCTTCCAGTTTCCCGGAATCTCGAGCGCGACGGTTCCAGTCACCGAGTGCGGCCGGCTGTTCAAGGTCGGAACCCGGGTGTCTACGCCGAAGGCAACCAGCTGCTCGGAGGTGGCATCCTGGAACGAGTAGCCGATCGACGCGATGAGAGCCGACCCTATCCGGCCCGCAACTCCTAGGTCCACTCCCCGGACCCGTGCGTCACCGCCGTTGGCCAGCACTCGCACAGGCCGGGGGACCAAGCTGAGCGGATCCTGCCGCAGAACCGACCTGACGGTCACATCCGATTCACTGTTCCTGGAGTAGAGCGACAGATCGACATCGATTCTCGGGTTGAGCGCGTGGCGGACCCCGAGCTCGAACGTGGTCGTACGCTCGAAATCCAGATCACTGCCGAATGCCGTTCCGAGGTCGGTGATCGCCCAGTCGGTATTGATCCGCAGCAGCGAAAGCCGGAAGTCCGGGGCCTGAGCGTGAGTCGCCACACCGCCTCGAAAGACGGTGTGAGGCGTCACCGCAAAGGAGGCCTGAACCCGGGGGCTGAGGTAGCCGTGGCTGTCGTCTCGGGGGAAGAGCGAATCGTTGGTAAAGAACGCCTCCGGGTCCGCCGGATCGTAGAGTGGGTGAGTCGAGATCCGGGGAAAGTCCGCCGGACGACGCGCCCGAGTATCGTAGAAGTCATAACGTACGCCGGCGCTGATCGTAGCCTCGCCCAACCTCAATCGGTCCTGCACGAACAACGCTCCCCGTACTGGATGCTCGATGTACACGTCGGAGAAACTCTGCGATGCAAGGAAGTGCGAGTAGTTGGAAATGGAGTAGCGGGTGAGCTCTCCACCCAGCTGGAGCCGATGGGAGGCGTTGGGGCGCCAGGACAGAGCCGCCGAGCCCAGAGTGCGGGTCTCACGGTAGAGCGTGAGCAACCCCAGCGGCCCCCCCGCTTCAGGAAAAATCACCGGCGCCACGGCGTCCCGGTTGTAGATCCCGTAGGCGTTGTTGCGGTAGCGGTCGATGGTGCTGTACTGCGCCGTATTCTCCAGATCGTAGGGAGACCGGCGGCTGCCCACCAGGTTGGTTCGATAATTCCGAACCAGCTCGTCGTCCACGGGAAAGTTGTCGAAATCGAACCGAAGATCGACTGGGCTCAGCAGAAACCCGCCGAAGGGGTCGGCGGTGCTTTCCTCACCGGCCGTCGCCAGGGGCCCGCTGTGCTCGCGATCGGACTGGAGCGACAGCCGCGTATCGAGCAGGAGCGGCCGCTCCTCCCCCCGATTGAGCTGCTGGCTCCAGCCCAGAATGAGGATGCTGGAGGTGGTCCGATTAGCCGTGGCCCCTGGTGGGTTGTAAAAGGTGCCATAGTCGAAGTTCCGGTTCTGATGCTGGTCCGCCAGGGCCAGGAGCGACAGTCGGGTCCGTCCGACACCGTAGGTCAGCTTGCCCGCGATCTCATAGGTAGAAACCGCCGACAGCGGCGTCTGGGCGCCATGGCAGTCGAAACCATAATTCGCGCGGATCTCGGGGTTGTTACTGGATCCGACGCCGTCACAGGATCCGCGGGCCACGGCAAAGTCGTTCACGTCCACCTGTGTGGTGTCGGCGAATGGATCGTTGAGTGCCGAAGGCACGGAGACCGTGGTGTCCACCCCCGCCCGTACGAAAATGGGAGCATCTTCGGCCCCAAACCCGCGATCCACCGAGCGCTGTCCTTCGAGCATCCCTCCCGCCATGAAACCGAACTTCCCGACCGATCCCTCCACATTTCCCTCGAGGCGATTGAGCCCAAAGCTGTGGCCGCTGCCGAAGGGCTCATCGCTCTCATAACGGACCTCGCCGGAGATGTCCGGGAGAGGCCGCCGGGTCTCGATGGAAACCGCCCCTGACTGCCCATTTCCCAAATCAGCCGGCAGGGGTCCTAAGGTTGTGCTGATCGACTCCACCAGGTTGGGAGCAATGCTGCTCCGCGACTCCAGCGTCCGCGAGATGGTCAGTCCGAAGGAGGGTGTGGATCGAAAGCCGGAAAGGATGGGGACACCGTCCAGGTACAGCGCGGCATCCCCAGGCCGACCTCCCCTCAGTTGGAGCTCTCCGCTGTTATCCGTCGTCACTCCAGGCAGGAATCTCAGGGCATCGATCGCCCGATCCACCGGCAGGGAAGTCACCAGTTCACCGTCGACGGCATACCGAGTTGAGGCTGCTGCGGAATCCATAGCCTGCGAGTACAAGCGCGGCGCAATTGCGAAATGACAAAAGAGCAACACCCAGGCGAGCGGAAACTCCCGGCCGTGGCAGCGAGGCATTGAGAGGAAACCTTTGGATGACAGAACGGGGGAGGGGGGAATATCTCGGCACTCTGTTACCCGGTCAACGTCTGTCGCTAGCTTCCCTCCATGCTCATCACCCGCAGGCGCTTCCTGCTCGGCGCCGGAGCTGTCGGCGCTGCACTCGGCGCCGATGCCTTTGGGCTGGAGGCTCACCGCGTCCTTGTCAGCCGCCACGATGTCCGGGTGCCGGGGCTTCCACCGGCTCTCGATGGGATTCGCATTGCGCAGATCACCGACGTCCATCTGCCCGGAAATCAGTTGGCGGCGCGCGCTGCTCTCGAGCACATCCGGCACGAACGGCCGGAAATCGTCGTCCTGAACGGCGACATGACGGAATCGGCTCAGGCGATCGGAACCGTGGGCGAGTTCGTGAGATCGGCGAGGGGAAGTCTGGCGACGGTTGCGGTCCTGGGAAACTGGGAGTACCGCGCGGGAGTGGTGGGGGCGCGTGCCCGGGCAGTCTATCGGGCCGCCGACGTAGACCTCCTGATCAATGAATCAAGGCTCCTGGAGATCGGCGGGAGCTCCATCGCCCTGGTGGGTTTGGATGATACCCTGAGTGGCCATCCCGACCTGGCCGCCGCTCGCCGGGGTTTAGGAAGCGATGCAGTGGAGATCTGGGTGGTACACGAGCCCGCCTTTGCGGATCAGATACCAGACGAGCGGTCGAACAAACCTGCGTTGCTGCTGGCCGGTCACACGCACGGGGGACAGATTCGGATTCCGTTCCTTCCACCGTTCAAACCGGTTGGTGCCGGACGTTTTCTCGAGGGCTGGTACCGCGACACTGCCGCACCCCTCTACGTGTCTCGTGGCGTAGGCACCACCGGAATACCCGCGCGATTCCGCTGCCCGGCGGAGCTCCCGATCTTTACCCTGCGAAGGGCCTGAGGTTCCTGCTCTGTTGTTCCAAACTGCCGAGCCGATGTTCCATCTCCGCATCCATCTGCTTGCGCAGCTCAGCTAGACGGGCCGCATAGGCCTCCAGAGCCCGGTCCACCTCGTCTCGTGGCTGCCACTGCGGAACTCGGTCCGCTTTGCCGTCCGGCCCCAGCGCCACGAAGACTATGACGCAGTGCCCGGTACGCCTCCGATCCGGACTCTTGGGGTCTCGGGCGTAGACGTCGACGGCAATATCGATACTGCTCCGCCCGGTCCGGATCACCAGAGCCTGCAGTTCGACCACCTCGCCCACATGGATGGGAGCCAGGAAGTGCAGGCCGCCCAGATACACCGTCACGCAGTAGGTGCCGGTCCACCCGGCGGCGCAGGTGTAGCCAACCTGGTCGATCCACTTCATGACCGCACCGCCATGGACCTTGCCGCCGAAGTTCACGTCGCCAGGCTCAGCCAGGAAGCGAAGCGTGATCCTTCGCTGCCGTTCGAGGTCACCAGCCGTCATATCGCCCCGAGTTGGCGGACCATTCTGACCCACACGCTAGAGGGACTGGTCGGCGTAGGGCCGCCGAAGCTTCACCACTTCGGGCTTCCCCCGGCCGCGTACCCGCAGATTCAGCAGCTCCACTCCCACCGAGAAGGCCATCGCAAAGTAGATGTAGCCCTTCGGGATGTGCTGGCCGAGACCTTCCGCGATCAACGCCACTCCGATCAGAATGAGAAAGCTGAGCGCCAGCATCTTGATGGTTGGATGCCGGCTGACAAACCCGCTGATCGGGCCGGAAAACGCCATCATGAAGCCGATGGCGATCACGATGGCAGCGATCATGACGGCGATCTCATCCACCATGCCCACCGCCGTAATAACGGAGTCCAGCGAGAAGACCACATCCAGCAGCATGATCTGAATCAGAACCCCGGTGAATGACGGTGCCCGACGGCCGGAGCCCTCGCCATGGCTTTCACCTTCCAGGTTGCCGTGGATCTCGTGCGTACTCTTGCCCAGGAGGAAGAGGCCGCCCAGCAACAACACCAGATCTCGGCCCGAAATCTCCTGGCCGGCGACCCTGAAGAGCGGCGCCGTGAGGCCGATGATCCAGCTAAGGGACAGGAGCAGCAGGATGCGAGTCAGCATCGCCAGGCCTAGGCCGAGAAGGCGGGCCCGTGCCTGTTGCCCGGCGGGGAGCTTGTCAGCCAGGATCGAGATGAACACGATATTGTCGATGCCGAGCACTATCTCGAGCACCGTCAGGGTGGCCAGGCCGATCCAGGCCTGAGGGTCTGTAATCCAATCCATGGCGATCAGAGGCTGGGGTGGGGGATCGAAACCGAAGACTCCGCCGCATGTGCCAGTTGATGCGCATGATGGCGGATATGGACTGTGACCATCCGGAGGCTCTGGCGTGCCGACATAGTCCCGAAGTAAGCGTGGGTGAGTCGAATCCGCCCGGCACGGGCTCGGTCGGAGAGATCCTGAACGAAGCTATCCGCCTCGGTGCTCAGAGTATGAAGCGCAGTTCCGCGGTTCCACTCGTCGGGGCGAGGCCGGGTTTCCCGGGGAGCGCGAGCGCCGGCCGGAAACTTTCCGCTGGCCAGAATTCGCGGCAACAGGGTATGACGAAGGACCCACCGCTGGAGGGGCCTGAGGCGCAGCTCCATGCCGGGCCGCCCAGTCAGCTCGGCCCGCAAAACCGAGTAGGACTCACACAGGTGGCTGGTGATCTCGGCCGGAGTCCACTTGCCGAGCGCGATTGGCTGAGTCCATCGGCCCGGCGGGATTTGCCGCGCGGTATGCAGAAACGCTTCCAGAGCTGCCGAATGGGCGGCAACCAGAGTGGCCCAATCCGCCATTCTCTGGCCTTGGCCCGGAATCATCCATTCGATGACTTGCTTCACCTCTGCTCCGGTTTGAGATGTTGCAGCTCCATCTCGCGTAAATAGAGCCAGAGGGGTAATCCGAGCGATACCCCCACAGCGAGATTCCCAAGGATCGGCGCCCAGCTGTGCCGGATCCGGCCCCGGGCGTGATCCACCATCACCGCGGTCCAGAGTACGATCGAGGAGACAATCACATCCAGACCGAAGAAGCCGCTGATGTGATTGGCAAAGAGCTGCCGGGTCAGGAGCGGCAGGTCCAGCCCATGCATCTGCACGAAGGGTATGAACTGGGAATAGGGAACCACAATGCCGAGCAGGCAAAGACCGATATACCAGTGGCGGACCTTCATGAGACCCTCAGAGCGGTGATGGGAGTCACCCCAGGCGCGTCCATGGGATGGCAAGATAGCTCTCCTTAGACCTGTATCTCCCGTACACCTTTGGGGTGTCGGGATTCAGCGCTAGGTGTTACCGTGACAGCGCACACGGCAACCGATGACCCGAACCATGTAGCCGCGCATGCGCCGCTGTTGTTTGATCCTGCTCCTCGGTTTATTCCTGACCAGCCCACTCCTGTGCCAGCAGCGGAGCCCCGCACGTGAGGCGCTGGACATCCTGCTCTTTCAGGGACGCCGGGCCGTCGAGCTCGCCCGGCTCCAGGGCCGAGACCCGTGGTTGGGGCGTCAGCCGGTCTACCAGGGGCTGTGGCTCCGCGAAAGCGGCTCGCGCGATTCCGTTGTCTTCGACCTTCTCCCGTTTGCGTCGGCCCCACGAGCCCGGGACGGTGTTGTCCTTGCCTTCGATCTCGGAACCGGGTCCAGGATGTGGTCTGGCTTTACCGACCCACAGCCGGTCCGCGGCGCTCTGCTCGGGACCGCAGCCCAGGCCCTGCTCGATCTATGGGGGTTGCTCCCTCGCACAGTCGGGGCCCCCGAGGACCTGCTCGGCCAGCAGCAGTGCCCGGGGATGCGGCTCCGGCTGGGCAGCGAAGCAGTCCACGGATTTGGCACCGACGGACGTGACACCCCGCTGGATACTCGCGCCGTAATCCTCTATGCAGACTGTCAGCGTGATCTGGGCGGATCCTGGCACCTGGCTGGTGGCCTCCGCGGATACTACTGGCGAACCCCGGGGATCACTGACCGGCAGGATGTCGAGACCGCCATTCGGGTAGGCCGGGTTCCTCCGGGCAATGGCTTGCGGTTCTTCGCTGACGCAAGCTGGACCCCGCACTACGCACGAACCATCCTCCACGTGGAGCGGCCCCTGACTCTGGGCAGCCTCCAGCTGCGGCCGCTGGTCCGCCTGGCCTGGGGCGACGGACTTCCCTTTGGGCTGGGGTTCTGGCCCGGAGGCTTCGACAAATTTCCTGGATTGAAGGAGGGTGAGGGGCGTGGTGACCGCGAAGTCATGGCCGGACTGGACATCATTCAGCCGGTGATGGGCAAGTTGTCCTTCCGCACGTTGCTAGCCGTTGGGCGCACGGCCAACGGCGGACCGGTGATTCCTCCGGGACCCTGGTTGATCGGGGCCCGTGCCGGACTCAACCTGGATACCCGGTTTGGACTCTTCCGCCTCGAATACGGCATGGCCACCCAGTCGCATCGAGCCTTCCTCATCCGACTCGGTCGGATCCTCTAGCTCGCAATGTAGGCAAAAACACCTATAGAGCAGCACAACGCGCAACCCTGCTCCCCCGATGTGAGCAGCCTCACGACCGCAATGTGGGACGGGATGCAGGAGTTCGGGTCCGCCCTTCATACGTTCTTAGTCAAGGCGTTGTCACTCGGTCTCATCAGCGTCAGGATATCCGTGGGCACCACAGAGCTGCAGCAGATTACAGTTCCCCGACGGTCTCCCGTTGGGCTTCCCGTTCAGGGCGAACATCTGCCACCGGTCCAGCGGGACCGGACCTATCTGGTCGCGCTGGCGCTCGCGGTCGCCCTCGGGGTGGCAGTACGGGCGTATCATGTGCTCTCTCAGGACTTTCCGCTGAATGATGGAGGTCTCTTCTTCGCCATGGTGCGAGATCTCCAGGCGGCGCACTACCACTTGCCCGCATTCACGTCTTACAACGGGGCGGGGATACCATACGCGTATTCTCCACTGGGCTTTTATCTGGCAGGGCTGCTGGACGATTGGACCCCGCTGACGCTGCTGCATGTGTTTCGCTGGCTGCCCTTGACGGTGACCGCCCTGATCGTTGTTGCCTTCGCTTGGCTGGCCCGGGCTCTCCTCGCATCGCGCTGGGCAGTGGTGGCTGCCGTTGTAGCGTTTGGTCTGCTTCCCCGCAGCTATATCTGGATGTTGATGGGTGGCGGGCTGACCCGTTCGCTCGGGTTTCTGTTTGCCTTGGTGACCCTGGTTCTGCTGTACGCAGTGTACACCGAGCGGCGTTGGCGCTACGTACCGCTGGTAGCCGCTAGCGCGGCACTGACGGTCGTGAGCCATCTGGGGACTGCACCCTTCGTGGCGTTTACCGGCGTGCTATTCCTGATTGCGTACGGGCGGCACCGCCAGGCCGTTCTCGCGTCGGTGGTGGCGGCAGCCGGCGCCGGGCTCCTGAGTGCTCCCTGGTGGCTAACGGTGATCCAGGCGCACGGCCTGGAACCATTTCTAGCGGCCAGCGCCACCGGGGGCTCGATTTTCCGGTCGCTGAGCCTGAGCGATACCATCAGTACCCTGGCCCAACTTGGCCTGGGAACCGGCGAGTCCGTGCTGGCGCTGATTGGAATGCTTGGCGCGTTGGGATTCTTCTATGCGCTCTCCATGGGCGACTGGCTGCTGCCGGCTTGGTGGATCGCCATTGTAACGCTGGATGCGCGGCAAGGCTCGACGTTTTCTACCGTGCCGGTCGCTCTCCTGGCCGGAGTTGCCGTCGTGCAGCTGCTCCTACCGGCCATGCGGCGGCTTCCAGTGGCCACCCTCCGCCGGAGCCCGGGGAGGGCTGCCTGGTCTCCCGCGTTTGTCCTGAGTGTCTTTGCTCTTTTTGCCGGCGCAAGCGCGTTCCTCAAGACCACGCCCGTTCCAGGAGGGATGAGCGACATGGCAAGCCTCTCTCCCCAGGAACGTGCGGCGATCGACTGGGTGGGCCGGCGCACTCCGGTCAACGCGAACATTCTGATCGTCGCGGGCACCCCCTGGGAGATCGACCGGAACTCCGAGTGGCTGCCGGTGCTCGCGCGCCGGAAGAGCGTCGCAACGGTCCAGGGTTTCGAGTACCGGCCGATCGGGGAATTCGCCCGCAAGAAGCAGCAGTACATCGATCTGCAGGGCTGCGCCGCCTGGGTCTCTCGCTGTCTCCAGGACTGGTCGCGCGTCACCGGCCTCGGATTTACCCACGTGTACATTCCCAAGAGCCCAGACCGGGACTGCTGCCGGCTGTTGCGCTACTCGCTGGAGCGTGACCCGTCATACCGCAAAATCTATGACGGCCCCGGGGCGGTCCTCTTTGCCCGGCGCTCGCGCCTGGCCAGCCGTTGAAGGGTCGAGCATGAACAGCACATCCGTATCGATCGTGATCCCCTGCTTCAATGAAGAGGGGAATCTGCGGGAGGCGCATCGCCGGGTCACCGACGCGGTTGGTCGCGCCGGCATCCAGTACGAAATCGTGTACGTCGATGATGGCAGTCGGGATCTCACTCCGGAGCTGCTGCGCCAGCTGCAAGCCGAGGACGACCACGTACGAGTGGTGTACCTCTCCCGCAACTTCGGCCATCAGTTTGCGGTGAGCGCAGGGCTGGCCCACACCAGTGGTGGCGCTGCCATCATCATGGACGCCGACCTTCAGGACCCGCCCGAGGTGATCCTGGACATGATCCGGCTCTGGGAGGAGGGCTACGATGTCGTGTACGGCGTTCGAACCGACCGGGAGGGTGAAACCCGCTTCAAGCTGCTGACGGCGCGCCTCTTTTACCGCATCATACGGTGGCTGTCAGAGACGGAGATTCCGCTGGATACCGGGGATTTCCGGTTATTGGACCGGAAGGTCGTGGACGCTATTCTCGCCATGCCGGAGCGAGATCGATTCCTGCGCGGGATGGTGAGCTGGACGGGGTTCCGTCAGATTGGTCTCCATTACCGCCGAGCTCCCCGGTTTGCCGGAGAGACCAAGTATCCGCTGAGCAAGATGGTGCGATTCGCCTTCGACGGGATTGTGTCGTTCTCGGTCAAGCCGCTCCGCTTATCGACACTCATTGGCTTCGTGTCCGCCGGACTGGCGTTGTTGGCAATCGTGTACGCCCTGGCGCTTCGGCTCTTCACCCAACGCTGGGTGACCGGCTGGACTGCCCTGATCATTGCGATCCTCTTTCTGGGCGGGGCACAGCTGATCTCACTGGGGATCATCGGTGAGTACGTCGGCCGGCTCTACGGTGAGGCCAAGCGACGGCCGCTGTATCTGGTGCGGGAGACTTTGGGCCTCGACACTCCGGTGCAGAGCTATCCCCGTTTGGAACCCGCACGAGAAAACCGGAGCCGGCCCGACCGCCGGAGTTGGCGCGAGCGCCGCAGCACTCGCGATCAACGGACCGACGGCCGCCGCTCCGCGCAACCTGCGTGAGGGGGCTGCCGCGATGGGGCAGGGTCATAGCCGGGTTCGCGATTGCTGCGCTGTTTCTGGTCCTGCTGGCCCGGAGCATCGATTGGAGTGAGGTTCGGCAGATCCTTGCGGGTGCTGCCTGGCCGCCATTGGCCCTGGCGGTGCTGGCGCTCGGCGCTGACATGGGCGCCAGGATCACCCGCTGGTGGTTGATGTTACGTGCGGCCCAGCCGGATCTTCCCTGGACCAGCTGCGCTCGACCATTTCTCGGCAGCCTCGCTCTCAACAACACGGTGCCGTTGCGGGCCGGTGATGTGGTGCGGGTGTTCGGCTTCCGACGTACCCTCCGCGCGCCCACCGCTCATGTGCTTGGCACCCTGGTCCTGGAGCGTATGCTCGACCTGCTGGTGTTGCTGGCGATTTTGTCCGTCAGTGTGCTCGGAGCGGCCGGAGCGTTCCCCCGGCCCTTCTTCGTCCTGGCGTACGTGGCCGGGGCGGCTTGCGTGGCGGCAGTGGGGGCAATCACGCTGGCGCCGCGCAGCATCACTAGCGCGGTCCAGTGGGTCGTGGCTCGCCTCTTTGCGAGACGGCGCTGGGCGCTCTCGATCCATCAAGCGGTCGACCAGCTGACTCAATCACTTGCCCTGCTTCGGTCCCCGGTCCGGGCCCTGGGGCTGCTTGGGCTGAGCATCGTGGCCTGGGTGTTGGAGGGGCTGGTCTTCGCCTGTGTTCTTTGGTCGCTCCAGATCCAGGTGCCCTGGCCAGCCGCCTGGCTTTCGCTTGCCGCAGCAACGCTGGCCACGCTCCTGCCGAGCTCTCCCGGATACGTCGGTACCTTCGACTACTTCGCCAGCTTGGGACTGACCGCCTATGGCGCTGCCCCGGCTCCGGCGGCAGCTTTCGCGGTGCTGGCGCACCTTGTCCTCTGGCTCCCGGTCACCGCCGCCGGTTTTGCCGTTCTCCTCCTCGGCCGGCATCGCTCGGTCACGTCACGAGTCGCTGCGCGCCCGGCGACCGATCGTTCTGGTGTCGTCACATGACCCTGCTGACTCAGCCCCACGTCGTGGTCATTGGGGGCGGCTTTGGCGGCCTCTCCGCGGCGTGGGAGCTCTCCCGCTGCGGCATCCGGGTCACGGTGTGCGAGGCCGATGAGGAAGTTGGAGGCCTGGCTGGCAGTTTCGAGGTCGGCGGCACGAGGCTGGAGAAGTTCTACCA
>Ga0307416_100001157_pt1 | contig 14184 bp, 15 predicted proteins | sample DK1Cmetagenome_2_FD_203821 | JGI IMG/M metagenome (GOLD analysis project Ga0307416, IMG submission 203821) | Maize rhizosphere microbial communities from greenhouse at UC Davis, California, United States - DK15-C-3 | ecosystem: Host-associated > Plants > Roots > Rhizosphere > Soil | place...
TGGAAGATCGTCTTCGGCGCCAGGCCGAGATTCAGCTTGCGCCCGCCCTTCGACGTGCGCTGGCTGGCGAGCACGCCGCCGGCGGCGCCGATCGCCTTGGCCGCCGTCGGCAGCAGCTCGGCGATCTTGCGGTACTGGCGCAGGGAGTTGGAAGCCGCCGCCTGCAGCAGCTCGGCGACGCCGAGCTGGTAGCCGCTGCCGCCGCCGCTGCCGCGCCGGCGCCGCGGCGGCGGCACTTCGCGCATCTCCGGCGTCGTGTCGTAGAGGACCTTGGCCAGCTCGACGCCGGCCTTGCCGTCGACGCCGCTGTGGTGCGCCTTGCTGTAGAACGCGACCTGGCCGTTCTCGAGTCCCTCGATGACGACCATCTCCCACAGCGGACGGCTGCGGTCGAGCAGGGTCGAGTGCAGGCGCGCGATCAGCTGTTCGAGCTGCTGCATCGTGCCCGGCCGGCGCAGGGTGACCTGGCGCACGTGGTAGTCGAGGTCGATGTCGTCGTCCTCGATCCAGACCGGATCGGCGAGCTCGAACGGCATCTGCGCGAGCTTGCGCGTCATCATCGCCGACAGATGCAGGCGCTTGGCGAGCATCGCCTTGACGTCCTCGTAGAAGTCGCCCTTGTAGCCCTTGGGCAGCTCGAACAGCATCAGGCTGCCGACGTGCATCGGCGTCTCCGGTGTCTCGAAGTGCAGGAAGGACGCGTCCATGCTGCTCAGGTGCTCGATCACTTCCTTCTCCTTGTCGTGGATACCGGATGTTGCCTCAGACCGACGAGGCATCGTCGACCGGCAAGGCCGCATCCGGCAGGCCTTGTCTGTCCTGGACGAAGCTCTAGCGCGCCGCCGGCAGCTTTCTCAGGATGACGTGCCGGCCGTCGCGCACGGCGACATAGCCGCCGGTGGTCAGGTCCTTCATGACCCGGTTGACCATCTCGCGCGACGAGCCGACGCGGTCGGCGATATCCTGCTGCGTCAGCTTCTCGCGCACGACGCGCTCGTCGCCGACCGCGTCCGACAGCTCCATCAGCAGCCGCACCATGCGGCCGTAGACGTCCTGTAGGGCGAGGCTCTTCACCTGCTCGGTGAGGCGGCGCACCATCCGCGTCAGCTTCTGTGTCAGGTGGAGCGCGAACTCGGGATGCTCGGCGAGGAAGGCAGGCAGCTGCGCCGCCTGGACGACGCAGCACGTCGTCGCCTCGAGCGTTTTGACCGACGCCGAGCGCAACGTGCCGTCGAGCGAGAGCTCGCCGACGTACTCGCCGGGACCGTGCTCCGAGAGGACGACGTCGCGCCCTTCGGGCGAGCTCGCGTAGGCGCGCAGCCGCCCGCTCAGGACGATGTAGAGCGAGCCGCCGGCGTCGCCCTCGTTGAGCAGGATCGTCTGGGCGCGAAACGACCGGCTGTTGCCGTGCGCGGCGAGCGCGGCGAGCAACGACGGGGGCAGCTGGTCCTCGTTCACGGCGTCGAAGGTCGAGGCGTGTCCGACGCCGTCGAGCCGGCAATCGGCGCGCCTTCGCTCAGCCGCCCGACCGCCCACAGCGCGGCGACCAGCGCCGCCGCGGCGCCGATCCGCTCGGGCCAGGCGAGCGCGTGCGAATGCCACAGGAAGAGCGTCGTGCCGGCGAGCAGGGCCGCGAAGAGGCAGAACGCGAGCACCTGGCGCGAGCGCGGCGCCGGCGGGTCCCAGCGCTCGAACCGCTCGACGGCGAACGCCGGCTTCGGCCAACGCGCGGCGACGTCGGCCGGGCGCCAGCCGGGGGGCTTGCACCAGACGCGCAGCTTGTCCGACCAGCGCCGGGCCCGCCAGGCGTCGCGGGCGAGGTCGGCGTAGACCTGCAAGTTCGCGCGGATCGGATTCCAGCTCCGGAGCGGGGCGCGCGTCCCGTACACGCACGGCACGGCGCGATCCTCTTCGGCGTAGCTGCCGAACAGGCGGTCCCAGACGATCAGCACGCCGCCGTAGTTGCGGTCGAGGTAGACGTCGTTGACGGCGTGGTGCACGCGGTGGTTGCTCGGCGCGCAGAACCAGCGGTCGAACCAGCCGAGGCGGCCGATCTGCTCGGTGTGGACCCAGTACTGGTAGAGCAGGTCGATCAAGGCGACGACGGCGAAGACGAGCGGCGGGAAGCCGACCAGCGCCATCGGCAGGTAGAAGATCCAGCCGGCGAGCCAGCCGCTCGACGTCTGCCGCAGCGCGGTCGACAGGTTGTAGTCCTCGCTCTGGTGGTGGACGACGTGCGCGGCCCAGAACAGGGCGACGCGGTGGCCGGCGCGGTGGTGCCAGTAGTAGAGGAAGTCGTAGGCGACGAGGCCGAGGACCCAGGTCCAGGGCGACGCCGGCGAGAGCGGCCAGAGGGCGAACCGGTCGTGCACCCAGACGTAGATGCCGAGCGTCAGCAGCGCCGTGAAGACGCCGGCGATCTGGCTCATGACGCCGAGCCCGATGCTCGACAGGGCGTCGTTCAGCCGATAGCGGTTCCGGCCACGCTTCAGGCCGATCGCGAGCTCGATGCCGATCAGCGCGAGGAAGACCGGCGTCGCCAGGACGATGATCTGCGGCCCGGTCACGGTGCCCTCGCCTCCGTCAGCCGACGCAGCCGCGCGCCTCGATCGGCCACACCGCCTCGACGATGCCCCGCTCGAGGCCGCCGCGGACGCAGACGTAGCGGTCGTGCAGGTTGACCGTCGGGTCGCAGTGCCCCGGGACCAGCCAGACCGTGTCGCCGAGCGCCGGCAGGCTTGTCGCATTTCGTCCCGGCGTGGGCCGCACGATGCCGTGCTCGTCGCCGCCGTTGGCCCAGGCGCCCTCGCGTGGCCAGAGGCGCGGCGGCCCGGAGTCGAGGGCATGCGACTTGTGGCCGGCGTCGATCACCGCGTGCGCCACGCCGCGGCTCATGACCTGGCTCTTGACGAACAGGGCGTGCTCGAAGCGTGGCGCGCCAGGTGCAGCGGAGTTGTCGGCGTAGTCGCGGTCCATGAAGAGATAGCTGCCTGCCTGCAGCTCGCCCCAGACGCCGCTCGCGACGTCGAACGCGAACGTTCCCGTGCCGGCGCCGGTGACGAGCGGGCAGGCGATGCCGAGCGCGCCGATCGTCGCCTGCGCAGCGCGCGCGAGCGACGCCGCATGGTGGGCGGCGGCCTCGCGTTCGCGGACGCCGCGCAGGTGCTGCGCCGCACCGTGGTACGCCTGCAGGCCCGCGAAGCGGAGGCCTCCTTCCGGCGGCGCGTTCGCGACCACCCGCTGCGCCAGCTCGCCCGCCGCCGCCGGCGGCACGCCGCAGCGACCATGGCCGACGTCGACCTCGACGAAGACGTCGATCGTCGCGCCGCTGCCGGCGAGCGCCGTCGCGAGCCGCTCGACGCCGACGACCGAATCGACCGCGATCGCGAGCCGGGTCCGCGCCGCGAGCGCGGCGACGCGCGCGAGCTTGGCCGGATCGACCACCTCGTTCGAGATGTAGATGTCGTCGATCCCAGCCGCCGCGAGCGCCTCGGCCTCGCTCGTCTTCTGGACGCAGACGCCGACCGCGCCGGCCGCGATCTGCAGCCGCGCGATCGTCGCGCTCTTGTGCATCTTCGCGTGCGGACGCAGGCGCACGCCGTGCTGCTTCGCGAACGCAGCCATGGTCGCGAGATTGCGTTCCATCGCGTCGAGATCGACGACGAGCGCCGGCGTGTCGATCGACTCGACCGGATCGCCTGGCTGGTTCGTCATCGTCGCGCTCATTCCGCGGCCCGCGGCACCGTCGGGCAGTCGCCTTCGCTGGCGTCGTCGAGCGGGTCGCTCTCGAGGTGCGAGGTGTCGCTCCAGCCGACGAGCGTGAAGCGCTCGCCGGTGAAGAGCAGACGGTTGATCGCGGCGTTGCCGAGCTCCCACGACCTGGGCGCGTCGAGGCCGAGCCCGGACGCCGCACGGTACAGGCAGTCGAGGACGCCACCGTGCGTGACGACCAGGATCGAGCGGCCGCGCGCTTGCTCGGCGATCGCCGTGACCGCGGCGACGGCGCGCGCGTTGAACTCGACCAGCGTCTCGCCGCCCTCGGGAGCGAACGCCGGGTCGTGGCGGCGCCAGCGCGCCGCGTCGTCCGGCCAGCGCGCGTCGATCTCGGCGTAGGTATAGCCCTGGAAGATGCCGAAGCTGCGCTCGCGCAAGCCGCGATCGGTCGCGACCGCGAGGCCGACCACGCGGGCGGCCGCCGACGCGGTGTCGTAGGCGCGCGCCAGGTCGCTCGAGACGATCGCCTCGATGCCCTCGTCGGCGAGCGCCGCCGCCGCGCGCGACGCCTGGCGCCGACCGCGTTCGCTGAGCGCGGTGTCGAGCTGGCCCTGCATGCGCATCTCCGCGTTCCAGACCGTTTCACCGTGGCGGACGGCGACGATGCGAGTCACCTGGTCGTCGGCCGCGCCCCCCGGGATGCCCATCAGAGCAGCCGGCGGTTCAGCGTGTAGGTCCCGGAGTGCAAGGCTTCGCCGAGAACGTGGCCGTCGATCGCCTGGCGCAGCTGGGCGCCGCCGAAGCGCCCTTCGATCGGCGCGCGCGCGACCGAGAGCGCGTACAGCGTGAACACGTAGTGGTGGACGAGCGAGTCGTTCCACGGCGGATACGGGCCGTCGTAGCCGAAGTAGTCGCCGGCGAGCTCGGCGTTGCCGGCGAACCAGCCGGTGAAGTCGTTGATGCCCTGGCGGGCGCCCTCGAAGCCCGGCACCGCGACGGCCGGACCGGCCTTGCCGCGCGGCGTGAAGCCCCTGCTGAAGGCGCCCTCGCCGATCGCGCTCGTCGCCGCCGGGATGTCGGCGAGGAGCCAGTGGAAGAAGTCGAGGCGCGGCAGATCGGCGGGGATCTCGCGACCGACCTGGTTGACGTCGTCGCCGCGGCTCGGCACGTCGAAGTCGTGGCAGATCAGGACCAGCGACTTCGTTCCGGCGGGCAGCTCGCTCCAGCCGAGGTGCGGGTTGAGGTTGTCGGAGAAGCTCGTCCCCGATGCGCCCTCGAGGCGGCCGCACGCGTATTTCGGCGGGATGCGTTCGCCGTTCGGCCAGCTGTCGCTCCAGAGTTTCATGGTCTTCCTTGCTGCAACGAGGATCGCGGCGGCCGCGCCGCGCTCCTCAGACTCCCCAGACGATGTCGGCGCGCTCGGCCAGGGACCGCCGCATCATCTCGAGCATCGGCCAGGCGCGCTGCTGCAGGCCGACGGCTTCGGCGGCGCGGTCGTCGTCGTCGTCGGCACGCTTGCCGTCGCGCCGCGCCAGCTCGGCGGCGGCGATCGCCTCCTCGAGCGCCCGGATGGCCTGCGGCAGCGCCGCCGCTTCGATGATCCCCTGCGACGCCGGCTCGCGGCCGACGATGCGCAGGATCTGATCGCCGACGGGCGCCATCATGAGGAGGTCGGCGTCGGCCTTCGACTTGAATCGGTACATCGGAACGAAGATTCTCAGCGTTGCGGGTACATGTAGCCGCGATTGAACGGATACGCCGATTGTGCGCCGCGCATCGGTCCCGATTCGACGTCGCCGTTGCGTCGCGCGCTGAGCATCTGGTAGAGCGACAGCCAGGCGCGCTCGAAGCACATCGCGCTGCCGGCGAGATACAGGCGATAGGCGCGCAGGACGGTGTCGGTCGTGAGCCCTCGCGCGGCGCCGAGCTGCGCCTCGAGCGCGTCGCTCCACGCCCAGAGCGTCTTCGCGTAGTGCGGCCGCAGGCTCTCGACGTCGACCGGCTCGAGGCCGGCGTCGGCGGTCTTCTCGAGGACGCGCGAGACGTGCTCGAGCTCGCCGCCCGGAAAGATGTACTTCTCGATGAAGTCGCCGAGGCCCGAGCCGAGCTGGTGGTTGCGCGTGCCGCCGGCCGTGATGCCGTGGTTGAGGAGCAGTCCGCCCGGCTTCAGGAGGCGGCGGATCTTCGCGAAGTACTCGGGCAGGCGGGCCCGGCCGACGTGCTCGAACATGCCGATCGACGCGATCTTGTCGTAGGGCTCGCTCTCGTCGAGCTGGCGGTAGTCGAGCAGCTCCATGCGGACGCGCCCGCCGAGGCCGCGCTCGGCGATCAGCTTGTTGACGTGCGCGTGCTGGTTCTTGCTGAGGGTGATGCCCTGCGCGCGAACGCCGTAGTGCTCGGCCGCGAACAGCAGGAGACCGCCCCAGCCGGCGCCGATGTCGAGGAAGCGATCGCCTTCCTTCAGCATGAGCTTGCTGCAGATGTGCTCGAGCTTGGCGTCCTGCGCCTGCGCGATCGACATCGAATGGTCGCGGAAGTAGGCGCACGAATAGACCCGCTTGGGGTCGAGCCAGAGGGCGTAGAAGTCGTCCGAGACGTCGTAGTGGAACTGGATCTGCTCGGCGTCGGCGTCGGGGCGATGGCGCAGGCGCGAGCGCGCCATCCATGCCGCGTGGCGCACCCAGGCCAGCGGCGCCGGCGCCCGGCCACCCGGCTCGGTCGGGTCGCCGGGCATCAGCTCGGCCGCGGCAGCCATCAGCTCGCGCATGCCGCCATCGAGGTCGACTCGACCCTCGACGTAGTCCTCGCCAACCTTGCCGACCTCGCCGGTGATCAGGTGGGCGAGCGGCGACAGGTCGTTCAGGCGCAGCGTCACCGCGGCGTCCTTGCGACCGATGCGCCTGCCGCCAGGCAGGACGACGGCGATGGGAAGACTCAGGGAACCGAGGCGCTGCTCGAGGGCGCCGGCGATCGCGGACATGGCGGACGTTCCGAGTTGTCGTGAACGCCCCACTGTAGCGAGGTCGCGTGACCCTGGCTGCCCCCGGGATGAAAGCGGCGCCGGCAGCCGCCGGCGCCGCAAGGATCAGGATGCGGCGGCCGTCGACGCCAGGCGGTACGAGAAGACGCGCCCGAGCGGGCGGCCGCGGCTCAGCTGCGGCAATGTCGCCCGCTCGAGCAGCGCGCCCGACCGCAGCCTGAGGGTGTCGGTCGCGCGCAGCATCGGATCGGCCTCGATCTCGGCCAGACGCCGCGTGTACGCCGCCGGGCTCTCGACCCGCTGGCGCATCCAGTCGAGCACCTCGTCGTCGGCGCGCAGCAGCAGCATCTCCTCGGGCAGGTCCCAGAGGGCCGAGAAGCGGCGGTTGAAGTTGCGGATGTGTCCCGCGAGGTCGACGACGAGGACGCCGTCGGCGACCGATTCGAGCGTCGCCGCGAGCTCGGCGCTGCTCGCCGCGGCCTTCGCCTCGACGCGCATCTGCTCGCTGCGGTCGAGCAGCGCGACGACGTAGAGCGCGTTGCCGGGCGCGGGCTCGACCCGGCTGACGCGGCGAACGACCGGCACTGTCTCGCCGCAAGCGCGGACGACGAACGAATCGGAGAACAGGCTGGCGCAGCCGCCCTTGTCGGAGACGCGCTGCCAGAACGACTCGTCCTCGGGCGTCGGCGCCGTCGCCAGCATGTCGCGGCCGACCAGCTCGGCCGGCGGCACTCCGAGCAGTCGCCCGGCGGCGGCGTTGGCGGCGACGATGCGCAGGCCTTCGGGCTCGACCAGGCAGATCGCCTCGAGCATGGCCTCGATCAGCGCCGGCCAGGTGCGGCGCGTCGCCTCGGCGACGCTGAAAGGATCGACCGGCAGCGGATTGTTCATTCGTCTTCGTCGGCAGCCGCGGACGGCTCGAAGAAATAGGTCACCCGCGTGCTCGGCTGCAACCAGTCGAGCGCTGTCGGCGGCATCTGCTGGGCGCGGACGCTGCGCCGGATGCCGAGCCCGACGGCGCTCTCGAGGTCGAGCACGAGCGCGTCGTCGCGCGGCACCGCCGGATCGTGGACGACGACGCTCGGCTTCAGCGGACGGGTCGAGTTGACGGCGACGACGATCGCGTAGCGGTCGTCGGTGAGCTGCACCATCGAGCCGGGCGGGTAGACGCCCATCATCTTGATGAAGGCGCCGAGGATCGAGGTGTCGTACTTGCTGCGCCCTTGCGCGAACAGCAGCGAGAGCGACTCGTGCGGCGTCATCGCCCGCGCCAGCAGGTGCGGGTTGCAGAGGTTGTCGTAGCGGTTGACGAGGGCGACGATGCGCGCCGCCATCGTCATCCGGTCGCTGTTGAGCTTTTCCGGGAAGCCGCTGCCGTCGGCGTGCTCGTGGTGCTGCGCGATGACCGCGGTCGCGCCCGCCGACAGAGCCATCCGCCTGGCCTGGACCAGCCCGGTCTCGACGTGCTCCTGGTAGACGCGCAGCTCGTTGGGCGAGAAGTTGTCGTCGCGATGGCGCAGCCGCGGCGGCAGCTCCTCCTTGCCGACGTCGTGCAGCATCGCGCCGACGCCGAGGTCCTGCATCTCCTCGTCGACGAAGCCGAAGCAGCGGCCCATCAGGAGCGAGATGACGGCGACGTTCATCGCGTGCATCGACGCCTTGTCGCCGGCGCCCTCGACGAGCATGCGGATGCAGAGGTCCTGCTCGCCGACCATCTTGGCGGTGATCGCGCGCGCCAGCGTCTCGGCCTGGGCACGCGCCTCCTGCGGCTTGCTGTGGACCAGCTCGAGCGTCTGCTTGCAGGTCCGCGCCGCCTCGACGTACTGGCGCGTGCAGCGCTGCTCGGCGGCACGCTGCTTGGCGAGCTTCCTCTGCCGCTCGGCCTGCGCGCGCTGGCGCGCGTGGGTCGCGGCGTCGACGACGTTGTCCTCGGGCGGCAAGGCGTACGGCACGGTGTCGACGGCGTCGACGTCGCCGAGGCCGGAGTCGTTGGCGGCATCGCCGGCACGCGCAGGCAGCGGACCGGGCAAGGTCGTCGCCGGCGCCGCGTTGGCGCCGACCGGGTCGCTCTGCTGCGGGCTCCAGCGCACCGTGCGCAGGCCGAGCGAGCGGATCGTCGCCAGCTGCGCCGCGGTCGCGATGCGAAAGCTGCTGAGCGGAAACGGGTGCGACATCCAACCGATGTCCAGATGGACGAACATGCCGACCCGAAGGTCGCGGACGTCGATCTGATCGGTGGGCGGATGGGCGGTCTTCATGGCCGTGCCGGGACACGCGTGGCACACGGGGATAGCGAGTTATCGGCGGGCCGCCGACGAGCTTGACGCCCGCCGTCCGTGCCGGATCGCACGGATCGCCGCTCAGTGCCCGTACAGGCGTTGACAGCGTTCGCAGAAGAAGCTGCGTCGGTCGGTGGTGCCGAGGTGCGCCTTGGCGAACGGAATGGCGCAGCGCGGGCAGATCCGTTTGGTGTGCGCCAGCCAGTGCTTGCGCAGCACGAAGGCCTTCTTCCAGGCCAGGAAATCGAAGCTGTAGCGGCGCGCCTCGTCGACCAGCTGGGCGAGCTTCTTCGCCGGCAAGGCGCCGATGTGCGAGAGCGGGTGGACGCGGATGCGGAACAGGACCTCGTTCTTGATGATGTTGCCGACGCCGGCGAAGACGTTCTGGTCGAGCAGCGCGTCGCAGGCCAGCGTCTCGGGCAGCGCGCGGAGCTTGCGGCGCGCGGCGGCCGCGTCCCAGCGGTCCGACATCACGTCGGCGCTCCAGTCGTAGACCTCGTCGAGCGGTTCTTCGACGAAGCGCACCGAGCAGCTGTAGACGTTGAGCTCTCCGCCGCGCGCGAAGCGCAAGCCGAGGCGCGGCACGATGCCCTCCTTCCGCTCGTCGATCCGGTAGCTGCCGAACATCAGGAAGTGGATGCGCAGCGAGAACGCGCGCATCTCGACCAGGAAGTGCTTGCCCCAGCTGCGCAGGGCGACGATGCGCTCGCCGACGAGGCGCTCCTTGTCGATCCGCGTGTTGCCCTCGACCGCGACGACGCGGCGCCCGACCAGGCCCTGCGCCTCTTCGCGGAGGATGACGATCGAAGGACCTTCGGGCACTGCGCCGCGACCGGGAGCGTGCGCGCCGTCTGCTAGAGCACTTCGAAGAAGCGCATCTCGACGGTGCTCGGGCGGCGCAGCCCGACGCCGACGAAGACGCGCTCGGCGATCCAGCGCAATGCCGGCGCGCTCGCCTCGAAGCGCGGCACGCAGCGGAAGTAGACCTCGGCCGGATCGACCGGCTCGCCGCGGACGAGGCGTGCCATCACCGCTGCCGGCGCCGTGCGGACCGCGTCGTTGTGGACGTAGATGCGGTCGCCGGCGTCGGTCTCGAGGACGTAGCGCGCCTCGAGGCGCGCCATCGTCTCGCTCGTCACGAGCTGGAAGTCGGCGCCGCCGGGCAGCACCCGCGCAACGAAGTCGCGACCGCGGCAGCGACCGCCGACGATCGGGATCAGGCGGCGCAGGCCGCCGGCGACCTGCCCGACCTCGACCGGCACGCCGACCTCGACCTCGAGGTCGGCGAAGCGGACGAGCGCCGGCGGCGCGAGCGGATCGGCGCTGCCGGCGTGCGCTGCTGCCGAGGAATCGTCCTGGCCCATGGGGTGAGCGTACCGCGATCGTCGGCCGCGAACGCGTGGCAGGTCACAGCGCGGCCAGGAAGACCCGCCGAATCTCCGAGGCGCCGACGAGGCTCGGCTCGATCGTTCGCGTGAACCAGGACGGCTCGCCCTTCAGGAAGTGCAGGTGGATGTCGGCGAGGCTGCCGTGGCGCGCCGCGAGGCTCGCGACGATCTCGTTGACCCTGGCGTGGTTGGCGCGCGCGATGCGCGCCGGCACGCCGAGGAAGTTGCGCGCGTCGTCGCCGAAGGTCGGGTCGTAGACCGTGGCGAGGACGACCGGTCGCACCGGCAGCGCTCGCAGGAAGCGATCGAGCGTCGCCTCGAACGCGCGCATGCCCGCGCCGGTGTCGGCGGCGAGGCCGCGCAGCAGGTCGTTGCCGCCGGCGCTGACGATCGCGATCGAGCCGTCGACCGGACGCAACCCGCGCGCCTGCGACGTCAGGTCGGCGGCGACGGCGCCGTCGCGCGCGCGGTGCTCGAGCGAGGCGGGCCCGCGCGAGCGCAGGTCCTTGCCGCGGAACTCGGGAAACAGCGTGTCGTCGTTCTGCACCAGCAGGCGGCCGGGATCGAGGCCGCGTTCGTTGTAGTGGCTGCAGTCGAGCACCGAGTCGCCGAAGGTGCAGAGCCTCACGCCGGCGCGCCGGCTGGACCACGGCGCCGCGCGGGCTCCGCTCGCAGCGAGCGAACAGGCGCCCGCCGCCCAGACGAGCCAGCGCCGCCGCGCACGCGACCCGACGTGCTCCGCCATCGCCGACGCCGCGCTCGCTGCACGCGCCCGATCAGGTGCCACCGCTCGCGTTGTCGCCTGCGCCGTCGCGGCCGGGGTTCGCGTGCGCGTTGCGGTCGGCGTGGCGCGCGTTCTCGCCCGGATCGGCGGGCGGCTGCTCGGTGCCTTCGGTCTCGGCGGAACGCGCCATCTCGTCGCTCTCTTCCTGCGCGGCGACTGCGTCGCGCCGCTCCTTGATCGGCTTGCCGGGTCCGGACGGTTTGTCTGCATGTCGCATGTCGAGCTCCTGTGGCGTGCCATCGCTCGTCGACGGGCGGCAAGCGCCGTGCCGTGCGCGCTCGGCGCAACCGATCTGCGCCGCCGCGGCACGGCCCTACACTCGCCGAGACCCAGCGCAGAGTCCCGCCATGTCCTACGAGTACGGCTCCGAATCGAAGCTGCTCGAGCTGCCGAATCCCTACCAGCTGCAGAACCGGCTGCTCTGGCTGTGTGCCGGCCTGCTCGTCGTCGCCGGCGTCGTCAGCCTGCTCTGGGCGCGCAGCGCGATGGAGGCGAGCGCGCTGCGCCTGGCAGGTGCACCGCTCGTCGCCGGCGTCCTGCTGCTGGCCGCCGGCCTCGTCGCGGCGGCGACCGCGGCCAGGCGGCTGCGCTTCTTCTTCGGCCGCGGCCGGCCGGCGTCGCTCGCGCCCGAGATCGCGCCCGGCGCCAGCGGCGGCTCGCCGGCCGCGGACGCGATCAAGGAGATCCTCCGCCAGGGCGGCCTCACCTATCCCGAGCCGCAGGGCGCAGTCGAAGGCCTGCTCTACCACTGGGCGCCGACGCTGATCACGGCGCCGCGGGAAGTCCAGCTGCTCGCGCGTCGCTACATGTTCAACCTCGCGGCGATCGCCGCGACGCTCGCGAGCTTCGCGTTCTCGTGGTTCGTCTTCGGCGACGCGGTGACGCGGCCGTGGATCGGCATCCTCTACTTCGTGTTCGGCCTCGTCTTCCTGCTCCGCCCCGTGCTGGCGCAGAACAAGGCGCGCGTGACGACCGCATCGCTCGTCGCGCTCGTCGCCGCCGCGATCCTCGGCCCGGTGGCGATCGGCCTGGTCGCGCCGAACCTGCCGCCGCTCGGCGCGTTCTCGCTCGACAGCCAGACCTTCGTCATGCTCGGCACCGCGCTCGTCGCTTGTGCCCTGGCGATGGCGGCGATCCTGGCGCAGGTCGACGCCGCGCCGCAGACGCGTGCCAGCGTCGAGCAGGAGCGCTTGTCGATGAACGCGCCGCCGTCGTCGCTGATGGCCGAGCTCGATCGCCTGATGCAGTCGAGCTGGACCGAGCGCATCCCGAACCGCCGCTATGCGCGCATCGAGCCGGTGACGACGGCGGCGACCCCGGCGGGCAATTTCGCCGGCGAGCTGTTCGAGGAGACGCAGCCGCTGCCGATCTCGGGCACCAAGGCGCCGACGGTGAGCGCTGCGCTCGCCAGCCCGCGCCACCGCGCGCTGCTCCTGCTCGACCTCTACGCGACGGTGCTCGTCCTCGCCTCGATCGGCATGACGCTCCTCTTCGTGCGCAACTTCGACGTCGCCGCGCCTTGGCAGCAGAACCGCTTCTCGCTGGTCGGCACGGCGGCGATCCTCGCCCTCGTCGCGACCTTCTGCTTCCAGGCCTCGGCACGGCTCTGGGGCCGCTTCAACTTCGAGTCGATCGTGACCTGGGTCGAGATGGTCGGCAGCTGGCAGACCTCGCGCATCGGCACCGGCAACAACTTCAGCAGCCGGATGAACACCGAGAACAACGTCGTCCGCACCGAAGCGATGACGCTGCGCGTCTGGCGCGCGCGCATCGAGTCGGTCGTCTTCGGCAAGGACGACGCACGCCAGGTGACGGCGATGTTCTCCACCGAGCAGGAGGCGAAGGCGCTCGCCGCCGAGCTGATCCGCTTCGCCCGCAGCCAGAGCGTTCTCGTCGCGCCGTTCAGCGGCGAGGACGAGCAGCGCATCGCCGCGCTGAATGCCGGCGAGCGCGCGATGGCGGGCGGCGCGACGGCCGACGCGCCGGCGGCGCAGCTGCACCGCGACCTGCAGACGGCGGCGGCGCACGCCGCGGTCGGCTTCACGTCGGCGGTCGGCGGCGCAGCGTCGGCAGCGCGCAAGCGCCTCTGCCCGGCGTGCGGCACCGAAGCGCCGCCGGGCGCGAAGTTCTGCGCCAACTGCGCCGCGGCGCTGCCGCAGCCGGCCTGAGCTGCGCTGCCGCCCGCGCGCCGCGCAGCGCGCGAGCGGCATGGCTCTTGCAACGATCCGCCGGTCCGACATCGGCGCGCCGCGCCGACGCGCCGCGCGAAGGAGGCGCACTTCCCCGAATGGGCTCGTTGCCCGACCGACCTCTGCCGAGCGTCCTGCGCGTCCTCCTGGTCGACGACGGCGCGCACCGCGTCCACCTGATCCGCGACGAGCTGGCGCGCCAGGGGCACGAGGTCGTCGCGGTGATCGATTCGGCGCCGCTGCTCCACGACTGCGTGCAGCGGCTCGCGCCCGACGTCGTCATCGTCGACAGCGAGTCGCCGACGCGCGACACGCTCGAGAACCTCGGCGTCCTGTCGGCCGTGAACCCCCGCCCGGTCGTCGTCTTTGCCGAGGATGCGGCGGCGGCGACGATCCAGCACGCGCTGCGCGCCGGCGTCAGCGCCTACGTGGTCGCCGGCCTGCAGCCGGCGCGCCTCGAGCCGGTGCTGCAGGTCGCGATCGCGCGCTTCGAGAACGACGCGGCGCTGCGGGCGCAACTCGCCAAGAGCGAGCAGCAGCTCGCCGGCCGCAAGATCGTCGAGCGCGCCAAGGGCATCCTGATGGCCGAGGGCGGGCTCGACGAGGAGGCCGCGTACGCGCGGCTGCGCCGGCTCGCGATGGACCGCGGCAAGCGGCTGGCCGAGGTCGCGCAGAGCGTCGTCGACGCCAAGGAGCTGCTGCAGCCGCGCGGCTGAAGGCCCGCGCGGCGGGGCACAGCGTCAACTCGGCGGACGCGCCTTCATGTACGCCTCGGCGCGCTTGCCGATCTCTTCGGGCGAGAGATCTTCCTTGTGCGTGGAAATGGTCCAGGTGTGGCCGAACGGATCCT
>Ga0307416_100001159_pt1 | contig 14164 bp, 9 predicted proteins | sample DK1Cmetagenome_2_FD_203821 | JGI IMG/M metagenome (GOLD analysis project Ga0307416, IMG submission 203821) | Maize rhizosphere microbial communities from greenhouse at UC Davis, California, United States - DK15-C-3 | ecosystem: Host-associated > Plants > Roots > Rhizosphere > Soil | place: USA...
GCACCATGCCCGTAAAGCCCAGAAGACCACCCTGTCGCTTGACCGCGCAGGGCCGCCCTGTTGGCTCTGAGGATGCTGTCGTAAGAATCTTTCTACAACTTCTTCAAGGCCAGTCTGCGGGCGACCGCTGAAGGCAGCCGCCCTCGGCCGGCAGCGAGCCGCCTGAATTCATGCAGTCCGGCAGTACAGAAGCCCCAGAGCGGGCTCTGTGAGCATTTCCCCCCACAAACCTCAAATACGTATTGCCCGTTCCGTACCAACGGCGCAGGCTACCCGAGTCAGGACTCGGCGAGACAACGCTGCACACGGAAGGGGGGCATTTCTTCCAAGACGGCGCCACCGAAGGCCCTGAGGACAGGAGGCGCGATGCCGACGCCAACCTCATCTTCCAGGTCGGCCCCACCAAGTCCTGATCGGAACAGCGCCCGACCTCTGCTCGGTCCTCGTCTAATCGCGTGTCGCCTAAGGGCGAGCCTCGACTCGCCCCGGACTAGACCACGCGTCAGCGGCTGGAAGCACAAGCGACCTGCCTGCACAGCCTTGCGAGATAACACCGGAACAGCAGGAGGAGCGATGAAACGCCATCGCACGCGCGTCCTCGCGGCCACCGCCGCAATCGCGACCGTCAGCGCACTCGTCCTCGTCGCTGCGCTGATCGTCGTCCCAGCCTTGGCCACGCCCCAGACGGGGCTGACGGCCGAGCAGGTGGCCTTGGGCACTTTGGCAAGATCAACGTGAAGACCCACAACTTCCCCCCGCACAAGGTCAAGCTCAAGACCAAGGGGGACTCTGACGTCTATGTCATCCGGAACACCTTCGACCCGGGCGGTTCCTCCGGTTGGCATACGCATCCAGGTCCCAGCCTGATCACGGTGACCAAGGGCGAGATCACCGCCTATGAGGGCGACGACCCCAAGTGCAGGCCGACGGTCTACCGGGCGGGCGAGGGGTTCGTCGATCCTGGCGACGGGCACGTGCATGTGCTGCGCAACGAGACCACTGAGCCCGCGGAGACGGTGGCTGTCCAGATCCTTCCCGAAGGTGCGGCGAGAAGGACCGACGCCCCCGCCCCGGGCAACTGCCCATTCTGAATCCGCTGCCCGCAAGGCATACCACCAACCACAGGCCATGACACCACAAGACGCGGCGCTCGGGTGAACCGTCGTTTCATAGCTAGGGATGTTGTCTGAGTCTGGACCACGAATCTAAGGAGGCTGCCCGATGGAGAACTACGAGGTGTCGCGGCGCACGCTGTTGAAGGGCGGGGGCGCGGCCTTGGCAGGGATGACGGTGTTGCGGGTGGCGGGGCCGGCGCAGGCCTTCCCAGGTCACCCGGACGAGGTCCTGATCCCCTGGGACGATCCGCCGGCGCCCGTCCCGGAGCCGGCCCAGGGACTGATCCCCAAGCAACTGGACTGGGAGCAGCTGGACTCCTGGCTAACCCCCAACGACGAATTCTTCATCGTCCAGCACTACGGCCAACCTGTGCTCAACGAGCAGGACTGGCGCCTGGACATCGGCGGCCTGGTCGCCCACCAGCGAACCCTGACCCTGGCCGACCTGAGGGCGCGGGCCCGCCGTGAGGTGGTCTTCACCATGGAGTGCTCGGGCAACCATGGACTGCCGTTCTTCATCGGCGGCATCGGGAATGCCCGCTGGGCGGGCACGTCGCTGGCTCCGCTCTTGAGGCAGGCCGGCGTCCTGGAGCAGGGCACCGAAGTGATCTTCTGGGGGGCTGATTCGGGTCAGGTGACGATCCGGGACAACTCCGGGATCACCGGTCCCGGCCAGACGGGGACGGTCGAGCCCGATCCCGGCGGCGGGCTCGATTTGACCATCACCGAGCAGTTCGCCCGCAGCATGTCGCTGGAGGAGGCGCTGAGTCCCGACAACCTGCTCTGCTATGAGATGAACGGGGAGCCCTTGCCTCCTGAGCACGGGTTTCCGGTGCGCCTGATCGCCCCGGGCTGGTACGGCGTCGCCAACGTCAAATGGCTGACCCGCATCGAGGTGCGAAGCCAGCGCTATGCGGGTCGCTTCATGGCCCGAGACTACGTCACCATCCGCGAGGAGGAGCGCGACGGCGAGACGGTCTGGACCTTCGCCACCGTGAGCCACGACCGGCTCAAGTCAGCCCCGGCCAAGGTCACGCGTCGGGGTGACCAGTACGCCGTCATGGGTGCCGCCTGGGGGGCGCCGATCAGACGGGTGGAGGTCCGAATCGACGACGGGCCTTGGATGAAGGCCAGGCTCAAGCGCCACCAGCCACCGAAGCGGCGATCGGCCGAGTTCGCCTGGACGTTCTGGAAGCTGAACTGGGGCACCCCGGCCTCGGGCCCGCACACCGTGACCTCAAGGGCGTTCGACGTCGACGGCCACCAGCAGCCGGCACCAGATGATCCCTTCCTGGCCAGCAAGCGAACCTACTGGGAAAGCAACGGGCAGATCACCCGTCGAGTGACCATTCCCTGATCCGCTGGAAAGGGACCGTGCTGCTGCGCCCGGTCGGGATTCACGCTGCTCGCTGCGGTACTAAGGATCAAGGCAGGCGACGAAGGCATCCGCCGGGAGGCGGCTACCACGGGATAACCGCCTCCTCGGCGGCCTCGACCTAGCGCTCCCGCCAGGCCAGTCCGGCTCCTGGTACATCCGAGGCACCTGTTCGCCGGCGCCAGGCGCTGGCGGGTGACCGCGATGACCCAGCGGTTGGCGGCCGCCTTCTGTTCCAGGGCCCACGTCGGGAGCTGGTCCAGGCCGGCGCGCATCTCCGCCCAGGTCATGACCGTATAGGAAGGCCAGCATTGGTTGATACTAGACGAGGCGATACATCTCATCTAGTATCATCTCATGCCCGTGCCAGCAACCTCCAAGCAGCAGGTCCTCGTGACCCTCACCGCAGCCACGCCCACCCACAAAGGGTCGAGATTCGGGGAAGGCCAGGACCAGGACAGGCTGGCCGGTCTGTCGATGGACGAGCTGGCCACCCGAGCCGGCGTCTCCCGCGCCACCCTGTACCGGCTGTTCGGCAACCAACAACACCTGCTCCAAGAGCTCGGCCTCCAGCCGCCGCCGACCATTCGCAGCCGCCTCCTCGACACCGCCCTAGAGCTGGTCGGCCGCCACGGCCTGGCCGAGCTGTCCATGGACGAGCTCGCCGCTCGGGCGGGGGTTTCCCGGGCCACCCTGTACCGCCTGGTTCCCGGCAAAGAGGCGCTGTTCGCCGAGCTGGTCCAACGCTTCTCGCCCTTCGAGCCAGTCGCGGCCGTGTTGGAGACCGCAGGGGACCGGCCCCCGGCCGAGGTCATCCCCACCATCGCCCAAGCAATGGCCGCCGCCATGGACGGCCACATCGGCCTGCTGCTACAGCTGCTGTTCGAGGCCTCCCGCAGCGATCCCGACCACCCCGGCGGCGCCGACGCCAACCAGGATGCGGCCCAGGCGATGCGCACCCTGCCGCTGGTCGCCGGCTACCTGGACCAGCAGATGGCCGCCGGCCGCCTCCGCCGGATGGACCCGATCCTGGCCATGCAGGCCCTGGCCGGCCCGATCGTCATGCACCTGCTCATGCAGGCCTCGGCCCAATCGCAGTCCGGCGCCGGCCATGGGGTGACCCTTCCCCTGGAAGGGGTCGTGGACGAGCTGGTCGGGATGTGGCTGCGGGCCATGACCCCCAGCGACGGCCACAACCAGCAGCCCACGTCGACCCCACGGGAGCAAGCATGATGGCCGACCAGCCCCAGACGCCGCCCCGCGAGGTCGAGCCGGCGACCCTCCCTCCGGTCCTCAGCCTCACCGAGACCGCCCACCTTGACCCCACCCAGGCGCGGGCCCTGCTCGGCACCAAGGCCGCCAGCCTGGCCCGCCTGACCGGGGCGGGCTTCCCTGGGCCCCCTGGTGTGGTGGTGACCGCGGCCGCCGCCGCCAACTGGGACCAGGCGTTGGCGCGGCTGCACGCCGTGGCCGCCGAGCTCGGCGGCGGGCGGGGCCAGCGGTTCGCGGTCCGCTCCTCCGCCACCGCCGAGGACCTTGCCGACGCCTCCTATGCCGGCCAGTACGAGACCGTCCTGAACGTCGGCCTGGACGAACTACCCGACGCCGTGCGGCAGGTGGTGGACTCGGCCGCCTCGGCGCGGGTGGCCGCCTACCGCCAGGCCCACCCCCAACCAGCCCCAGCCGACCCGTCTGGGTCCGAGGCCGGGATGGCGGTCCTGGTCCAGGTCATGGTCCCAGCCGACGCGGCCGGGGTCGCCTTCACCGCCAACCCGCTGACCGGCGCCCGCGACGAGGTCGTCATCACCGCCGTGCCCGGCCTGGGTGAGCGGCTGGTCGCCGGCCAGGCCACCGGCGACCAGTGGATCGTCCGCCACGCCCAGGCCAGGCGCACACGGGCCACCGAGCAGGCCATCACCGCCGACCAGGCCCGCCAGATCGCCACCCTGGCCCGCCGCGTCCAGGCCCACCTGGGCAGCCCCCAGGACCTGGAATGGGCCATCACCACCGACACCAGCGGCACGGAGGGCGGGTTGTGGCTGCTGCAGGCCCGGCCAATGACCGCCCTGCCCCACCCGGTGGACTGGACTCCGCCGGCCCCTGGCTACTGGATGCGCAACCTGCGCCTGGGCGAGTGGCTGCCCGAGCCCATGACCCCGCTGTTTGCCGACTGGCTGCTGGAACGACTGGACTACGGCGAGCAGCTGGCCACCCGCGCCCACGTCGGCACGACACTCCCGTTTCCCTCCGCGGCGATCAACGGCTGGTACTACCTGGCCACCCCAGCACTGTCGCCCGGCGCCATCGCGACCACGCTCCTGCAGGGCCGCGGCCGGCTGCTGCGGTTCATGCGTCATGGGGTGCTTGGCCCCGGCCGCGACCCGGTCGCCGCCGACCGGCGGCTGCTGGCCGGCCTGGCCGAGCAGTGGCACACCGAGCTGCTCCCCCGCTACCAGCAGCTCGTCTGTGAGGGCGACCAGCGGCTCCAGACCGCCTCGTCCGAGCAGCTGGTGGGTATCGTCGACCGGGTCGGCGCGGCCGCCGGCGAGCAGCTGTGGTCGCTGGCGGTGGTGGGCGGCGCGGCCTGGAAGATGGAAGGCGCCCTGGCCCGCTTCTACCGCCAGCACCTGGCCCCCAGGGTCAACGCTAGTGTCCAGGGGCTGCTGGTCGGGCTGCCCGGCAGCCAACCCGACCTGGCTGCCCACGCGGTCCAGAGCCTCGACTGGGCCCACCCCACCGCCGGCGAACTCGACTGGCCACCACCCCAGCCATCCGACCGCCACCGCGAGCTGGCTGCGCGGCGGGAGGCCCTCACCACGCGGTGCCTGGCCGTGCTTGGCGACCAGCCACAGCTGCAGGCGCGGTTCCAGGCACTGCTCGAGGTCGCCCAGCGCTACGCGGTCATCCGGGAGCAACAAGCCCGCCAACTGACCCTCGGCTGGCCACTGCTGCGCCGCTGCGCGCTACGCCTGGGCGAGACCCTGCGCGCGGACGGCGTGATCGACCAGGCCGAGGACGTGTTCTACCTGACCCGCGCCCAACTCGACACCCGCACGCCCCTTCAGGATGTGGTTGGCCGGCGGCGGGCCATCTGGGAGCGGCAGCGGCGCCTCCTCGCCCCCTTGACCATCGGCCGGCCACCCCGGCTGCTCGCCAAGGAACTCCTCGGCGCCGTGGAGGCCGTGCGCACCACCGGCCCAACGCCAAAGGACGCCATCGTCGGGCAGCCAGCCAGCCCCGGCCGGGCCACCGGCCCGGTCCGCATCATCCACGGACCCGGCGACTTCGACCGCTTCCAGCTCGGCGAGGTCCTGGTCGCCCGGGCCACCGCCCCGGCCTGGACGCCGCTGTTCGCCCGCGCGGTCGCGGTGGTCACCGACGGCGGCACCCTGGCCGCCCACGCCTCCCTGGTCGCCCGCGAGTACGGCATCCCCGCCGTGGTCGCCACCGGCGACGCCACCACCCGCCTGCGCGACGGCCAGCGGGTCACAGTGGACGGCGGCGCCGGCACCGTCCAGCCATACAGCTGACTGGCCGTCAGGAGTGCAGATTTGGTCATGGCTCGAAAGCCTAAGTTGCAGCAGGCGTCGGCCAGCACCGACCTCGCACACCTGCAGCTCCGCGGCCCCACGACCTGCGGCACACCTTCTCGACCTGGCTGGAGGATGGTGGCATCCCCTCTCGGGTGATCGATGAGTTGATGGGGCATCAGCGAAGCCGCCACGGGGAGTTGGACGGCGGCAGCCGGATCGGCGCCCGCTACCGGCACACCACTCCAGAGATGGCGATCCGGGTAGTCAATGCGATCCAGGAACGGCTGACGATCTTTCACACGCCACGGCCCCGCCCGAACTGGCTTTGCAAGCAGGTGGTCAGCGCGGACTCGTCTAGTACTACAGCCGCACTTTGGCTGGGTTAGTCTGCCTGCTTGGCGACCCCGAGGCGAGGTGCGGCATGGAGACCGGACTCAGGCAGATCCAGGACTGGGTGGCCGAGCTGGAGGCGTTGTCCGAGCGGGTGGCGCCCCGGTTTGGCCGTGTCGAGATCCGCCACCGCGCCGGCGGGTTCCTGGGTGGTCTGCTCAGCGCAGCCGAGCGCAAGAACGGCTGGCAGTTGGCCGAGCAGGCTGGCGACACCACTCCCGATGGGATGCAGCGGCTGCTCAACCATGCCCGCTGGGACCCCGACGAGGTCCGCGACGACGTGTGCGACTACGTGGTCGAGCACTTGGGCGACCCGGCTGGGGTGCTGGTGGTGGATGAGACCGGGTTCTTGAAGAAGGGCACCAAGTCGGCCGGGGTCCAGCGGCAGTATTCGGGCACGGCCGGGCGGATCGAGAACTGCCAGGTCGGCGTGTTCTTGGCCTACGCCAGCCGCCACGGGCAGGCGCTGGTGGACCGGGAGCTGTACCTGCCCGAGAGCTGGACCGACGACCGGTCACGCTGCCACCAGGCCGGCATCGGCGACCAGGTCGGGTTCCACACCAAGCCACAGCTGGCCCGCAGGATGCTGGCGCGGGCCCTGGACGCCAAGGTGCCGGTCGCCTGGGTGTGTGCCGATGCGGTCTATGGCGGTGATGGCCGGCTGCGGCGCTGGCTGGAGGAGCGCGATGTGGCCCACGTGCTGGCGGTCAACTGCAACCAGTCGCTGGTGTCAGGCCTGTTCTGCTTCGAGCGCGCCGACCAGCTGGCCGCTCGGATCCCGGCGGGTGCCTGGCGGCACCTCAGCGCCGGCCAAGGCACCAAGGGTGAGCGGATCTACGCCTGGGCCAGGGTAGCCATCCGGCCGCTGCGCGAGCCTGGCCGGGGCCACTGGCTGCTGGTGCGCCGCAGCCTCACAAGCGGCGAGCTGGCCTACTACGTCTGCTACGGCCCCGCCGAGACCAGCCTGGCCGAGCTGGTCCAGGTAGCGGGAGTGCGCTGGACGGTGGAGTGCGGCTTCCAACAGGGCAAAGGCGAGGCCGGACTCGACCACTACCAGGTCCGCCGCTACCAGGCCTGGTACCGGCATGTCACCTTGTCGATGCTGGCCCAGGCGTTCCTGGCCGTCCAGCGCGCCCGCGCCGCGGTGGTCGGCACGGGGGGCGGCTGAGCGCGCAGAACTGGCCGAGCCGCTGGTGGCCCTCAGCGTCCCAGAGATCCGCCGGCTGCTGTGCCTGCTGGTCTGGCCGCTGCCGGCCGAGCCTGAACGGGTGCTTGGCTGGTCGTGGTGGCGCCGGCGTCATCAGGCGCGTGCTCGTCACAGTCACTGGCAACACCGCCAACGACAGAAAGCGCGGCTGTAGTACTAGACCCTCGATCCGGGCAGCGCTTAGAGCACTCCCGTGCTTACTAGGGTGGTTTTCTGGCAAATCTTCTGGCAAGCACCGCTGAGAGCCAGGTCGAGAAGACTGTTCGTGCTGGTGGGCGTGACAGGTTTCGAACCTGTGGCCTCTGCCGTGTGAAGCGAGTGCGGCCCCACACCACTGCCTTCCACCACCATGCTCCGCACCACATCGTCCCAGCTCGTCAGCACTGACGGGCCGAAGCGACGTCCTGCTGCGCATGGCGTCGCGAGGCAGGTATGCTGACAAATTGCTGACAGAGGACGGCTGGAGCCGGTGCGGCCGCCTCGGGTCCGGGATGGTGTAAAGGGGTACTGGTCACGATCGTGATCTCGTCCTGCCGGTTCGCAGCGCCGAACACATTGCCCTGGCCGGGCGCGTTCAATCTCGACCTCCACGCGCCTTCGGGCACGACCGGAACCTGGTGGTGCCGCTGGTGCTGATCGCCACGGTCATATTGTCGTTCGCGGCGCCTGGTGTCAGCGCTCAGGCCTTCGACCACCTCTTCGACTTCGCGGTGGCCGACCCCGCCTTCGCGCTGTGGACCTTCGTGTTCCTGGCGGCCCTCGGCGTCGACCACAGCATCTTGCTGATGACCAGGGTGCACGAGGAGATCCGGCGCCACGGCACCCGCCGCGGCGCGCTGATCGGCCTTGCCGCCACCAGCGGGGTGATCACCTCCGCGGACGTGGTGCTGGCGGGGACGTTCGCCGCGCTCGGCACCCTGCCGCTGGTCCTCGTCACCGAGATCGACTTCGCGGTCGCGTTCGGCGTGCTGCTCGACACCTTCGCCGTCCGCTCGTTGCTGGTGAACGCCCTGAACCTCGACCTTGGCCGCTGGATGTGGTGGCCGAGCCGCCCTGTTCCACAAGCCCGACGTCCACCTCGCCGAACTCAAGGAGGAGGAGCGGGCGGCCGTCACCTCCTGACCGCCACACACCGTGGCCCCGCCAGGCCAACCGAACCCGTTCAACCGGTCGGCCCCGCGGGGCGCGGACCCCTACTACATCGACACCTGGATCGTCCCGCTCATCCCGCCATGGAACTCGCAGTGGTAGGTGATGTTCTGCATCGTTGCGACAGTGATCTGGAACTGTGCGGCGGTCCCTGATGCCACGGGGTCGAGGGCACCGGAGTCGAAGCTCTGTGGGCTTCCGGCATCGCTGGTTACCGTATGCTGCCCGAACACCGTGTCGTTGTTCGTCCAGCGCACGACGTCGCCCATGCGGACGCTCACCGGCGAGGGGTCGAACGTCAGATCGTGGATAGAGACGTCGTGGACGGTCGGCGTCGGCGTCGGCGTCGGCGTCGGCGTCGGCACGGGCACCGCGTCGGTGGTTCCCCTGGGTAGCTGGCCCGCGACCTCGCCGCCCTGGACGATGAGCAGCGAGCCCATCATCCCGGTCATCATGTGCCCGAGGACGTGGCAGTGCATGTGCCACTCGCCAAGCGACCCGGGCCCGGTCGCCCCGGCCGCCGGCTCCGGCGGGGCGCCCATGAAGCTGGTGCCCTCGCGGATGGTGAACGCGAAGGAGTTCGCGGGACCGAACGTCCGAGTGTCCTCGAACTGGGTGACGGCACGGACCTGTGGGCTGCCCTGGATGGAGCCGAAGTCGGTTCCGTCCGGGCCGGTCAGCGTCCAGCGGTGCCCATGGAGGTGGAAGGTGTGGAAGAAGTCGCCCATGCCGATGACGCCAAACCGCATCACCGTCTGCGGCCCACCGACGACGGTCGGCGTGTTGCCCAGCCACACTCGGCCGTTGATGCACATCCCGGAGACGCCGGCCAGGTCGTGGAACAGCAACAGGTACTGGGCGCGGCTTGGAGGGGTGCGGTAGTGCGGCAGCAGCACCCCGATGATCGAGCGGGAGTCGTGGGTCGCCGCGAACATCAGCGAGCCTGGCTTGATGACCAGATCCGGCGGAACCGTGACGAGCTGGTCCCCGACGAGGACCTCATCGGGACCGCCCACGACGCCGGCGGCGTCACGGTGCTCGAGGTGGACGAGCCGGCCGCCGAGGCCCTCGATGTCGACATGGTTCACTACGGCCGGCGCGGTGAACCCCAGCAGCCCGGGGCGGATCGGGGAGCCGTTGGGCGAGCCGCCCGGAAGCTCGGCCGTGTCGGCGTCGGTGATCGTGACGTCGTCGGGGTCGTTGGTGTTGTGGACGACGAGCAGGCCGATAGCGCCATGGTTCACGTTGCTCATGTCGCCCGGTGAGTGGTCGTGGTAGAGCCACACGCCCGCGGTCGTCGGCCAGGAGTGCGTGTCCCAGTGGTAGGTAAACGTCGCTCCCGGCGGCACCCTATCCCCCTTCTTGAAGCTCGCGACGCCGACCTGCGCCCACGCGGCCGCTTCGGCGGCCTCGACGGGCTGGTTGCGGTCGAGCGGCGACAGGGGGTAGGCGCCGTCATGCACAGCGTGGAACGTCAAGCCGTGCGGATGCAGGCTGTGGGTCTTGTCAAGGAGCGTGGCGTTGCCTCGGTTGTCGGCGTTGCGGAAGTGGACGGTGATCTCCTCGCCGATGGCGCATTCCAGCGTGGGCCCGGGAATCGTGCCGCCCGTGGCTGTGGGGTCAGGCTCGTTGACGTCCCACGGGTTGACTTTCCGGTCGTCCGGCGCGCCCCAGTCGGCGGTGTAGCGCCGCAGGATCAGCGCTTCGCCGCCGGGGCCGCCCACCGGGGCGAACATCTGGGTGGCCGGGTCCTGGGTGAGCAGCCTGCCGGTCATCCGGTCGACGCCCCACGGGGCCGCGTCCCAAGCTCTATTCTCGATCTGAATCCAGTATTCAGGCACCTCATGTCCCCCTCAAGGCTTTTCCGGTCCATGCGTCAGTTCAGGTGCCAGCTCGTTCCCAATTCATGCCAGCTCATGCCCGCGGGGGGTTCCGGTGGGCCACGGTTCCTCACAGCACGCTCCTTGCTCGCAGTCCGCTGCGTGGTGGTCCCGATCAGCCAGCGGCCGGCGTCGCCACCGCGGCCGACGCCGTGAGTAACCGGGTGAGATGTTCGAGGGCGCAGTCCGGCCCGCAGATGTCTTCGCGCTGGCCAGGGTGGTCGTCCCGGTCGTCGTGGTGGTGGTTGTGCCCGGTGGCGGCCGTCCCGTGCTCAGGGCAATAGGTGCCCTCCACGTACAGGCCGACATAGTAGGCGCCGGGGACGTCGGGGCCCGGGACGTGGACGTGCAGCGCTCCCTCCTCGTGGCGCTGGACGGCCAGCTCCTCGTCACGCAGCTTCCCGACTTCGGGATCGGTCCGCTCCAAGGTGGCCAGCACCCTGGATACGTCGAAGCCAGGCTCCCCGCCAGGCTCGCCGAGCCTCCCCAGCCGGGCCGACCGGGGCACCGTCGCGCTGTCGAGCCGGGAGACCAGTGCTCGCAGGTCGGTCGTCGGCGCCACCAGCCGGGCGAAGGACGCCGTTAGGGTCGCGTTGCCGGCAAGTACTTCGGCATGCAGGTCGAAGGCCAGGTTCGCGCCGGGGGTGTGCTCGCCCTCCCGTGGCGCCCACTCCAGGCCAAGCCGGGTGCGCGCGTACACGTTCAGCACCACGCTGCATGCCTGGCGGCCGGCCTGGTTGGTGCTACTCGGCCGCATGTCAAGCTGGTTGCGCACCGTAGCGACGACGTCACGGGCCGCTTGACGTGCGGCGGGCCGCTGCAGCAGCCGCGCCCAGCGTGGCCCGCGCTCGGGCCCAGCCGACACCGGGAACATCAGCTCGCCCGGGTCGGCCATCACCATCGCGTCCAGCTCCGTGGCGCGGAAGGCGACCATCAGGCGCCACTGCCCGACCCAGGCCGACAGGTCGGCGTTGTCGCGCTGCAGCATCAACGACAGCCGCCCTGCGCCGCGCCGCGCGGTGACGTGGGGCCGGGGGCCGCCGTGCCCCATCGCCACATCGTGCCCGTGGACCGGCCCGTCGCCGTACGCGAGCCCACCGTCGGGTGCGACCAGGTGGAAGCTCCAGTTGTCGTCGATGAAGTCCATCCCCTGCGCCGTCAGCAACACCGAGTCCTCGGCTGAGGTGAGGTAGAGGTCGAGGTGGATGTGCTCACCCTCGAACAGCTCGAGCACGGGGTCGAACACCGCGGTGAAGCCAATCGCCCGGGCCAGCGCATTGGTGTAGAACTTGTCGATCGTCCCGGCGTTCTCGCCGTGGAAGACCTGCGCCGTCGCAAGGGTGCGGCCCTTGGCCACCATACTGGCCAGGGTGGCGTAGTCCACGTCGGCGCCGGTCCCAAAGCCCATCGCCAAGACGGCCGTATCCGCGAAGCTGCCGTCAGGGATCGACGACATCGGCGACCCGGTGGTGAGCTGCCCGTCGGTGAGCATGGCCAGGTATCGGGTCTCGTCAGGGGGGAGCCCGCCGAACGGCGGCGCCACGAGGGTGTCCTCGACGTCCTTGAGCGCATCGGCGAGCGGCGTGCCGCCACCGGGGCTGAGGCCGGCAGCGATGCTGTCGAAGACGCCGCGGCTGTAGGCGCCACCGGTCTTGACAAGGCCGTAGGGCGTCCCGGCGAACACTGGAGTGAAGTCGTTGCCGGCTCCGGTGCTGCGGAACGTCTCGATCCCGGCCGTGACGTAGGTGACGGCGCTGTCCTGCACGGTCTCGCAGTCCTGGAGGAACGCGGAGACGCCCCGCCTGGCGGCTTCCCACTTGGTCACGTCGGGCGCCGTAACGGTCATAGGGTCGGGGGTCAGAGCCGACATGCTCCCGGTGCGGTCCAGGCCGATGCCGATGACGGCCAGGCTGTCGTAGCTGTAGCCGAGGGCGCGGTGGTCGAGGGTGTCGCTGTTGTGCTTAGCGCCGAGGGCGCTGAAGTCCGGCATCATGATGGCCCCGAAGGCGAGGTTGCTGCTGTAGCCCGGGGTGTTCCCGACCCACGGGTACATGATGTCGCCGCGATGGTGCTGGGGCCTGCCTCCGGTAAGCGGGTACTCGTCCGCGTGCCCGTCGAGCTGCCACATGGCCCACAGGCGATCGATGTTGCAGTGGTGCAGGTAGAAGATGGGGTCGAAGGGGGACCCGGTGAGCGAGCTCATGTGCCCGCCGACCCAGCCGTGCAGGCCGTTGTGCATCTGGTTGCCTGAAGCCAGGCCCGCTCCGCTTTCGAGGGTGTTCTGGAAGGCTGAGTAGGTCGCCTTCGCCAGCGTGTCGCGGAGGTCGCCGATGCTGGGCAGTCCGGAGAGTGGGGACAGATCGCGCCGCAAGGGCCCGGTGAGCGTGCCGAACCCGTTGGCCAGGCTCCATCCGGTGAGCCCAGCCGGCCACCACGCTGGCGCGGGCGTCGGGTTGCCCGGCTGGCCGGGCGCCACCGGCGCGAAGTACCCGCTGCTGACGACGGTGGTGCCGGCGGCGCCGTCTGGTCCAAGGAACGTGTCGGTCATCAGCGGTGCGGGGTCCGTCCAGTCCCAATACGGCAGCATGACCCCGGGGACGTGGCTTTGGAGCTGCTGCTCGAACAGATACAGGAAGTAGCGGTGCCAACTGAGGAAGCTGAACGCGCCCGGGCCGCCGTGACCAAAGTTGACGTTGGCGACGCCGGGCGCGTTGGCGTTCTGGATCATGCGATGGATGGCCACGAACTCGTCCCACCGGCTGTAGCGGTCCGCGGCCGGGGCGCCCGGATTGACGATGTCGGCCTTCATCAGCACGCATGCCCGGACGAAATTCTCCCGTTCGGCAGGTGTCAAGAACTTGGCATTCTTGCGGATGCCCATGCTGCGCCCCCTTCGAATCCCTTCGGACGATCCGCTTGATCATCCCCTTTGGATGTCGATGCGACAATCAGGAAAAGAAGCTACGAGCGGATTCATACACCCAGCCTGACCTTGGAGCGGTGCCCGCGAATAACGCCGCGGTCCAGCCCGCCGGGAGCGGTCCTGGCCCAGGTCAGATCGCGACGGTGATGCTCTTGCGGTAGGTGTAGGCGTCTAGGGCGCGCTCAATGGAGAATGCCGGCCAAGGCCGCTCTGCTCAATGCCGTCGCGGCGGCCGCCCCCGCCGGCGCACGGGTCCTCGAGGTCGACTGCGGACTCGGCCACCTGTCGCTTCGGCTGGCCCGCCACCACGGGTTCGAGATGACAGGCCTCGACCTGGACCCGGCCATGATGCGCGCCCAAGCCAACGCCAAGCCAACGCCAACCGTCCGGGGAACGGCAACCACCGCCGGCCATCGCTGCTCGTCGGCGACGTGGGCGAGCTGGCCTTCCCCGACCGGTCGTTCGACCTGGTCGTCAGCACCGCCGGTCTTGCGCGAGCCTTCTGCTGCCAGGGTTCGCGCCACGCTGGTTCAGGGCCCAAGCCGCCCTCCGCCTCAAAGCCAGGACTTGACCTTGTACCCCCAGGGGTACG
>Ga0307416_100001160_pt1 | contig 14161 bp, 12 predicted proteins | sample DK1Cmetagenome_2_FD_203821 | JGI IMG/M metagenome (GOLD analysis project Ga0307416, IMG submission 203821) | Maize rhizosphere microbial communities from greenhouse at UC Davis, California, United States - DK15-C-3 | ecosystem: Host-associated > Plants > Roots > Rhizosphere > Soil | place...
AAAGAAGGTTATTTGTATGTTCTCATGCCCATGCGATTATAGCAGTCTGACTCAGGTCTGTGCTCCAGAGGTACGATATTGTCGATGATCAGCTCTTCCTTGACTGGATTCTTATGACCTGACGATCAAATACAGTCATAAGGCAAAACGCGACCGCCTTCCTTATTCTCCCGTCTCGGACCTCTCGGATCGTGTTCAAAACCTTTGACGGCGCTCGACCGAAGGATCGATAACTCCTCAATAGCTCAATCTCTCTGGTTCGATTCACGGGCGGTTTGCGCTGCGAAGATCAATCAGCTGCTTCGCATGTGGTTCGCCTTAGGAGCCGTGAGGTGGGATCGCTGAGACTAACGCCGCGGACCGCCGCGACCAAAGCCACGCTGCTGCCTTCCAGGCTCAGGTTTCGGGGCGGCTCGCAATAATTTGGCGGATTTCAAACCTAGAATGTCAGCGCCATAGCGTGATTGGTCCAGGTGATCATATCGAGCTTTTATCTTCTGACGAATTTGATTGCGCCGGGTCATATCTCGCAGAGCAGCTTTGAGATCTTGCAGATCGAGCGAGACGACAGCCTCGTGACCACGCGCGGTAAAATGCAGAGTAAATCGTGATCCCTCCCCTTCGCGGGCGCTGTAATCCATTTTTTTATCGATTGTACGAATGATTTCCCGAAGCAAAGCTTCTTCTTCTTGATGAACACCTTTTCCAAACATGATGTGCCTCCCTGGCAAACAGACTGTGCCCTGAGCTACTTAACCGGATGAGAAGAGGAGCACCCATCTGCCAAGTACCGCCAGGTTGTAAAAAATTTACGCCAAAGTTTAGGTAGAATCAATCACCGAGCGAAAATGTCTGCTCAAGCTTTTAAAATGACTCGACATTAGGCCGCAGATCGACTTCGTGCGTCCAAGCGTCGGACGTCTGCTTAATGGTGAACAGGACCATGTCGGCAATGCTTATCGGGTCAAACGATTATTTCAGTAGCCCGGTTTGGGTCGCGAGCGCGAATTTTGGGGTGTCGATTTGTCCGTCCACAATCACACGGACAACGTGAATTCTTTCGGGTGAAATTCGCGCACCAGAGATTGACCGAGCACCCGCAACGAAGCCTTAGCAATTACCAGGCGCGCCCACTGAGACAAGCATCCGGGTTGCTGAAAACGCCGGCGCGCGAACGGCAAAGCGCTAGTCGCTCAAGGGACCTAACCCGCGCGGAGTCAGTAAAACCGCCTCGAGCACGTCAGATCCAAACTGGGCCAAGTCACTGTGCTAGCATACAATGCCAAGGTTACGGTCGCGGTGCCTTCTTAGAAGTTGATACTAAAATAATCGAACGATCATTCGAGGTCCGCGTCATGGGCGCGCGGTGTATCTCGGCCAAGCGGTTTTTCCAGATATGTTGAAGGCCGGGCATGGTTTCATATCGCTCACCGGCGCCACTGCGGCGTTTGCGAGTGCCGCGATATAAAGAGCCACAACGTATCCTTGGCGCGCAAGGGCGCGCACTGAAGATGCCCCCAATCCTGGACCGACGCCGGCAACGACGGCAGTTCCATAACAATCAAGAATGGCCGGTGGTATTGATGAATAACTCCTCGAGCGTCATTTTACGGCCAAGCAGGCCTTGCTCTTGAGAATATTGCATCAATGTTTGGAGGGTCTTGCGATTGGTCTCGCCAAGTCCGTAAACCCATGGATCCTTGCCCAGGAGATCTTCTTGTTCTTCCAAAAAATGACGAAACCAGGCTAATGGGACGATTCTCGGATTTTCCAGTCGCTTATAGGCGGCGTTTTTAGATTCTTCGAACGCCTCCATCAGGTTGATTGGCACCCATGGATACTTATCGACGACTTCTTGCTTGATTGCGGTGGTATGCATGATCGGGAAAATGCCGGTGCGCTTAAAATAATCCATTTCGAGGTCACGGTAATTTGGAAAAAGACGTGTAACTCGCCGGTCTTTCTCCAAAATCGGTTTAATCAGCTCGGGATGAACTAAAGCGTCTAATTCGCCATCGACAAGCATTTGTTCCACCTGTTTTCCCGAAACGATGCGTTCTAGGTGCAAATCCGCGGGCGGGGTCCATTCCACTTCCTCATCATCTTGTTTGAACCAGTGAATCTGTCGATGCGGAACTTTGTGCTCGTGCTCCAAAATACCTCGAATCCATAAATTTGCTGTAGCTTGAAAATTACGCAAGCCCACTTTCTTGCCGATTAGATCGGCTGGTTTGGCGATACCTTTGCCAGTATTCAGAAAGATGAAGCTATGGCGAAAGCGCCGGTGAAGAAAAACCGGTATCGCAGTAAACGGCAGGCCAACATACTTGGCCATGATATAATTCGACATCGACAGTTCAGCTATATCGAACTCGCGATTGCGAACCATCCGCCAGTGGCGGATGTCCGAGGTCATGTCGGTCAAAACCGTCAGCTCGATTCCGTCCGGTTTAACGCTTCCTTCCTTGAGCGCGCGGATGCTCTCATAATCGCCGCAGGCCAACGTGAGGTGCACTTTATTACTCATGCGGCCTATCTAGCACGGTTCATCGCGATTGCCAACGAATTGCGAATTGACTCTCTTCTAGGTCTTTGGTATTACGCATGGGCCGACAATATGAGATCGGAGTTTGTAGATGAAGAGACGTTATCCGAGTTCATTTTTGCTACTTCTGAGTTTACTCCTGGCAGTTCCGTCGCTTGCGCAGGAACCCGTGCGCGTCAATTGGACGGCGGTTACCGGCGCCCAAAGCGGCATGTTCATGGCGCAGCAGGAAGGATTATTCAAAAAAAACGGCATTCACGTCGAGTTGATTCATATTCCTTCCAGCTCGCGCGGCATTCAGGCGATACTGGCAGGCGAAATAGCTTTCTCCTTCATGGACGGCGTCAATGCGGCGCAGGCCAATTTAAAAGGAGCCAACTTGGTCCTGGTCGCTGGAGCAACCAATCGGCAAGTATTTTCGCTCATTGGCAAACCGGAATATAAGCGTATCGCTGATTTGAAAGGAAAAAAAATCGGCATCACGCGGGTGGGTTCCTCTACGCATACTTCGGCACTTTTCGCGCTTGCTTCGGCGGGCTTGAGAACTAACGATTATCAGTTGCTGCCGCTACTTGAGGTCCCGAATATTTATACCGCCCTTGCCGCCGGCCAGATCGATGCTGGAATCATGTCACCTCCGACCAATGCGCGAGCCAAGCGCGCCGGATTCGTCGAGTTGATGAATATCGCCAAAGAAGGTCCCGAGTTCGTTTCCGTGGCGGTTGGAACTAGCCGATCCTATATCAAGAGTAATGAAGAGAACGTTCGCCGGGTGGTGCGAGCCTACGCCGAAGGCGTACAGATATTCAAAAACAACAAGCCTGCGGCGATAAGAATGATCCAAAAGCAGCTCAAGGTAACCGATCCTGAAATCCAGGAAGACACTTACAGTCAATTTCGCGAATATCTCGAGTATCCACCCTACGTCAGCCGCAAGGGTTTGGAAGCGGTTTTTGCTGAACTGGCTGACAAGGAATCAGCTGCTAAGAACATAAAGCCCGAAGACCTGATGGATATGCGCTTTGTCGCCGAACTGGACAAGAAAACCGGCGGGAGGTAACGGCTTTGAACGATCCGGCGGTTAAGCCAAGCATGAACGCTGTTCTTGTAGTCAGCTTGGTCTTATGCGGATTTACGAAACTTCTTGGCGCGGCGGACAAAATAATCCCACATTGACCCGAGACGATGTGGCGTATAGATCTGCTCATATTTAACTGCCGATTCTTCGTCGGTCGTCCATGACGGATCACCTGAAGCTGTCGCCATAAGTTGGATCCGCGCTGCTTTCTCCAGGAATATGGCATAGAGCGTGGCCACTTCAATACTTTCGCCGACCACGGTTGATCCGTGATTTTTCATTAACAGGGCGCGACATTTGCCCAAACTCTTGGCTACTTCCACTCCCAATTTTGGGGTTCGAATCAGGGCGGTTGTGAGATCGAATAGCGGAAGACCTTCATAAAATATATTGCCTTCATGACTGATCGGACGAAGCGGCTGACGTAGCGACCCAAGCGCTACTGCATGGGGTGGATGCGAGTGCACGACACAATGGACGTCTGATCGCGCCTTGAAAATTTCAGTGTGTATGAATACCTCGGAGTGACGCTCGTATTTGCCAGCCACTTTGTTGCCATCCAAGTCGACTTCAATAATATGTTCCGGTCGGATTTCCTCAAAGCCGAAGCTGTGTGGTTTCATGAGAATGCGCTCTTGGCCGGGAATTCTGACTGACACGTGGCCAAGGATATTGTCCCAGTGTCCTTCGTACGCGAGAATGTTGCAGGACAGCGCTAGGTTCTCTTTAAGTTCTTTCATGTTGCTCATACGAGTGTTCCTCAACTAATGATTTGAAGCCATGATTGGAGCTAGCGGCCGGCGCGCAGGCGGAAGCGTTGTATTTTGCCCGTGACGGTTTTAGGAAGATCTTCGACGAACTCAACCCACCGCGGGTATTTGTAAGGCGCAAGCCTGGTTTTGACGTGGGTCTGGAGCTCTAAACGCAATTCATCGCTAGCTTTAAACTCGGGTTTCAAGAGGACATACGCTTTCGGCTTGAGCAAACCGTCAGCGTCGGTATCGCCGATCACACCCGACTCAAGCACAGCCGGATGCTCCATTAAGGTATTTTCAATTTCGATGGGCGAGACCCATAAGCCGCCCACTTTCATCATATCGTCGGAGCGGCCGCAGTACCAATAGTAACCCTCGGCATCGCTATAGTATGTATCCCCGGTTTTTAGCCACTCGCCTTGCATAACCCGCTTGGTCTGCTCATGCTTGTTCCAGTAGCAGGGAGAGTTGGCGTCGCCTTTTACCATCAAGTTTCCAATTTCCCCTAGCGGAACTTCACGCCCGGCATCGTCAACGATTTTGGCTTCGAAAGCCGGCGTGACTTCGCCGCTGCTGCCGGCCTTAGCCCTGCCCGGGCGATTGGCGAGAAAATCATGGGTAGCCTCCGTAGAACCGACGACGTCCAGCAATTCCATGCCGAACCGCTCTTGCCAATGTTGGAAGATTGCCGGCGGCAACGGCTCGCCGGATGAAAGACATATGCGCAACGAGCTCAAGTCGTATTTCTTCTCGATTCGTAAGAACCTCGCATACAGCGTAGGCACGGAAAAGAAGAAGGTGGGTTTATACTTGTCGATGACTTGAAGAATTTTCTCCGGATCCGGTTTTTCGGGCCAGAGAACGGTAGCGGCGCCGAAGCGAAAGGGAAAGTAGAGTGAGTTGCCCAACCCATAAGAGAAAAAAAGTTTTGATGCCGAAAAACAGCGATCGTTTTCATTCATGCCTAGGATTGGCTTCACAAACAGATCAGTGATCGTAATCATGTCATGCTGTAGGTGAACTGCACCCTTGGGCATTCCAGTACTGCCCGACGTGTAACCCCAAAAACCCACATCATCGCGATGGGTTGGTTCTGCGTCCAGGTAATCCGATGCTCGATCGATTAGCTCTTGATACGATCGCGCCCTTTCCTTGCCTTTTCCCACTACAAGAATTTGTTTAAGGTATCGCGTGTTGTCCCAGATCTTGGAAATCTGCGGGAGCACGGATTCATGCACGATGATGGCCCGCGCTCTACTGTCATTGATTAGGTATTCGTAATCTTTTGCCGCCATCCAGGGATTCGTCGGAATCGGCACGGCGCCGATTTTGATAGCCCCAAAAAAGCTATAAGCAAATTCAGGCGAGTCCGGAAGAACAAGTAATACCCGATGCTCGATTTCAACACCGAGCTCTTTTAAAGCGTTGCCGGTCCGATTTACTTTCTCATGGACTTCTTGGTAGGTGATTGCTTCGTCTTGGTAATATATCGCGACTCTGCCGCCGCGACCTTGGGTGATGTTTTCATCCACAAAAGTCGTGGCGGCATTATAGATCTCAGGAAGTTCGACGCCCATCCCTCGCTCCGGTCGGAACCTTAAGCTAGTTGTGGATGCGGTATCTTAGATCCCGCAGGACCTTCATTCACCACCGACCATTTCCGAATGGGTTTCGGTAGCAATGACCACGGACTTCGAATCGGTGTAATGCTCGATCGCCTCCTCGCCGTGTTCCTTGCCCAGGCCGCTCTGTTTTACTCCGCCGAACGGTAGCTCGTCGTAGATGATTTGCGCCGAATTGACCCAGGTGTAACCAGCTTCGATACGTTCCGCGCCGGCCATAGCACGGTTGATGTCGCGCGTCCAAATGGATGAGCCCAATCCAAAGATCGAGTTATTGGCTTGCTCAATCGCCTGCTCGAGATTTTTTACCCGAACAATCGGCAAGGCCGGACCGAAGCATTCTTCCTGCAACAGCCGAGAAGCCGGATCGACATCGGAGACCAAAGTGGGCTGCAGATAGAATCCTTTATCGTAGTCATCGCCTTTTGGGCGTTGCGCTCCGTAGAGCACCTTGGCGCCGCGCTTCACTGCGTCTTCAACTTGTTCTTCAACTTCACGCCGCTGTTCGGCTGTGTGTAGCGGCCCCATGAGTACGCCGCCCTTCAAGCCGTTGCCAACGCTGATCTTCTTAACCTTTTCAATCAACTTGTTCACGAAGTTATCGGCGATGTGGTCAAATAGATAAAGTCGTTTGACCGCCAGGCAAGCTTGGCCACAATTGAAGAATCTGCCCACTGAAGCTGCGCTAACGGCGCGGTCAATGTCGGCATCGTCGCAGACGATCATCGGATCGCTACCACCCAATTCCAAGGTGACGTGTTTGAAGTCTTTGGCGGCCGATTGCATGACTCGGCGACCAGTATCGGTGGCTCCGGTAAAGCCGATCTTGCGCACTGTCGGATTGACCAGTAATTCTTCGCCGACAACGCTCCCGGGACCGGTGACGACATTGAGAACACCGCGCGGGCCGCCGGCATCTTGAATGGCTTTGTCGATCAATTCGCAGCAACGCAAATCGGTGAGCGGGGTCGTGCCGGCAGGTTTTACGACGACGGTATTACCGGTCAGCAGGGCGGGACCGAGTTTATTGCCCATCAAAGACACGGGAAAATTCCATGGCACGATGGAACCGCAGACGCCCAAAGGCTTACGCAAAACCAAACCGTGACGACCGGCGTCAAGCATAACAGCAGCGTTACGCAGACTCTTTGCCATTCCGCCGTAATGATCAAGAGTGTGCACAAATCGGCGAATCTCTAAAATGGATTCCCGCATCGGTTTGCCCTGCTCGCGGGTCAACAGAGTCGCAAGCTCCTTTTCTTGCTGCAGGATCGCATGGCCAGCTTCAAGTAAAATCGCACCCCGTTTAGACGGGGCCATCTCGGACCATTTTTTAAGCGCTCCTTTGGCGGCATCGATGGCGCGGCGGATGTCATTCACAGTGCCCTTGGGAACGGAGTCGACAAGCTCTCCGGTGGCTGGATTTTTCACTGCAGTGGTCTCGTGACTTTCGGAGTCCACATGCTCACTGGCGATAAGCAGTTTTGCCATAATTCCTCCGTGACTTAGAACTTCAAAAACAATCATGTAGCTAAGTGGTTGTCAAGATTCGGGAGGCTCGAGATGCGAATCAGAATTTGACAGTTGCAGCCCTGAACTGCACCCACCAGGCATTCTTAAGTTCTGATAGGGATTGTGCCTGGATAGGAAAGAAGGACAGGAATTATTGGCTGGACTGATACGAAACTCGGCGGAATTGATTGATTTGATGGGATGCCATTGATAAAACTCCCATCGATGAGACAATGCTATTTGATCAACCATTGTTAAATCATCCTCATACTTTTTCTCATCAGCGTTAGAAGGAACAACTCGGAGCGCAGCGCTCGCAGGTACGAGGAATGATGGTAGCGTCGCCACCGCCTGCAAGTGGTTAGGGCACTTGGTTTGTACCAGCCCTCACATCACTGCCGCGGTAGATATTAATGAATGTGACAGCGCAATCGCCGAATTGACGGTTCGAAACGGTCTGGGACATCAAACCCGAAGGAATAAGGCAGTTCGTGAGGCCACCGTTTTCGCTCGAGAAGGCTAGTTGCTGCTCCATACATAGTAACAAGGGAGTTGAGGCACGATGACACGGCAAAAAGAAGTGGCTGTTTTTGGCGGCGGATGTTTCTGGTGCACTGAAGCAGTATTTGACGAGCTCCGCGGCGTGACTTCGGTTGTCTCTGGCTATGCTGGCGGAAACATAGAAAATCCGACTTACGAGCAGGTCTGCGGCGGCCGTACCGGACACGCGGAAGTGATCCGAATCGAGTTCGATCCCGAGCAGATTGCTTTCGGAGATCTGCTGACAGTCTTCTTTGCCACTCATGACGCAACGACGGTTAATCGTCAGGGCAATGATGTGGGCCCGCAGTACCGCTCAGTCATACTTTACGCGGACGAAGAGCAGAAGCGACAGGCGGAAAGCTTTATCAAACAGCTAGAAGCCGCCGGCACCTTTAGCAAACCGATCGTGACTACTGTGGAACCGCTTACCGACTTCTATGAAGCTGAAGGGTATCACCAGAAGTATTATGCCAATAATCCGTACCAATCCTATTGCCAGGTGATGATCCCCCCGAAACTGAGCAAGCTTCATAAACAGTTTGGCGAATTGCTCAAATCGCACAGCAAAGGCGGAAGCTAAACGCCGAGCTTGGGCGGAATCTCTGCTCGTCAATTTCAGTCGAGCAGTACAGGCGCTGCATTCAAGCTCCGTGATTTTGCTCGCAGCAGATGCTCGTGATCGGCATCTTGGATCAAAGCCGCCGTATGTTGATCATTACGCTCGGCGCGCCGATGAGCCCCGTTCATTCCGGTGTGGTAAGTTCCAAAAGGAAAGCCTACGAACTTGCATCGATTTGTATTGGTTCAGATCGTTCGCTCAACAGATGTTAATACGAAGCCATCTCATCGTGACATTCGGTTCGTGAAGAGGCAACGATTATCCTGAAGATGTTTTGATCGCGGCGGTCGCAGCAGCCCGTCTAGCTTGAGACGAACGTATCGTGCATCGGTGAACTCGATTCTTCAGCTGACAGAGAATTATGCCGGTCCAAAGCTCAGCAGTAGTAATGATTTCCGGACGAAAGTTTCTCGTCGGTTGCGCTATTTCAGCAGCCATCACTTTGTTTATCGGGCGGATTGTTCCGCTGCCGGTATCGCTCCTAGCGGCGGAGGTCTTTGCCACCATTCTAGGCCTATTTTTGTTCGGCTCTTTCCGCTATCAAATTCACAAAGACGCGATCACTTATGGAATGGCTTTGATTATTATCGCGACATTTTGCGGTTTAAGCAGCTCACAATGGCATTTCGAGATCGCTCAGCGAGGCTGGCAGGAGTGGGCTCAGGAACACCTCTTTTCGTTCCATGGCTTGGATGATTTGATCCATGCCGACACGATGTTGTTTATTCTGGGCCTAACGTTTTTTGTCGCGGTGATTGCGCAAACACGTCTGCTCGAAGGTCTGACTCTTTTCTTACTACGCCGGTATCATGGCGCGGTCCTCCCGACTGCCTTATCGGTCACCGCAGTGGTCGCCTTCGCCTCGGGCATCCTGGACGGCGTCTCGATGATCGGCTTAACGATTCGAACACTGGTGATCATTTTGCTGCTTGCGGCGGCGCCGACGGCCGCGGTTCGTTACGCTGTGATGGTTTGCACTGTGGTCACGACGGTGTGCGGAATCTGGCTAGCCTATGGCGAACCGCCTAACTTAATCATGAAGGCCAATTTAGACCCGTATATCGACAACCGCTTCTTTCTGCGCTACTGCGCGCCCATCGCGATTGCCAGCTACTTGGTCATTGCCTGGCAACTGCGCAGAAGATTGCGCGGCGAGCACGTCAATCTAGAAACTATGGATGTGCTCGACTCTAACGCCCAGGACGTGCGTTTTCTGCAAGCCATGCGGCATGGCGAAGTGCTGACGCCAATTGAATTCGTCGAGAATCATGCGGGCGAGCTGGGTGACAAGACCGATCCAGTGGTGGAACGACTGCGTGAGGGCGAATCAGTCGGGGTCGCTCTGGTTCGTGAAGAGGTTACAGAGGTAACGCGCAGGGAGCTCCTCGGCCGTTTTCTCAGCGAAGATCTTGCTGAATCACTCGATAATCACTATGTACTTCAAGCCGTGGGAGACCAGGCAGGGGCGCTCGCGGCGCAGCGTCAAGTGGACCGCACTCTCGCGGCCTCTGCACGACGGCGCAAAATTGCGCAACGGCTCGGCGCGTTGGCCTTGATACCGTTTATCGGGATGCTGGTTTGGCACGGACTGGATCACCGGGTACCGTTGTTTCTGGCTTCGTTTGCCGGTTTCTTCGTCGCATTGCTGGGAATTGCAGCCATCCCGAAAATGCGCGCCTTGTCTTTGAGTGAAGCCAGTCACGAATATGCTGAATACTATTTTCTTTTCCCGCTTTTTCTCTCCATAACCTTGCTAACTGAGGCAGGCTTTTTCGATCAGATCCAGTATCTGGTTCGCCACGGCACTGAGACTCTCGGTCCCTCGCACGTGGCCTTTGCGCAGTTTATCGGAAGCTCTGGCCTGTCAGCCATACTCGACAACAACGTTGTCGCCGATTTCGCCTCGCGCGCACTGCATGGCTTGCCCGTCGATGTTATGCATCTGTTTGCTATGGCGCAGATAGCCGGCTACGCGCTGGGTGGTTGCTGGACTCATATCGGCTCAGCACAGTCGGTAGTTGCTTTTGCCTTCATCCGCCGTGACATCGACGAGGATTATACGCCGGTGCAGTGGATCAAAGAGATGACTCCTATCGTTGTCCAACTGCTGTTATTGATTACGGTACTGATCTATCTGGAGGGGGCATTGTTCTCGTTGTTGAGTTATGGCAGTCGCGGCTCGGAGAGTTTATAGCGATCGCGTCACGCAACCGTGGTGTTCCGTTCATGGAAGCGAACGGGATTAATCCTACTTAAAATTTGTAACGGAAGGGTTGAGCTGCCCCGAACAAAGAAACTGCTACCATCGAGGTCCCTATGGAAACTGATGCACAACAGATCACACTTGTGGATCATCATAAGCTTGCCCGCTTTGTCGCCACTGCTTTTGAAAAGCTAGGCGTGCCATCATCGGACGCCGCAATCGCCGCGGATGTTTTAGTGATGGCTGATCTGCGAGGCGTGGATACGCACGGTGTCATCCGCTTTAACCCAAGAAGCTGGTATGTGAAATGGCTGCGGGACGGCGAAATGAGTGCGGTACCCAAGATTCAGACTGTATCAGACGCCGGCTCATCGGCTTTGATAGATGGTGGCCGTGGAATCGGCATGGTGATTGGCCATCGCGCAATGGAATTGGCAATCGAAAAAGCCAAACTTTCGGGCGTCGGCATGGTAGGAGTTTGCAACAGCCGGCACTTCGGCATGTCCGCATATTATGCGATGCAAGCCTTACCCGATGACATGATTGGCATCGCGATGACGAATGCAGGGCGTCAAGTGGTGCCGACGTTTGGCAGCGAAGCAAGATTTGGAACCAATCCCATCTGTTTTGCGGCGCCTGCGCAGAACGAGCTTCCTTTTGTCATCGACATGGCAACGACGACCGCAGCTGCGGGAAAACTGGAGTTAGCGGTGCGCCGCGGCGCGTCGATTCCTCTGGGATGGGCGCTAGATGAGAAAGCTGAACCTACGAGCGACCCCAAGATTGCACAGAGGGCTCGACGCCTTTTACCTTTGGGCGGCAGTCGCGAAGGCGGCAGTCACAAAGGGTACGGCTTGGCGATTTTAGTTGAAATTCTGTGCGGGGTTTTGACCGGCACGGTGACCGCGCTGAACCAAAACCAGGACCCACGAGGACACTTTTTCGCGGCCATTAAGATTGATTCATTTCGTCCTGTCAGCGAATTCAAGCGCGATCTGGACCGCCTGATCCAACAGTTGAAGGGGACGCAACCCATAGCCGGCCAAGACCGAGTCTACATCCCCGGCGAAATAGAATTCGAGACGGCAAAGCGCAGAGCCAAGGAAGGTATTCCTTTGGTTGGCTCGGTAATCAAGGGTCTGCGCGAAGTTGGCGAACAGCTCGTGGTTAGATGCGATCTGGAGTAGCGCTCTTGCCCGACTCGCTTTTTACATCTAGTAAGAACCGCGGCTGATGATGACTTGCTGAAGCACAATCTCCTTCGTAGGTCTATCGCGAGAATCGCGTCCAACTTTGGCGATTGCATCGAGCACGTGCTGTCCTTTGATAATTTCGCCGAAGACCGTGTGCTTGCCGTCCAGCCACGGTGTCGCTTTATGCGTGATGAAGAATTGGCTCCCATTAGTATTAGGGCCGGCATTGGCCATTGAAAGAATTCCACTTTTGTTGTGCTTAAGATCCGGGTGGAATTCGTCCTCAAATCGATAACCAGGGCCGCCGGTGCCGTTACCCAATGGATCACCGCCTTGAATCATGAATCCCGGAATGACGCGGTGAAAGATTGTTCCGTTATACAGCGGCCGCTTCACTTTCTCGCCGGTTTTGGGATCCGTCCACTCCTTGGTTCCGCTTGCGAGGCCGATAAAATTAGCCACCGTCTTGGGCGCTTTATCTTCGAAGAGCTCAACCACGATATCGCCCATGCTCGTGTTGAAGGTTGCGTATACGGGCATTTTCTTATCCGTCGTCTGTGCTGCCATTGTAATCGAACTCCAGGTTATGAGCACCGCGACAATTCGAAAAATTCTCGACATTCTTTGCCTCACATAGTAATCCATATGCGTTCATGCCCGGGGCGTGCTTGATTGCGAGATTCGCCCGGAAGTATTGGGGCAGCAATCTAAGCAATTCACGCCTGGGCGTCAAGCAATTTACGAGGTAAGTCGTGACGTGCAGTTTTCGGCCTCGAATCTATTGAACCGCTTGCGTTGGACCATTATCACAGCCGGCAATTCTCCGTTCAGCGTTTTGACAATGATATTTCGGGATGGTATAGCAAATTTGCTCTAACAGAGGACTCTTTATCATGGCGTGGTTTGATCGAAATCCCGGCGGAAAGAAAATTTCAGATGGAGAGGCGGAGAATGCTTCCATACGAACTCCGTTGACTCCAGAACCTGAACCGCCGCCTGTGGCGGCCGCGCCCAAAATCAAAGTCGAAAGTGCCGTTAGCCCTTCCGAACCACGATTGGTCGGTCACCTTCATAAAGGAAGTCGGATCACGGGTCAGCTTGCTTTTGAAGGGTCGGTGCGCATCGATGGAAGCGTTGAAGGAGAGATCCGCTGTCTTGAGACATTGACGATCGGCGAAGGTGCTGAAGTGCGGGCTAAAATATCAAGTCGAGTCGTCATCGTCCGTGGAAAAGTAGAGGGCAATGTAATAGCCAAAGATAAAGTCGAGTTGCTGGCGCCGGGTCGGCTGTTTGGCAATGTCTCGACCCCCCGTCTGATCATCACAGAGGGTGTGGTGTTCGACGGCGACTGCTCTATGGGAGCGGCAAGAGAAGGTGGAGTCGTGGGTTCTAGAACCTTAAACGCTGAAAAAGTTGCGGTAGCTCAGTCATCGAAACTACAGCCCGATTCCAGTAAGTAACCTCGCTAGTAGCCGTTTGTCCCATCCGGTTTTTTACGTTCAGACATAGACGGATCGTCGCAAACTCTGGCTGGTTCGACTTAGCCTAGGCCGGGACTAACGGGACCGGGTCCGGGGGGAGACGCAAGGTTTACGGATTGTCATGATCGCAATAAATATCTCTGTCCTTTGGCAAATTTTGTTGTTTCTGGGGCTCTGGCTAATCGTCAGCAAGGTCCTATTTCGGCCCTATATGGTGGTGTTGGAACAGCGAGAGCAGAAAACCACCGGCGCAGACGATAGTTCCGAGCACCTGGAACAGCACGCAGAGCGTCTGCGTGCGCACTACCAAGAAACCATAGCCAAAGCGGCCGCCGCGGGAAACGCAAGCAAGGATGCCATTGTTCAACAAGCACGCCAGCAGAGGGAGGCGCTCTTGAGTTCCGCGCGCGCAGAAGCCGCTGGTATTCTGGAGAGAGTACGCCAAGAGGTTCAAAGCCAATTAGCCCAAGAACATGAATTGGCAGTTAGAGAGGCGGATGCGGTTGCGCAAGAGATGGTCAGTAAGATCCTCGGCAGGAGAGTGGGATGAATCCGCGCGACTGGTTTCTCGTTGCTGAAGCCTGGGCTGCCGGTGGCGGTGAGCATCACG
>Ga0307416_100001162_pt1 | contig 14130 bp, 10 predicted proteins | sample DK1Cmetagenome_2_FD_203821 | JGI IMG/M metagenome (GOLD analysis project Ga0307416, IMG submission 203821) | Maize rhizosphere microbial communities from greenhouse at UC Davis, California, United States - DK15-C-3 | ecosystem: Host-associated > Plants > Roots > Rhizosphere > Soil | place...
AAAATCGCTTCCGCGGAAGCCTTGCCCTAGTACAAAAGGGGCGGCTCTCGTTCTCAAGCTCATGGGACAGTATGGGATTAACCCAAAAGCCGCGCGATTAGGACCAGATGACGTTCTCGACATGAGCCTGTGCCAAAAGCTAGAAGAAAGCGGCTTTTTTGATCGTCTCTACCAAGGGCAGTAAGCGGGACAAAACGAGACGCGAACGTTTGCTGACTTACGAATTTCTGATATGCGCGGTTTTGCAGATCAGGAAACCGCACAAGAGGGAATAACGCAAAATGCTCATACCAAGATTCCGACGCCGTCTAAACCCCCCTACAATTTTTTTCGTTTTGTCTGTGTACTTCTGTCTAGCACCTCCACTCCCACCCGTTTGGGGTGCACAGCCGCCGGCTAAGCCCAGCGTGGCTTACGGTGTGATTAGCAATGCGGTTACCCCGCTCTGGGTTGCCCAGGAACAAGGCCTTTTCCGAAAGTATGGCTTGGACCCCGATCTGGTTTTTATCATTGCCGGAACTGCAACCCAGGCCATGCTCGCTGGCCAGGTTCCGTTCGGATTGCTCGCGATTACTCACGTCGCCAATGCTGTTGCCGCCGGTGGAGACCTGACAATGGTGTTGAGCTTCTTTAACACCTTGGATTATTTGTTTGTCTCTCAAGCCTCCATTAAAAGTGTCGAAGAACTGAAGGGTAAAAAAGTGGCCATTGGAACGCCCTCGGGTTTACCTGGTCTAATGACCTTCATGGTCCTCGACCATTTTGGCCTCAATCCGAAGAGGGATAATATCGTTCTTTCACAGATAGGAAGTGTGCCCGCACGCATGGCGGCACTGCGCGCAGGCAGCGTTGAGGCTACGAGCCTGCCACCCGAGCTGGCTCAAGAAATTGCGCGTGAAGGCTTCAATGTCCTGTTCGATGCCGCCAAGGAGAATATCCCGTTTCAGGGAACAGGACTTGTCATGTCCCGCAAGTTGATGAAATCCAATCCTCAACTCGCGGAGAATGTGGTGAAGGCGCTTACTGAAGCCGTCGCCTTCATTCACATCCCGTCAAACCGGAGAACCGTAGAGGGAATATTAGCCAAGTATATGAAGTTGAATAAGCCCGAACTGATCCAGGAGGCGTATCAAAGCATGTTGAAAGCACTACCGCGGAAGCCGTGTCCTACTCTTAAAGGAACGGGACTGGTCCTTAAACTCATGGCCCAGTACGGGATTAATCCAAAAGCGGCGCAGTTACAGACCGACGATGTCGTTGACATGAGTCCCTGCATGCAATTGGATGAGAGCGGCTTCATCGATCGCCTCTATCAGGGCCGATAACTAAGAGTTGGTCTCATTGGGCTGCAGTGCTGAGCGGCGCTTTGTGGATTGCGCCCCTCCGGCTGGAGATTTTCCACTGAGGATTACTTTTCAGTTTCTCATTCGCATCGTGAGATACTAACTCGCCTTCGGCATCCCGCCAATTTTCATTGAGTGGCTGAATGGTACTACTAACTCAACGGCGTGATCGCAACGGTCTCGGCGGATGACTCAGAGGGCCCCGGCGAGCTTCGCGATCGCTTGCGACGCGTTATTTTCGATCGGTTCGCCGTGGCCGAAGACGGCGCGCTGGAACTCGAGCTTCGCCAGCTTGTTCACACTCTGATGCGCCTGGGCCATGTCGGCTGTGTATTGGGGATTGGGACCCGCGAGCTTGTTGTCGATGTTGTTCATGGCGTCGCCCAGGATCAGCAATGATCCAGCCGGATCGAACACGGATACGTGACCCGGTGTGTGACCGGGTGTCGCGATCACGCGCAGGCCGAACACTTCATCGTTGTCATTGACCGCCTTGAGCGGGCGCGGTGACTTGATCTGTTCGACGTCTGCGGCGCCGGCGTACGCCGTCGCCTTCTCAGCCGCCGTCAGTACCTCGCCGACGCTGCCGATATGATCGGGATGGTAGTGAGTCAGGATCACGTGGTGAACCGCATTCCAATCCAGGCCGGCGCTGCGGACGACTTCGGCGATCTTTGATCCGTTGTTGGGCGTGCCGGTATCGACGACCGCCGCCTCCTTGCCGCGGATGAGGACGTAGGCGTTGACAATGCCCAGGTTGACTCGAAGGGCTTTTGCCGGCTCCATGTTCTGAGCGTTAGCGACGCCAAGCGCGAGGTCGCGCCCGCCGATAGCGATGCCCCAGCCTCTGCGCCCGAAGCCGAAATTCAGCTCACTCCATGCTACGAAACTGCCCAAGGCGACCCGGGCCAACCAGGTTCGGCGACTGATTTGTTGAGCTTCCCGCATTTTACACCTCCACTCTTTATGAGAAGTTGTTCAAACGGTTCCAACCATTCAACCGCTGCGCTTAGCTCAAATCGTCGCAGAAAAAGAGCCTACAATCCAGCTTCGTGAATGCGCAATAGGTTGTCGCCAAGAGTAAAGTTTATCTAAGGTATTCGAAATGGCGGGAATTCCCTGTGTCACTTTGCGGCCAACAAATTGCGACCAACCTGACGGGGTTAGTTTCGTTCTTGATGTGAGATGCTTATTGCCTCTGCCAGGCAGAGAAGTGGCAGCGGCTTAGGAGAGGCAACCTAAACATTCGCGCTGGCGCGAAACTCTAATCAAGGAATGAGAATGCCATGGTTGCGATCGATCTCTGAGTTTTATCTCCCAGCATTGCTGAGATTCTTGATCCAAGCTGCGCCGGTTTCTTCGAGCGCCGAGCGTATCGCACTGCCCTCGGGCTGCGAAATAGCCCGCGGTTGAGGAGTATTCGGTTGGGCAGTGTTCGAGACGTGAGCGCGCGGCCGCGATCTTAAAACTAAATCCAAATCCGTGGTTTTTTTGGAAGCGATGCTCACTTTCGCAGTCTGCGGCTCAAACGTCGCCCCCCTTACCTTCACAATGTAACTGCCGGCCTCCAGGTCCTTTCTGATGAAGCGCCCGTTGCGGTCCGTCTCAGAAGTAGCGAGCAATACATTTTCCGAAGTTAAAAGCTCCACATGCGCGCGCGGGACCGGAGTTCCACCTTGCTCGCGGACGACAGCCGCGATGTGGCCCGGAGCAGGCGGAAAGAAAGAGGGAAGAAAATTGTAGGTTCCGGCGACCGAGGCGACTGAGCCGCCAAGAATCGCAATCCATGTATTAATTCTTTTGAGCCACAAATCGTGTCTAGTTTCCTCAGCTCCCATACGAACCTCTTTGTCGTTTGATTTCGTAAATACCCTGGCAGGCAACTGCTTTGAGCAAGCAATATGCCACGGTAGGAGAGGTTGTCTGTACGGAAGGAAGGTCATGACAAAGAAGATTCTGGACAAAAACGTGAGCCTCGTTGAGGAAGACGTTACCCTCCAATAGAAGTTTTGTAACAGCAAACCGCTGCTCTCTCTCTTAACCGAACGTTATTGAGCAACAGGCAATCAAGGTTGAACCAGGAGAATGCCTCAGGATCCAAACTGCTGCCTATGATTGAGAGCGCTGCACTGCTCGATCAGTTCGTTAGCGAGGATTTACTAGTTTTCGCGGCGGGACCGGATTGGGAATACGTTAATAGTCCAGCGGGTCACGATGAGCTTTCTCCACCCGAGGCCGTTTGACAGAAGTTAGATCGCCAGCCATTGTATAGGGGTTACTTACCTAACGCCCATGGAGAGGAATCTATGAAGACACTGAGGTTGGAAACCACTGCGCCGTTTCAAGGATTGGCCGAGCTCGTCGCCTATGACGAGGGTCTGTTCGAACAGGAAGGCATTCAGGTCGAATGGATGGACCGTGAGAAGGGCCTCGATAAAAGTCCGCAGTTGCACATCACCGATCATAAGGACGCCTCGCGCTACACGAGCCACGGCCGCATGATGGAATCAGGCCAGGCTGACCTCTACAACGCTTGCGAATGGGGTAATTTCTCACGCGTGGAAACCACCAATGTCGGCAGCCGCCAGGTCGGCCGTCGTTCCATGGTTAATTTTGCCGCCATCGTGGTCCGAGCTGATTCGCCGGTGCAGGTGCCTCAGCAATTCGCCAACGTGCAGATCGGTATCCCGTTTTATAGCGGCACCCATTATCTCTGCCTGCAGATGCTCGAAGGCTTCGTGCCGCGCGAGCTGATCAAGATCGGCCGCGTGCCCAACGGCTCCAATTATCGCTTCAGGATGCTCATGGACAAGACCATCGAAGCGACCACCTTGACCGAACCCTATATTTCACTGGCGGAGAAAATGGGCTGTCGCCTGGTCATCTCCGCTTTCCACCACGGCACCGACGTAGCGTCCGATCGCGTCGATGCCGAAACTTACGCCGCCTTTAACCGCGCGATACGCGAAGCGGTCCGGCGTATCATGGCAAACAAGCGCGCCTATATGCACTATTTCATCGACTACTATCGGGATCGTGACCCGCAGATTAATCAGCTTACCGTAAACGATTTGCGCGAGAGCCGCCTTTATCTGGTCGATCCAGCGCCCATCCCGGCCGATGAACTCCAACGCACCTATGACTGGATGAAGAGCTGGGATTTTCTCGAGACCGCCCCCTGCGCGACAGATCTCGTCGACATGAGCGTGTAGCGGGCGAAGGGCACGCCCGGAGATCGGGTTTCGAACGTTGACACTGAAAGCGGCTAAGTTGTCGCGGGCGTGTGCGTTGGGAGCACGCGGCTCGCGTATTGCGCCCTGGCAGTGATCCTCTTCATGCGTTCCTCGAACGAGTGGCAGGCACCTATCGTGGGCCTTAGGTTTTTTGGAATCTGTTTAGCCTTAGAACTCGCCCGAATTTACTCGCTCTGATTGATTTTAGATCTATGCGCGCACCTTCCGTTATCCATCCACACGGCTGTTGTAGAGCCACAGGCAAAACAAAAATCTACTATCTTTGTCAAATTGCTGACATGCATCACGATCAATACACAGTGAGAAATCTGTCTATTTGTTCGTGTTGGCACCCTCGAAATTTATTGAACTTCTCTCATGGGGAGGAGAACATCAATCGATGATCAAGCGAGAAGTTGTCATGGCCCCGGCAGGTGGACCGTCGCATGGAAAAGGGATGGTGCAAGGGATCAAAGCCGGCGGCTTTATCTTCTTTTCTGCAATTCGCGGCAACCATCCCGTGACCAATTATGAAAGCAGCGACACCAAGGACCAAGCGCGCCAGGCTTTTGAAAACTTGAAAGTTTTACTCGGAGCGGCGGGCGCTGGTCTGGAGCATGTCGTTAAGGTTACGCTCTATCTGCAGGATCTCAGAATCGCCTACCCTTTCACGATGTTTGGATGGAATACTATCCCAAGGACCCGCCGGCGCGTATCGCAATTCAAGTTGCCGATGCCAACGCCCAGCCTGGTCGCAATGCGCATTTTGCTCTGGATGTGATTGCGCTCGATCCGAACGCGTAATTCAGACGAGATAATCTAGAGTCTCCGGACACAATTTCCGCGGCGACACGCAAAGACTTCGCCTCCACGTCCGAGCGCTGGCTTCTGAAAATTCCGTGGTAATGCGGAAGATTTTTGCGAAGCGGAACCTAATGTTCTTCTGATGCTTTCAGACTCCGCTTGAGCGTCGGTGCCATTGCCTGGATCAGCGGTCCCGCAAGCACGGAAGTAGCGATGGCCGCAAGCAGTAGGGCAACAAAGATCGGCTCGCTTATCAGGCCGTGTTGCAAGGCCAAAAAAGCCAGAATCATCCCCATGGCTCCCTGTGGCAAAAGCCCGAAGCCGATGGTCAACGCCTCGTTGCGCGGCCTGCCGGCGACGATCGCGCCTAACGTGGCGCCGCTTACTTTTCCGATACAGGCCAGAGCAATCGTGCCAGCGACAAGGAGCCAATCAAAATCGGCGATGAAGTTGGCCTGTAAGCCCATTGAGGCGAAGAACACGGGCGAGAAGACGTAAAACGAAACATTGCGCAATGTCTCCCGAGTGCGATTGATGATCTCCCCGGTCTCGCCAATCATCACGCCGGCCAGAAAAGCGCCGAAGATAGCGTGAATGCCGATCCACTGCGTCACCGCGGCGCAAAAGAATGCCACCAGGACGGCCAGTCCCAAAATTCCCTCGTAAGGAAAGCCGCGGCGATGAAAAGCTGCAAAAAGCCGCTGGGCCAGGTGTTTTCCCGCCGTAAGCGTCACTAAACTGAAGCCTAAAGTGAGGAGCGCAATTCCCATTACGGACGATTCACTGCCGACTTTTCCGGTGAGCATTGTCAGAATTATTGCGAAAAACATCCATCCGACGAGATCATTGATCACGGCGCAACCCACAATAGTTTGTCCCAACGGCGTCTTCAGGAGATTCAAATCCATCAGAATTTTCGCAATCAAAGGGATTGCCGAGATCGAAAGGGCCGTGGCAACAAAAAGCGCGAAAGTAAGCCGTTGAGAAGGATCTCTTAGATAAGCGTCCGGGAGTTCCGCGGCAAAGCTAAATCCCAATGCGAACGGCACTAATATGCTGAAGAAACTTGTCGAGAAGATCACTCGGCTTTCACGGCGAATCGCGGCAAGATCAACTTCGATGCCGGCGACCAGAAGCAGAAAAACACTGCCGAGCCAAGCCAATGTACCCAAAAGATGAGTTTGAGACGGCGGGAACAAAGATTCGTAATGCCCGGGGAAAAGCGCGCCCAAAACTGAAGGGCCGAGCAGAATGCCGGCGGTGACTTCGCCAATCACCTGCGCTTGACCGAATCGCCGACATAATTCGCCGAGGCCTAGCGCCGCCGTCAAAATGATAAAGAGCTGAAATAACAGCAGGCCAAAGTCGTGCTCGGATGGAAAGTTCATGACTACCTTTCAGCAGGAGTAGCATTTCTATTCTACAAGACAGGAACGCGATTGTTAGCGTACTTTTGCCGCTTCCTTCACGGGTTTACCTCTCATCCTGCTCGTAAGAGTATCAATTCTCTACTGTTGCGACGTTTTGCTTTCGTCTGAACCCATTTTTCCATTCGGCGATGAACATTCTGGAAAAGCGCCGAGATGATACTCACCTGAAGTGCGGGGGCTGGCCATTTGCCTGGAATAGCTACAACATCGCAGCTACCTGATCTGCGCTCAAGGGATGACGACGGAGTGTGGCCGCCTTTGCGCGCTTCGGCCCGAAATGCTGCAGAGGGATTCTATACCTAGCCGGCGATCGATGACTCGCTGTTCTTGCGACAGCGACAGCAAAAATATCTTGGGGCGGCGTCTGGGTGCTGGTGTTGGCGTTCGTTCACTCGGTCGAGTTTCACCGCCGAGTTCTGTTCGGTTTACGCGAGCGCTTCATGCGTGGATGTGAGAACGCGATAATCTCAGGGATGGGTGGTAATCACGTTTGAGAATTGTTTTTTGTCACTGCCCGACGAGAACATTCGACCGACGACGCCGTTATCAAGTGTCAGTACCTTGTAATCTCCGGAAGCAGTGGCTTCCATGGTCAGGCGATAATGCACTTCGGGGTTCTCCCCATCTAGATATATCCACAGCGCATTCTCACCGGGCATAGGTTGATATTCCTTTGCCGTCACGCTGGTGGGGAAACCGCCCGGATGAAGGCGGATCATCGTCTCTTTGAATTTCGCTAATGAGATATGGCGCTTGCCGCCATCGGAAAGTAACCCGTAGCCTTGATCGAAATCCTTGTTGACCAGGACGATCTGAGCGAACTCAATGGCTCGTTGGGCGGCGAGATTCTCGTCCTGCTTGCTCGATTTAGCGCAACTGGTAAGCCACAGTACGGTGAATAGGCATCCGGTCAATGCGCGAAACCTCAATCGTTTGGGATTCATTTGTTTGGTCTCATCTTGAGGCTTTACATACTACATTGCGCAGATCAGAGTAAGTGCGGGAGAATGGCTGATGAGGCGATCAGTGAGTTTGCTAGCTGTGGATTAAAGCGCGAACAAAACAACCATTTTGCTCCCCTGGGCTAACTAAACACGACTCTATGAATCAGCCAATGCCATAAACTCGCGCCGCCGTATCATAAAATAGGGCCGATCGTTCACCGGGCGTGTAACTTTCCGTCATGCGCTTGAAGGCGTTCCAAAGATTGACATAGGTATTGGCAACTTTTTCCACCGGGAAATTGCTCTCTAACAGGCAACGATCAACACCGAATTTCTCGATGCAATGCTCGAAGTACGGTTGGAGAATTTTCGCTAACTCCAGCGATGATGGCTTGACCGCCCGTTCATGCCAGTCGTAACCAGAACGCACCGAACCGCAGCCGCCTAATTTCACCACGATGTTGGGGCATTTGGCGAGATGGTCGATGCCGCTGCGCCAGAGTTGGTAAACTTCAGTGCGCTTGCCGGCATAAGGACCCACGCCAAGCGGACCGCCGATATGGTTTAAGATGATCGGTACAGATGGAAACGCTCGCGCAAGCTCTGCAACCTCGATCAGCTGTGGATGATACACCCAGGCATCAAAGCTGAGGCCCAACTTTGCCAGCCACTCGAAGCCCTGGCGGAATTTGTTATCCCCAAGTAGCCCTCGTGCCGCTTCGCTGCGCAACGTGTCGCTTTGATCCCATGTCGCCGAATAACGAATGCCGCGAAACCGGCATGGACTGGCGGCCATGTGCGCTTCGAGCACCGGCGCGACGGCGTCGCCAAGAAGGAGATCTGCGTGTCCGACGATTGCGGCCGCAATGCGTGATGTGATCGTTGGATCGGTGGCAGCTCGCTCGGCTATGCTTTCGAGAAATTCGACTTCGCCCACTGGCTTTAATTCGTCTGCGCCGTCATTGCGATAACCATAGCGGCATTCCATGGCCACCGTGGAAACAATATTATGCCCGGCGCGCAAATCTCGCAGTAAATCGTCGAGCATATAGCCGCGCGGCGGCCGCTGCCAAAGATGATGATGCCCATCGCAGATCGGCAGCTCAGGTTCCAGTGGCGATTCTTCCGTCATCGAACGTTTTTTTTACCCCGCGGCCAATATCCATTAATCAGTGACTGGTCACCTTCGTTCTAAATCGGTCAGGATAAGCGTCAGGGTTGTTTGCTATTTTTCAACGTGGAAGTCGGTGCGGGATAAACTTCTCGTAGATAAGAAAATGAATTTGACTGGATTAAGGCGGTATCTAACGGCGGCACAATCTACCTCAGCGGAACGGTGCCGTCGTTGGATGCACGTCAGCAAGCGCTCAAGATCGAGTGGGATGCGCTCCGTGTGCAAAGCGTCGTTAACGCGCTTGCAGTCCAAAAGTGAGCGCCGAAGCCGGCGATCTGGGGAGCAGTAACGATAATGCGGGATACCAACAAAGTAGAACCAGTACGTCGACTTCTACCACATGAAACAAGTAAGCATACCATGCACGGCGGAGATCAATATTGATTTGATCAGCGCTTGTAGTTTTCGGTACCCCAGATCTCTTTTAAAAAACCGCTTTTTTCCAGATTATTTACGAAGCTGTTGTCGTAAATTTCTTCGGCTTTCCTTCTGACAGGCGCGCCGCTTTCGCGGGCGAGCTCGATCGTATCGGCCACCGCTCTACCGGGAACTACCATCGTGCGATCGAGAATCTCCCTGGCGTAGACGTCATAGGCAGACTGCAGCGCCTCCGGATCTTTCGTGCGCATGGCTTTGCCAATGGAGGCTTTGGCTTTGTCGGGATTTTTTTCGACGAAATGGATGATTTCAGCGAAGGCCGCGACCATGCGCTGGACAATCTCGGGCCGCTCGCGCAGCATTTTATGACTGGTATGGAGCGAGCTATAGATGAACGGGATGTTCAACTCGATTAAGCGGAACATGACGTTGTAGCCCTCGTTCTTTGCACGGACGTCCAGGGGCGGCGTGATGATCACGCCGTGGACGATCCCTGCGGCCATTGCCTGATAACGCTCCCCCTGACTACCGCCGATGGGCCTGATCGTGACTGCTTCGGGTGGCAAGCCAAGTTTTCTCACGACCGCACGCGACAACCGGTCGCTCAGGTCGCCGGCGCGCGCGATGCCGAGCGCTTTCCCTGTGAGATCCTCAGGCCGTCTGACTTCTTTGCGAGTGACCAGCACATAAGGCAGCTTTACCAAAGGCGAGGCGACGATTTTCACGTCTATTCCGGCTGCCATACCTGGAATGATCGCGTCCGAGGCGCAGTAGGTAAACTGGACTTCGTCAGTGGCAAGAGCGGTGAGATTCTGAGCGCTGCCACGGATAAAAATATTCTCGAGCTTGATGCCGTATTTGTCGAATAAACCATTATCCAGCGCGGTATAGAGATGCACGAAACCGCCGGACACCGCACACGTGGATACGCGCATTGAAAGAGGCTTTTCCCCTGGTTTGGCCAGGTAGGGATTAGCTAGGACAGTCGAGGCGAGCAAAAGCGAAATTAGCAACGAGACAATTCCCACCATTTGCGCCGGATACTACTCCTGATTGCGGTTGCTTGTAAACAGAAACCGGATGCGCGCTATTTTCATTTTGGGCCGGATTGAGCGGCAACTTCATGCGCTTGGGAGTAGGGGTCTATCTGGATCTCCGACCTACAGGAAAAATCTCAGCCCGCATGCATCTCCCCCGCGATCACTCGATGACAACGAATGAGACGAAGCTATGCCGGATGGGAAGTACCATGGACGGACAGCTTAATCCTGCATGCCGTTCTTGAAAATTGAAGGAAACTCCATTGCGCTGACGGCTCCGTCGGCTAAGTTAACTAGAAAGGAGAACACTATGGCGGAAACACTATCCAAGGAGCAGCTGAAGCTGCTCGATGCCTACTGGCGCGCAGCGAATTATTTATCGGTGGGACAGATTTATCTGTACGACAATCCGCTGTTGAAAGAAGCGCTCAGCAAAAAGCACATCAAGCCGCGTCTGTTAGGTCACTGGGGAACCACGCCGGGCCTGAACTTTGTTTATGCTCATCTCAATCGGCTGATCAAGGCGCGCGACCTGGACATGATTTACGTCACGGGCCCCGGGCATGGCGGACCCGCTTTAATTGCCAATGCTTACCTCGAAGGAACCTACAGCGAAGTCTATCCTCATATTTCACTCGATGCGGAAGGGATGCAGAAACTGTTCAAGCAATTCTCGTTTCCAGGCGGCATACCCAGCCACGTCGCGCCCGAAACTCCCGGATCGATCAATGAGGGCGGCGAATTGGGCTACTCCCTTGCGCACGCTTATGGCGCTGCCTTTGACAATCCTGATGTGATCGTCGCTTGCGTCGTCGGTGATGGTGAAGCGGAAACCGGCGCGTTGGCGACGAGCTGGCATTCGAACAAATTCTTGAACCCGGCCAACGACGGCGCGGTGCTGCCGATCTTGCACCTAAACGGCTATAAGATCGCCAGCCCAACGGTGCTGGCGCGGATCAGTCACGAGGAGCTGGAGCAATTGCTTCGCGGCTATGGCTACACGCCCTATTTCGTCGAAGGGCACGAACCGGAAAAGATGCATCAACTGATGGCCGCTACCCTGGACCGGGTCTTTGATGAGATCAAGCAGATCCAGCATGAAGCGAGAAGCGGCAAGCCTCTGGGAGATCGACCGCGCTGGCCCATGATCGTGTTGCGTAGCCCGAAAGGATGGACTTGTCCGGCGGAAATCGATGGCAAGCGCACTGAAGATTACTGGCGCTCACATCAGGTACCCATGGGCGAGATGCACAGCAATCCCGCTCACGTAAAGATTCTCGAACAATGGATGAAGAGTTACAAGCCCGAAGAGCTATTCGATCTGACCGGACGATTGAAAAGCGAAATTGCCGCGCTGGCGCCAAAGGGCGAGCGGCGCATGAGCGCCAATCCGCACACCAACGGCGGCATATTGCTCAGAGGCCTGCGACTGCCGGACTTTCGAACCTACGAAGTAGAAGTATCCGAACCGGGGGCGGAAACAGCTGAGGCCACCCGGGTACAGGGCCGATACCTGCGCGACGTGATGAAGCTCCATATTGAGAGTAAGAATTTTCGCCTGTTCAGTCCGGACGAAAATAATTCAAACCGCTGGCAAGACGTGCTCGATGTGACTAACCGCGCCTGGAACGCGGAGCGTTTCGATTACGATGACAAGCTGGCGCCCGATGGTCGCGTCATGGAGATGCTGAGCGAGCACCAGTGCCAGGGCTGGCTCGAGGGCTACCTCCTGACGGGCCGGCATGGCTTCTTCTCCTGTTACGAAGCGTTCATTCACATCGTCGACTCGATGTTCAACCAGCACGCGAAATGGCTGAAGGTATGTAATGACATCCCGTGGCGCAGGCCCATCGCATCGCTCAACTATTTACTGTCCTCTCATGTGTGGCGACAGGACCATAATGGCTTTAGCCATCAGGATCCGGGCTTCATCGATCATGTGGTCAATAAAAAAGCGGAGGTCGTGCGAGTCTATCTGCCGCCGGACGCCAACTGCCTGCTTTCGGTAACAGATCACTGCCTCCGCAGCCGCAATTATGTGAACGTCATCATTGCCGGCAAACAACCGGCGCCGCAGTGGCTCAATATGGATCAAGCCGTGAAACACTGCACTGCGGGTATCGGCATCTGGGAATGGGCGAGCAACGACCGTGGCGAGGAGCCGAACGTGGTGCTGGCCTGCTGCGGTGATGTGCCGACGCTCGAAACGCTTGCAGCGGTAGACCTGCTGCGCCGGCACCTTCCGGAGCTCAAAGTCAGGGTTATCAACGTGGTCGACTTGATGACATTGCAATCGCCCCACGAGCACTCGCATGGCTTGAGCGACAAGGACTTCGATGCTCTGTTCACCAAGAACAAGCCGATCATCTTCGCGTTTCACGGATACCCCTGGCTCATCCATCGCCTAACCTACCGGCGCACCAATCACGACAATTTGCACGTGCGTGGCTACAAGGAAGAAGGGACCACGACTACGCCATTCGACATGTGCGTGCTCAACGATCTGGATCGATTCCACCTCGTGGGAGATGTGATCGATCGGCTGCCGCAGCTAGGCGCACGCGCGGCCTATGCCAAACAAGCGATTCGCGACGCGCTTATCGAACATAAGGAATACATTTACGAGCACGGCGAGGATGCGCCCGAGATCAGCGGCTGGATCTGGGGGAACAAACAACGCTCGGGTCATCTGGATTCCACGGGAAGCGACAATATCGATGCAGGGGGCGAAGCGCCTGTTCGAAATTAATCGAGCGAGCGAGATTCGCAAACGATTGCTCAATATTGCTCGACGAAGAATCAAAGAACGTCAATTAATTAGAAGGACGATCGCCATTTCCCGTAAATCCAGGAGAACGCAATGAATCAGGAAAGGCCAATAAAAATCCTGCAGGCTCTGGTGATCCTGCTCCTGTGCTTTCCTCCACCCTTGCGCGCCGCTACAGGCGATGATTTCATTCGTGGCTATGCGTCCGCCGTGCTGGAGAGAGAATTTGGACTGAAGAATTTCTCACTCAACGGTGCCCGCGAAGCTGTCACGGTGACATCCGGAGAGCTGACTCCAGCGGATTACGACAAGGTCATCGCGGCTTTGTCCTCGATCGATGGAGTTAAGCGGGTCCTCATCTTCGATTCCCGCGGAGTTGAAGTGGCCACATCGAGCGCGCAATCATCGGCAGCACAGCGCTCCATGGCAGAAAGGCTGCCAGCCGAGTACGAGGTAGGCTTTCTTCCGGGCGGCAATCTTTTTGAGCCGCTCATCGCCGATCCGCGCTGGCCGCGCTTCTCGATTGGCTACCGGTATTTTCCGAGTCAATCGAGAAATGTGGCTTCCACGACCTTTGGCGAAACGATCTCCCTTTACCGCAATCGCGGTCCCTTTGATGGAATGTGGGAGGTCGGCTTTCAGGCCGGCGTATTTTCGATCTTTGACCTGGACTCGGAATCCTTTGATCTGGTTAACAGCGACTTTTTAGCCGGGCTGCACACCATCTATCGGATCGGGGATCTGTCGACGCTTTTTCGCGTGTTTCACCAGAGCTCGCATCTAGGCGACGAGTTCCTTCTGCGCAATCGAATCGATCGAGTCAATCTGAGTTTCGAAGGCCTGGACCTTAAATTATCTTACAGATTTTTCGATTGGATGCGCCTATACTTCGGCGGCACTTACCTGGTTCACCGAGATCCCTCAGATCTTAAACCGTGGTCAACACAGGGCGGTATCGAAGTGCACACGCCCTGGAGATTTTGGGGAGACTCAACCCGGTTCGTCACGGCTTTGGAT
>Ga0307416_100001164_pt1 | contig 14122 bp, 12 predicted proteins | sample DK1Cmetagenome_2_FD_203821 | JGI IMG/M metagenome (GOLD analysis project Ga0307416, IMG submission 203821) | Maize rhizosphere microbial communities from greenhouse at UC Davis, California, United States - DK15-C-3 | ecosystem: Host-associated > Plants > Roots > Rhizosphere > Soil | place...
TTGGCCCTTCTGAGCGAGGGTGTCATCGTCATGCAAGGTACTCCGAAGGAATTCCTGGCTTCGTCGAACCCCAAGGTCCGGGAGTTCCTCGAGCGCGATTTCGACAACCCCTCGTTCGCGGCCTGAGACTATGGATTTGCGCTACTCCCGGGAAGCCACAGTAGGAGCGATCGTCCTCGTTGCCATTCTGGTCTTTGTGTTCGGAACGATGTGGCTCAGTGGACGGTCGATGGGATCCGACAATGTGGTGCGTATTCAGTTCCAGAACGTGAGCGGCCTCAAGCGAGCCTCTCCCGTCCGAGTTTCGGGCGTCAACGTGGGCAAAGTGGAGAGTATCGAGTTCATTGACGTGGGCAAGGTGCTCGTGGTGGCCGGGCTGCCCCCGAAGATCCGGCCCAAGCTGGACGCCGGTGCCAAGATTGTGTCGGTGACGTTGGTGGGCGACTATGCCGTGGACTTCGACCCGGGGAAGTCGGGCCAGCTTCTGCCGGAAGGAAGGGTCATTCTCGGCACCCAGGACCTGGGTCTCACGGGAAAAGCTACGGGATTGGCGGAAAGGGCCGACAGCATATTGCTGGGGGCTCAAAGCATCGTGAACGAGCAAACCGGACAGCAGCTCCGTTCTACGTTGACGGCGCTCGAAGGCACACTCAAGGCGGCGCAACGCACGATGCAGATTTACGGGAATCCGGATCAGGGCCCCACCGCCGAGCTCACCAAAACCATGGCGACATTCCGCCAGCTCAGCACCCGGCTCGATAGCACTCTCATCGCCTTCCGTACCGATACCCTCAGCGCCCACCTCACGGCGATGACAGCGGCGCTGACTTCGACCAGCGGCAGACTGGACACTCTGTTGGCCGGAATGAACCGCGGTCAAGGCACCCTGGGAAAGTTCGTGACGGACAGTGGACTCTACTACGACATCCGGGAGCTGTCGCAGGGGATGAAGAACCTGCTGGATGAGCTGGCGAAGCATCCGGGAAAGATCCCGGTCACGGTGAAGCTGTTTTAGTGCACAACCGCGGGAACGGTGAACAGTGAAGAGTGAACGGGCGCCGTAGTCGTAGCTTTTACTGTTCACCGTTAACCGTTCACGCTTTTGTGGTTTAGCAGTACCTTCCCCCCATGCTAAGCGTCACCTTCCTCGGCACCGGCGCAGCCACGCCTACCATCGACCGGAACGTTGCCGGCCTGGCCGTTCAGCGCGAGGGCGAGACGCTGCTGTTTGATTGCGGCGAGGGGAACCAGCGCCAGATGATGCGATATGGTGTCGGGTTCAGCTTTCGAGAGATCTTCTTCAGCCACTATCACGCCGATCACTTGCTCGGCGTCACGGGCCTCCTCCGCACCATGGGTCTGCAGGACCGGTCCGCTCCCGTGACGCTCTATGGCCCGAAGGGAGCCCAGCGCGTTCTCGGCGCCGCAATCAGTCTCGGTATCGAGCGAAACAAGTTCCCGGTCGACATCGTGGAGATCAAGCCAGGCGACCGTTTGGCTCGCGACGATTACGAGATCGTGGTCTTCGAAACCGAGCACCGAGCGGACACCGTCGGCTACGCCCTGGTGGAGCACACACGTCTCGGCCGCTTCAATCCCGACCGAGCCCGTGAGCTCGGCATTCCCGAGGGTCCGTTCTGGGGACAACTGCACAAGGGCAAGACAATAACGCTGCCGGACGGGCGGATGGTGGGTCCTGCGGAGCTGGTTGGATCGCCGCGAGCCGGGCGCAGGGTGGTGTACACGGGCGACACGCGTCCCCATCTCCCGGTCATCGAGGCCTCACGCGGCGCCGACCTGCTCGTACACGAGGCGACGTTTGGTGGGGACGAGATGGAGCGCGCGCAGGAAACCGGTCATTCCACCGCGGCCGAGGCGGCGCGTGTGGCGCTGGAGGCCGGAGCACGCCGGCTGGTGCTCACTCACATCAGCTCCCGTTACAGCCGTGATGCCGCCGAGCTGCTGGCCGAGGCCCGGTCGGTGTTTCCCGAAACGGTGATTGCGCGGGATGGGATGACCGTCGACGTGCCGTATGCCGATGGGGACTAGCCGCGCTCATGGACCAAGGCCGTCCGCTTACGAGCTGATTCTTCTTGCCATTGTAGTCATGGTCTTCGTCTGGTCGAGTATCGGGCCGCACGACCGGTTCACCTGGACGCTCGAGGTGTTCCCAGTCATCGTCGGCCTTCCGATTCTGATCTATGTCTATCCTCGATTTCGCTTCACACCGCTGGTCTATACTCTCATCGCGGCGCATGCAGTGATCTTGATGGTCGGCGGTAAGTACACCTATGCAGAGGTGCCGCTGGGCTTTCGCCTGCAGGAATGGCTCGGGCTGGCGCGGAACCACTACGATCGCCTGGGACACTTCGCCCAAGGCTTTGTTCCCGCAATGGTGGCGCGGGAGATCCTGATACGTCGCTCGCCTCTTTTCGGGACCAGATGGCTTCCTTTTCTCGTGATCTGCGTCTGCCTGGCAATCAGCGCGCTGTATGAGCTGATCGAGTTCTGGACCGCTCTCGCCACCGGTGAGGCAGCCGAGGCATTTCTCGGCACCCAGGGGGATCCCTGGGATACCCAATGGGACATGATGCTGGCGCTGATCGGCGCGATCATATCCGTGGCGCTCTTCTCAGGGTGGCACGACCGACAGTTACAGCGGGCTGGAGTGGAGCCTTAGTCTTGCGAGTCGTGGGTCATCCCGCGGCAGCAGGTTTCCGCCCCGCGAGCTCAGGCTTGGCCCCCGCCTTGCAGATCGTTACGATGCATCGACCATTTGCCTCACGTTCCCCACTAACATGTGGCCTAATGCACTGTTTTTCGGCTTTCCTCCGGAGTGCTCGATCATGGCTGGTCGCAGGCGTTCTGCCCCTGGCCCTGATCGGCTGTGGCAACGCGCCTGCTGGCGCGAAACAGGCGGCCGAACAGACGAACACGCTGCCCCAATGGACCCCGCGAGGAATTCAGGCCGCGCGTCCCGTGATCGACAGCACGATTGACTCACTGACCGCCGACTCGTCCATCACGGACTCTTCTGCGACAGACAGCAGCAAGACTGGCGGCAAACCGGCGGCAGCCAAGCCAAAAAAGAAAGACCCCTTTCCCATCAGCGCGGCCGATTCGGCTCGATGGCCGGTGCCCGGTGCTCCGGAGCCGCTGCCGGGTGCGATCATCCCCGAGCATCGTATCGTGGCTTTCTATGGGAATCCGTTGTCCAAGCGTATGGGGATCCTGGGTCAGATCGATCCCGACTCGATGCTCCAGAAGCTCGAGGCAACAGCGCTCGAGTGGGCTGAAGCCGACCCAGATCGAAAGGTCCTTCCGGCTCTGCATCTGATTGCTGTCGTCGCTCAGGGCTACCCTGGGCCGGCAAAGAAATACCGGCTCCAGATGCCGGATAGTGTGATCGAGAAGGTCGCAGGCTGGGCCGAAGAGCGGGGCTGGCTACTGTTCCTCGACATCCAGCCTGGTCTAAGCACGGTCGAGGCCGAGATACCCCACCTGGTGAAGTACTTGAGCCGGCCCTATGTGCACCTGGCTCTCGACCCAGAATTCGCCATGAAAGATGGAAAGAAGCCGGGGACTGACTGGATGGGCCGCATGGACGCTAGCGAGGTAAATCATGCGATCGGCGAGCTAGCGAAGATCGTGGACCAGCACAAGCTGCCGCCGAAGGTCCTGGTGGTGCACCGGTTCACGCGGAACATGCTGACCAACGCCTCCCAGATAAAACTCGATCCTCGCGTTCAAGTTGTGATCGACATGGATGGCTACGGCGCGCCATCGGGAAAGAAGGCGGCCTATCGCTGGTTCGTGGTCAGATACCCCGTGCAGTACACCGGCTGGAAGCTTTTCTACAAGAATGATCGCCCGTTGATGACGCCGGAGCAGGTGCTGGAAGTGTATCCCAAGCCGATGTACATCCAGTATCAGTAGAGGCGGGTAAGCGGGTAGGCGGGCCCACCACTTAACCGCTTACCCCTAATCCGCCGTCAGCCTGCTCTATTCCCGGAAATAAACCTCTCCAGGTCCATCGCGACCTTATCCGGTTGCTCCCAGTGCACCGCATGACCGGTCCCAGGATACACCTCCAGCCGAGCGGAAGGGAGCATCCCAAGCAACGCGTCCTGCTCGGACCGGGGAAAGACCGCGTCCCGATCACCCCATATCAGTAATGTTGGAATCCGATGGTTGGACAGGGATGAGGCCGGGCCTGTGGACGCCATGCCGACCATCAGCCCGTGCCAGACCCGCGCGGGCAAGCGGAGGCTCTCTCCTACCGCCCTATTCAGGAATTCGAGCGGAATGGGACGATACACCGTGCTGACCTGGAACTCGCGGGCAAATGTTTCCGACACCGGATCCTTCAACTCCATGATGGCGCGCTGAAAGTCGGTAAACCCGTTCATGCCTCGAATGCTCGTGGCGGAGCCGAGGAGAACCAGCCGGGAAACGCGGTCCGGGGCGATTATGCCCAGTTGTTGGGCCACGAAGCTCCCCATTGAATGCCCGACTATGGTCGCCCGCGCGATGCCCTTTGCATCCATGAATCCGAGCACATCGGCGGCAAGTCCGGCCATGCCGTAGCCGCTGCTGGGTTTGCCCGATTCCCCGTGGCCTCGCAGATCCAAGGCATACACGAGGTACTTGCTGGGAAGCTTTGGAAGCAGGGAGCTGAAGGAAAACCGGGAGTCGCTGTAGCCGTGAAGCAGGATCACCGCCTCTCCGGACTGATCTCCCTGTTCGGTAAATCTGAGCCGGACGCCGGTTGCGACATCCACCTCGCCATCTCTCAGCGACGTCGAGAGCTGCACGTCGGCTTTGGTCCAGGCCTTCTTAAAACGGGACTCGATGGCGGCCGCTTCCTTGCCGCGCGCCTGAGCACGAAGGCTCCGAGCCAGGCCATGCAGCGACCAGCCGTTCTCCGGCCGCCGCACGAGGTCATCCCTGAACTCCTTCTCTGCCTCGGCCGGTCTGCCGGCCTCGAGCAGCACCGTGCCGAGCCGCTGGCGAATGGGCAGGTACCAGGGTGGAGGCTCGTCGTAGGTAAGCTCGTCCTCTCCTGCGATGGCGTTCCGCAGATGCTTAACAGCTTCGTCCCAACCACCCTTCTTGGCGGCCATCTCGCCGTCCAGGTGGTTACGGGCGATTGCCAACAGAGATTGAACCGAATTCAGGTTGGCTGCGGCATCAGCCGGAATCTCTTTTGCCTTGGCCACGAGCATTCGACGCTCGACGGCTGCCGAATCAAGCATGCCCTTTCCGGTGTACGCCAGTCCACGCACGTAATGCCACACACCTGTGGTGTACCGCAAGTCCTGTGAGGGCGCCGGCTCTTTGAGGACGTCGTCCCAACGCGAGAATCTCGCGAGAGTGTAGAGCACCGTCGGAGAGAAGTACTCCAGTGGCGGGGCCTGTCGCACTACCTCGACCGGAACATTCTTCACCACCCCCCGCGCCGCTTTCAGCGCATCATTACCCCGGCCCAGCATGTTCAGCGCGTACCACATCATGTGGTAGTTGTGCGGGTAGTACGCCATGGGATAGACGCCGGTCGGATTGCGCTCGCTAATGTACCGCTCATCGGCATGTACCGCGTGCATGTTGCGGTCGGCAGCGATGTCCCACTTGCCCAGTCTGATGTAGATATGCGTCGGCATGTGGACCAGGTGGCCTGCACCAGGCATCGCCTTTCCGAGCCGCTCGGCACATTGGAGGGCCTTAGCGGCGTCGTTGGATGCCTCTATGGCGTGGATGTAGAAGTGACACGCTCCAGGGTGCTCGGGGTTCCGCTTTACCACTGGCTCCAGTACGCGCAGAGCTTCGAGTGTCGAAGGAGCCTTGGGTCTTCCGCCATTCGTCCAGTAGTTCCAGGGACGCAGGTCCATCAAGGCCTCGGCATAGAGCGCCGCCGCATCGTCATCGCTCGGATTGCGCCGCGCTACGTCGCCGATTGCCATTGCCCAGGCACTGTCCAATGGAGCCCGATCCAGAACTGGCTCCCTCGAGTAGCGCTTCGCGAGAGCTGTGATGTATGCCCGTTCCTTCGGCCTCACACTCGAGGAGTATTTCAGCGCCAGTTGCGCCGCCTCATAGGCTGGCCGCGCCGCTGCGGTGTCCATGGGAAGGTTGATGTTCGGTCCGAGGGCGTACGCCATACCCCAGTAGCACATGGCACACGTGGAATCGTGCCGGATGCCTTCCTTGAATGACTTGACCGCCTCATCGTGATTGAAGCCGTAGGTCAGCCGGAGCCCCTGGTCGAAGTACTGCTGAGCCACGCGCGACTTTGTCGTGATTGCAAAGTGGAGAGTCCCCAGGTTGTCATAGAGCGGGGTAGCCGCAACCGCTTTCGTGGTCGTCGGCTGGCTGGGCGGATGTTGATGTTCTTGTCCGGCGGCGGGGATGACCGACAGGACGCACAGCATTCCGGTTGCGAAGGTGGCGCGACAGACCTGGGGCAGCATTCCTGAATCTCCTAGAGGGTTGTGCGTGAGGAGACAGTTTACGTCATTGCCGCTGGCGCTGCCTCGCCTGAAATGCCCAGCCCGCGGGGCGAACGGAGTGGCCTAAAGCGGCCATGCTCTCAGGCAGCGTCCTGAAGTTCGATGGGCTGGCGGCCCGGGCTATAGCAATCCGCTCCTTGCCGCCTGGGCCACCGCGGCGGCGCGGGATGGCAGGCCGGTCTTGGTCAAGATATTTCCGACATGTCGGTGGATGGTATGCTCGCTCAGCTTGAGCCGCACCGCGGCCTCTTTGTCGCTGAGCCCCTGGGCGACGAGCCGCAGGACCTCGATCTCGCGTGTAGTGAGCCGCCCCAGCTTCGCCACGGGTCCGATCGGTCCGTGGGGCTTGAGATCGATCTCCTGCAGCAGAATCCGTGCGGCGGCTGCGTGGCGCGCGGCACCGAGCTGCTCGAACGTAGTTCCCGCGGTGCGGAGGGCGAGCGCAGCCGGGTCCCGGCGGCTCAGCGCCAGGAAGGTGTGGGCCAACTGCAGCCGCGATCGTGCGGCCTCGAACGGCGTACGATTACGCTCGAAGATTGCGGCGCTCTCCTCGAACCGGCTGCAGGCACCCTTGTGGTCACCTGTGGCCGAAAGCAGACATCCCTCGGCATGAGCGACCGTAGCCGCGAGTGGCTCGGTACCGACCGCCTGCGCAATGACGCGAAGCTCCTCGAGAGGAGCCTGCGCTTGATCGACCCGGCCTTCCGCGATGTGGGCACGCGCCAGTATGTCCAGCCCTGAGACCCGCTCCGTGCGGTCCTCTGCCGGCACTCGTCGGAGGTATTGCTCGGCCAGCTCTGCCGCTTTGGAAGATTCTCCCCGGTCGAGCGCCAGCGCGGCACAGCCGAGCACACTGAGATAGTGCGAGCCGCTGTCGGAGAACAAGCGGTCGGCCTCCTCCCAACGACCCTGGCGGCGACGCAGATCACCGAGCCGGATCAGCGCAATCGGCACCACGCGGGGCTGAACTCGTTCGACGTGGCGCCGGAGTGCTTCGATTTCGCGTTCGGCCTCGGCCCACTCACCGCGGAGCGTCAGCAGGGATGCGTACTGGATCCGACAAGCGGAGAACAGGTGGGTGAACTTCCAGCGGCGGCAGAATTCACGCACCCGCTCGCACCACTGGGCCGCGCGATCGTAATCGTGAACCTGCTCGCATGCGCGGATCAGATAACAGCAGGCAGTGCCGATCATCACCGGGTCGGTGAGCTCGCCGGCGGTGGCCGCGGCGGTCGCCTCGTCGAGACGGCTCATTCCTTCGGTGACCTCGCCCTCCGTCACCATGGCCAGCCCCTCGAGTGCCACGCCGAGCATCTCCATGTCGGTCGGCCCGACGGAGCGGGCTATCGCCGCGGCCTCCTGGCTCAGGCGGCGCGCGGCGACGGGGTCGCGCTGACTCATCAGGGCAACGTGCGCCTTCTGGTAACAGAGGAGCGCGTGCTCGGGAGATGGGGGCAGACCGTCCAACAGGCGCTCGGCACGCTGAATCCAGCCGTTCGCGACGGCGGCCTCGCCCCGAAAATCTGCGTAGTCGTTGGAGAGCCAGATGGCGACCCGTGCGGCAGCGCGGGCATCGCCCGCCTGACGAAAGAGACGGTAGGCTCGCTCGCGGGCATCGATTCCGGTCGCGTAGTCCTCGAGCCACCAGCACGCCATGCCGAGCCCCTCGAGCGCCTCCGGCAGCTCGGCGTCTCTGAGCGAGCTCTCGAAGCACACGCGGGCTTCCTCCCAGCCTCCCCGGGAGAGGGCGTCGAGGCCGGCGCTCAGGCGATCGGCGGGGGTGGAATCGAGAGCGGTAGGCGTACGAGTCTCTGTGTGGAGGAAGCTCTAAGGTACGGCTTGAGGGCTCGTTAGGCTACGATGGAGATGGTTCGCGACTACGAACTTCGGTTGACCGGACTGCCGCTTACCGGTACTTTTCCCGTCCTTCTCGGCCGATCCAGAGGCCAAGTTGGGGCTGTAGCTCAGCTGGGAGAGCGCTGCAATCGCACTGCAGAGGTCAGGGGTTCGATCCCCCTCAGCTCCACTCCAGAAGTGAACAGTGAACAGTGAACGGTTAACGGTGAACGGGACGGCCGATCGGTGCTTCGATGCTTCAGAAGCTCGAATCGGAATACAAGTTTCGAGCGGCTGGCCCGTTTACCATTCACCGTTTACCGTTCAGTGGAACCCTGCCCCTTGGTGTAACTGGCAACACGCCTGACTCTGGATCAGGAGAGTCCTGGTTCGAGCCCAGGAGGGGCAATGGCCGGTGCAAGAGCACCGGCCGTTTCTTTTAGGGCTCGGCCTGGCGGCTCGAGCCCAGGAGGGGCAATGCCCAGGGTGAACAAGCTCTGGGCGTTTTCTTGGGGGGCTCGGCCTGCGTGCGGGGGTTCGATGACGCCTCCGTACGGGTCCTTCAAACTAAGGGTGGCTTTAGCGCGGTCATCATGACCGCCTTGACGCCGTAGGCCTCAGCTGCATCCTGCGTCGACTCCTTGCGGAACCGGAACCTCGGCACGACCGCCGAGCGCACGCGCATAAAGCCGGTTTCCTCCAGCAACCGAAACATCTCTCCCTCCGGGAGAGCGCCACCGATTCAGCTGGCCCAGAGTTTGGGATCGTTCACGATTGACTGGGACAGCTGCTTGGCACTCACGATGTCGGTGACAGAAATGCGACCGCCCGCCCTCAGCACTCGGAACATCTCCTCGACTACGCGGCGCTTGCGGAAGGAGAGATTGATCACCCCGTTGGAGATTACCACGTCCACCGAGGCATTAGGGAGCGGGATATCTTCCATGGGTCCTTCGCGACATTCCAGCTGTGTCCCGGTTGCCGCGACGTGAGCCTGGGCCTTGACGCACATCGCCGGATTCAGATCGACGCCCACGACGCGACCCGTTGGACCCACCCGCCAACCGGCGATCATTGCATCCAGGCCGGCGCCACTGCCCAGGTCGAGGACAGTCTCACCCGGCTGCAGATTGCTCCGCTCGTGCGGGTTGCCTACTCCGGCGAACGAGGCGACGGCACCTGGTGGGGCGCGGTCGAGCCAATCGGGGGCATAGCCGAATAGCTCAGCGGCTTCCCTGCCATGGAAGAAATGGAAGGTGCTCTCGGGGCTGTCCGCAACCTCTTGGTACATGCGGATGATCTCGTCCTTGAGGACGGCCTCCAAGGACGCTTGATCGTTAGCGAGGCCGGTCATATTCAATCCCCTTCCCAGGGTCAGGCATATCGCTGCAGGTGCCGCCCTGACTACCAGTAGACGGCGCCTCTGTTACCCAAGTCGCACCGTGTCAGACTTCCCGTCACCACAAGCGGGTTCTAACGCTCCGCGCTGCTCACAGATGCGCAGCCCCATACGATTATCGCTGCCGGAATGGCATTGCGTAAGGGAGGGAGTGGCTCGGCTCTCACAGGAGGCTTCACGTTCTGATGCGAGTCGAGCGGCGCACCTGAGAGATGGTTGAAGGCGGGGTGGTGGTCGGCGCTCCGTGATCTGGTCGAGGACAACAGGCGATCCGTCGACAGACGCTGGCCTCGTGAATCGCGCCTGCTGGGGCGCTGTGTATTGTGGAGTCGGGATAGAGACAGTAATGTGGTGCGACACCACGCGACCTCACGAAAGAACATGAACCCTAGGCTATCACTGCTGGCGGTGCTCGCCTCGTCGGCGTCACAGGGGCCGCACGCCCTGGCCGCCCAAGATGCCCCCGGACTCGCCGGGGCGACGCCCGTTGTCCCCCCGTCCGGTCCGTCTCTTCTCACGGACCCCCCAACGATCCGCAGGACGGTGGAGCTGACGCTCACCGCCGCGCCCACCCGACTCTCGCTCCGGCCCGGCGACATCACCGACGCGTATGCCTATAACGGCCAGGTGCCGGGCCCGACGCTCGAGTTGCGCGAGGGCGACCGGGTTGTCGTGCACTTCCGGAACGCGTTACCCGAGCCGAGCACGATCCACTGGCACGGTCTCCATCTGCCGTTCACCGCCGACGGCAGCCCGTTTCATCCGGTGGCGCCCGGCGGGCAGCAGGACTACGTGTTCACGGTTCAGCCGGGCGCCGCAGGCACCTACTGGTATCACCCGCATCCCCACCATCGCACCGGTCAACAGGTCGCCAAGGGCCTCTACGGCGCCATCATTGTGCGGGCCGCTGACGACCCGCTGCCCCTCGCCGAGAAGCTGCTGATCCTGTCCGACAACCGCTTCCGTCCGGACGGCTCCTTCGACCTCCGGGATCCGCATTCCTCGCATGGGCGCAGCGACGCCGAGAACGGGCGGGAGGGTGACGTGCTGTTCGTCAGCGGTGCCATCAGGCCGACGCTCACGATCCGCAGCGGCGAGGTGCAGCGCTGGCGCGTGATCAACGCGTCGGCAGCGCGCATCTATCGCCTGAAGCTCCAGGGTCACACCTTCCTGCACATCGGGAACGACGGCGGTCTGTTCGAGCGCGCGGTGGAAACCGGCGAGATCGTGCTCGGCGTTGGCGAGCGTGTGGAGCTGCTGGTGCGCGGCACGGGTGCGCCCGGCGCCCGAAGCGTGCTCCAGACGCTGCCGTACGACCGCTACATCCCACAGACGCGGCCCCCGGATTGGAACGCGCCCCGTGACCTGCTGTTCCTGCAGTACTCTACCGCCCCGGCCGTGGCTCCCGTCGCACTGCCCCCGGTCCTGCGCCCCGTGCCTGCCCTGGACACCGCCCAGGCGACGGCGACGCGGGTCATGGTGTTGACGCAGCACCTCATCAACGGCAAGGCGATGGACATGGCTCGCGTGGACGTGTCCACGACGCTCGGGGCCACGGAGATCTGGGAGGTCGAGAACCTGGTGGGCATGGACCACCCATTCCACCTGCACGGCTTCCAGTTCCAGGTGCTGGACCGCGACGGCGTGCCGGAGCCGTACCGGAGCTGGAAGGACGTGGTGAACGTGCCCAAGCACCAGACGGCGCGCTTCATCGTCCGGTACGATGACCACCCGGGAAAGTGGATGTTCCACTGCCACATCTTGGACCACGAGGACCACGGGATGATGGGCGTGCTCGAAGTTAGGCCCTGACGAGGTCAGACCTACCAGAGGAGGCGGATGTGAGATCGTCGAGCGCTTCGTTCCGGTATGGCGGCGGGTTGTTGGCCATGCTCTGCATGGGGTGTGCGGCCTCCTCCCGTCGCAGCGAGTTGCCGGCGGGTCAGGCAGTTCAGACAGACCAGAGCACACAGACAGTGCAGGCCAGGCGGGAGCAGGTGCTCCGCGGGCGGGTGCTGACGATCAACCACGCCTGCGGGGGCTGTCATGGCGGCGGTGCGAACCCGGCGGCGGAGGGATATCTTGCCGGCATGCGGAGCCCGGAACAGGAGTTCCTGATCGGACCTTGCGCGACGAAGCCGGGCGCGACGCCGTGTTTCAGGACACGGCCGCGAAACTTGACGCCGGACAACGCCACCGGTCTGGGCCGGTTCAGCGAGCGCCAGATTTTCAACTCTCTACGGTACGGGCTGCGGCCGGGTGAGACGCCGGACGTGGAGATTACCTCCTCCGTGCCCGGCCAAGGCAACTTCCCCACCAGCCCGAAGTACCTCGCTCCTCCGATGCCCTGGCCCGAGTGGCGGCATATGACCGACCAGGAGCTGTGGGACATCGCGGCGTATCTCAAGCACGGCGTCAAGCCGGTGCGCAACAAAGTGCCGGACAGCGAGGGGCCGCCGGACTTCTGGGTGAGCGAGTACACCGTGGAGAAGATCGGCCCCTATCCACTCCCCGCCTTCCCGACGGCGCGGGAGAGACTACCGCAGTAGGGTCGGCCGTCGGCTCGGGCGTAGCCATCGTCGGCCCGACGCAGGTCGTGTTCGGGACGAAGTGGGGCGGCCGGGAAGCGGGCACCGATGCTCGGAGAGTGGCCGATTCCAGCAAGTTGTCGGAATATCCTGCCCAGGCCGGCGGACTCTGGGTCAGGAGAGTCTTGGTTCACTCCAGAAGGTGGCCTTCGGCTCGAGCCCAGGAGGGGCAATGCCCACGATGAAAATCGTGGGCGTTCATTTTTTGGGCTCAGCCGGGCGGCCCGAGCCCAGGGGGGCGACTCCTCCTCTGAGGCTGATTGACAATCAGGCTATAGGAATACCTTTCACGAGATGAGTTAGCGGGCGATTGCCATCCGGCCAGAGAAAGGAAGGATTTTGTGTCACAGATACGATCCAAGATGGAAGCTGAGAGCTGGCTTGCGGAAAAACTCCGAGAGGAAGGACCTGATCTGTGGAAGGACCGGCAACGCGAGGAACTCGCGAGGAAGCTGGCACAGGACTACAGACCAGGCGGCCCTAAGTGGCGCGTTGAGGAGTGGACACAGAGGCCTGAGGGAGTCTCTGTCTGTGTGGTGACCCGTGGCGGGGTTCTGGGGATTCACAGCGTGGATGACCCCAAGGAGGCGCGCAGGAAAGCCGATGCCATAGTGCGGGCACTCGAGGCTCTAGATGACCAGATGAGGGGTTCGCGTCAGACGCTCTGATTGTTATCCCACGCCGCCTTTCGGCTCGAGCCCAGGAGGGGCGTCTTGTTTTCTGCCGTTTTCTCCCAAAAAGTGTGACGCTTTGCGTGCAAGCGTCGAGTGTACCGAATCACCGCACGCATCGGATCCTCGTCGTCGGCCTAACGCGCCTCGTTCGGCGGCGCGCCGCCCGTGATTTCATTCGTCATTCCTTCGCTGTCAATGCTCCTCGACGGTGGGCGCTGCGCCACGCGGCGAACGCGTAAGTGCAACTCCGAACCAAACGCCCCACGCGCTCATGAGAATTGAGGAAATGACCCAGATGACGCTTCCGAGCCCCACGCCAAACCACATTCCTAGGGCCCAGCCGGTGAAGGACACGACGCCCGCGGCCATCGCCGTCCATGCGGACCAGGCTGGCAGAGCTCGTTCCCCGCTCTGAGCCTCATTTCGCGCGATCAGGGCAACGGCCAGTGCCAGGAACGAGAATCCATTGGCCTTGCCTTCCGCGAAGGCCCACCACGCCTCGAACACCTCTCTATTGCCGGACCTTGCCGCGTCGGACACGACGGTCGCTTCAGCCACTGCGGTCGTCAATGTCCAGAGCGCAGCGATGGGTATGACCGCCCACGCCGTTGTGGTCCACCAACCTCCAGTCAGGCGCGATTGCGAGGTCAGAATGACGAGGCCAGCCACCGCGTGGAGGGACAAGCCGGCGGCTGCGATCCAGTGGGCCACAGACCATCTCATGACCCCGTCGCTGACCCTCGTCATCTGTTCGCTGAGTTCGGGTGAAATCGGGCCGTGCAACACCAGCACCACGACCATCAGGAATGAGGCAACCGCGAACCAAGTGCCCCCCACTCGAATCGAGTCATCTGTGTGTCGCATCACTGCATCTCCTGCTGAGAGAATCGAATGGAACCGGCGAGGTGTGGGATGCCATGTGGCGACTGCTTTTTCACCTCCCAGCGGTAGGGCCCCCGAAGCTCTTCTCGAGGCCGAATGACCACTCGATGCGAACCTCTCGAAACCGATATTCGATCCTCCGTCCGATCTGGATTGCGCGGAGGATCTCAGTCCGGTCGCGCGAGCGAGGCAAGCACGCGATAGAAACTGGCCACGCCGTGACCTCCATCGTGCCGC
>Ga0307416_100001167_pt1 | contig 14097 bp, 11 predicted proteins | sample DK1Cmetagenome_2_FD_203821 | JGI IMG/M metagenome (GOLD analysis project Ga0307416, IMG submission 203821) | Maize rhizosphere microbial communities from greenhouse at UC Davis, California, United States - DK15-C-3 | ecosystem: Host-associated > Plants > Roots > Rhizosphere > Soil | place...
TGTTGAGCGTGCACACCGACAGTACGATGAACTTGTGGGCGGCAACCGGGAAGAATTGGTGCCGAGCTTCCACGCTGGATGGCTGCGCTGGCACGGCCAACGGTCTGCCACAGTAGATGCAGGCCTTTGCCGCATCGGAGACTTCGTGCTGGCAGTCTGGACAGATGATGAGAGACATGTTCCCCTGGTCATTCCCTATGGAACTGCTTCTCGTCCTGAACGTTCTGTCGAGTCCACGCGACGCCTGCTGGCGCGAGACCAACAGCGACATGCTCCGATCATCCTCGGAGTGGAGTCATGGCCAACCCCGGCCGAAGCCGGTGAACTGCTTGCCATATATAAGGAACGGAGACTTGTCGCGCAGTATTCGTCGATATATGGGCGCGAAGCGAGCGTCACCTGACGCCGGGGAAAAGCAAGCGTCAGGCCGTTCGGACGAGAGAGCGCGAGCTGTGGTTTACGGCGACTTCGGCGGGGTCTTGCTGGTGAGGACCTGAGAGGGAGAGGTCACGGTCCAGTCTGGGATCTCGCTGATCCAGCTGTACGGATTGATACGGACTCGGCCGAACGTTCGGCGAACTGCGGCCACCGTGCTGGGGGCGTACAGGAACATTGCCGGGGCGTCGGCGTTCAGCGTATCCAGGGCGGTTCGGTAGAGGACTTTCGCTGCGGCTGGATCCGACTGCCGGCCGGCCCGATGCAGCAGCGAGTCGAAAACCGGATTGGCGTAGCGGCCAAAATTGGTACCACCCCAGCCGGCACGGGTCCAGCCGTCCGCCAGCCCGCGTGCACTCGGCTGATCGAGGTAGGCGCCGATGTACGTATCGAACTGACCCTTGCTGATCCGCTCCTGGAAAACGGGGAAGTCCACGGCCGTCACGGAAACCCTGGCCCCAAGCCCCCGCCAGCTCTCCTGGAGCATGAGCGCTGCCTGCTTGCGCATGCCGCTGGAGCTTGGCACCAGGATGTCAAACGCCAGCGGCTGACCGCTTCTCACCCGAGAACCGGAGGGACCCCGACGCCATCCCCCCTCCTCCAGCAGTCTCGATGCCGCGGCGGTGTCGAAGGGAAGAACCGCCACCTTCCGATCATTGATCCATAGCAGCTGCGACATCGGGCCGCTCGGCGGCTCGCTCGCCTTGCCAAACAGCGCCTTGGCGACTGTGGACCGGTCCACCCCGGACGATAGCGCGCGCCGAAGATCCCGGTTTCCGAATAGCGGGTGGGCCCTGCCCTTGTGATCGGCTACCCGGAACGCGAGGAAACCGTAGAACGCCGCCGGGTAGGAGCGCAGCTCGAACAGCGTGTCCCCCTCGAACCGGCTGGCGTTCTGGGGGCTTCCAACAGTCTCCAGCAGATCCGCGTCACCACTCAGCACCAGGTTCAGCGCCGCATCGGGGTTGCCGGTGAAGCGCCAGACCAGTCGTCCGATGTGCGGTCGTTTGGGGCCTGTGGTGTCAGCCTCGAGAACAAGATGATGTCCCCGCTTCCACCGCCGGAGCCGGTACGGACCCGAGCCGACGATGCGCTCGGCGCTCGTGTCCGCCGACCACGACTCGCGCGGCACGCCGGACCAGATGTGGGCCGGTATGATGCGGACGTGGTAGGTGGCGTCGTACAGCTGTTCCGGCGAGGGCTCCGCGAACCGGACGATCACGGTCCGGGAGTCCTCTACCTGGACCCGGATCCTGTTGACCAGTGAGAGGCGGGCGGGAGCATCGAGCACTGAATCTGCGAACGCATCGAAGGAGAACCGAACGTCTTCAGCGGTCACGGGGCGGCCATTCTGCCACCGCGCATCACGCCGAAGGTGGAACCGCCAGGTAAGAGAGTCGAGCCGCTCCCACCGGGACGCGAGACGAGGAACGAACGCTCCGGTGTCCACCGGAGATCCTCCGGCCTCGAGATCCGCCAGACGCTCGAAGATCAGGTCCCCGATGTCCCGGCCGACGGTTTCGTAGACCAGCGGCGGGAGGATCGAGCTGGGCTCGCCGACGGCAGCAACCACGGCGGTGCCGCAGCCCGTGCACGGCCGTTTTGCCGGCTGACACGCAATAGCTGCCATCAGAGAGGCTGCGAGGGACAGCAGTGTCCGGGACGGAGGCATGAAGGTCTGGATGGCAAGCGGCATACCAAAGGGAAGCTGCGGAGATACAGGGGTTTACAGCGAGGGGACCGGCTCACGAGTGGCAGAGTGGCCGCCACGTGGTCTTCTGCAAGGAGGATCAGGAGGCGCCAGATACCGATCTTTCCAGAAGCTTCGTACGTCGTGCGGGAGAACCTCGCCGAAGGACTGCGTTCTTTTGTCCGAAGGCGAGGGCTCCCGCCGAACAACAGCTCTTGTTAGTTCGAACCAACCCCGGTGAGGTTCGGACTGTAGGTGGAGGGCTGGCTGTCGGCCGGTGGTTCTGCTCCGCACAAAAGAACGCAGTGCCTTCGCAGAACCATCCGGCCTCACTACCAAGATCAATCTTTGTGCAAACTTAGTACGTCCTGCGGGAGAACTCGTCCGGCTAATCGGCCCAGTCTCGTGGCTCGAGCATCCGGAGGAGCTCGGCCTCGAACGATTCTGGCGTATACACAGGCGAATAGTCCCAGGCAGCGACCGGGGGAAGGCTCATGAGCACGCTCTCGATTCGGGCACCGGTCTGCAAGCCAAACAGAGTGCCGCGATCGTGCACGAGATTGAATTCCGCATAGCGCCCCCTTCGCACCAGTTGGAAGTGTCGCTCCCGCTCTCCGAAAGAAAGATCCCGCCGCCGGTCCACGATGGGACCGTACGTCCGCGCGAGGCTACTCCCCACGCTCTGGACGAACTGGAGGAGCGCGTTGAGATCGAGTCCGCCTTCTCCCGCCCGCAGATGATCGAAGAAGATGCCGCCGATACCGCGGCGTTCTTCATTCCGGTGCGCGTTCACGAAGTAATGGTCGCACCACGTCTTGAAGCGGGGATAGAAATCCGGGTGGTGGCGCTGGCACACCGACTTCAACGTCCGGTGAAAGTGGACAGCATCCTCCGGGAACGGGTATGTCGGTGTAAGATCGGTTCCACCACCGAACCAGGCGTCCACCCGCTGGCCGCTCGCATCCGTGATTTCGAAGTAACGGACATTGAGGTGAACAGTGGGAACCATCGGGCTGCGTGGGTGCGCGACGACGCTCATCCCGGTTACGAAGAAGGCCAGCGATTCTACCCCGACGCCATGCGCTCCGATCCGCTGCGCGAATCCGGGTTCGAGCACGCCATTTACGGCCGATCGGTTGACACCTGCCTTTTCGTAGGTCTCGCCACCCGTGAGCACGCGGCTCAAGCCTCCGCCACCGCCGGCTCTCTCCCACTGATCTTCCCGGAATGTTCCGCCCCGGTCCAGCTCGCTGAAGAATACCGTGGTCTCTTCGTGCAGACGCTCGATCCAGGAGGTGACCCGCTGCCTCAAGTCAGCGGGTACAGTCATCGCGAGCGCCATTCCTTGACTGCGCTGACGAACGCCTGCGCATGACTCACCGGTACATCCGGCAGGATGCCGTGCCCCAGGTTGGCGATGTGGCCGCTGGATCCGAAGTCCTCGAGCATTCGGTGTGTGCGCTGCCTGATCTCGGAAGGTTCTGCGTACAACCAGCACGGGTCGAGGTTGCCCTGTAGGGCTACTTTGTCGGCGGGCACTCTGCAACGTGCACTCGCGGCATCGGTCTGCCAGTCTACCCCGATCACATCGGCCTTCGTGGCTCGAGCGATCTCTTCCAGGGCCCAGCCCGATCCCGGGGCAAATACGATGACCGGCGCTCCCGCTGAACGAGCCCGCTGAGCGGCCCGGGCGAGATAGGGCAGAACGAACGCTCGAAAGTCGCTGGGCCCGAGCGCTCCAGACCAGGAATCGAAGAGCTGCACCGCCTGGGCACCGGCCTGTACCTGCGCTACCAGAAATGATCCAACGATGTCGGCCAGCCGGCCGAGCAGGTCGTGCGCCCTTGCTGGATCCTCGACCAGCAGGCGCTTGGCCAGGCTGAACGACTTCGATCCTCCGCCTTCGACCATGTAGCTCATCAATGTCCACGGGGCGCCGGCGAATCCAATCAACGGAACTCGGCCACCCAGCTCGGAGCGCGCGAGCTTCAGCGCGGACAGTACGTAATCCAGGCTCTCCTCCGGCACAACCGGGCGAAGCCGTTCGAAGTCGGCGGCCGTGCGGAGCGGCTCGTGAAACCTGGGGCCTACACCGTCCTCGACACTCAGGCTCATTCCCATCGCTTGCGGCACCACGAGGATGTCGCTGAAGATGATGGCGGCGTCCACCCCGAGCTGATCGACGGGTTGGAGCGTAACTTCCACCGCCAGCTCAGGTGTTCCGACCATCGTGAGGAAATCGGCGCGCGCACGCACCTCCCGATAGGAGGGCAAATAGCGGCCTGCTTGCCTCATCATCCACACAGGCGTGCGTTCGACTGGCTCGCGGCGGCAGGCGCGGAGAAAGAGATCATTCATGACACTGATCGCCTGGCGAGTACCTCGAGCACCGTGGTCACCACAGCGTCCCGGGCGGGATGTGGTGCCACAGCCGCCGGCTCCCAGCCGCCCTCTCGCGCAGCTGCTGCGGTGGTCGGGCCCACCGCTATCAGGTCCGGCCTGGATCCGGGTGGGCATGCATCGACAAGAAGATGGGCAACGGACGGACTCGCGACGATCAACAGGGTGGCGCCAGCCGCTTTTGCCTGAGCCTCCGACTCGTTGGCCAGAACGGACTGGTAGCACACAACCTCATCCACGCTCACCCCCGCTCCGCGAAGGCGTTGAGACAGCACCTCGCGCCGAGTGCTGCCACATGGAAAGAGCACCGGTCCTGCAACGCGCGCGTCCAGCATGACCTGAGCGAGCGCTGCTGCGGCACCGCTCGAGCCTGCCTCCCGCTCTTCGGGCGTCCGGACGAAGCCCAGGTTCCCGCCGAGTGCGGAGGCGGTAGCCGCACCGCTGGCCCACACCTGGGGTGGATTGACAGGCGGCAATCGAATGTCACGTTGCACCATCCGAGTAGCCAAGGCTGTTGCCGCCCTGGGCGAGGTCAGCGCGACCGCTCGGTAATGGCGTAATCGATCGAGGGCCTGGTCAAGCGCGGTCCAATCGGAGGGTGCCTTGAAGTGGATGAGCGGCTGCTCGGTGACGGCTCTACCGGGAGCGCTCAAGGCATCGGCCAGGCCCGGAAAGCTGCCGGCAGACGCCGTTATCACGATCCTCTCCATGTCAGGGCTCTGTTACCACCGGAGCAACCGCGGCGCGAACGTCGGACAGAATCGCGGCAGCTCCGCTTTCGAGCAGTCGCTCGGCGAGCTTTGTCCCCAAGTCCGCGGCCTGCGCCTCATCCTTTACTACTGCTTCTTCCATCCCTTCAACCATGCTCTCCCCGGAGAGAGCGATCACTCGGCCATCCAGCCGCAGCATCGGCCCTCCTGACTCTCGTCGAGCATACGCTGCCACCGGGACCTGACATCCCCCCTCCAGCCGCCGGAGAAACGCACGCTCCGCCGCGACGGGGACAGCCGTTTCAGGGTCATGTACCGCCTCGCGCAGCAGACTTTGAATCACCGCATCGTCCGCCCGCGTGGTCAGCGCGAGTGCGCCCTGGCCGGGTGCCGGAAGCATGATTTCCGGTGACAGTCGCTCCCCGATTCGTTGGGAGAAACCGAGCCGGATCAGTCCCGCGGCAGCAAGCACGATGGCGTTCCAGTCGTGACGACCATCGAGCTTGGCCAGACGGGTATCGACGTTTCCTCGGATGTCCACGATCCGAAGATCCCTGCGCGCGTGCAGGAGTTGAGCCCGTCGGCGCAGACTACTGGTGGCGATGACTGCACCCGGTGGTAGATCGGCCCACCGCAGAGGCCCACGGCCGACCAGCGCGTCACGGGGATCTTCCCGGGTGCTGACGGCAGCCACCATGATTCCATCCGGAAGCTCGGTCGGAAGGTCCTTGAGTGAATGAACGGCCAAGTCGATGCGGCGGTCCAGCAGCGCGTCGTCGATCTGCTTGGTAAAGAGGGCCCGGCTTCCGATCCGTGAGAGCGGAACGTCGGGAGTGAGATCGCCGGTCGTGTTGATTTCGATTCGATCGGTGGGGTGGCCGCCTGCTGCGAGCAACGTGCGCATTCGCTCTGTCTGCCAAAGAGCCAGAGCGCTGCTGCGGGTCCCGATCCGAAGAGCCGCGTTCCGCTGGCTCAACCCTGCCCCGCGGCAGGAATGCCCCGATCGGGAGCCTGCCCTGCGGCAGCCATGTCTTCCATGCCGAGAAATTCGGCGACTCTTGCAGCAGCCCTGTCCGCGGAGGCGATGGCATCTCCCAGCGACACCCCGTCGCGATAGGTACCCGCCAGCACAAGACCCGGGTTCCGCCGTTCCACGTCGTCCGCGATCTCCTTGAATCGACCGTATCCGAGAACGTACTGCGGAATCGCCTTGGGCCAGACCTGCACCGCGCGGAACACAGGCTCGCCCTTGGTCGCCAACAGCAGGCGCAGATCGTCGAGCACGCGGGCGGTAAGCGTTTGGGGATCCGCCTGAACCAGATCCGGATCCCGGGTACCGCCCACGAAGACCGTGATCAGGACATGGCCTTCGGGAGCCCGGTCGGGAAAGAGCGATGATGAGAAAACGCCCCCGAGAATGCGCTTGCGCTCCACTTCAGGTATGAGAAATCCGAACCCATCGAGTGGGTGGGTCACATGCTCGCGGCGGAAGCCGAGTGCCAGCACGGCGACCGGCGGGTGGAAGATACTGGCGAGAGTGGACAGCCGTTCGGCGCTGGCAAGATCGAGATCGATCTCGTCCAGGGCGTGTGAGGGAGCGGCATAGACCACGGCGTCGAACAGTTCGGGCGTCTGAAACGCAGCTCCGACTGTCCACCCGCGGGTACTTTTCCGGATCTGGGTAACCGGCGACCTGAGTCGAACCGCGCTGCTCAGTTCCCGGCTCAGCGCATCGGGTATTTCTTGAAGTCCATTTCGAAACGAGACCACGCTTCCCGGCCCTGTCGGGGCCGACGCGCCTTCCCGCTGGGCTTTCATCATCGAGACGAGTGCCTTCATGACCGACCCGTGCGATCGCTCCAGTCCGTGCAGCTTTGGCGTCGCGTGACGAACCGAGAGCTGCTCTGGATCGCCGGCGTAGATCCCGGCAATGAACGGATTGACGATGTAGTCCAAGACTTCCTGGTTGAACCGGCGGCGCACGAACGCGGCGACACTCTCTTCCAGCGGTGAGTCGCCCACATCCACCAGCGGCTCACCGAATACAGCGAGCTTGGCACCATTGGATAGAAGTCGAGAGGTCAGTAGCTCTGCGGGAGTCATCGGAAGGCGGACCAGTCGACCCTTCCGCACAATGTAGCGGTGCCGCGCCTCGGGAGTGGCAGCGACCTGCGAAACATCCACCCCGAGATCGGCGAGCAGTGATGCCGCGGCGCCGCTGGGAGCCGCCAGGGAGTTCGGCCCCAGCTCGGCCAGATACCCGTCGCGGCACACCGACTTAATGGCGCCACCGATCCTCTCGCTCGCCTCGTAGACAACGACGCGGTGTCCGCGCTGCTTTAGCCGGTATGCGGCCGTGAGGCCGGTCAGCCCCGCTCCGATGATCGCTACTGCTGCCAAGCGGCCTCCAGGGCGGCCTGGAGTGCGTCGAGCTCCGCGTCGCCGTGCACGGTGGAGGAGAAGGCGGCCTCGAAGGGGGATGGTGGCAGGTAAACGCCGGCGTCGAGGAGAGCATGAAAGAAACCGTTGTACGCTTCACGGTTCGTGCGCTTCGCGCTGGCGAAATCCTTAACCGGCTGGTCGGTGAAGAACGGGGTGAACATCGTCCCGGCGAGCTGTACCGTGACCGGTACGCCTGTATGCTCGGCAACGCCTCGAATCATCGCGGCGGCACGAGCGGCCCAGTCGGCGGCCCGCTCCCAGACACCGGAGCGCGACAACACGTCGAGTGTCGCCAGGCCGGCGGCCATCGCGAGTGGGTTTCCGGAGAGGGTACCGGCCTGATACACCGGACCCGCCGGCGCGATGAGCTCCATGTGCTCTCGCCTTCCGCCAAAGGCCGCGGCAGGAAGTCCTCCGCCCACGACCTTTCCCAGGCATGTGAGGTCTGGCTCGATCCCATAGAGCCCTTGAGCGCCGCGTGGGTGCACCCGCCAGCCCGTCATCACCTCATCGAAGATCAGCAGCGTTCCGTGTTGCCGGGTAATCGACCTGAGGCCTTCCAGGAACCCGGGCACCGGCGGCACGACTCCCATGTTACCCGCGACGGGCTCGACCAGTACCGCGGCGATCTCGTGAGCGCGCCGCGCGAATACCACCTCGACCGCCGTCAGGTCGTTGTAGGGAACCACGACGGTGTCGGCCACGGCCGCCGCATTCACGCCGGGAGAATCGGGCAGACCCAGCGTGGCGACGCCGGAGCCTGCAGCCGCCAGGAGCGCGTCCGCATGACCGTGGTAGCAGCCATCGAACTTGAGGAGCACCTGCCGGCGAGTGGCCGCCCGCGCGAGACGCACGGCGCTCATCACGGCCTCGGTGCCAGAGCTGACGAAACGCACCATGTCCAACGATGGAAACGTCGCCACGACGCGCTCAGCCAGCCGGATTTCGAGCTCGGTCGGCGCTCCGAATGTGGTGCCCCGTCCTGCGGTCTCGACCACTGCGGCGAGCACTTCCTCCTGCGCGTGGCCGAGAATGAGAGGACCCCAGGAAAGCACGAGGTCCACATAGCGGTTCTCGTCCGCGTCGATCAGGTAGGCGCCCTCACCCCGAGCCATGAAACGGGGAATACCACCCACACTCTTGAAGGCCCGGACTGGGCTGTTCACACCTCCCGGCATTAGGCGCTGGGCCTCCTCAAACAGCTGCTCGGATCTGGTAGTGCTCCGACTTGCTACGCGGACCTCAGTCATGGCCACGCTCCGCCAGCAGCTGCGCCGCACACTTGGCGTGATAAGTGATGATCGCATCCGCACCGGCCCGCCTCATTCCGGTGAGCGCTTCGATCACGACCTTGCCCTCGTCGATCCAGCCCTGGCGGGCGGCTGCTTTCACCATCGCGTACTCACCGCTCACGTTGTAGGCGAGCAAGGGCAGCTGGGTCCGTTCCCGCACGGCTCGAACCACATCGAGGTAGGCCAGCGCCGGTTTAACCATCAGCAGGTCCGCTCCCTCAGCTTCGTCCAGGGCCGCTTCCAGCACCGCCTCGCGAACATTGGCTGGGTCCATCTGATACTGCCGGCGGTCTCCAAACGCAGGCGTGCTTTGAGCCGCCTCTCTGAAGGGGCCATAGAAGGCACTGGCATACTTGACGGCGTAGCTCAGGATGGCCTGATCGCTGTGGCCTGCCTCATCCAGTGCCGTGCGAATGGCAGCCACCATGCCATCCATCATTCCGCTGGGAGCGATGATATCGGCACCAGCACGCGCGTGGCTCACCGCCGCGCGGGCGAGAATCTCGAGCGTGGCGTCGTTGTCGACCGATCCATTCGTGATGATGCCGCAATGTCCGTGGCTGGTATACTCACAGCAGCACAGATCTGAGATCAGCAGCAGGTCGGGGTGCCGCTGCCGTATCCGGCGGAGCGCCTGCTGGACAATGCCGTTATCGTCGTAGTTCTCCGAACCGACCTCGTCCTTGCTGGCCGGAATACCAAACAGCAGCACCGCCTGGATCCCGAGCGAGCGTATCCCGTCGATTTCCCGATCCAGTACCTGGTCCACCGAGAGCTGAAACACCTCGGGCATCGATGGGATCTCGCGCTCGATTGCGCCGCCGTGCACCACGAAGAGCGGCTGGATGAGATCGGATGGCGCAAGTTCGTGTTCGCGGACGAGCTGCCGGATGGCACCGGTTCGGCGTCGACGTCGGGGTCGGTTGCTGAGTGGGAGGGTCACCAAGGAAGACTAGAGAGCGGCCGCCCCGCCCGCAACACCAGTCAAAGCTTGCACGCCCTTTGGCATGTGCTTTGCCTTTATAAGGAAAGGAGAACCCGAGAGCATGTTTCAACGTTATCGATGAGGAGGAATTACAACAGGAAAGCCACTGGCCGCCGCCACCGTCTGAACACGCAAGTGAACGCATGAAAGACGGTTAGCAAAGCTCAGGCGTAGTGTTCCTGATCACTGCAAGAGCACGCCTGTCTGTCACGGCCAAACGCATTCCTTCCACGCATCTTGAAGCAGTCCAGGTGAGCGACACCCCCTGCGGCAATCCGCCGCGTCGCCGCCGGCGCCAGGAGCGCTTACACATGAAGTTGTCCTTCTCCGTTGTTTCTGGTGTTGTCTCCTTCTTCGTGACGTTGACTCTGAACGCCTGCGGCGGCAGCCCGCCCCAGCCTCGCCTTGCTCCGGCGCCGAACCCGACGCTCGCCATCGTCCGAGCCAACCTATGGGATGGCACTGGCCGGCCGGTGGTACCGAACGCAGTAACGCTCGTCCGTGCTGGAAGGATCGTCTGCGCGGGGGCTGCCGGCGAATGCCCGCTGCCCCGAGGTGCGAGGATTCTCGATGCCCAGGGGCAGTGGCTCATACCAGGGCTCATCGACAGCCACGTTCATCTCCTGTTTCTCACTCACGGTAGCGCGGGCGAGGAGTTGTCGCTCGATCTGAGAAATCTGCTGGCACAGGGAGTCACGACGGTCCGGGACATGGGTACCAATTCGGCGGCGCTGCTGGCCCGGGTCAATGCGCTTACGCAGAGCCCTCGGGTCCACGCGATGCAGCTGGTCGCGGGGCGACGGTTCTTCTTTAATGGTTTCCGTGGAGTCAGAACTTCGCGGGGAACGGTGTTCCGGCAGCCGCCCGCGATGGCGATGCAGGCACTCGGCTGGACTCCGATCATGTACAGCCCGAGCGATGATGCTGACTCGGTCGTTGAAGCGGCCCGTGAGGCCGGCGCGATCGGGCTCAAGCTCTATGCGCACCTCGACCGCGAATCGGTGCGCCTGCTGACCGAAGCGGCTCATCGGGCCGGCATGCCGGTCTGGGGCCATGCATGGGTCCAGCCGGCGAGCGCGCTGGAGCAGGTGCTCGCCGGACAGGATGGTCTGGTACACGCGGCGGGCATGGCCGGAGAGCTCTTTACCTTGGAGGACCGCGATACCCTGGTCAACGACGGAAATCTGCAGGTCGCCACGGCGGAAGTCGCTACCGTCGGTTCCGCTCATGATCCGCGGATTCTCGAGGCCCTGGATACCATGGCCAGGAGAGGCACGATCTTCGAGCCGACATTGGATGCCACGCGCCAAAGCGTGGCGTACTACAACGCCAAGCGGCGGCACATCCCATCCGAGCAGGAGGACTATGTTCGGGCGGCCTCTGGCTTCGGCATCGAGGTCACCCGCGAGGCCGTCAAGCGTGGGGTTCGGATCAGCGCGGGCAGCGACCACGTCGCATACGGTCCCGCCATCGAGCGTGCGACTCTGTTCGGAGAGCTGCGCCTGCTCGTTGATTCAGTCGCCATGAGCCCCGAGGCAGCGTTGCTTGCAGCCACTCGCGACGCGGCTCGTGCTTTGGGAGGACTTCCCGCCCGCCAGGTAGGCACGGTCGAGGCAGGGCGCTACGCAGACCTGGTTCTCCTCAGTAAGAACCCGCTGGCCAACATCGATAATCTCGAGTCGGTCGAGTGGGTCATGAAGGGCGGCAGAATCTGGAGGCCGGGACAGCTTCGTAGCGGGATCGCGATGAACTAGGCGGAACTCCTCATCCTGAGCGAAGCGAAGGATCTGCTCCACAGCCATCGAGCCGCTGCGTACCGCTAGCGCCCTGCCTGCCCCCCCACTTCCACGGGTAGCTCCATCCGATCCGCCCACTCGGTCCACGATCCCACATAAATGCGCACCCGTGGGTAGCCGAGGAGGTAGCGAAGGGTGAAGTGGACGTGGCTCGCCTCGGTGGTGCTGTTGCAGTAGGCGATGATGCTTCGATCAGGTGTGATTCCCTGTGCTTCGTAGGCCCGCCGGAGTGCCGCCGGACTCTTCCACACATGCCCGAATCCGACCTGCGTTAGATCATCTCCCCAGTAGTGGCTGATCGCACCGGGAATATGGCCTCGCCGAATCTGAGCACCCGCCGCTCCCGCGTACTGCTCAGCCGGCCTGGCATCGACCAGAAGTTCTTCCCCGCTGCGAACCGCAGCGAGAACATCACTGAGAGATGCACTCTCGGGACTGAACCGGGCCACCGGGAAAGAGGCTTCAGTAATGCGGGGGTACCGCTGGGTGACCGCCCGGTGTTCCAGCGCCCACTTGAAGTAACCGCCGTCCAGTACGTAGACCTCGGGATGACCAAATCCCGCCAGCAACCACGCCAGAAACGTCGCACTTATATTGCCCGTCTCACCGGCGGCGTATACCACCACCGGTGCATCGAAGCTCACACCCAGCCGCCGGAAGAGCTCCCCGTATGCTCCAGCAGAAAGAAGCTGAGCTGGAAGGCCCGCCGAGCTCGCGCGCAGAGTCTCGGTGTTGAGATACACGGATCCCGGTAAATGATTCTCGAGATACGTGAAGAGGTCTGATCGAACATCGATGAGGCTGACTTTACCGTCTCGCTGACGAGCGGCGAGCTGCTCGGTCGAGATCAGGGAGGGAAGCGCTCTCGCAGCAACGGCCTCCGCTGCCGGACCCCGACGCGAGGCACACCCGGCCATCAGCACAGAAAACGCCAGGAGACCAGCCCGTGCTCGTATCATTCTGCGGGCTCCAGTCCCATGTAGGCTCTTTCTTCTTCGAGATACACACGGACCGCATTACGCCTGCGCCGGGAGTTGAGGGAGACCGGACGAGTTTCATCCGCCGGAGGTAACGAGGACATCGCTTGTCCCATAGGCGCGCCGCGCTCGATCGCGGATCGCATTGCCCTCTGAAGCTCGACGATGTACGCACGCGTGGTGCCCACCAGCGAGAGCGGGCGCCTCGGGATCGCTCCGTGTCCGGGCACGACTGTCCGTGGATTCAGTCTTTCGAGAGCAGCGAGGGCGTGGAGCAGCGCGCGCGAGCTGCCATCCACGACCATGGTTACGCCGTCCTCGATCAAGAGATCGCCGGCAAACAGAACACGCTCGGACGGCAGCCAGACGATGAGATCGCCGGCAGAATGCGCGGCACCTGGGTGGCTGATCACCAATGTCCGACCTCCCAGACGAAGCGTATCAGCTCCAACGACCGGACGATCCGGGGTGTCCGCGAACTCGAAACCACGCATGGCATCCAGGCCGACAACCCGGACCCAATCAGCGATCAGCGCGTCTTCCCCACCCTCGGCTGCCAGCACTCTGCGATCAGGATGCGCGATGACTCGGGCGCCGAGGCGGCGGAAAACTACCGTCCCGAAATGATGGTCCGGATGATGATGCGTAAGCACGACCCATTTCACCGGCTGCTCTGTGACCGAGCGGATTGCGCGCAGAAGATCCTCTCCTTGGCGGGGACTCGCCAGCGCATCGATGACTACGACGCCCGAGTCCGTCACCACAAAGCCGGCGTTCGGTCGTCCCTCGGAACCTCTTCCCGTATCACCGATGAAAGCGTATACGCCGGGTGCAAGAAGCCGGAGCGTGGGCTGCGGGGACTCTGGGATCGAGGCCCACGCGAGAGACGCCGCACAGAGAGCGGCACACCAACCGGGTTGCAGAGAAGTCACCAATAAGAACCTGCAGGAGGGAACCCCCGGCCGTTCCGGCCGGAAAGCTTCAGGCGGCTGCGAAACTGATGTTGACTGACTGCTTGAACGTGGCGCCCTTGTTGTCGGTCCAGACCATCGTCAGGGGCCCTTCCTTCTCCGCTCTGAGCGTGAAGCTCACTACCGGGTCACGACTGATTCCGGAGGTCCAATCGAATCGCGCAACCTCTTTACCGCCATAAGTCACAACGACCTGTTTGATGAAGTATGCGGGGATCGGATCGCCATCGGCGTCGCGAAAGAACCCGGTGTCCATCGGATGCGATACAATGGAGTTGACGGTGATGAGGTCACCTCGCCTGATCCGATCGGGCACCTTGATCCGAGCTTCGCCGATCGTATCGCTCATCATCCGCACCCATTCAAGGTAACACGCACTCTGCTGTAGTCCGCCCACAT
>Ga0307416_100001168_pt1 | contig 14090 bp, 12 predicted proteins | sample DK1Cmetagenome_2_FD_203821 | JGI IMG/M metagenome (GOLD analysis project Ga0307416, IMG submission 203821) | Maize rhizosphere microbial communities from greenhouse at UC Davis, California, United States - DK15-C-3 | ecosystem: Host-associated > Plants > Roots > Rhizosphere > Soil | place...
GCGGCCACGCGCCCGCACGGTCCTGACTGCGTCAGATAAACTCAAAACACCAGCGGCCACAAGCGCCGAGTATTCACCCAAACTATGTCCCGCGACAAATGCCGGCGCATCGATCTCCGCCTCGCGCAACGCGCGGAACGCAGCAACAGAGACGGTCAAGATCGCAGGCTGCGTGTTCTCCGTTAACTGTAAATCCTCAGCGGGACCTTCAAAACAGAGTCGCGAAATCGCGAACCCTAGCGCGTCATCAGCTTCTTCAAAGACCTGCCGGGCTACCGGAAATTTTTCTGCAAGCTCTTTACCCATCCCTGGGGCTTGCGAGCCCTGACCGGGAAAAATCATTGCCGATTGCCGATTGCCGATTGCCGATTTATCTGATTCCACGTTTCCGCCACTCAATGATCCGACTCGCCAGACCCAAAATCGGCAATTGGCAATCGGCAATCGGCAATGTAATCACCATCTAACGAGCACTGCGCCCCACGTCACACCACCGCCAAAGGACGCCATCAACACTAAATCGCCTTCTTTCACCCGTCCCGCTTTGACGCACTCATCGAGCGCAATCGGTATCGATGCCGATGACGTGTTTCCATGCACCGCGATATTTGAATAAACGCGCGACATATCGACGTTCAAACGATCCGCAACCGCCTCCGTGATGCGTTGATTGGCCTGGTGCGGAATAAAAAGACTGATATCGTCAGACTTCACACCCGCCGCCTGCAAAACATCGCGCGAAATCTCAGCCATCGAACGAACGGCAACCTTAAATAGTTCGTTGCCTTTCATCTTGAAGAAGTGATCGCCGGCGGCGAGTGTCTCTGCCGTCGGTTTTCTACGAGTGCCGCCACCGGGCGAGAAAAGTTGCTCTTCGTAACGACCGTCAGACTTGATCTTCGACGCCAGAATTCCGCGACTGCCTTCAACTGGTCCTAAAACCGCCGCACCTGCGCCGTCACCAAACAACACACACGTCTGTCGATCGGTGTAATCGACGTACTGCGTCAGTATCTCTGCGCCGACTACGACTGCGTGACGCACCTGTCCGGTCCGAATCATCGAATCGGCAAGCGAAACTCCATAAAGAAAGCCGGAACAGGCAGCCACGATGTCCATGGCCGCAGCGTTGTGCGCGCCCAGTTCCGCCTGCACGATACAACCGGTCGACGGCAGTATCTGATCCGGCGTAACCGTCGCACAAAGAAGCAGATCGATGTCGGCAGGATCTAAACGAGCGTGCTCGATTGCCTGTCGTGCTGCACGCACGGCAAACAGCGACGTGTATTCATTCGGCGCCGCTTTTCGCCGTTGCTTGATCCCGGTGCGCGTCGTGATCCAATCGTCGGAGGTCTCGACTATCTTCGCGAGATCCTCATTAGTCAGAATGCCTTCCGGGTATGAATGACCAGTACCCAGGATTCCAGCATGTTGATTCACCATCAATTCCTCAGATTACTACATATAGCCGCAGATTACACAGATACACACAGATCTGCGTGTACCTGTGTAATCTGCGGCTTATTTCTAATCCCTTCTTCAATTCGATCCGCGGTGCGATGCTCGGAAAACTCTTTCACACTCCGAATCGCGTTGCGAATCGCACGCGCATTCGAACGCCCGTGACCGATAACAACGATCCGGCTCACGCCCAACAACGGCGCGCCGCCGTATTCCGTGTAGTCGAGTCGCTTCTTGATACTCCTAAACGCCGGCTTCGCCAGCATCGCGCCCGCTTTCGTCACTGCCGTCGCCATCAACTCGCGCTTCAGCATCGACAGCATCGCCTCAGTCAATCCCTCCGACAGTTTCAACATCACGTTGCCCGTGAAACCATCGGTGACGATCACGTCAACCATTCCCGAAAACACATCGCGTCCTTCGACGTTGCCGACGAAGTTGATATTGCTCAACTGCCGCAAGAGCGGAAACGCTTCTTTAGTAAGTTCGTTTCCCTTCGCCTCTTCCTCGCCAATGCTCATCAGACCGACTGAAGGCTTAACTGTGCCGAGCACCGAACGCGAGTAAGCATCACCCATAATCGCAAACTGGGCCAGGTGATGCGGCTTGCACTCGGAGTTTGCTCCGACATCGAGCAACAACGTCGGCTTCGCAGCCTTGGTCGGAATCATGGCCGCGAGGGCCGGACGATCGACGCCCGGAAGCGTACCGATAACCATCTTTGCGGTCGCCATGGCTGCGCCGGTATTTCCCGCCGACACGAAACCATCAGCACGCCCGTCCATCACCAGCTTCGTGCCGATTCTCAAAGAACTCTTCTTCTTCCGTCTCACGGAAGTCGCAACCGGATCATCCATCGCGATGACTTCAGCCGCCTCTACGAATTCAATGCCGCGATCGCCGTCGCCGCGCCAGCCGCAACGTCGCAGTTCCGGCTCGACTTTGTGGGCCTGGCCAACCAGAATAACGCCCACGTTGAAGTCGCGTGTCGCAGCAAGTGCGCCATCAATTTCTACGTTGGGCGCGTGGTCACTTCCCATTGCATCGAGAACGACCTTGCCCGTCAATTGAGGCTGATGCTGCGACTGACTTCGCACAAACTCACTTTAGCTTTGTTCTACTTGCACCACTTCGCGACCTTTGTAGTAGCCGCATTTGGGGCAAACGCGGTGTGGCATGCGGGGCTCACGACAATTGGGACACAATGTCGTTTGGGGAATGCGCAAAGCATCGTGCGCGCGCCGTTTGTCGCGACGAGCTTTGGAATGTCGTCGTTTAGGATTTGGCATAATTACTCCGTTTTATAAATTGCCAATTGCCGATTTTCAATTGCCGATTGAAAAACTTAGTTGGCAATTGGCGATCGGCAATTGGCAATTTTTAATTTAGGTTCTTGAGAGCCGCCCAACGCGGATCGATCTCTTTCGTCTCGCAATTGCATTCGCCCGTATTTTTATCAACGCCGCATTGGGGGCAAATGCCTTTGCAATCCTCGCGGCAAAGCATGCGAGTCGGAACGGCCAGCAAAATCTGCTCTTTCACGATCTCGTCAACGTCGAGCGCCTCGCCGTCAAATACTGCAACCGACATTTCGGCTTCGGTCAGTTCGGCTACCGCACTCGTTTCATACTCCGAACCGGTTATGTATTCGAGTTCGAAGTCTGCATTAACCGGCAGCTCGATCAGTTTCAGACATCGATCACACTCGACCTGGGCTCGTGTATCGACGTGTCCGTTGACAAAGACCTCGTTTCCGGCCAGCCGGATTTTCCCGTTTACTGTCGCCGGCGCGGTTAACTTTACGCGCTCATCGACCGGATTCAATTCGTCAGGGTTATAAACGTGAGCGAAGTCGCCCTTACCACCCTCCAGGTTCTCCAGCTCAATCCGCATACCGCACAAAAAGCGGCCATTATAGGCGATTAGTGCCCGTTCGTAAAATCTGTGGCCAAAGCGTCTTCACGCAATGCTTCGGCGAGGCGTTTATCCGCACCGGTCATCAACCGGAGTGCTCCTGATTTCGGAGCTTGAAAAAGGCTCCCGTTTTTACGTCCGGCTTTCTCTAAAGCCTGCCGTGCCAGTTCTTTACGTCCGGTTCTTTCGTAAGCCTGAGCCAGCAACGCGAACGCCTCGGCATAACCGCCGTCCATCTCCGTAGCCTTGCGCAAGTGTCGCACAGCGAGCGCGTCGCGATTCAACTCAAAGTAGAGACAGCCGAGTACGTAGTGCGCTTCTGCGGAAGGTCGCACTGTCAAAGCTCTCTTGAACTCGCCGAGCGCGCGGCGCCACTTCTTCTCCGCAACGAATACCCAGCCGAGACCGTAGTGACCTGCGAATGACGAAGCTCCGTGTGCGGTCGCATTACTCAGAAGATCCTTGGCGAGCGCGACTTCACCATCGTCCGCACACGTTAGGCCGAGTAACAAAGAGATCCGCAGATCGTCAGGCAATGCGGCGTGTGCCTTCGCGAGATATGCGCGGGCCTGTTTCGTTTTGCCGCGCCGGAAAAAGTGTTCGCCGATAAAGAGGTTCAATGGGGCGTTTTCTTCTGCGAGTTCGGCGGCGCGTTGGAGTTTGGTGATGCCCTGCGGGATCTGTTTGTCTTCGAGCAGCACAAAACCTTCGTTGACGAGTTGTTCGAAGACTTGCTTGTCCACCATTCTTGCGGCCGCGAGGATACGCATCCGCAGTTCGTCGCGGTGAACGTTCTCTTCCTGCTCGATCGTGTCCTGCTGACAACGCTCGCTCCACATTCGTTCGAGACGTTCGGTTTCGACAACGCCGTCTTCCGTTAGTAGACCAACTAGGGCCCGGATCAACGAGCGATCGAAGTATGCGTTCTGTGCGTAGCGCAAAAGCAGATCGAGACTACGCTCGAGACGTTCGGCTAAGCGCGCGACTCGGGTTTCAGCAGCGGAGATACGTTCGAGCAGGTGTTCGTCAGTGGAAAGACTTGTTGGACCAGCTTCGAAACGCGCGGCGCTTGGTTCCACTACGATCATCAGGCGCGTACCGCAGCGTGCGCAGAACTCCTGGCCCAGTGGATTGGCTGCCAGACACTTTTGACAGTAATGCGAGATGTTGGGGCGCATTGTCATTGCCAATTGCCGATTGCCAATTGCCGATTTATAAGAGTAATTGGAATCGGAAATAACCTAGTATTCGTAAAACCCGCGACCGCTTTTTCGACCGAGCCAACCGGCGTCAACATAACGCTTGAGCAGCGGGCAAGGCCGGTACTTCGGGTCTCCGAGTCCGTCATATAACACATTCATGATGGCCAGGCATACATCCAGGCCGATGAAGTCCGCGAGTGTCAGCGGGCCCATCGGATGATTCATGCCGAGCTTCATGATGCCGTCGATACTTTCGCGACTCGCCACACCTTCGTAAAGCGCGAAGATTGCTTCGTTGATCATCGGCATCAAAACGCGATTCGAAACGAAGCCGGGCGAGTCCTGACAATCGAGCGCGACTTTGCCCATCTGTTCCGAGAGAATTCGCACTCGTTCGTAAGTCTCATCGGAAGTCGCCATGCCGCGAATCACTTCGACAAGCTTCATCACCGGCACGGGATTCATGAAGTGCATACCGATGACTTTGTCCGGCCGTTTGGTAGCAGCGCCGAGTTTAGTGATCGAGATTGATGACGTGTTCGAAGCGAGGATTGCGTGTGGCGGTGTGACTTGATCGAGCGTCTTGAAAACCTGAGTCTTGACTCCGAGATCTTCCGTCACCGCTTCAACGACTAATGACGCGTCCTTGAATGACGCGAAATCGGTAGTTGTTTTAATCCGGCCGATGATCGACTGTTTGCCCTGTGCGTCGAGACGTTCTTTATCAACGTCGCGTTGCAGGCTCTTATCGATCGCACTCACTCCGCGATCGAGAAACTCTTCGCGCACGTCATGCATGATCACGTCGTAACCCGCACGCGCAGAGACCTGGGCAATACCGTTGCCCATCGTCCCCGCTCCCACTACGCCAATGATTTGATCCGTGTTCATTTGCGTAAATCCGCGGCCTACCTCTCAATCGCCATCGCGACCGCGTTTCCGCCGCCCAGACACAGCGCGACAACTCCTCTGCGCGCGTCACGTCGCTTCAACTCGTACAACATCGTCGTCAACAAACGCGATCCTGACTGTCCGATCGCATGGCCCAACGCCACCGCGCCGCCGTTCACATTCACCTTCTCCGGATCGAGCCCGAGTTCGCGCGTTACCGCAACAGCCGCAACCGAAAACGCTTCATTCAACTCGATCAGATCGACTTCACTCGGCGACCAGCCAGTCTTCTTGAACAACTTACGCACAGCCTCAACCGGCGCCATCATCACCAGTCTCGGCTCAACACCGGCAGTCGCCTGCGCAACGATTCGCCCCATCGGTTCGACACCGAGTTCACGCGCGCGTCGCAGCGACGTCACCACCACCGCCGACGCTCCATCGTTAACACCCGGCGCGTTACCTGCCGTGACTGTTCCCTCAGTCTTAAACGCCGGCTTCAGTTTTGCGAGCACTTCAGTCGACGTGTCTTCACGCACCGTCTCGTCAGTATCAAAAACCAGCGTCTGTCCTTTTTTCTGCGGAATCTCTACGGCCACGATCTCATCTTTAAACTTCCCTGCCTTGATCGCCGCCGCAGCTTTCCGATGCGAGTTGACTGCAAACTCATCCTGCTCAGCTCGGCTGACCTTGTACTCATCCGCTACGACCTCACCCGTGCAGCCCATGTGGTAATTCTCAAACGCACACCACAGCCCGTCGTTGATCATCGAATCGACGAGTTCACCATTTCCCAAACGATAACCCTCGCGCGCTTTCGGTATCAGATACGGCGCGTTGCTCATTGACTCCATACCACCAGCAACAACGATGTCCGTATCACCAAGTTGAACACCTTGCGCCGCCATCATCACGGCTTTCAAACCCGAGCCACACACCTTGTTCACGGTCACAGCCGAAACCGTCGACGGCAAACCTCCATTCAGTGCCGCCTGGCGCGCCGGGTTTTGGCCCAGTCCGGCCTGTATCACACATCCCATGATCACTTCATCAACATCTTCAGGCTTCACGCCCGCGCGCTTCACACTCTCGCGCACAACCATCGCGCCCAACTCAGGCGCCGTAAAATTTTTCAACGATCCCAAAAACTTTCCCACCGGCGTGCGCGCCGCGCTGATAATTACTGCTTCGTTCAATTCCGGCATTTCCGAACTCCCTTATGTTAGACTTGGCCCGATATTAGACTTTATTTCAGTATTCATAAAGCATGCAGGCACTCATTCTTGCAGGTGGCAAAGGCACGCGCCTTCGCCCTTTAACAGTTTACACTCCCAAACCGATCGTTCCGATCTGTAACCGGCCTTTTCTCCTTTATCAGATCGACACGCTGCGACGGGCCGGTATCACCGACATCACTCTTTCCTTATCCTATCAGCCTAATAAGATTGAGCAACTGCTCGGCGACGGATCAGATTACGGTGTGAAGTTGAAGTACACGGTCGAGCCGCAACCGATGGGAACTGCGGGCGCTTACAAGTTTGCGGAAGATCTAATTCGCGAACCGACAGTTGTTTTCAACGGCGACATTCTTACCGATCTCGATCTCAAAGCTGTCATACGCGAACACAACGAACGCAAAGCGACAGCGACGATCGTGTTGACGCCGGTCGAGAATCCGCAGAGTTATGGTTTGGTTGAAACTGAGAAGGACGGGCGCATTCGTCGCTTTCTCGAAAAGCCAAAGGCCGAAGAGATCACGTGCAACACGATCAACGCAGGCACTTACATTCTCGAACCGAAGGTGCTCGACTTCCTGCCTGCCGGTGAAAATTATTCTTTCGAGTACGGACTGTTTCCGGATCTTCTGACGCGTGGCGAGCCGTTCTATGCGCACATTCCCACGCGTACTTACTGGATCGATATCGGCACGCCTGAACGTTACCTGCAGGTGCACGCAGACCTGCTCGCGAATCGCGTCTCGCGTTTTCACATCAAGGAACGTCGCGGGCAGTTTGACGCAGCGACAGTCGCGGAGATCGATGACCTTTCGCTGATCGGCGACGACTGTCAGATCAAACCAGGCGCGCAGATCATTAATTCAGTGTTGGGCCAGGGATGCTTTGTCGAAGAGCGCGCGCGAGTCGAGAACTGCGTGATTTGGCCACACACGCGCATCGGCACCACGGCGCAGTTGAACGGCGCGATCGCTGGTCGTGGTTGTCACATTGGCCGTTCAGCGGTAGTCAGGCCAGGAACAGTGCTCGGTGATAAGAGCTCGTTAACCGATTACACGCTTACATGATTGGGGACATATCGTGAACTGGGACGTTTTTCGAGCATACGACATTCGCGGAGTTTATCCCGACGACATCAATGAAGAAGACTACTATCGAATCGCGAAAGGCTACGTTTACCTGTTCAAGCCGAAAACGATGGTGGTCGGGATGGACGCGCGCGCGTCGTCACCGCCTTTGAAGGCGAGTTTGACTCGAGGCTTCCTCGATGCCGGTGTTGACGTAGTTGACATCGGACAGATCACGACTGACATGCTCTACTACACGGCGGGCGCGTTTCCCTACTCCGGCGGCATCGTCGTTTCAGCGTCTCACAATCCGAAGCAATACAACGGTATGAAGATGGTCAAGGAGAAAGCCGCGGCGATCTCTTCCGACACCGGCCTCTTCGACATACGCGACGCTTTGAAAGCGGGAAAAGACGCTGAAGTCACGTCCGACAAGAAAGGCACGTGCACCGAGCGCGACATACTCAACGACTATCTCGCGCACGTGTTGAAGTTTATCGATCGCGACTCGATCAAGAAGTTTACCTTCGTGGGCAATGCGAACTTCGGTTACGTTTGCCGGCCGGCAGCGAGACTCGTGCAGGAGTTGGGACTAAATCTAATACCCTTGAACTTCGAGCCCGACGGTACTTTTCCAAAAGGCCCGCCCGATCCGATGTTGCCGGGCAATCGCACCGAAACTGAAGAACTCATCCGGGAAAAAGGCGCAACGTTTGGTGTTGCGTGGGATGCGGATGCGGATCGCGCGATGTTCTTCGACGAAAAGGGAGACTACATTTCGGGCGCCTACATCACCGCGCTGCTCGCTGACATTCTGTTGACAAAGCACGGCAGCGATAACGCGATCATCTTCGACCCGCGCGTTATCTGGCCCGCGGAAGATGCGGTAAGACGAAAAGGCGGCCGGCCGATCATTTCCAAAGGTGGTCACGCGTTCATGAAGGATCGTATGCGGCGCGAGAACGCGTTGTTCGCCGGTGAACTGAGTGGGCACTACTACTTCCGCGAGAATTTCTACGCCGACAACGGCGTGATTCCGTTCCTGCTGGTGCTCGAACACCTGTCGACGCAGAACAAGCCGTTTTCGGAGATCATGAAGGCGTACACCGCCGGTCACTTCATGTCCGGAGAACTCAATTATCACGTCAAAGATATTAAGAGTGTGATCAGCCAGGTACAGGATAAGTTCCGCGGCCAGGGACAGGACGATTTCACGGATGGCTATTCACTCGAGACTCCCGAGTGGCGCTTCAACATCCGCGGCTCCAACACCGAACCACTGCTGCGTTTAAATATCGAGGCTCGCAAAGATGGCTTAGTGGCGCAAATCAAAAAACAGATTGAAGAAATTATTGATTCGTTGAATTAATTGTAGGGGCGACCCTCCGTGGCCGCCCGTCTCGCGCAAAATCGAACGGGCGGCCACAGAGGGCCGCCCCTACAAAAAACACCCGCAGAGCGTCCGTAGACCATGCCTGAACTTCCCGAAGTAGAACACGTCGTCCGAGCTTTATCACCGGTCGTTGTCGGACGACGGATCGTCGCCGCCGAACTGAACCTCAAACGCATCGCGCCTGGCGTTTCGCGCCCTGGCTTCGATCGCCAACTGCGTAACTCACTCATCACCGGCGTCGGACGGCGCGGCAAGTACATCCTCTTCAAACTCGAGTCTGGACAGGTGCTCGCGACACATCTCCGCATGACCGGAAAGTTCGTCGCACTCACAGTCGATCAAACTCTCCCACCGTATGCGCACGTCATCTTCTATCTCGACGATGAGCGTCGCCTTGTCTTCTGCGATATGCGGCAGTTCGGACGGATGCGTCTTTTCACCAAGCCGCCGAAAGAATTAACGACGCTTGCGCCCGAGCCTCTGTCAGACGAGTTCACGGAAGACTATTTCATCGAAACACTTTCGCGCTCGCGCCGTCCGTTGAAACATCTGCTGTTGGACCAAACGCGCGTACTCGGTCTCGGAAACATCTACGCAGTCGAAGCACTGTTTCTCGCCGGCGTGCATCCGGCGAAAGCTGCGAACAAGTTATCGAAGCCGCGCGCGCGGAAGTTGTACCAGGCGATTCGTGACACCTTGCAGGAAGCGATCGACGCCGGCTCGACTTTGCGCATCGATCTCGCCGATGGAGACGGTAGTTACTTCGGAGCACCGGAGCGCTTCTGGCGTGTTTATGAACGTGCGGGTGAGCCGTGCGTGAGGTGCGCAACGAAAATCAGACGCGTGGTCCAGGGTGGCCGCTCGACGTATTACTGTCCCAAATGCCAGCGCCACTGAGTAACAATTTATGTTACCCAGCCCGTAACAGTTTGCGGCACTCACCTCGTTATTGCTCGTCGTCCTTGCCGGAATAAGGAAAATCATCAGCCAGCACGGCACGCATCTTTACGTGACCGTAAAGCACTTCCAGATAGCATATAAAACGGTGCAATAACGGCTTTGGATCGAGATTATTCTCAACCGCCGTAATCACTTCAAGCGCGAGGCTCTCGTAGCCGCGCCAATCCTTGTACATCAAATACTGCATACTGCCATCGCGAAACTCCAGTATTCGGGCCGTTACCGAGCGCAGCACGTCTGGGTCACCATTCGCCTGGGCCAACCGCACGAATCGCATCAACGACGACAGATCCTTACAAAGAATCAGCGACTGTTGGAGCCGGAGTTCGACGTCGTTAAAGAGCTTCGACGCGTCGAGACCTGGCTTGAAGACCTGCAACAACGTGATGGTCGATTGCTGGAAGCAATTCGTCAATAAACCGTGTGCGTGCATGATCTTACCGTAGACGATGGGAATCGACTGCTCGGTCACACCACGGACCAACTCGCGTTCAAAGACGCGTCGCAGATCGTGATTAATACCGTAAGAGATCCCGTCCAGGACCTCGTGCAATTTGTCATTGCGACCAGCGGCAACGCCTGCATTCGCGTCGACATAATCGGTGAGTGAACGGGCCTCAAATTCGAGGACTTCGAGGAGAGAAAGGCTTTCGAGTAACGTGTCGAGCTTTTGCAGATTGTTCTCGATGCGCGCGAGCCAATCGAAGAAACGCAGCATCTCGGTGAGGATAGTTTGTGAGATTTCGCGCAGCTTAGGATCAGTGATCTGATGGAGAACTGAGTAAATTTCGTTGTGAAGATTAGCCTGAACCTCCCGCTGGATCTCTGTCTGCGGATCTGCGGGAAGCGTATCAATCAGTAAAGGCAACTGAGGATCAGGTTCGTAAGCAATATATGCGAGGGATGCGACCATGGGGGAACCTCCACCCTCCCAGCGGCAACCCCCGTGCCGTAATCCGTGTTATTCGTGTAATCCGCGGCTACAAATTCTCCATAATGAAGTCGAGCATCATCTGGCGCATGTGTTTGAGCAGCAGTGGATCCGTCACGCCGTGTCGCGACTTCGGATATAACATCAACTGAAACTGCTTTCCCGCCTTCTGCAACTCATAGACAAACTGCATCGTGTTCTGCATGTGAACGTTATCGTCGATCGATCCGTGGATCAACAACAACTTCCCGTGCAGGTTCTTCGCGGCGTTCGTGGGTGAGCTCTTCCTGTAGCCTTCGGGATTGTTTTGCGGCGTCTGCATGTAGCGCTCGGTGTAAATGCTGTCGTAGTCGCGCCAATCCGCCACCGTGCCGCCCGCGATGCCGATCTTGAACGACTGGCTGTGCGTCAACGCGTAGCTCGTCATGAAGCCGCCGTAACTCCAGCCCCACATCCCGATTCGCGAGCCGTCAACGTAAGGCTGGCTCTTCAACCACGCCAGACCATCCTCAAGATCGCGCAGCTCGAGCTCGCCGAAGTTTTTGTACACGGGCCACGTCGACTCCAATCCCTTCCCGCTCGCGGTGCGATTGTCGCAGACCCAGATGATGAAACCCTTCTGGGCCAGCAGCTGGTGAAACATGTACGTCTGCGAGCCCCAGCCGTTACGCACCTGTGGCGCGTGTGGTCCACTGTACGTAAAACTCATTACCGGATACTTCTTGCGCGCGTCGAAGTCGGGCGGCTTGATCATCATCGCTTCCATCACGAAGCCGTCGCGAGTTTTGACTTGCAACAACTCCGCGGCGCCGAGTTTGTACTGCTTCAGGGCGTCAACTTTATTTTCACTGATCACACGCACGAGTTTTCCCGCCGCGTCATACAAGCGGACCTGTGAAGGCGTGTTGAGATCACTCCAGAAATCGATGAAGTAGTTGTGCGCCGGACTAACATCGACACGATGCAGGCCCTCGGTCATCGTAAGTCGTGTTAGACCACTGCCATCGAGCTTGATGCGATAGCCGTTTGGGGCGATATGACTGTGCTCGGTGCCGGTGAAATAAATGTAACCCTTCGCCTCATCGACGCCTTCAATCGAACGCACTTCCCATTTGCCGTTTGTGATCTGTCGCAGGAGTTTGCCGTTAGCCGAATAGTGATAGAGGTGTTCCCAGCCATCGCGCTCGCTGGCCCAGATAAATGTTCCGTCCTTTAGCCAGATTGGTTCCTCGTTGATTCCGACCCAGGCCTTCGAAGTCTCGTGAATCACGTTCGTAGACTTGCCATCGTTCGCGTCAGCAAAGTTCACATCCAAAAACGTCTGTTCGCGATTCTGCGCCTGATAAACGATCTTCTTACCGTCCGGACTCCACGCAACACGCGAGATCAACAGGTCAGCCGGTTGATACTTAAAGGTATCGACCCAGCGAATGTCTCCGCCCGCGGCGCTGACAACGCCCAACTTCACGAGCGGATTCGGATCGCCGGCTTTCGGATAAGGCGTGATCTCGACGTTCTGGTGGTAAGGAATGTGATCGACCACCGTGAACTCGGGAACAGGATTTTCATCGAAACGCAGAAACGCGATCGTAGTTGAATGCGGGCTCCACCAGTACGCGCCGAAGTTGCCGCGCCCGTAAAGTTCTTCCTGGTAAACCCAGTCCAGACGGCCGTTGAGAATCTTATCACTACCGTCACTGGTCAACGCACGCTCGCGGCGTTGCATGCTCAGATCTTCGACGTAGAGATTATTCCCGCGCACAAAGCTGATCATCCTGCCGTCAGGACTGAACGCTTCGCCTACTTCTTCTTCCGGCCCGCTGGTGAGTCGAATAGCGCGGTCACTGCCAAACTCGTAGTAGAAGAGATCGTTGGACCAGTTGATCAGAACGGCAGTTTCTGCCGGATTGAGATCGTAGTTGCCGCGGTTGGCGAGTTTGCGCGCGTCCTCAGCAGTAACACCGGGCAGAGCGGCGAATGCCGCCTGCATTTTCGCTGCGTCGAAGAACGGAACCGCTTCACCCGTGGCAGCATTCACTTTTTGCAGTCGCGGCACGTCGCGTCGTGAAGCTTCGTTGGTGAGCAGATAGTGGTTGCCGTCTTTGAGCCACCGAATAGTTGGCGTCGTGCCGTTGAAGTTGACCTTCTTGACGGGATCGAAAATGTCGTCGATGGTTAATAGTTTGTTCTGTGCTTTTAAAGACTGTGTAAGCAGGGCCAGGCAAACCGTCGCGAGTAAAAGCCCTCTGAGTAGAGTTGTATTCTTCATTGTGCTCTCGGAGTCATCTTCTTGATGAGAGGTGTCAATACTGCAAGTATGATTGCCGCGAACAAAGTGATGCCGGCGAAGATGCCGAAACCTCGCGTTAACGCGCCGGTGTCGTTGCCTGCGAATAGTCCCGTCGCCAATCCCGCTATGTAACTGCCGATAGAGATTGAAAGGAACCACACGCCAAGCATCAGTCCGACCATTCTTCCCGGGGATAGTTTAGTAACCGTACTTAGACCGACCGGGCTCAAACAAAGCTCACCGATCGTTTGCAGGAAATAGACCAGCACTAGCCACATCGGACTCACGCGTCCGTTCGCAGCCAGAGTCGAGGCGAATGCGATCACGACGAAAGCAATACCGGCGAAGAATAGTCCGATCGTGAATTTGCCTGGACTCGAGGGCTGCCGGTCTCCGAGTTTTAGCCAGACCGCGCCGATGATTGACGCAAAGATGATCACGAAGAGCGCGGGAACAGATTGAAACCAGCTCGACGGGTAGGTCCAACCAAAAATCGTGGTACTCGTTAGACGATCAGCAAAGAGTGTCAAACTCGAGCCGGCCTGTTCGTAAGTCATCCAAAACAGGATCGAGAAAACAAACAGAATAAAGATGACGATTACTCGCCTGAATTCCTCGCCTTGTAAGTGGCGCATGATTCCCACCAGATACCCGAAGAAGAATCCCACCACAGTCGGGAACAACGCTGAAATGCGAGCCTCGCCGTAGTACAACCCAAGACCCGCACCGGCGGCTCCGCCGATTAG
>Ga0307416_100001169_pt1 | contig 14077 bp, 5 predicted proteins | sample DK1Cmetagenome_2_FD_203821 | JGI IMG/M metagenome (GOLD analysis project Ga0307416, IMG submission 203821) | Maize rhizosphere microbial communities from greenhouse at UC Davis, California, United States - DK15-C-3 | ecosystem: Host-associated > Plants > Roots > Rhizosphere > Soil | place: USA...
TATTAACGGGGAGTCTTTTTCGCTACTTTCATACTTGACAGGAAGACCACTGTAACAGCCTCCTATAACTTCATTGACCGGTAAAACATTCGCCTTCGGGACTGGAGGCTCCGTTTGGCATCAAAGCGTCATGCTCCTACACGCTCTCACGCTTTGTTCTTCCATCAAACAAACTTCTCCCGGAACTGCAAATTAAACATGCCATACAACAGGCAAAGCACACTTAGAATCATAAGGTAGATCCTGTTTTTGTAAATTATCGTGAGCCAGATAAACTCGCTCATCCCGCGTGGTTCAGAGAACGGATTCAGAAATACGTTGTAAACGCTGAATCTTAGTGGCTCGGCGAAAATAAAGGAGATGAATGCCACAATCACGATCACGATAGCCGTTCCGTTGCCACTCTTAATCAGGGTTGATAACATAAAGGCTAAGGAAGAAAGAAATATAATTGGGAAAAGCACCTGCCCGATCATGGGAAGGATATTGAATCGATGAAGTGTAAGGTTAGCGATGTTGCCCAACACCAGTAAGATCACTGCGGCTATTCCTAAGGTGAGGATAAAACGCACAAGCCATACTTTGTATCTGTAGTTCGGAATCCCGAAGATGGTTTCCAGCATCTTCGAGTCATCATCATTCTGAATGCCGTACGCCATCGGATAGAAGATGAGCAACAGTCCCGGGAAAACGAGGAAGCCGTAGATGACTGCGTCATCGAATTCAGCATCATCGATAATGGTAAGCATGATGATGAATGCAAAAAACAGGAACGCGGCCACGACGAAGTAGATGAACTTGTTCCCAAAGATCACCTTTACATTGTAGGTCATCAACCTATACAACAGCAGCAGATAGCTCTTCATTTTTTTTCTTCGATTTACTTTTCATCAACCACAAATATGCATCCTCAAGATTAGCCCGTACCTGAACGGCATCTAATCTTGGTGGTTCGTCTGATAAACACTTCACCCGTATCAGATCGCCTTCCCGCATATGGTGGACGATCAGATAGTTTTCTTTTTCAACCTCGAATTCATCAGGCGTCAGATGAAATTCCCAGACTTTTTCGTCCGCCAGTTTGGCCATCGTAGCTGGACTACCGATATATTCTATGTTACCGGAGATGAGAACGGCCAGCTTGTTGCAGCTACTCGCAATATCTTCGATGATATGAGTGGAGAATACTACGATGCGCTCCCGGCTGAGCTCCACTAAAAGGTTTCGGAACCTTATACGCTCCAAAGGATCGAGCCCGGCTGTTGGTTCGTCTACTACCAATATCTTAGGCAAGTGAAGCAGGATTTGCGCGATACCAATTCGTTGCTTCATCCCTCCTGAGAACGAACCGATCTTCTTGTGCTGGTGCTCATCCATATGGACCGCTTTAAGCACGTATTGTACTCTGCGTTCTCTCTCATCTTTATTCGCGATTTTTCTCAAGATGGCCTGGTAATCGAGGAATTCATAAGGGGTCATGTTTTCGTAAGTGCCGAAGGCCTGAGGCAGGTATCCGATGAGCCCTTGCAGCTCTTCTCTTCGCACGGTGGTGTCATGGCCATTGATCCAGATTTTACCATAACTCTGATCGAGAATGCCGCACAGTATTCGCATCAGCGTAGTCTTGCCAGCGCCGTTTGGGCCTAATAATCCAAACATCCCTTGTTCTATAGTAAGGCTCACACCTTTCAGGGCCTTGAACGGTGGTCTCTTCGGTTTTACAAATGGAATTGAAAGGAGTAGCTTATAATACAACCGCTTCATCTTTTTGAAACGCCCTTTGATCATGTCAACATCTACAGGATTTTCTCTGAGACTTTCAGATGCACGTACCAGGAAGAGCCCGGTAAACCACAAGACGATTAGTACAATGCCTGCAGCTTTAATACTGATATCGCTGTAGAGGTAGAAGGCGCTGACGATTGGAAATCCCCAGTAGAGCAAAGTGTTGATAACCCTTGTCAATTTTTGCTTGTCAGGGACTAATTTCGTGGCATTCCTGAGCATCGACAGCAATAGCACGTGCAATGAAATCATGAAGACTAGTTGCCAGAAAGCCTTATCCAAAAAGAAGTAGATGAAGTAAACGAGAAAGCCAATCAGAGCGCCCTGCCAGATGAGATCTTGCAGAAAGATATTGATCGTGACAGGCTCTTCACCACGTGCTTCGAACAGGCGTTTGTTGCCCTTCCATTCCCTGATCCATCGCGTATCTCTGCCGTATACTTTCGTCAGATTTTGGATCTCTATGTGCATCGCTTCACCAGGCGGCACCATTTTAGCGTTGGCCTGCCGCAACGCGGACATAATGAAGTATGTTCCGCCAGGGATCAGAATGATGGCTGCGATGTAGGCGATCATTTGCCAGAGCAGTCCTTCTATCTGTAAGGAAATAAATGCTCCTGTAATGACCATGAGCGTAATCTGTGCTCCCTTAATCCCTGGTTTCAGGTTTCTGAACCAATCCAAAAAACTTTCCAATCCCGCACTCATAGTCGGGATATATAACAAGGTGAGCATTGTGGAAAAGGCGAGGCCGCCCATAACGGTTACAGCAAATGGTTGTCCGATGCTTACGACGTACTCCGCTTCACCCAGTGCCAGTGGCAGCATGGCGATGATGGTAGTGATCGACGTGATAAGGATCGGTCTCATCCGCGAGATCCCACTCATCATGAGCGCCCTGTATTTTGTGTAACCTTGTCTCCTGAGAATGCGGGAATAATCTATGAGTATGATTCCATTGTTTACAACTACGCCGATCAGTATCAGGAATCCGATCAATGTATTTGCATTTAGTATAGAATTGCCCGTGAGTGTAAGGCCTAAGAACGCGCCGATGCCCGCCAGGGGAATACAAAACATGATGACAACAGGCAGATACAATGATTCGAAGACTGCGGCCAGAATCATGAGGATCATAACGATGGCAGCGAAAATGAAGAAGTAGAAATCGTCATACAAACCTTCATCGTGGATGACGTCCACAACCATGCCCGATGGGACATTGAAACCGCTCACGATCTGATCGATTTCAAGGCGCGATCCTTCGAGCAGAGACTCCGATTTCAAGACTTCATCTATGAAGTTGTAAGTGATCTCGATGCGTTTTTCCTGATCCAGCCTTGTAATTGTGCTTTCGCCAGATGAGTAGATGGCTGCCCCTATATCTGAAAGTGCGTGTGTCCCGCCCGTTGTGCTGGTAATTGGCATCTCCCGCAGGTCTCTCATTTCCTTTGCCGCCTTTTTGGTTTGGTTTTGAGTGCGAATGGTAATTTCATATTCTTCACCACCACTGATGAACTTTGCGGCTGAGGGGAAGGAAGGCTGAAAGTCATTCAGTGCCACGGCAACATTCTGCAGCGTGATATGATTTTCGCTCATTCGCTTTTGGTCGAATATCAGGTGCGCTTCGGGCCGTTCCGGACTGATATTGACTGTACTTTGCGCAACAGACTGGAGGCCGCCCACCATTGTGTTAATGTCATGGGCGATGGTCTGCATCAACTCAAAGTCCTGACCTTTGATGACAATACGCTCGGAGGCAGAACCAATACCCAACATCCGTTGAAAATCACTCTCGACTGAACTCGCCGCTGCCCCGTCTCCACTGCTTGGTCCTTGAGGTTTGTCCAGCGAAATGTTGAGGCCTTCGAAATCTTTACCGATGCCAGAAAGCTGATTGCGTACGTCCGCGAGCGAAATAGTATCGAGGTCGCTAAATTGCTCGACCAGTTTAACCGTTAGTACGGCGTCGCCTTCTGAGATCTGACTGATGACTTTTTCGACCACGGGTATTTCCATCACCTTTTCTTCAATCTTCTTCGTGCTGATATCTGTAGATTCAAGGGTGGCACCTTCTGGCATGGTCACAAACAGATTCATCTCGGTTGCCTGCACTTCTTTTAGCCCGGCCATGCTGACAACCAGGCCCACTCCTATGCTGATGAAGAATAACACCAATCCTGCCACAACGGTAAACATCGGCCTTCTGAAACATGACTTCAAAAGAACCATGTATATCTGAATGCTCCGCTGTCGTACAGAGGCGTTCCTGATCAACGGTGCCTTTTGCTGATCCGCCTTGCTGATGGCGGTATTTGCCATCATGGGAATTAACACCAAAGCAACAACGAGCGAAACAAGCAAGGTGGAAATGATTGAAACGCCGATGTGCGTTCCAATGATCGTTACAAGAAAGTTGGAGGAGAAGACGAAGGGCAAAAACACGGTTACTGTCGTCAGCGTGGCAGCGATCACCGAACGCATGACCTCTTTAGTGCCATTAACAACAGCTTCTTCGGTCTTCTGTTTGTTGACGACGTGACGGTAGATGTTTTCGATAACCACAACGCTATTATCAAGCAGCATACCGACAGCCAGCGCCATCCCAATTAATGTGAGGCTGTTCACAGAGATGTCGTAGGCGTAGAAAAAATTGAAAGCGGTATAAACGGAGATCGGGATAGCGAGTGCAATGCTTATTATGAATTTAATTCTTCTTAGAAATATCCATAAAACAAATATTGCCAACAGTCCACCTGTGACCGCAAGATTTTTGATTTCGTCTATGTTCCTGGACATCATCTCAGCCTGGTTGCTTTGGACTACGACTGCTACATCGAGCGCTTCCAGGTCTTTATTGATGGCATCAATTGCTGCCAGGGTCTTTTCCGATAATGCGATCAGATTTGATTGAGGGTCTTTAGACAGGCGAATGGAAACGGCATCTTTTCCATTGACACGGCTTAGTGATGTTTGCTCCTTAACACCGAAGTATACCTCTGCAACATCACTCAGGAGAAGCGGTCCTTTCTCGGATACTACCAGGCTTTGTATGTTCTTGATGTCTTTTAGTTCTGCAGTCACGTTGACGAATACTTTTCGGCCGTTCATTTCAACCTGGCCTGCGGATGCGCTTTTGTTCGAGTTTTGAGACAGCACATTGGCGATGGTGTTAGGAGTAATTGCATTAGCCTCGCAGACTGCATCGTTCATAATGATTTCTACGGTCTTTTGCCGGCCACCAAAAACCTCCACGCCTCCAATGCCATCGATGTCATTCAGCCGGTCAAGGATATATTGGTCAGCAATGTTCCTTACACGGTCTACGCCACCGCTGCCCAAAACCTGTAGATCCATGAAGCCATTGGTAAACTCTTCGGTGTCGATCTTGACAATATTTACGAGAAACTCAGGAGCGAGGCTTGACTTAATGCTGCCAACCTTTTGTTCAAGCTTGAGGTAGGCATACTTGATGTTGACACCTTGTTGGAAGGAGATGAATATCATACCCTGACGGCTATCTGCGTTCGCTGTAATTTCGGCAACGCCTTCAAGGGTACTGATCACACTCTCCAGCGGTACGACGGCCTTTCGTTCCATATATTTTGGATCTACCTCCGCAGTTGATCTCACATTGACGATCAGTATAGGCAGTTCCACGTTTGGAAGAAGTTCTACTGGTAGTTTTGTGTATGAGATATAGCCCATCGCGGTGAGGCCGATGAACAGCATCGATATGAGAACTTTCCTCCTTATGATAGTTTGTAGCAAACTGTTGTTACCCATGTGAGATTCCTGTTTTCACGTCCTTCTTGCCGCGAATCCAACTGACGATATTTTCAATGCTTTCGTAGTAACAAGGAATGACAACCAGTGTCAGGAGCGTAGACGTCGCCAATCCGCCAATGACGGCTATTGCCATCGGAGATCTTAGTTCCGCGCTCTCACCAAAACCGAAAGTCAAGGGCAAGAGCCCCAGCATTGTGGATAGGCTCGTCATCATAATAGGCCTGAGCCTGCGCTGGCCAGCATCCAGTATCGCCTCTCTGATGGTCATGCCGTTAAGTCTGTTCTGATTGATGCAGTCGACCAGCATAATGGAATTGTTTACTGCGATTCCGCCCAGCAAAATGATTCCTATATATGCCATTATGTTTAGTGGCATTCCGAGAATAAAGAAGGAGAGGATTGCTCCAACACCGGCTAATGGTACGGTAAGCAGAATGGTGAACGGATGCAAAAGCGATTCAAACTGTGATGCGAGGACCATGTAGACCAATACTATCGATAGTATCAGTGCGAACGTCAGGTTTCTGATAGAGTCCTGGCGCCTTATTTCCTGGCCGGCAACCTTTATTTTGTATTGCGGAGGCACGGACAAGTTTGTGAACGAGTTTTCAATTGATTTGACTACTTTATCATACGGCTCGTCCTGATTCACGCGCGCACCAATTGATACAGTTCTAGTTTGATTTTTTCGGTAAACAGAGTTACTGGCATATTCGACACTCACATTGGCAATTTCGCTTAGCGGGAATTCGCGCTGGCTACTCTTTATCCTGATGTTTTCCAATCCGGAAAGGGAGATCTGAGGCACTTTTATCGTAACTGTCTGCATTTCTCCGCCTTGCTCGATGGTGCCCGCGTTCTTGCCCTCCAATTGATCTTTTATCTGAACGATGACATCCTCTATGGATAAATTGAGCAATCCCGCCCTGTACTTATCAACATCAACCTGTATCTGCGGCACGCCTTCTTCGAGATTGGAGACCGGATGGTAAACGTCTTCATTGCCAGCCATCGCATGCATAATAGAATCAGTGAGTGGCTTGAGCTTCTTCAGATCAGCACCGCTTACTTCCACTACCAACGGCATCTGTTCGTCGCCAACTACAGAATAGAGGGCACTTTCGTCATTTGAGAATGTCGCTTCAATGCCTGGGAGCCGCTCAAAATAAGCAGATAGCCTCGACGTTACTGATGCAATTTCCGGTTCAAAATCCTCCCGGAATATGAGCTTGAGGCTTGCTTTGTTTTCATGATAGACGTTTTCATTCCTGATGCCTGACTGGCTCTGCTCTGGCCCGATGTGTGAATATATCTTGTCAAGCTGTCCTTCGAACATCTGCAGGAGGTGGTCTTCAATTTGGCCAACTGTAGCGGAAGTCCTCGAAAGTGGAGTGCCATTATTCAGGGTGATATCGATAGAGATAGCTCGCGTGCCAGACTGTGGCATGTATTCGCTACCAATTATCGGAATCAGGAGGTATGCTCCCAACATCATGGCAAACGACGCCAGTATAAAAGCACCCTTGTATTGCAAAACTCTCTCTAGCAATGACCGGTAAGCCTTAAATTTCATCTGCTTTTGATTGTGCTCCACCTTAACCCTGCGAAAAAACTGTGCATAAAGCATCGGGATAACCAGTATTGCCACAACGAGAGATGCCATCTGTGAGAATGCAACTGTCCATGCCTGATCTTTAAAGAGCTCTCCCGATGGGCCTTGCAAATAAACTATCGGCAGGAAGACAACAATAGTGGCGAGCGTCGACGCTGTTATCGCACCGCTTACCTCGCTCGTTCCCTCGATAGCAGCATCAACGACGCTCAATCCTTCTTCGCGTTTCCGGAATATATTTTCCACTACAACGATAGCGATGTCTACCAGCATTCCGGCGCTCAGTGCCAATCCTCCAAGCGTCATTACATTTAATGTCAATCCATTGAAGTACATCAGATTGAAGGTTGCTATGATGGAAATCGGAATAACAACACTGATAATGAGGGTCATGCCTATTTTCCGCAGGAAGAGAAATAAAACAATCATCGCGAAAAGCGCTCCGTAAAGCCCGGATTCTTTCACCTCATCGATAGCACTCTTAATAAATCTTCCCTGATTTTGAATGACCACAAACTCGTAACCGGGAACGGTTGTCTTTAACCTCTCGAGTGTCGCTGTCAGCTCATTTACGGCATTGACCGTGTTGTAGTTTGTTTCTTTATAGATCGACATGCCTACGCTTCGCTGCTGATTGACCCTGACAATGCTTGTGGCTTCTTTGTTTAATACTTCAATCGCAGCAACCTCGCGAAGTAGAACTGGAACTTTGTCAGACGCCGAGGGCTGATCCGCTGTTGTTGTTACGACTTTACTCGTTATGCTTGCGGCTCCCGTGTTTGTTGCCGCATTTTCCCGAGTGGTGTAACCCACGACCAACTCTTCCAGGTCTTCCGGATCTTCAATGATGCCGAGGCCTTTGATCACATACTTACGCCCCAATTCTTCAATAAACCCACCGGAAACACTTCGATTATAATTTTGGATTTTTGTGACCAGGTCGTTTACAGTAAGGCCAAATGACGCCAGCAAATCCGGATCTGTCTGTAAGACGATCTCTTTTTCCTGTTCACCGGACAGCCGCACTTCCGCTATACCCGGCAGCTTTATAAATTCATTTTTGAAGTTATTCTCCGCTACTCGTCGCAGCGCTTCTGTATCATTGGAGCCAGGATTATAGATGCCCAATATCATGATCGGCTCTGCATTCGGATCGAATTGCGAGATAGCGAACTCGTCAATCTCGTCGTTCAAAGAAAATGCGGAGAGTGATTTTTGAAGATCGAGAAAGGCCTCATCCATATCTTTGCCCCAGTCATATTGAACTGTAACACGACCGTAGCCCGTCTGGCTGACGGAGCTTACTTCAACAGCTCCGTTTTGTCGTATGGCAATAGACTCTATTGATTCGATGAATTGCTTTTCAACTTCTGACGGAGGCTTTATCCCCACCTTTAGCTCGATAAACAAGGTAGGGTTCTTAAGTTCAGGGACCAGCTCAATGCCTAATTTGCTGAACGATATAGTGCCGAGCAAAATGACAGCTAACACCATCATCAGGATTGATACAGGGTAGGATACGGCCAGCGAGATTATCTTTTTCACACCAAATGGGTTTTTGTTCGATTATTGGATGATGCTGACTTTCGATTTATTTCGCAGGGTCTCAAATCCTGAAGTGACCAGCCTGTCGTTGATCTTAAGACCACTCACGACTTCTATCACGTCCGTGTTTTCAAGACCGGTAGTGATCTTCTTTTCTGTGGCAATACCATTTTCCACTGTGAACACTACCTTGCCGTCTTGCCGGGATATGACGGTTTCTTTAGGTATCACGATGGTACTGTCTCGCTTTTCCGAAAGGATGAATGCTTTTATGAACATCCCCGGACGCAATAACCGTTTTTCGTTATTGATCTGAAGTACACTTTGAAATGTTCTTGTCTCAGCATTGATGATCGGGGAAATCTGGCTTATCCTCCCATACACCGTATCTCTTGCGACATTATAGTTGGAGATTTGAACCATCTGATCCAACGTAAGCTCCGGCAAATGCTTTTCGGGAAGTTTCACATCCATAAGTAGTTTGTCGTACTGCATCACTTTAAATAGTTCCTGACCCTGATCGATTTTTACACCGTCAGTGTGATATGGCAGTTCAACAATAACACCGTCAAACGGAACTCTAATGGCCATCTTGGACATTTGTATTTCGGCATTTTCGTAGGCATATTTTGCCGTTACATGTTCTATCGAAGCATTTTTCAATTCAGTCTGTGTAACACCTCCTTTGTCATACAATGACTGTTGTTTCCTGAGATTGTTCTCTGCCAATTCGAGATTTAGCTTTTTGCTTTCGATCTGCAGATTGTTTGCAAATTCTTTATCCTGAATTCTTATCAACACCTGGCCGGCTTTCACTGCATCGCCAAGGGCGAAAGGCTTTCCTGTGGCGGGGTTTCTTTGTAGTTTGTAACTACCGCTTAGTTCAGACTTTATCAAGCCTTCCTTGGAGGGATACACTGTGCCGGTTGTCTCAATGAACCGGGAGATGCTCTGTGGCTTGATACTAACAACGGACACCGGAATTTTTATTTCGGTCTTGATACTGGAGTCTTCGGGGCTGCATGATGAAAGCATACTCAGCAGTATCAGCGAGAGGATTGCATACTTCGGCTTTTTCATTTTCTTATGATGTTACTCGATGGATGACTAGTTGTGAGGAACGATGACAGGTTGTTGATTTTCAAAATCGTAAAGTGAGAGAATCTTGAGGTTTAATAGTTCAACCTTATAATTGATCAGGGCATCAGCACGTGTGCTTTTCTTTTCAGAAAGCTGGCTTTGAAATCTGTTGAGGTCCATACTGGTAAGATCTCCGTTTTTATATCGCTCGAGGTTGATGTCATATGTCAATTCAGCATTCTTTACATTTTGCTCAGCGATGAGTATTTGGTTTTCGAGGTTTTGCAGGTTTCTGTATACTTTTCTGATATCGATAACAATTTCATTTTTCTCCACTTCCAGGTCTATCTTATCTATTTCGAGATTGGCGTTGGCCGCATCCATTCTGGCTCGGTTTTCACCCCAGTCAAATATGGGTATGTTGAATGAGATCGCTATTCTTGGATTAACAGTTGGAACCTCATATATGTCGGGTGCACGTTCATTATCGCCAAAGACTCCCAGTGACAGCGAGACGGCGCCTTTGAATTCATTTAATGACCTGGTGCGGATCAATTCGAATTGAGAACGCTCGATATTGATCGCTCTCTGCCTGAGCTCCATTCGGTTCTCCAGGCCATAAAGTATTGCTTTGTTGAGGTCGACCTCTCGTGTGACGAAGTTTATATCAACTTCAACCGAGAGCTCTTCTGTCAAATTGATGCCAAGTAATAGCTTGAAATCATCCGCGGCATTATCGAGTAGCACCTGGTTATTTTCCAAAGTTGATTTAGACGTGGCAAGGTTTAGCTCCGCCTGATAAACTTCCTCCCGTGCCAGCAGGTCCGCATCTACCTTGTTCCTTGTGATCTCATAACTGATTTTTTGATTTTCATATTCATCGCGGGCTATTTCCAGATTGTTCTGCCTTTGATAGAAAGTATAGAACGATTGCGTCACGGACTGTTCAAGGCTAAGCAATTGTAGCGCATTGCTGATCTTTGCATTCTCAAGATTCAACTCTAATTCTTTTAGTTGAACCTTGGTTCTGTTGTATGTAAAGATCGGCTGGTCTAACTGCAGGTATAAATTGTTGCTGTATGTTTTCGTCCTCACGTCCTGGAACTCAGAATAGTTGTCTCTGTAACCGAGGCGGTTAATCAAGGAGATAGTACCGTCAGTTGCGACGATAGGCTGGCGTACGGAAAAATTGGCAAATGAGTTATAATCTTCATTGGTGTTCCAGCGTGAAAACAGATCTGTGAAACTACGGTCTCTGCTATAGTCGAACGGAGCAATGTCCAGTGCAAACCTCGATTTCAACCCAGCCCGTTGAGCGTCCAGGCTGCGTTGGTTTCCATAGAGGTTAAGCATTGACTTCTTTATGGTTGGACTGCTTTCCTGCGCGATTTGAATCGCCTCAGTCAGGGTCAGCGTGCGCTGCGCCATTGTAATTGATGAAATCACAATGCAGGATCCGATGAGAATAAGCGCGATGGCCAGTCTCTTGTACCGATCAATCCGCCGGAGCGTTGTGTTCATTTTTGGACTTATGCTCATTTTTGATGTGTTGATGTGTTGATGTTTTGATGTGCTAATGTGTTAATGTGCTGAGGTGCTGAGGTGTTGGTGTGTTGATGTGTTGAGGATCCCCCTTACGCCCCTTATGCCTCTTATGCCCCTTATACCCCTTATACCCCTGAACGCTTACTGCTTAACCCATTTAACGGCATCTGCATATACGGTGCGGAGTTCGCATTCGTCGGTCAGGGAGACACTGCCTCCTTTTTTGGTGAAATAGTACGAGCCAAGGTAATTCCAGCCGGGCTCGGCGTTTGTAATGTTGTATTCTATGTTATCAGTACCGTCGGCATTTTTGATTATGTAGTGATAAGTGAACTGCCTGTTATCACCGTCACGGCCCTGGAATTCATTTTGGTTTTTTCCTTGCATGTACACGTAAATGTCATAGAAGCCATCTTCTTTGAATTCCGGTGTCCATGTCGCAATCTTTTCTCCGTTCCCCGATTGCGTGAAATGGGCTGAGCGGATCACACTGCCATAAAAGTCGGAACCGGTTGTTGCCAGCCACTTGGAATACGAGCTTGACCACGTGCCATAATATTTTTGATCGACAGCATTACGGCTATCCAGGTACGCCCTCAAAAACGTTGGCTCAATAGGACTGAAGTGAGTGAATGCCGCATCTTCATTATCAATGATCACTTCATATTGAGCTGATTCTTTTTGTCTATCGATGACGCGTTCACCTTCAAATAATGGAGCTCCTTCTTGCTTTGATAATGCTCCAACCGACATGGTGATGACGGACGGTATATTTTTAGAGATAAGAGTATTGATGGAGATGTCGTTTGGCTTTTCGTCAAGCACGAACCCCAAAAGCTTGGTTTCTCCCCGGTTGATCGCAGCGAGCTTTCCGGGTGCTTCTTCTACAACTTCTTGGTTGACCTTTACCGCATAGTAATCATCGTCTGCATTTTCTCTAGTGTTGAATTTAACTTCAATCACGCCATCACTGTCGCCGGTATTTCTGACTTTGACAAGAACTTGATAGCGTTTCTTGTCACCATCCATCACTTCATATTTCTGCAGATCAAGAATTTCGAAGGCCGGCTGTGAAGTTTCAGAATATACTTTTCGAATGATTGGGTCGATATCGATGCTGAATCGCAATAGCATCGCCTTTCTGAAACTTTCGTAGCTGTTAAGTTGGTGCTGATGCGTATTGACCCAGTCGTACAGAAATGACTTAAAATTGCTTTCTCCTAAAATGTGGCCAACATAGGAAAAGAGGTATTGGCTTTTTAATGATACGGATTTCGTGATCTTATTGAACTCGGCTTCGGTTAGGATCTGGGTCATCGACGACGTCCTCATGAGATTATTGCATTCTTCTGTAAAGGAGATCCCGTTGATATTTCTCGAATAATCATTTTGGATTTGCTTGTCGCTTCTCAGGTACGTTGCGATACTGCGGTTAAGCACTGGCCAGTCCTCACTTACAATTCCCGAGTTGAAATCATAGTAATTGGGAAAAAGCGAATAGTCAGGATTATCGACCTCGCGGCCTTCATACACCCAGTTTGATCCGATCTGTTTTGTAAACACGTTCTTCAAGAGATCGTTGAAGACGTTAGCTTGTTTCTGCTTGTCTGTCAAAACCTGATTTGCCTGGCTGGCCTGGCGGTCCATGTCACGCAGTTGTCGCCTAAAGTCAAACTGTCTTATGTCACCACCTTCTTCTGGCCAGAAGACTGTTTCGGGCTGTAAAAAGGCCTGGTGGCTTTCGAATATCTTGGTGTAGGCGCTAAACTGAACAGGTACCTCGACGAATTGCAACCGTTTAAAAGGGTAAGAGAGCTTTTGCGCATCTTCATATTCATGAACAACATCGGTGATAAGGTGGCTCAGTGTATCAGCGAGCTGGTTGAGATGTTGAACAAAGAAATCATTCTTTGGATTGTGAAATACGGAATACTTAACTCCGCCTACGGTTATTTCTTTTTTCTCATAATCACCAATCGCAAGTGAGATCTGGGGAAGCGGATACTCTGGTTTGAATTGGTAGTAGTCGTCTCGTATCACTACCTCCCCTTGGGACACTGGTGTTTTGCCCGGAGGAGCTTTCACTTTCAATCGAAAGTCGATAAATGAGAGCTTTCCGCTTGTTGACTTATGGTTGAAACCAACGTGTGTCTCAGGATACCAAAGAATATCCTTCGTGAGCAACACATAATCGTCTTCGAGAAAAGCATACTTCTTTCTCAGGGAAAACATGAGGTAGTTATGGGGACTCTCATATCTTTTCTGATCGACCTCCAAATGGGCGGCGGACTCGGCTATGGAACCGTGATATCTTATCCGGAGCTTCAATTCCTGCCCGGGAGCGATGCTGATGCCCTGATCAAGAGATATTATGTGCAAGTTTCTGTTAATCTCGATAGTCTCATTATTGACCAACACCTCGTCAACAGTCAACCCGGGATTCAACGTGAAGTATATCGTATCGAGCAGGCTGTTGCTATTATTTTTGAGAAGCATGTCGGAAGTACTCGCGATCTCATCTCCAACCCACTGTAGGTCAATGGCGTGAGAGATAACATCTATGTTAGGCAAATTGCCCCATCTCCCATTAATCATTACCATCTCCTCGCGCCAGGAAATTGGTAGCTGACGCAGCTCCCAAAGTTTCACCATAACAAAAGTGGAGAGCCCTAATAATGCGAGACCGACCAACCCATTTGCCCTGTGTACCAGCCTGTGGCT
>Ga0307416_100001171_pt1 | contig 14058 bp, 14 predicted proteins | sample DK1Cmetagenome_2_FD_203821 | JGI IMG/M metagenome (GOLD analysis project Ga0307416, IMG submission 203821) | Maize rhizosphere microbial communities from greenhouse at UC Davis, California, United States - DK15-C-3 | ecosystem: Host-associated > Plants > Roots > Rhizosphere > Soil | place...
CGCATCCACCCGATCATCGTCACCTTCGCCACCCTCAACCTCTACCGCTGGCTGGCCTTCCAGCTCTTCGGCGGCGAGGAGGTCAACAACATCCCCGGCACCCTGGCCGCCCTGGGCGGCGGGGCCGAGGGCCGCACCGCCGGGCTCCCCAACGCCTTCCTGCTGGCGGCCGTGCTCGCCGCCCTCATGTGGGCCTACATGCGCTACTCGGCCACCGGCCGCCACCTGTACGCCATCGGCAACGACGCCCACGCGGCCCGGCTCCAGGGCGTCCGGGTGACCAGGCGGCTGGTGTCGGTCTACGTCGTCACCGGGGTCATGGTCGGGCTGGCCGCGGTGGTGTTCATCGGCGGCGGCGGCCGCATCGGCCAGGCCGTCGGCACCGGCTTCGAGCTCCAGGTGATCGCGGCCGTGGTCATCGGCGGCACCAGCATCCTCGGCGGCCGGGGCACGGTGCTCGGCACCGTGCTCGGCGCCCTGCTGGTCGGGACGGTCTCAGCCGCCGTCACCCTGCTGGGGTGGCCGAGCGAGCTCACGGCCCTGTTCATCGGCGTGTTCATCCTGGTGGCGGTCGGCGTCGACCTGCTCCGCCAGCGAAGGAGGCGGTCGCTGTGACCACCGACACCCAGACCCCGGAGACCCGGGCGCCCGGCCGGGCCGGGCGGGCCTCGGCCGGGTCGCTGGCCCGGGCCCTGCTCGAGGACCGGGTGGTCCTGCTCGCCGTCCTGCTGGTGGTGCTGGTGGCCTGGTTCTTCGCCCTCAGCGCCGGCGGCTACCTGGTCGCCCCCTACGACCTCTCCTATATGGCCTCGGCGCTGGAGTCGATGGTCCCTCTGGCCATCCTTGGCCTGGCCCAGCTGCTGGTGATCGTGTCCGGCCGCGGCGGCATCGACCTGTCCGTGGGGGCGATGGTCAGCCTGGTCGGCATGGTCTTCGGGTTCGCCTACGGCGAGTGGGGCTGGTCGTTCCTGCCCGCCCTGGCCCTGGCCCTGGCCGCCGGGGTGGTGCTCGGCGCCGTCAACGGGCTCCTGGTCGCCTACCTGCGGGTCCCGGCCCTGATCGCCACCCTGGCCACCTACTACGCCTACAGCTCCCTGGCCCTGATCAGCAACGACAACGCCCCCATCTCGACCAGGCCCCTCCAGGACCTGAACTCCATCACCCACTCGGTGCAGGTCGCCGGCCTGGCCATCCCCCGGCAGGTGTTCACCTTCCTGGTCCCGGTGGCGGTGCTGGCCTGGCTGCTGGTCAACCGGGCTCCCTACGGGCGGCGGCTGTACGCGGTCGGCACCAACGAGGTCGCCGCCCGCTACGCCAGCCTGGACGTGGCAAGGGTCCGCTTCGGCGCCTACACCCTCTCGGGGCTGCTGTCGGCCGTGGTCGCGGTGATCACGGCCGCCCAGTTCGCCTCGGCCCGGCCCGACGCCGGCACGGTCGGCAACGGCATGGCCCTGCCGGCCATCACCATCGCCGTGCTCGGCGGGGTGGCCATCGCCGGCGGGGTCGGGCGGGTCGGCGGGGTGCTGGTCGCGGCCCTGCTGATCGTCTGGCTGAACGCCGGGATCCTCCTCTACTTCGAGGGCTCCCAGGGCAGCCAGTACCAGCTGTTCGCGCTCGGGGCCGTGCTGCTCGTCTCGGCCCTGTTCAACGCCCTGGTCCTCCGTCGCCGCGGCGCCACCTGAGGAGAACGTGCATGACCCAGCAACCCGACAGCAACGGCCCGGTCCGCGACGACGTCCCCGCCGGTGTCCCGGCCGACGTCCACGCCATGCTGGACCGGGCCAACCGGCTCGGCGCCGACCCGACCGTCACCAACTACGGCGGCGGCAACACCTCCTGCAAGGTCGAGGTCACCCACGCTGCCACCGGCGAGCCGGCCACCCTGCTGTACGTCAAGGGCTCGGGCGGCGACCTGGGGACGCTGCGCTACCAGGGGCTGGCCACCCTCGAGCTGGACCGCCTCCGCGGCCTGGACGACCGCTACCGCGGCCAGGCCCACGAGGACGAGATGGTCGAGCTGTTCGGATGGTGCGCCTACGGGCCCGGCGGGGCGGCGCCGTCGATCGACACCCCCATGCACGGCCTGGTCGGGCGGGCCCACATCGACCACCTGCACCCCGACAGCGTGATCGCCCTGGCCGCCTCGGCCGACGGCGAGCGGCTGACCGCCGAGTGCTACGGCGGCCGGGTGGCCTGGATCCCCTGGGTCCGGCCCGGCTGGGAGCTGGGCCGCCTCCACCGGCAACTTCTGGAGGACAACCCCGACCTGGAGGGGGTGGTGCTGGGCGGCCACGGGCTGACCTGCTGGGGCTCGACCAGCGACGAGTGCGAGCGGCGCGCCTTCCGGCTGATCCGCGAGGCGGCCGAGTTCATCGAGCGCACCGGCCGCCCCGAGCCCCTCGGGCCGGTCCGCCCCGACCGGGCGCCGCTGCCACAACCGGAGCGCCGGGCCCGGGCGGCCGAGCTGGTCCCGCTGCTGCGCCGGATCGCCTCGGTCGACGCCCGCATGGTCGGCCACTGGACCGACAGCGAGGTCGTGCTCGACTTCCTGTCCCGCGACGCCCTTGACCGCCTGGTGCCCCTCGGCACCTCGTGCCCGGACCACTTCCTGCGCACCAAGGTCCGGCCCCTGCTCCTGGACACCGCCCCGGACGCCCCCCTGGAGCGGGTCGAGGCCCGCCTGGAGGAGCTCCACCGCGAGTACCGGGAGGAGTACCGGGCCTACTACGAGCGGCATGCCGGCCCCGGCACCCCGCCGATGCGCGGGGCCGACCCGGCGATCGTGCTCGTGCCCGGGGTCGGGCTGTTCTCCTTCGGCCGCGACAAGCAGACCGCCCGGGTGACCGGCGAGTTCTACGTCAACGCCATCAACGTGATGCGCGGGGCCGAGGCCGTCTCGGTCTACCAGCCGGTGGACGAGGCCGAGAAGTTCCGGGTCGAGTACTGGGCCCTGGAGGAGGCCAAGCTGCGGCGGATGCCAAGGCCAAGGTCCCTGGCCGGCCGGGTCGCCCTGGTCACCGGCGGGGCCTCGGGGATCGGGCGGGCCACCTGCCACGCCCTGGCCGCCCAGGGGGCCTGCGTGATCGTGGCCGACCTCGACCTGGCCGGGGCCAAGGCCCTGGCCAAGGAGCTCGGCGGCCCCGACGTGGCCGTGGGGATCGAGATGGACGTGGCCGACGAGGAGGCGATCAAGGCCGGGATTGCCGCCGGCAGCCTCGCCTTCGGCGGCCTCGACCTGGTCGTCAACAACGCCGGCCTGTCCAAGTCGGCGGCGCTGGAGGAGACCACCGCCCAGCTCTGGGACCTCCAGCACAACGTCATGCCGCGGGGCTCGTTCCTGGTCTCCCGGGAGAGCGCCCAGCTGATGCGGCGCCAGCGGCTGGGCGGCGACATCGTCTACATCGCCAGCAAGAACGCCATCGCCGCCGGGCCCAAGAACATCGCGTATGCCTCGGCCAAGGCCTCCCAGGCCCACCAGGTGCGGCTGCTCGCGGCCGAGTTGGGCGAGCACGGGATCCGGGTCAACGGCATCAACCCCGACGGGGTGGTCCGCGGCTCAGGGATCTTCTCCGGCGGCTGGGGGGCCGACCGGGCCCGGGTGTACGGGGTCAAGGAGGAGGAGCTGGGCAAGTACTACGCCCAGCGGACCCTGCTCAAGCGGGAGATCCTGCCCGAGCACGTGGCCGAGGCGGTGCTGGCCCTGACCAGCGGGTCGCTGGAGGTGACGACCGGGCTGCTGGTCCCGGTCGACGGCGGCGTGCCCATGGGGTTCCTGCGCTGAGCGCTCGAGAGGAGAACCTGCGATGACCACCGATGTGAACGCCACCAAGGCCGCCCTGGGGACCCAGCGCATCGAGCTCCCGTCCTGGGCGTTCGGCAACTCCGGGACCCGCTTCAAGGTCTTCGGCCAGCCGGGGGTGCCCCGCGACGCCTTCGAGAAGGTGTCCGACGCCGCCCAGGTTCACCGCTTCACCGGGATCGCCCCGACGGTGGCCCTGCACATCCCCTGGGACAAGGTCGACGACTACGGCCGGCTGGCCAAGCACGCCCAGGACAACGGCATCGCGCTGGGCACCATCAACGCCAACGTCTTCCAGGACGACGACTACAAGCTGGGCAGCGTCTGCCACCCCGACCCCCGGGTCCGGCGCAAGGCTCTGGACCACCTGCTCGAGTGCGTCGACATCATGGACGTCACCGGGTCCCGCGACCTCAAGCTGTGGTTCGCCGACGGCACCAACTACCCCGGCCAGGACGACCTCCGCGACCGCCAGGACCGCCTGGCCGATGCCCTCGCCGCGACCTACGAGCGGCTCGGCGGCGGCCAGCGGCTGGTGCTGGAGTACAAGCTGTTCGAGCCGGCCTTCTACCACACCGACGTGCCCGACTGGGGCACCGCCTACGCCCACTGCCTCGCCCTCGGCCCCAAGGCGCTGGTGGTGGTGGACACCGGCCACCACGCCCCGGGCACCAACATCGAGTTCATCGTCGCCTTCCTGCTCCGGGAGCGGAAGCTGGGCGCGTTCGATTTCAACAGCCGCTTCTACGCCGACGACGACCTCATGGCCGGGGCGGCCGACCCCTTCCAGCTGTTCCGGATCATGTACGAGGTCGTCGGTGGCGGCGGCTACGAGCCCGAGGCCGGGGTCAGCTTCATGCTCGACCAGTGCCACAACGTCGAGCGCAAGATCCCCGGCCAGATCCGCTCGGTCCTGAATGTCCAGGAGCTGACGGCCAAGGCCCTGCTCGTCGACCGCGACGCCCTCTCCGCCGCCCAGCGGGCCGGCGACGTGCTCGGGGCCAACGGGGTGCTGATGGACGCCTTCGCCACCGACGTCCGCCCGATGCTGGCCGAGCTCCGCAGCTCCCAGGGCCTCGACCCCGACCCGATGGCCGCGTATGACCGCTCCGGCTACGACCAGCGGATCGTCGCCGAACGGGTCGGCGGCGCCCAGGCCGGCTGGGGCGCCTAGCCGGGGTGGGTGGGGCTGGCCACCGGGCTGGTGGTCGCCCTGTTCCCTTCGCCGCCGGGTCGCCGGCTAGGGCTTGCGGCCCACCCCGGCGACCTGGTCCATCTCGGCGAGGAGGGCGCGGCGGTCGCCGGGATCGGGCCGCCACCGCGGGCACGACACCACGCCCGGGTCCACCAGCTCCAGCCCCTCGAAGAACTCGGCGACCTGGCTGGCGCTGCGCAGGCGGTAGGGGGCCGCGCCGGTCTCGTTGTAGAACTGCTGGGCCTCCTCGCCCTCCGGGTAGAGGTCGTTGGTCCCCTCGCAGATGGTCAGATAGCTGCCCGGCGCCATGGCGTCCAGCAGCCGGGCCACGATCGCCCGGGCCTCGTCGTCGTCCTCGATGTGGCCGAGGATCCCCAGCAGCATCAGGGCCACCGGCCGGCCGAGGTCCAGGGTCTGGCCGGCGGCGGCCAGGATCCGGTCCGGGTCGTGGAGGTCGGCGTCGACGTAGGCGGTGGTCGCCCGCGTGCTGGTGAGCAGGGCGCGGGCGTGGGTCAGGACCACCGGGTCGTTGTCGACGTACACGACCCTGACGTCGTCGGCCACCCGCTCGGCGACCTCGTGGGTGTTGTCGACGGTCGGCAGGCCGGTGCCGACGTCCAGGAACTGGCGGATCCCGGCCTCGCCGGCCAGGTACCGGACGGCCCGGGCGAGGAACCGGCGCGAGGCGCGGGCCACGTCCACGATCGCGGGGTAGATGGCCCGGTACTCGTCCCCGGCCACCCGGTCGATCGGGTAGTTGTCCTTGCCGCCGAGCCAGTAGTTCCAGATCCGGGCCGAGTTCGGCACCGAGGTGTCGATCTCGGGCGGTTCCCGTCCCTGGTCGGGGGCGTACGAGCTGTCGGCCACGGCGGCACCGTAGCACGGTGGGGTCGCCAACGGTGGGGGAGCGGCTTCGTAGGGTAGAACTATGGCATGAGCACGGTGTCGGATGTCGTCCCGGAGTCGTGTGACAGCCTGGTCCGCGTGCGGCAGCCGACCCGGCCGCTGGCCCGGTGGATGCTGCGGCACCGGGTCGAGGAGGTCGAGGGTCCCGAGGCCAGGGAGACCACCACCGACCAGCATCCCTGGTGGCAGGTGATGTGCCTGACCGGGGTGGACTACTTCTCGACCCTGAGCTACCTCCCCGGGATCGCGGCCGTGGCCGCCGGCGCCCTGTCGCCGCTCGCCACCCTGCTGATCGTGCTCCTGACCCTGCTGGGCATGCTGCCCGTCTACCGGTGGGTGGCCGCCGACAGTCCCCACGGGCACGGGTCGGTGGCCATGCTGGAGCGGCTGCTGTCGTTCTGGGGCGGCAAGCTGTTCGTCCTGTGCCTGCTCGGGTTCGTGGCCACCTCCTGGATCATCACCATCACCCTGTCGTCGGCCGACGCCACCGCCCACATCGTCGAGAACCCCTTCACCCCCGAGCCGCTCCGCGACCAGCGGGTCGCCATCACCCTGGCCCTGCTGGCCGTGCTCGGGGCCGTCTTCCTGGCCGGGTTCCGCGAGGCCGTCCGGATCGCCATCCCCCTGGTGGCCGTCTACCTGCTGCTCAACGCCGTCGTGGTCGCCGCCGGGTTCGCCGAGCTGGCCGCCCACCCCGAGCGGCTGAGCGACTGGCGCGAGGCCCTGACCACCGCCCACGGCGGGTTCGGGGGGATGCTCGGCACGGCCGTGCTCGCCTTCCCCCTGCTGGTGCTGGGCCTGTCCGGGTTCGAGACCGGGGTCAGCATGATGCCCCTGGTCAGGTCCGAGGGCCGCAGCGACCAGGAGCGGCTGGCGGGGCGGATCCGCAACACCCGCCGGCTGCTGACCACCGCGGCCGCCATCATGAGCGTCTACCTGCTCTCCACCACGCTGGTGACGACCCTGCTGATCCCGCCGGCCGAGTTCGAGTCGGGCGGCCAGGCCAGCGGCCGCGCCCTGGCCTACCTGGCCCACGAGAACCTCGGCAACGGCTTCGGCACCCTGTACGACGTCAGCTCCATCCTGATCCTGTGGTTCGCCGGGGCGTCGGCCATGGCCGGGCTGATCAACATCGTGCCGCGCTACCTGCCCGGGTACGGGATGGCGCCGGAGTGGGGCCGGGCGGTGCGGCCGGTGGTGCTCGTCTACACCGCCCTGTGCGTGGTCACCACCGTCATCTTCAAGGCCGACGTGGAGGCCCAGGCGGGCGCGTACGCCACCGGCATCCTGGCCATGATGGTCTCGGCCGCGTTCGCGGTCACGGTGGCCGCCCGCCGCCGCGGCCGGCCCCGGGCCGTGGCCGGGTTCAGCCTGGTCACCCTGGTGCTCGTCTACGCCCTGGTCGACAACGTCCTGGAGAAGCCGGACGGCATCGCCATCTCCTTCGGCTTCATCGTCGGCATCCTGGTCGTGTCGCTCGTCTCACGGGTCTGGCGCAGCACCGAGCTGCGGTCCGACCGCATCGAGTTCGACGACCGGGCCCGCCAGTTCATCGCCGAGGCCATCCGCAGCGGCGGCCTGCACATCATCGCCAACAAGCGCCAGGCCGGCGACGCCCGCGAGTACGCCCTCAAGGAGCGCGATCAGCGCCACATGAACCCCATCCCGGCCGGGGCCGCCGTGCTGTTCCTGGAGGTCACGGTGGGGGACCCCTCGGACTTCTCCCGGACCCTTGAGGTCCGCGGGGCCCAGGTCGACGGCCACCGGGTGCTGCGCACCGAGGCCCCGGTGGTCGCCAACGCCCTCGCCGCCCTGCTGCTCTGCCTGGCCAGCATCAGCGGGCTGCGGCCCCACTGCTACTTCGAGTGGGCCGAGGGCCATCCCATCGCCAACCTGCTGCGCTACCTGCTGTTCGGCAAGGGCGACACCGCCCCGGTGACCCGGGAGGTCATCCGCGAGGTCGAGCCCGACCCTCGCCGCCGCCCGGCGATCCACGTCGGCGGCTGATCCGCCATGGCCCAGGCCCGGGGCCTGGCGGCCCGGGGCCTGGTCAGCTGATGGGCGCTGGGGTCAGCGCCAGATGACGGCGTGGAACTCGCCGCCGGCGGCGTCGCTGGCGCCGACGACCCAGCCGTGGTTGTTGATGTCGTTGGCCCGGCTGCCGTTCTCGCCGTCGGCCAGGACCCCGAGGGCGGTCATGACGCCGTGGCGCCAGACGAACCCGCGCATGGAGCCCTCGGTGGTGTTGGCCTGGCCGACCACGGCGCCGTGGTCGTTGATGCCGGCGGCCGAGCTGAACTCGCCGCCCAGGGCGCCGAGGTCGATGCGGCGGCCCCGGGACCACAGGAAGGCGTGGTTGAACTGGGCCGGCGCCGGGGCCGAGTTGCCGGCGACCTGGCCGGCCTCGTTGATGGCCACGCCCTCGCTGTAAGGCACGTCGGCGGCGTCCAGATCGGTCAGGTGGCCGCCCCGCAACCGGTAGGCGTGGAACGTCTCGCCCAGCGGCACGCCGCCGGTGACCTGCCCGCGGTCGTTGAGGTCGTTGGCCGTCGCGAACGCGGCCAGGCCGAGGTCGCGCATGTGGCCGTCCGCCCACGCGAAGGCGTGGGACTCGCCGCTGGCGGTGGTGCTGGTGCCCACGACCCGGCCGTGGTCGTTGATGCCCTGGGCGACGCTGGTGGTGCCGCCGAGAGTGCCGAGGTCGCGCATCCGGCCGCCGGCCCACAGGAAGGCGTGGGTCTCGCCGGCGGCGGTCAGGCTGACCCCGGCCACCTGGCCGTGGTTGTTGATGTCGGTGGCGATGCTGGTGAGGCCGCCCAGGGTGCCGAGGTCGCGCATGCGGCCGTGCTCCCACAGGAAGGCGTGCTCGGGGCCGAGCCCGGCCGGGATGCTGTCGCCGACGACCTGCCCGCGGTCGTTGACGGCCAGGGCCTCGCTGATGGTGTACCCGTCGCCGAGCGTGCCCAGGTCGATGATCTGGCGCCGGGTCTGGTCGGGCGCGGCCGGCGGTGCGGCCGCCTGTGCCGCGGCCGCGGCCGGGGCGGCCAGCAGGCCCCCGAGCAGGAGTGCCAGGGTGGTCCGGACGATGGTCGAGGTGTGTCGCATGGGTGTCCCTCCCCAAGGGTGACGACGAAGCGATCCGCCCGATCGTCTGCCGGGTACGTAACGGGACGAACGTCACCGCGGTCTCGGTTCCGCCGTCGCCCGGTCACGGTTTGGCTCCGGGTAGGGGTGGAATATCCACCGGACCCATGGACAGGAGGGCCCCCGTGATCTTCATCACCGCCAAGTTCCAGGTGCTCCCCGAGCACGCCGACGACTGGCCCGCGATCACCCGCGAGTTCACCACCGCCACCCGCGACGAGCCTGGCTGCCTGTGGTTCGACTGGTCCCGCTCCCTCGACGACCCCGACGAGTACGTCCTCATCGAGGCCTTCCGCGACGGCGACGCCGGCGCCGCCCACGTCCGGTCCGGCCACTTCAGGAAGGCCCAGCAGGACCTCCCCCCGCACCTGGCCAAGACCCCCCAGATCGTGAACTTCACCATCCCCCAGGACGACTGGTCCGAGCTGGGGGAGCTGGCGGTGACGGACCGCTAACCGGATGCAACCTCCGTCGCCCGAGGGCGTGTATCTGTAGGCGCCGCGAACGGAGACGGGGGCGATGGCCGGCCGGGGAAGCTTCGACGAGTTCTACGCCGGCGCGGTCGGCCGGTTGGTGGGCCAGCTGTTCCCGGTGACCGGCGACCTCCACGAGGCCGAGGAGGTCGTGCAGGAGGCCTTCACGCGCGCGGCAGCCCGTTGGCAGCGGTTGCGCCACTACGACCTGCCCGAGGCGTGGGTCCGCCGGGTGGCGATGAACCTGGCCGCCGACCGCGCCCGCAACCTCCGCCGGCAGGCCAGGGCGTTGCGCAGGCTCCAGGCGCCACCGGAGACGCTGCCGGCCTCGGTCGAGGCCCTGGCGCTGGCCGAGGCGCTCCGCACCCTGCCGATCCGCCAGCGGCAGGCGCTGGTTCTCCACTACCTCGTGGACCTGCAGGTCGAGGAGATCGCCCGGACCCTGGGCATGCCCGAGGGCACGGTCAAGAGCCTGCTGTCCCGCGGCCGCCGCGCACTGGCGGCCAAGCTCGGCGAGACCGAGGAGGTGCTCGACCCCTCGTGAGCGACCTTCGGGAACGGTTCCAGGAGCTGGCCGACGTGGCCGCGCTGCACAGCCGCGCCCCAGGCCCGGAGGTGGTGCGGCGCCGTGCCCGCCATCGGCGGCTTCGGCTGGTTGGAGCCACCGCCGCCCTGCTCGTCCTGGCCATGGTGGCCGTGGCCGGGATCGGCCGGCTCGCCGACCGTCCGGCTCCGCTCGCCCCGACCCCCACGACCCTCCCGGCCAGGTGGATCCCGTCGGTCGTCCCGCTCGCGGTCGAGGCGCAACCGGGGCCCTACCCGGGGCCCGATCCCGGCGGGATCGTCCGCGACGTCACCAGCCTGGTCAGGGGGTGCCAGGGAACCTCCCGGGTCCGTCTCTGGGCCAGGACGGACGGCCAGGTTTGGCTGATCGCCGCCAAGCCGCCGCCGCCGGGCCGCTCGCGGGTGTGCTGGGCCAGCGCCATGATGAACGCGGGCGGCGGGGGAGCCCTGGGAACCCACTCCCCGGCGGACAGCCCGCTCCAGGTGACCTACGCCGGTGGTGGTGGCGGCGACCGCCGCGTCGGCGTGGTCTCGGGGGCGGTCACCAAGCGGGCGGTGCGGCTACGGGTCCTGTTCCGCAAGGGACCCCCCATGGACGTGGCCCCCGTCGAGGCCGGCGACGAGTTCCCGGTCAACTTCTGGGCCGGCCTCTTCCTCGAGACCGGCCCGCCTCCTTCCAAGGGCCAGCTGCCCGAGCTGGCCGTCGACCGGATCCTCGCCTTCGACCGGGCCGGCAACCAGATCGCCGCCTGCCGAGCCCGCATGGGCCCCGGCAACACCTGCCGGCTCTGACGGCTACTGCAGGGCGAGCACGTACAGGTTGGTCTGGGCGGGGACGTCGGGGGTGACGGTGTTGTCGGTGGAGTTGAGCAGCACCTTGCCGTCGGCGAAGTTGACCCCGGTCCGCAGGGGCTCGCACACGGCCGCGCCGCAGCCGGCGGCGTCGAACACCGACAGGTTGCCGTCGAAGCCGGTCACGTACACCGAGCCGCCGGCCGCCGGCGCCGCGGCGACCGCCGGAGCAGTGACGGCCGCCGCGACGACCAGCAGCAGCCCGCCCAGGACCCCGGCCCAGGCGAGCCAGCGCGAGCCCGGCCGGCCGCGACCCGAGGGGCCGGACCTCGTCGCCGCCGCGAGCCGGACGACGGTGGGACGGCCGGAGTGTCGCTGTGGTGATGCACCGCGGGGCTCCTCTCGCGTCGGCGCCGGGCTGTCCCCGGACCGTACGGCGCGCCCGCGGCGCCGCCATCGGACGATCCGCCAACCCCCGCACGGCACAGCGTCGTAGTTCCGCCGGTCGACCGTCCTAGTCGCCGGCGGCCAACGCCGGCCGGGCCTGCAGGTAGAGGTCGGTGAAGCGGCCCATGGCGGCGTTGACGGCGTCGAGGTCCCCGGTCGCCAGCAGGTCGAGCAGCAGGCCGCGGGTCACCGCCAGCGCCAGGCGGGCCTCGGCCCGGGCCTCGTCCGGCGGCACGCCCTGGGCGGTGAGGATGTCGGCGACGGGCGGGAGCCAGGCGTCGACCGCGTCGTCGAGCAGCCGCCTGGCCGGTTCCTTGCCGAGCAGGCCCTGGGCGTAGACCTCGAAGAAGAGCCGCTCGTAGGGCCACAGCGCCGGGGATGTCAGGTGTTCCCACAGCGCCCGCAGCTGGCCGAGCGGGTCGAGGTCCGGATCGGCCCGGAGGTCGGCCAGCAGCGCCCGCTGCCGGGCCTCGACCGCGCGGACCACCTCGACCAGCAGCCCCTCCTTGGAGCCGAAGTGGAAGATCAGCATCCGGTGGCTGGTGCCGAGCGCGCCGGCGAGCGTGCGCAGGCTGAGGTCGGCCAGCCCGTGTTCGGCCGCGTACTCGACGGCGGCGGCCAGCAGCCGCTCCCGGGTGTCGGTGCTCGGACGTGGCATCGAGTTACTGTACCATGTGGTACAGTACGTGGCGCAACCTGAGGAGGTTCCCATGGGCCACAAGGAGACCGACGTCCGTCAGGTGATCCCCGCCCCTCCGGCGGCGGTGTTCGCCACCCTCCTGGACCGTTCGGAGTGGCCGGCCTGGTCCGGGCACACCAAGTTCGAGCTCGTGCGGCCGGGCGCGGCCGGGCCCTACGACGTCGGGTCGGTGGGGCTGCTCAGCTCCGGCCGCCGCCGGGTGGTGCGTGAGGAGATCGTCGAGGTCGTCGGCGACCGCCGGATCGGCTACACGCTGCTGGCCGGCCTGCCGCTGCGGGACTACCGCGCCGGCTTCGAGCTGACCCCGGTCCGGGAAGGTACCGCGGTCCGCTGGCACTCGAGCTTCGACGCACCCCCGGGCTTCGGCTGGATCTACGTCGCCGCCCTGCGCCGCTTCACCCGGCGGCTGCTCGACGGGCTCGCCCGGCGGGTCGTCACGGTCGCCGCCGGCCCGGGATAGCACCGGCCGGCGGCGGCCGCAGCCATGCCCGCCAGGGTGGCCGTCCACCGTCCCGGGATCGTCACGGGCCCACCCGGCGGGCCGGGACCCGGCCGGCCCACGCCGGGTGGTTCAGAGGTTGAACTTGATCGACCGGCGGGGGCGGCCCAGGCTCCGGGCATGCGAGCCTACGGCCAGTTCTGCCCGGTCGCCCTGGGGGCCGAGGTGTTCGCCGAGCGCTGGACGCCGCTGATCCTGCGCGAGCTGCTCGCCGGGAGCCACCGCTTCAGCGAGCTCCAGCGGGGCCTGCCCGGGGTCCCGCGGGCCCTGCTGACCCAGCGGCTGGGGTCCCTGCAGCGGGCCGGGCTGATCGAGCGGCGCCCGGCCCGGGCCGGGCGCGGCTGGGAGTACCACCTCAGCCCGGCCGGCCTGTCGTTCCGGCCGGTGGTCGAGGCCCTGGGCCGTTGGGGCTACCAGTGGGCCGCCGAGCGGCTGCGGCCCGACAACCTCGACGCCGGGCTGCTGATGTGGTTCCTGCGGCGCCGCGTCCAGGTCGACCGGCTGCCGGCAGAACGGGTCACGGTCCAGTTCGAGTTCCGCGACGCCGGCCGGCGCCGCTTCTGGCTGGTCCTGCACCGGCCCGAGGTCGACCTGTGCCTGGCCGACCCCGGCTTCGACACCGACCTGTGCGTGACCACCGACGTGCGAGCCTTCACCCAGGTCTATCTCGGCCATGCCAGCATCGCCCATGCGATCGGCGACGGGTCGGTGACCCTGGCGGGCCGCAGCGACCTGCGCCGCGGCTTCAGCGGGTGGATCGGGCTGAGCCCGTACATCGCCCCGCGCGCCTAGAACGGCCCGCCGGGACGGGCGTCAGGCACCCCTGGAGGTTCAGTTCCTGGTCTTTCCGGGCGGGTGCCGGGATTCGCAGGATGCGTGGGAGACCTCTCCGAAGGAGGAGCCATGCACCAGCTGACCCACCGGCCGTCGCGCCTCGCCGCCGCGGTCGCCGCCCTCGCCCTGGCCCTGGCGGCCGCCCTGATCGCCCTGCCGCGGGACCAGGCCGCGGCCACGCCGCCCTCGGGCGTCACCGCCGAGGTGTTGGCCCGCGGCACCGTCGCCCACGCCGCCCGCGTCCGCGTCGCCGGGGCCAAGCTCCAGACCCGCGGGCCGGTCGACGTCGCCACCGTGCATGTCACCTTCCAGGCCGGCGGCAGCACCGGCTGGCACACCCACCCCGGACCGGCCCTGGTCACCGTCAGGACCGGCCAGCTCACCCTTCACCGCGCCAAGGGCTGCCGCTCGCGCACCTTCGGCGCCGGCCAGACGTTCCTCGAGTTCGGTCCCGAGGACGTCAACCTCACCCGCAACGAGACCGGCGCCGTGACCGAGACCGTGGTCACCTTCCTCCTGCCGGTGGGGGCCCCGATCACCGTGGACGCCCCCGCCCCCAACTGCCCGCTCCCGGCCTATCGCCACCGTCGGTAGTCGGGCTCCTGGGAAGGATCTGCGGACGGGGCGCGGTCGTCCCAGCCGTGCCTGCGTCCGACACGCTGCATGACGACGACGATCATCATCGGGATGGCGAACATTCCGAAC
>Ga0307416_100001173_pt1 | contig 14045 bp, 13 predicted proteins | sample DK1Cmetagenome_2_FD_203821 | JGI IMG/M metagenome (GOLD analysis project Ga0307416, IMG submission 203821) | Maize rhizosphere microbial communities from greenhouse at UC Davis, California, United States - DK15-C-3 | ecosystem: Host-associated > Plants > Roots > Rhizosphere > Soil | place...
CAAGCCCGTCTACCACGTCGCGTGGCTGGCTTCGCGGCTGGGCATGCACGTCGTGAAGCCGCTCACCGTCGCCTCCCATACGAGCGCGGCACACCCCAAGTCGAAGGGTGGCGGCGGGAATCGGCAGCCCATGGCGCGCGGGATGACGGCGACGCTGTCTCACGGGAGCACCGAGGTGGCGGTCGTCATCCGGCCAGTGCTCTCGGAGCTGCCGTCCGGCACGACGCTACGTGTCGAGCTCCTCTGCGATCGGCGCGGCTCGGAGCTCCGAGCGGACGTCACCGCCGAGGCCGAGAGCGTCCACGTCCGCGTCTGGCTCGACGGCGTCGAGGCGCTCGAGCGCCATTTCCTGGCTGCGCGGCGCGGCGACGTCGATCTGCTCGCGGAGGCGATCGAGGCGAGCCGCCACGACCGCGTCTCCGACGGCACCCTGAAGATGGCGTCGAAGCTCGTGGGCGAGGGGTCGAACGGGGCGCGAGCATGAGCGGACCCGAGGTCATCAGGGTCGCTGACGCCGAGACCGCGGCCGAACGCGCGGCTGACGTCATCGCCGAGGCTCTCGGGGAGGCGGTCTCGCGGGCGGGCCGGGCGGACTGGGCGACGACGGGTGGCTCGACGCCGACCGGCGTCTACCGGGCGCTGATGGCGGGCGGTCCCGGCGCCGTCCAGTGGAACGCCGTCCACACGTGGTGGGGCGACGATCGCTTCGTCCCGAGCGACCACCCGCTGTCCAATGTGCGGCCCTTCGAGGAGATCCTCGAGGAAGCCGGGGCGTGGGAGACCGTCCATTCCGACATCCATCGAGCGCGCTTCCACGTGCCGGCGGAGAACGTGCATCCATTCCGGACCGGCGAGGCGATCGGGGCCGGCCGCAGCGCCGAGGAGTGCGCCGCCGAGCTCGAGGCCGAGCTGCGTGCCGCCGGGCTGAAGGAGACCGATGGCTTCCCGGTCTTCGATCTGCTGTTCGTCGGTGTTGGCGGGGACGGGCACCTGCTGTCGGTCTTCCCGGGTTCTGCGGCGTTCGAAAGACGCGACTGGGCGCTGGCCATACCGGCCCCGACCCATATCGAACCCCACGTGCCGCGCGTCACGCTCAACCCGGCGACGGTCAAGGTCGCACGACGGGTGCTGGCTGTGGTCCTCGGCGGATCGAAGGCGGACATCGTCCGGCGCCTGTTCGGCGACCCGGTCGACCCGAAGACGTTGCCGGCACAGCTCGCGATCCGGGATGGCGCGACGTGGATCCTCGACGAGGCGGCGGCGGAACAGCTGCCGCGGTGACGGCGGCGCGCGCCGCGGATGGGCTCGTCATCCGCCGTGCGGCGGTCGACGATGCCGATGCCATCGGCGACGTATGGCTCGCCTCGTGGCGGGCGACGTTCGACTTCCCGCCGGCGCATCCCGATGAGGACGTCCGGCGCTGGCTGCGCGAGGAGCTGGTGCCCCGCCACGAGACGTGGGTGGCCGCGGACCCGTTGGCGGACGGTCGGGTCGTCGCGCTCATGGCCCTCTCGGACACCATGGTCGAGCAGCTCTATGTCGGGCCGGACTGGATCGGCCGGGGCGCCGGTCGGCGGCTGATCGCGCTCGCCAAGGAGCGCCGGCCCGACGGCCTCGAGCTCTACTGCTTCGCGGTGAACGCGCCGGCCCGTCGGTTCTACGAGCGGCACGGTTTCGCCCCGGTGGCGTTCGGGGACGGCTCGAAGAACATGGAGGGCCAGCCCGACGTGCTCTACCGCTGGCGGTCTGGATGACCGTGCCCGCTCCGGCCGCGCCGTCCCGGGTCGTCACCTCGCCCGACGGCACGCCGATCGCCGTGTTCAGCAGCGGGGTCGGCCCGCCGCTGGTGCTCGTCCACGGCGCCGCCGCGGATCACACCACGTTCCGTGTCATCGGGCCCGCCCTCGCGGAGCGGTACAGCGTCCACGCCATCGATCGCCGCGGACGCGGCGCGTCGGGTGACACCGAGCCGTACGCGATCGAGCGCGAGTTCGAGGATGTCGCGGCCGTCGCCGAGGCGCTCGCCGGCGACGACCCGGCGGGCGTGGCGGTGATCGGCCACTCGTACGGTGGTCGCTGCGCCCTCGGCGCGGCGCTGCTGACCGACGCCATCGCCGGCGTCGTCTCGTACGAGGGGGCACCCACGCCGCCGGACGTCATGTACGGGGACATGGGATTGGCCGACGAGCTCGGCGCGCTCGACGAGGCGCGCCGCCCCGCGGAACTGCTCGAGACCTTCCTTCGCCGGGTCGTCGGCATGGACGACACGGCACTCGCAGCCTACCGGGCCGATCCCGTCTGGCCGCTCCGGGTCGCGGCGGCGCACACGATCCCGCGCGAGTTGCGGGCCGAGGGCCGGTCCGACGTCGCCGGGATCGACGCCCTCGCGGGTGTCAGGCAACCGGTCCTCCAGGTCCTGGGCGGCGGCAGCAAGCCGGAGTTCGCGCACGCCACCGCCGCGCTCGACGACCGATTGCCCGACGGGCTGGTCGTCGTGATCCCGGGGGCGCGCCACGCCGCGCATCACACGCATCCGGCGGCCCTGATCGAGACGATCGACACGTTCCTCGCCGGCTACCGAACGGCGGCGAGGGGTTCGCCCATGGGATACTCCGAGCATGCCTGACCTTGGGATCCTCGGGTGGATCGTCGTCGGCCTCATCGCCGGGGCCATCTCCGGTGCCCTCGTCGGGGGACGGACGGCCCGCGGCTGCCTGCCCAACGTCGTCGTCGGCATCGTCGGCGGCGTTATCGGTGGATGGCTCGCCCAGCAGATGGGCTTCGGCCCGACGAACGGCCTCATCGCGGCGATCGTGGTCGCGACGCTCGGGTCGATCGTCGTGCGGCTCATCCTCAACGCGCTGGAAGGTAACGCTTGACCGATTCGCCACCAGCGGACGCGCCGACCGAGGCGTCCCTCCAGGCGACCCGACCGTATTCCCCTGGTCTCGAAGGCGTCATCGCCGGCGAGACGAGCCTGTCGTACATCGACGGGGCCGCGGGGCGGCTGCTCTATCGCGGCTATCGGATCGGTGACCTCGTCGAGCGCGGTACGTACCCAGCCGTCGCGAACCTCCTGTGGACGGGCGACTGGGATCCCGAGCATCGACTGCCGACGGCACCGATCCCTGAGGCCGTGCTCAAGGTTCTCCGCGCCATGCCGTCGGACGCCAAACCGATGGACGCGTTGCGGACCGCGGTCTCGGCGTGGGGCGCCACGCAGGATCTGCCCTGGCCGCCGACCGTCGAGCAGGCGCGCGCCATCACCGCCTTCTCGCCCTCGGCGCTGGCCGCGTTCGCCAGGCTCCGATCGGGCAAGGCGCTGATCGATCCGGACCCCGACCTCGATCTGACCGCCGGATTCCTCTACCAGCTCACCGGGGACCGGCCGGACGACGGCACCGCTCGCGCGCTCGACGCGTACTTCATCGTCGGGGCGGAGCACAGCTTCAACGCGTCGACCTTCACGGCTCGGGTCATCACCTCGACGCGCTCGGACATCGCGTCGGCCGTGGCCGGCGCGATCGGGACGATGAAGGGGCCGCTCCACGGCGGGGCGCCGTCAGAGGTGGTCGACCAGCTCGCGCAGGTCGGCTCCATCGAGCACGCCGAGCAGTGGGTGCGCGACGCGCTGGCGCGCGGCGAGCGACTGATGGGCTTCGGCCATCGGGTCTATCGCGCGTACGACCCGCGAGCGGCCGCCCTGCGGAAGGTCGCCGAGGGCATGGAGCACAGGCCCGACTGGCTGAAGATGGCCACGGAAGTCGAGGATGTCGCGCTGCGCGTCCTCGCCGAGAAGCATCCGGACCGGCCGCTACGCACGAACGTCGAGTATTACGCGGCGCCGGTGCTCATGGGCGTCGGCCTGTCGCCGGACCTGTTCCCGGCGACGTTCTCGCTCGCGCGCCACGCCGGCTGGACCGCCCACGCGCTGGAGCAGGCCGCCAATAATCGACTGATCCGCCCCGACGTCAACTACGTCGGCTCCGAGGAGCGCGACCTCCCCGGCTGACCGTGGCGGCGCCGCCGATGTCACGCTCAGACACGTTTTCGCGATGAACCCTGCGTGAACCACGCCAGAACGCCCCTCCGCCTGACAAACAAGCACGCGGCCCGCCACCCGTGGCCCGCCGTTACAGCCAGCCGCGCCGCCGGAACAGGATCACGAGCGCGGTCAGCAGGACAGCCATCAGCGCGAGGATCAGATAGAACGTGATCAGCTGGTTCTCGCCGGGGAACTGCACGTTCATCCCGAAGATGCTCGCGATGAGCGTGAGTGGCAGCAGCACGACGCTCGCCGCGGTGAGGATCCGGAACGAGTCGTTCAGCTGGTGCGACAGGACCGACTCGTTCGAGGACTCCAGGCCCTCGATGACCTCCTTGTAGTTCTCGAGCGTGTCCCAGATCCGCTCTGCCGCGTCCGAGATGTCGTCGAAATAGAACTCGAGCTCCTCCTGGAGATAGCCCTGCTTCGTGCGCTCGAGGTCGCGCAACACGGCTCGCTGGGGGCGGACGATCTTGCGGAAGTTGATGATCTCCTGCTTGGTGTCGGAGATGTCGCGCACGATCTCCGACGAGCGCCCCTCGAAGATGTCGTCCTCGAGCCGCTCGAGCTTGAGGCCCGTCTTGCGCAGCATCGGGAACGAGGCGTCGACCAGGGTGTCGACGATCTTGTAGAGCAGGTAGCCCGGGCCCTTCGAGAAGACCTCCGTCCGCACGTCGTCCTTCTCGGCGTACCGCTCGAACATCGCCGACAACGGCGGCAGCGGGATGTTCGGCAGGGTGATGACGTAATCGGGGCCCATGAACAGGTCGAGCTCGGCCGTGAGGATCCGGCTGCTGTCCTTGTCGAAGAGCGGGAAGTGCAGCACGATGAAGACGTAGTCCTCGTACACGTCCAGCTTCGGGCGCTGGTTGCGCGAGTAGACGTCCTCGTACGCGAGCGGGTGGAAATCGAAGTGCTCTTCCAGCCAGTCCCGGTCCGCCGAGCGGGGCGATTCGATATGGATCCAGCGGACCGCGGAGGCCTCGATGATCTCCGGATCCGCGACCATCTCGGGCATGACCTCGTCCGCCTCGCCGCCAGAACGGCGGCGCGGACGCGGCAGCGGACGCGGGAACGGCAGGTTGGGCACGGCGGAATGGTACGGCACGGGATGTGGTGACCGGACGCATCGGGGAGGTCTCGACTGACCGTGTCCGTGCTCTCGCCGACTGGTTCGACCGGCACCCCCTGGTCGGCCCCGGCCTGGCGGTCATCGCCTGGCTGCTGATCGTCGCGTTCTCCTCGCCGTGGGGCCGGCTATGGGGCACCGGACAGGACGCCTATTGCTACTGGTTCCCCTCGCTCGACGACCCGTATGCGCGCTCCGATTGGACCGACCCGATCGCCTACGTCTACTCGCCGGCGTTCCTGCAGCTCCTCCAGCCGATCCGGCTGCTGCCGTGGCAGCTGTACATGGCCGTCTGGACTCTGGTCCTGCTGGGTGCACTGGTCGTCCTGACCGGCCGTCGCTGGCTGGCGGTCGGCATCGTGCTGGGACTGATGGAGCTCGCCGGTGGGAACATCCACCTGCTGCTGGCGGCGGCGATCGTGCTCGGCTTCCGCTGGCCGGCGACCTGGGCGGTCGTGCTCCTGACCAAGATCACGCCGGGCATCGGCCTGCTCTGGTTCGTCGTCCGCCGCGAGTGGCGGAACCTCGCGATCGCGCTGGGCGGCACGGCGCTGATCGTGGCCGTGTCCTTCGCCTTGATGCCCGACGCGTGGTTCGCGTGGGGCGAAGTGCTCAGTCGCGTCGCCGGGCGTGACGGGACGTGGGCGGCCGTACCGATCCCGTTCATCATCCGGCTCCCGATCGCCATCGCGGTCGTCGTGTGGGGCGCCTGGACGGGACGGCGCTGGACGGTCCCGGTGGCGTCGATGCTCGCGCTGCCGGCGCTGTGGTACGGCGGGTTGTCGATGCTACTCGCGGTGATCGCGCTGCGCGAGGACGTGGCACCGGTACGGCCGCCTGGATCGCGGCTGGCGCGGCCGGCGGCCGAGCCCGTCGGCTAGACGGTCCCGGGCGGCACGTCGAGCCAGCCCTCGCGGACGGCGCGAGTCGCGAGCTCGGTCCGCGACGCCACACCGAGACGCTCGAACAGCCGGGCCAGGTGCGTCTCGACGGTCTTCGCACCGATGGCCAGGGCGGCCCCGATCTCATCGTTCGTCCGGCCCTCCGCGACGAGCCGGACGACGTCGTGCTCACGCGGCGACAGCCGTGCCGCCGGCCGACCCGACGGACGGACCGCGAAGGCCAGCCCGCCAGCAGCCACACGCCTGATGGCGTCGACTAGCTCGGGGAGTGGCGCGGTCTTGAGCACGAATCCGGCGGCCCCGAGCCGGAGTGCCGCGTCGGCGTACTGAGGATAGTCGTAGGCGGTCAGGACGATGACCGCGGGACGGTCGGCGGCGGCCTTCGGCCCGAGCGCGGAGAGGCCGCTGTCGGTCCCGAGACGGATGTCGAGCAGCAGGACGTCGACCTGCGCCCCGTCGAACAGCCCGCTCGAGCGGGCGTCATCGAGCGACGCGGCGATACCGATGACCTCGAGGTCCGGCTCCTGGCGCAGGAGGGCGGCGGTCCCCTCCCCGACGACGGGATGGTCGTCGACGATCGCGACGCGGATCAGCTCGCCCGCCAGTCGAGCGCCACGTGGGTGCCGCCACTCGGCCAACGGCGGACGTCGAGGATGGCGCCGATCGCCTCGGCCCGCTGCTGCATGTTGAGCAGCCCGAAGCGACCCGCCCGGCCGGCGGTCTCGCCGGCATCCGGTTCGATGCCGGGGCCTGCATCGTCGATCGACAGGCTCGCGCCGCTCGGCGTCGTGGCGTAGCGGACGACGATCGGTGGCGTGCCGTGCTTGACAGCGTTCGACAGCGCTTCCTGCGCGACCCGGAAGAACGCCAACTCGACCTCGGGCGGCGGCCGCGTGCCGTCTGACCGTTCGAGCCGCACCTCGCCGCCCGCAAGCCGTTCGATGCGGATGACGAGCCAGTCGAGCGCCGGACCGACGCCGAGGTCGTCGAGGATCGGCAGCCGGAGATCGCCGCAGATGGCCCGAAGCCGGTCGGACACCGTCCGCGCGATGTCGGCACCCTCCGCATCGCCGGCCGCGTCGAGTCGATGGACGAGCAGGGTCAGCTCCTGGAGCGCGTCGTCGTGGATGTCCGCCGCGACCCGGGCCCGCTCGGCCTCGGTCGCCGCCACGACCAGGTCGCGCTGGAGGGTGGCGCGCGTCGCGATGCGCGCGAGCGGTCGGATCGTGAACCGGCCAGCCAGGAGGATCAGCAGGAACCAGGACACGAGCGGGAGGCCGTTGGCAGGGCCGACGGACACGACCGCGACGCCCGGAGTCGCCCCGATGACGGCGTACTCCGCCGACTCGAGCAGGCGGCGGCTGGCCGGGGTTTGTCCGGTGTCCGGGGCGCGTCGGTCGATCGGGCCGGCGGCCGCGAGGCCGGGTAAGAGCGGGATCGCGGCGATGATCGTCCACCGCGCGAGCCCCTCGCCGTACGCCGGTCCATTGAACGCGTCGACCACGGCGAGCGCCGCAGCCGCGACGACGCAGCCGATCACCGCGTAGGTCACGAGCCGTCGGTCCGCGGCATCCCGGATACGTTCGAGCAACGCCCACGCCAGCGGGACCATCGCCAACGTGAGCAGAAGACCGCTCAAGACGACCAACGGCAGGGAAAACGTCGCGTCGAGCGGTCGCACGAGGAAGGGTGACGCCGTGGCCACTCCGAGCCCACCCGCCAGGCCCCGGATGCTTTCACCAGCTCGACCGCTGGCCAACCACCAGCTGATCACGAGCATCAGGACCACGCCCAAGGCGAATGTCGGCATCGTCCGGCGGATCCCATCCAGCCCGTCGTCGTAGAGGGACACGCCTTCGACGGCAGCGATGTACGGTGTCGCCTCCGCGAGTTCCGTCGGCTGGACGGCCGTCAGCTGTGTCACGGGCTGTGAGATGAGCCGCTCGAGAAGGCCCGGATCGATGGCGACAGGGCGTGGATGAGACGGCTCGATCGTCGGCGTGTACGGCGGGATCTCCCCGGTGATCGGATCGGCGGACGGCATCGCCGGGTCGGGATCGATGTAGTTCGGGACCTCGATGAGCGTCACGCCCTGGAGCTGGGTGACCACCATCCCGACCTGGATGCCGTTCTGCTCCGCGATGCTGCCCGGGATGACGTCCGTGACAACGACCCGTGGCGTGACGCCGATCATGGCCGGCCCGGCGGTGCCGAGCCGGACGCCGCTATCGAACCGACCGAGCAGCAACGCCGCCCACCCGGCGATCAGAAGCGTGGCCGCAAGGATCAGCGTCAGGCGGCCTCGGACGCTCGGATCGACCCGCAGATCCATGCGGCCGACACTAGCAGAGGGGGTGTCGGGCTCGAGTCCGGGAAAGCCCGGAATGGCCTCCCGGGATGGACCTGCTGGCGGGCCGTTCATCCGACGGCCATCGTCCGACGTATGGATGCGTGACACTCGCGAATCCCTGCGCCGACGGTCGTCCTGGGGGGACACCGTCGGCGCCTCCGTCTCAGGGGGTCGTGGAGCCGACCGGGACGGCCGTGCGGCGGGACGCCCGTGTGGCGATGACGACTGCCCCGACGATGAAGACCGCCGACCCGAGCAGGAACGGTCCGGGAATCCCGCCGAGCAGCACGACCCCGGCGCCCAGCGCCGGCCCGATGATGCCGGCGGCGTACAGCGGCAGGTACACCAGGTTGAGCGTCGTCGAGCGGCGGTCCGCCGGCACCTCCGTCGCGAGCAGCCCGAACACCATCGCGCTCACGGTCGACGTGGCGGCCGCAAGGCCGACCGCCAGGACCGCAAGTGCGCCGACGCTCGGCACGAACGGCATGAGCGCGAGCACCGAACCGCCGAGGGCGAGCGCCACGATCAGGACGTTCCGGAACCCGAATCGGTCGCCTAGCCAGCCGCCGAGCGGGGCCATGAGGCCGCCGACCAGTGCCGCCGTCCCCATCACGAGACCGATCGCCGATGCGAGGCCCGCCCCGGTCCCGGCGATCCCCTCGACCACGACCGGCAGGTACGGCCGGCTCATCTGCGTGGCCAGGAACGACACGCCGAAGATCAGGAAGATGCGCCGGACGATCGGGTCGCCGAGGACGCCGCGCATCGCCCCGAACGCGAGTGTGAGCACGCGGCCCTGCGGCACCACGGAGGGTCTGACCTCGCGCGACCCGAATCCGACCAGCAGCGCGGTCCCGACGGACAGCGCCACGGAGAGCCAGAAGACCATCGGCAGCGACCAGCCGAACCCGTCGATGAGGACGCCTGCGAGGGCCGGGCCCGACGCCATCCCGACAGCGGTCGAGGCGCCGAAGACGCCCATCACCGTCCCGAGCCGCGGGCGCGGCGTGGCGTCCCGGATCCCCGCGAGCATCACGCCGGTGTTCCCGAGCTGGAAGCCGATGAGCAGCATGCTCACGGCGAGCTGCCACGGCTCGCGCGAGAGAGCGACGCCGGCGAAGACGACCGCCTCGACCAGCGCGCTCCGGACGATCACCGCCTTGCGGCTGTACTTGTCCGCCCAGACGCCCCACAGCGGGACGAGCGGCATCCCGACGACGAAGATCAGGGCCGAGAAGAGCCCGACGAACGCGAGTCGTTCGTCCTGGGGCACGCCCATCTCGCGCAGGTAGCTCGGGACGAGCGCGAAGATCTGGCTGACGCCGAGCCCCTCGACCATCGATGTGATCCAGAAGACCGCGAGGAGCGCGCGCCAATCCTGGACCGGTCGGGGATCGGGGTGGGCGGGGGTCACGGCGGCGAGCCTAGCCGAGCGGACGAGTCGGCGCCGCGCCGGACACACGAAAGCGCCCGAAGGAACTGGTGGGAGGACCGCTGGTCGTCTCGCACCGGCTCCGAACAAGTCCGGAGTCGGGGCGCTCCGCCCGGGTCCCTCGCTCGCCGGCCTTGCGGCCGTCGAACCCGGTTCCCGGGACCGTCCCGAGGATCGCTCCCCGGTGCGGTCTGGCGGTTCGCACCTGCCCCTTCGGGCAAGACGAAATGTACCGGCCACGGCGTCGGACCGACAACGGCCTTATCCACGAACTTCGACCGAATCGCCCGCGGCTTATCCCCGACTTTCCACGGGATGTGGACGAGATGTGGATGGCGCGTCTCTGCAACGCGGATGCAACATCCATCGCCCATCGGACAGGCGTAGATTTCCGTGGGAGGTGACCGTGGCACGGTTCCTGGCTCGCCTGGTGTCGATGAACGACGGCTGGGCGCGTCCGTTCGGGGAGTTCAATCACCGCTGGACGAACGCCCTCTTCCGGGCGATGACGCCGATCCGCGACCTCCTCCAGGGCCGCTGGCTTGGCCACCCGCTCCACGCCGCGTCCACCGACATCCCGATCGGGATGCTGCTCGGATCGGTGGTGCTCGACGTGATCGGGCAACCCATCGCCGCCGACGTGACGCTCGTGCTGACGATCCTCTTCATGGTCGCCTCGGCGCTCGCCGGCCTCGCCGACTACAGCGAGACGCAGGGGACGGCGCTCACGCGAGCCACGCTCCACGCGACCCTCATGACGGTCGCGCTCGTCCTGCTGATCATCTCGGCACTGCTGCGGGCCGGCTCACCGACAGATCGGGCCCTGCCGATCGCCCTGTCGATCATCGGCTTCCTCATCGTCACCGCGAGTGCCTACATCGCCGGCGATGTCGTCTACGTCCTCGGGAACATGGTCAGCCGCCATGCCTTCCGCGGGGCCGGCACGAAATGGATCCGCCTCGACACCGGCGAGGTGACCGATCTCGCCCAGTTGCCCGAGGCCACACCGACCAAGATGCGCGCCGGCATCAACGATCTCCTCGTCGTGCGGGTCGGTGACCGGATCCATGCCCTGCACGCGGTGTGCGCCCACGCCGGCGGTCCGCTGCCGGAGGGCCGGGTCGTCGACGACTGCATCGAATGCCCCTGGCACTTCTCGCGGTTCCGCCTCACCGACGGCCTCGCAAAGCGGGGGCCGACCGTGTACGACCAACCCGCCTACGAGGTGCGTTCTGCCGAGGGCGGCGGCTACGAGGTGCGCCGGCTCGTCACCAGCTGATCGTCGCGGCGGCATCATCGGTGTCGATGCCGACGATCGCCATCCCGGACCCCAGCCTGGTCGTCCTGATCGGCGCCGCTGGCTCCGGCAAGTCGACCCTCGCCGCGCGCCTCTTCGACGCCGACGAGATCGTATCGTCGGATGCGCTCCGGGCGGCCGTCTCGGGCGATGAGGCAGATCAATCGGTGTCGGGCGTCGCCTTCCGGATCCTCCATCGGACGATCGCCAGGCGGCTCGCGAACCGCCGGCTGACGGTCGTCGACGCCACGAACATCGGGGCGGGCGTCCGCCGGCCGCTCATCGCGCGCGCTCGAGCCGCGGGTCTGCCGGTCATGGCCATCGTCCTCGACCTCGACCCATCGGCCGTCCGCCACCAGAACTCGGGCAGGCGACGGATCGTCGACGCGGACGTCGTCGATCGCCACCTCATCGCACTGCGCGCCACGGTCGACGACGGCCGCCTCGCGCTCGAGGGCTTTGACCAGGTCATCGTGCTGCGCACGGCGCAAGATGTGGCGGCGGTGTCGATCGAGCGCGTGCCGCGCTAGCCGCCGTTACCCGCCGTTACCCGCCGCCGGCGCCGATCAGCGCGATCGCCGCGCCCGCGAGACCGATCCCGATCGTGTGGTCGCGGGTGACCGGCTCGCGCAGCACGATCGTGGCGAGGACGACCGTCACGACCGGGTACATCGCCGAGAGGACCGACGCGATCGCCAGCTGCCCGGTCTGGACGGCCGCCAGATAGAACCCGTTACCGGCCGTGTCGAGCACCCCGATCAGGATGAGCGGCAGGAGCAGGCGGCCCGGCCGCCATGCCGACCGCGTCGCGACCACAGCGATCGCGACCAGCACGCCCTGGACAAGGCGGATCGTCGCGAGATCGGCGAACACGTCGCCCTCGTTGAGCTGCGCGATCGCCACGCCGAACAGGCCGATAGCCGTACCACCGGTCAACGCTTCGACGAGGCCGGCACGACCGCCGGTCTCGTCGGCGACACGCGAGACGAGCACGACCGCGACCACGGCGAGGACGATACCGACGAGCACGATGGGCGGCGGGATGCCCTCCGTGACGAAACCGGCCACGACGGGGATGACCGCCGCCAACACGCCGGTCACCGGGGCGACGATGCCCATCCGGCCGATGGCGAGGCCGCGATACAGCATCGTGATCCCGAACGCGCCGAGCGCCCCGGCGACGGCGCACCAGAGCAGGTCGGACCCGATGGGGAAGGTCTGGCCGAGCGCCACGGCGAGGACGAGACACATCGCGGCGCCGGTCACCTGCGACGCCAGCACGACCCCGTAGACCGGGACCCGCCGACTGGCGATGCCGCCGCCGAAGTCCCCGGCGCCCCACGCCGCAGCCGCGGCGAGCCCGAGGACGACCGTCAGGGCGCCGGCGGGAGATCCGTCGATCAGGCGCTGGCCCCGGTCGCGGTCTCGACCGGCCGCAGCGCCGGGTCGTCGACGCCCTCGTCGATCGCCGCCGGCCCCGGTAGTTCGACGACCGCGTGGGCCGCGGCGTCGTACCGGTCCGACGTCGTGAGATAGATGATCTGGAAGTCGTCGGCGACGCGCTTGAGCAGGGCGAGGGCGCGGTTGGCGCGGTCGTCGTCCATCGTCACGAACGGGTCATCGAACACGAGTGGCGGCCGCCGATCGCCCGTGACGAGCCGGACCAGACCGAGGCGAGCGGCCAGGTACACGAGGTCGAGCGTGCCCTGGCTCAGGATGCTGACCGGCACCCAATCGCCGCGTTCCGGGGCATGGATCTCGATGTCGAGCGACTTGTCGTCGACCCGGACACGACGATAACGACCGCCGGTCACCATCGACACGTCGCGGACCATGTGGCCCTCGAGATAGCGCGTCGCCGTCTTCATCGTGGCGGCCTCGGCTCGCTCGATCGCGCGGAGGGTGGCGTCCAGGACGCGTTGCCGGCGCTGGAGTATGGCCAGCTGCTCGCGCCAGACCGCGAGCCGCTCGGCCTCGGCGGCGACCTGCTCGGCATCGACGGTGTTGTGCTCGACCCGGGCGCGCGCGTTGGCCTCGTCGTCCCGGCTCCGGTCGAGCGACGCCTCCTGGTCGCGGACCTCGACCTCGAGCCGCTCGCGAGCGCGTGGCTCTTTGGCGATCGGGCCGAGCGCCTCGAGGGCACTCGTCTTCTGCTCGATCTCGAGCGCCGCGCCGTCGCGCAGCCGCGGCAGCGTCTCGCGGGGCTCCTTGCCGACGAGCCCGTCGAGCTGAGCGGAGAGCTGCTCCATCCGGGCGACGTGCGCTTCCTCCCGGCCGAGGAGATCCTCGGCGGCCGCGAGATCGTCAAGGCCGAGCGTGCCGAGCTGCTGCTCGGTGTCGGCCTCCGCCTGGCGCAGCTCCGCCTCCATCTCGGAGCGGCCCCGCAGGCGTCTGTCGATCTCGACGTCGCGGAGCTGCTCCTGCATCTGCGATCCGCGGCGGAGCCACAGCGCGACCGCGGTCAGGATCCCGCCGATCAGGGCGATCGCGGCGCCGACGTACAGCGGCGGCATCCCGAGCTCGGCGATGTTCAGCGCGTCGGCGACGAAACTGCCGATGCCGATCACCGCCCCGACGATGACCGCGATGACGCCCCAGCGGGAGATCGGGCGCCACGTCGGCTCCGGGGCGACCTCGAAGTTGACGTCGATCTCACCGGCCAGCGCCGCACGCAGTTCGCGCATCCGCGTGTCGAGGACGCGGAGCCGCTCGACCGCCTGGCGGATGACGGGGAGCGGGTTCGGCGAGGGATGCGTCTGGGCGAGCTCGTCAAGCTCGGTGGAGACTTCGACAGCCTCGCGGTAGCGCTCGTAGCGCTCTCGGGCCGCGTTCCGCTCGGCGTCCAAGCGCTCGGCCTGGCGCGCCTTCTCGAGCATCGCCCGCTTTTCGC